>ERZ772924.129-NODE-129-length-34726-cov-3.775461_pt1 | contig 34726 bp, 30 predicted proteins | sample MGYA00512116_ERZ772924 | MGnify/ENA primary metagenome ERZ772924 (study PRJEB29015, sample SAMEA2737920) | human oral metagenome | biome: human oral; feature: human-associated habitat; material: dental | place: China | collected 2134 ...
CGGAGTATCAAGCTTTTACGCATTGAAAACTCAAGTAGTAAATCATTCTCTTTTACGGCTTTTTTTAGTACTTGTTCGCGTTCTTTTATCGCTTCCAACGAAAGAATATTAGCAAAAAAGTTAGTAAAAAGATCTTGCGCCCCCTCAAAAGAGGAAGTATATAGGGTAACCTCCATATAGCGTGCAAAAATAGTCTCTTTTTGCGCCTCTGTACACAGCGGATTATTATAGAAAACGGATAAAATATCCCAAAAAGTATCCCATAGCGGAAACTCTTCATCTAATGGTAACTTGATGATCTCCTCATAATAATACATTATGGGTTCATATTTCTCTTCTATATGGAAGCTTTGCAACAACGATTCCAACAGAAAACTATCACTATGGCGCTTGATACGGAATTTTTGTATCTTTTTAAGCCGTTGCCACAATCTTTTTTCTGTATTGGTGATACAAAAAGGAGCTATTTCTGATAGATAAATGTTCATTTTCTTTTTATGATTATTCTGTCATTTCAAAAAACCACTTTAAAAAAGGGTCTGTAATAGGGTTTTCAGCCATACTATGAGGGGTTACCACTTCTAATCCTATTGCAGGGACAGTGGTATGAAACGTATTTTGCACCCACTCTTGGTATTGTGTATTGGGGTGGACGAACATTTCGTTCTTATCACTGTTAGGGGGGAGTGGATAATACTCGTCCCAACAAATTTCATCATAGCCAATGGCTAAAAGGCGCAAGAAATCCAAGGCGTTTTTCACCAATATACAGGTCATCATAGAGCCTGAACCCGAACCGATATGCACGATTTGGGTACGCCCTTCATCGTCGAGCCATAGGGCACATTCCGAACCATCCCCTCCGCTCTGTGCAAAGGAAAGCAAACGCTGTGCAGTTTCCTCCTTATGTTTCCCGAAAGAAATCTCTAACAGTTCTTCACGTTCTGAGAGTTTTGCTACATAAAACGAAATATCAGTACCGCCTTCACGTTCTTCTTCTTTCCAGCTCTCTCTTAGCTTATCTTGTGGATAGAGATAGCCATAGCGCACGCCATCTCTGTCCTCGTAATAACCATTGTCCTCTATCCACTGATAGAGTTGGCGGAGTTCCTCGGGGATTTGCATTCCCTTAGGGAGGGCATTTTCTAATTGTTGTAATAAAATATTTTTCATTTTTCTTTACGATTCATACATCATCGCATCATACCAACCTTCAAAATCCTCATTTAAGCCATTATCCTCTATGCCCATAGGTACAAAAATATCTATTCCACTGGTACGTATAGGCGCTCTGTAGAAGTTCAATTGCTTTTTTACCACTTGCCATTTGTCCGTCTCCTCACCCCTAATCATACGCACTATTTGAGTGGTTCCCCTGTAGTCTATCCACAAGGCTACCATAGAACCGCTGTATAGATTTTCGGCAATTATCAAAAAACGCTCAGCAGCATCGTCGACATTCTTGCCAAAAGAAATGGTTAGGAGTTCTTTGCGAAAGTTTTCTTCTTCCACAAAGAAAGCAATATCAATATCTACATTGGGGTCATCACTAAGATAGGTCTCCCTAAAAGCACTTTTAGGATAGAGATAGCCATAACGTACCCCATCATCTGAGTCCTCATAATAGCCGTTATCCTCTATCCACTGGTAGAGTTGGCAGAGTTCCTCGGGGATTTGCATTCCCTCTGGAAGGGCATTTTCTAATTGTTGTAATAAGATGTTCGGCATCATTAAAACTATTTTTTAGTTGCTCGTTTGGGTTTTTCAAGTGTTTTTATTTCATTACCTAAAACGGTAATTACTTGATTATTGGAAATGGGTCGCAGATCTATTTTCTGTGAATAGTCATTTACTATTTTTTGAGTAGCTTCCTTATATGGAAAATTCAGATAATGAGGCAAAAAGTAAAAATCTACCAAATGTAAGCCTGAATAATCAGTGAGTTCTGGAACTTTTTTGGTCTCGTCCATATCGCTAACAAATTCAATAGTAGGAGAGGCAATGATAGAACCCGCTGAAGTACCTATGTACAACTTTCCATTATTAATTTGTTCTATAAGTAGCTTGTCAGCCCCTTTCTTTTTTAGTTCTTGCATTAGGTAGAATGTATTCCCTCCAGAGATAAAAATATAATCATTTCGCTCTAATGCTGTAGCTATTTCTTCGGTTGTAGCGGTAGAAACTTCTAATTCTTCTATGATAAGCCCTAATTTTTCAAAGGCTTTTCTATCATCATCTACATAAAAACACACCTTTTCTACCAAACTTGCTGTTGGGATAAAAGCCAATTTTTTCCCTTTTACGGGTTCATCTGCAAAATCTTCAAACAATTTTGCTACTGAACTGAACGATGAGGTTAAAAATAATCTTTTCATTTGTAATATAAATTCTTGTTGTTGGACAAGTCGGACAAAACAACACGAGTTGCAAGCTGACACCAGAGAAAGCAATTACTAATTTAATAAATTGCTTAATCAATTTAGGAATAATCAAAAGTGAATAGCACGATACGGCTTATAGGCTCATACAACATAATGATATAGCCTCCAGAACCTACCCAGTCGTAAGCTCCTGTTTCGGCTACGAGATAAAAAGGGTTTCCTTGGTATGAAATGTCAAACAGTACTTCATCGTCGGCCTCTCCATCTTCTATATGCATCTTAAAAGCCTTCGGATATTCCTCGTCTTCAATTGTGGAGCACCAGTTGCCATACTGAGGTTCTCCCCCTAATATCTCCAAATAGTTTTCCTTATTCAGTTTCCCATTATATTCAGGATAACGCAAATTCACCAATGTACCATATTTGGCTACATTTGCTTTACTTTTCTCATAATTATCAGCCATTTCCCGAAAGAGTTCCTCCTCTTCAGAGTTAAAATCCCAATGGTGAATAGCGGTTCGCTCAAAATATCCTTCCTTCCCGAGGAACTCAAACTTATTATCATCAGTCAATCGGAAAGCCAGCCAGTTAGGTGCGGTATATTCGTTGTGATATTCAGTGGTATTATCGCCTATATAACCCTCGTAAGGCTCAAAAGGACACAACATATACACCTTTTGTCCTGCCCATTCGGGATTAATTTCGGCTAAATCGATACTCATCAAGGGCAAAAAATGATTTTTGAGCCACGGTTGCTCTTTTACAAAAATGTCTTCCGCTTTGGGGAATACCTGCAAATGGTCGTTCAGTTCTTGGATTTCTTCTCTTGCCATAGTATTACTCATTAGCATTTCTGTTGTTTTGTGTTACTTATTAAAAGAAAGTCTTTCATCATAATAATTTGTATTCCCTCAAAAGGGTTTAATACCAACAGGTCATTATCTTCTGTAATGAGATAATCGGCAGAAGCATCTCTTGCTAAGCAAAGTAGAAAATTATCCTTCCCATATCGGCACAAAGTAATATCATCGGTAGTAACATCTACAAATTCTGCTACTTCTTCTATCATTTCGACTAATTCACTGAGTTCTTCCAAGGGGAAAAACCTACGAAACTTCGGTCGCTGTGCTACTTCTATAAACTCACCCAACAACTCATCACTAAAAATAAGCTGTATTTCTTCCTCTAAAAGAAGCCTATCTATCACTGAATAATCTCGAGAGATAAGAAACCTAATCCATAGATTGGTATCTATAATGACTCTTCTACTTCTTTTCTTCATAACGCTTAGCCCTTACTTTCTCTACTTCTTTTGTAATCTCCTCCAAGGAGGGCGCATTGGTTTCGCTTTTCTTACGCAAACGTGCTACCACTTGAAGAAAAGGATTATTTTTCTTGTCCTTAATGGCTATCAATTGTAAGTCTGCAAGGTTTCTTAGCAGTTCCTCCGCCTTTGGGTTCAGTATATCTATGGTTAAAACACTCATTGTTATATTGTTTTTATTCGTAAAATGGTTATTTATTTTCTCTCTCTTAGGTGAATTGCCTGTGCGGCTCGCACTACCTCCAACCTCCCCCTAGGGCCTTGTACAAGGTAATACCGTATTGCATACGCGTAAATTGAGCATTGGCAACACTAAGTTCGGCATTGAGGCGATTTACTTCGGCGGTGATTACCTCTAAATAATTCACCATACCGCTATCAAAGAGCTGTTTGGAGTAGTCTGTAGCCTCTTGATAGGCTTTCATTTCTTTCGTTTTTAGCTCGATAAACTCTGTTTGGGTAGAGAAGTTCTGCATAGCATCGGATACTTCCTTACCTGCGGAGAGTACCGCCTTCTTGAAATTGAGCAAAGCGGTTTCTTGAGCGATTTGTTGTACCTCGTATTGGGTGCGAATCTGTCGGCGGTTCAAAATCGGTTGGGCTAATCCTGCTACAAAGTTAGCAAATATGGACTTAGCTGAAATCCACGTATCGAGTTCGGTAGAGGAAATACCCCCACGAGCCGAGAGCGTTAGCGTAGGATAGAAAGCGGCACGGGCTACATTGGTCAGTTCAAAGGCGTTGCGTAAGTTGAGTTCTGCGCGAGCTACATCGGGACGATTCTGAAGGAGCTTGGCGGCATATCCCTGTTTAAATTCGGTAGGGAATTGCTGCTCGGCAAGCGTGGTGCGCTCTATGGCATGAGGTTCTTCCCCAAGGAGCACACAAATGGTATTCTCCAAAGCCCATATACTATTGCCTATGGTAACCAATTGTGCCTGTGCATTGTACACCAAAGCCTCTATTTGCTTGGTAGCCACTTCGGTAGTGGAGCCTGCCTCCTTGAGGCTCTTGGTAGTCTCTAGACTCTTTTGGCGGAAATCAATGGTTTGTTCCAGTACCTTTTTCTGCTCATCAAGCATCAGCAGTTGGTAATAAGCCGTTGCCAAGGTAGCCACTACCTCGGATTGTACAGCTTTCTGTGCCTCTACGGTAGCAAGGTAAGAAGCATAAGAAGCACGGCGTTGGGCAGAGAGCTTGCCCCAGATGTCGGTCTCCCATGAGGCAGCGCCTGTGATATCCCATAGATTATTGTACGTGCGTTCGCCCATACCCCCCATCGCATTGATAGAGGAGGTAGCGCGGGTATAATTCGCCTGAGCAGCAAGGGTAGGGATAAAAGCGGCTTTGCTTTGCTTGAGGTATGCCTGAGCGGAAGCCACATTCTGCATGGCTACACGTACATCAAGGTTGTTAGAGAGCGCCTTATTGATATGTCCTTGGAGGGTAGCATCGGTGAAGATGTTGCGCCAAGAGACATTGGCACTGCTAAGACTATCGGCAGGCACTTGGTCAGCACGAAAGAGCTTTTCGTCTATAACATTGGGACGCTCGTAAGCTTTGCGACCTGCACAAGCGGTGAGAGTAAGGGCTACAAAAGCCACTGCGAAACCTTTATAAATGATTCTGTTCATAAGTAAATAGTTGTTAGTGATTAGTGGTTAGTTTTCAGTTGGATCAGACAATTTAGATTCAGCTAAGTTAAATTGGTACACTTCCCAGATTTCTTTATATCGGCGCTCTTTCTTGTCTAATCTTCGTTTGCCTATCTCACTGGCAATCTCCTTCGCTTTTTGGAATCCTTCCTTAGAAATCATATAGACTACTCCAAATCTGGCACGCTTACCAAAGCGTTTTTTAGCCTCTGGAGGAAGGAAAACAACCATATTCTCTATATCCTCAGTAGCTATCTTTATATCTTTTTCAGGTTTTTTTGTTTTATATCTTTTCCCATCAACAATAAACAATGGATAATGTTTTAGAGCATTTTTCGGGCGCCCAATAATAATCTTTGTATTAGTCGCCTCTTCAGGTATTTTTACCTTTCCAAGCGTATCTTGTACTTGTTGCGCCATAGTGGAAAGCGTAAAAAAGAATAAAAATATAGTAAGTCGGGTCATAGTTGTTGCGTTTTTCGCATTTTCCTTTTGAATTTTCTTGTATAGATTTTATCTTGTTTTCGCCCTTTCTCATCTCTGACTGCTACGATACCAAAACGACCTTGAGTCCCATAAAGCGTTATTGCTTCTTGCTCTTCTATTTCACAGGCTCTTATCTCCTCACTGTCTTTAATCTTTCTGAGAAATTGCTTTTTATTTTTCATTGGCTTACCATTGAGAACAAAAAGCTTATCACAAGGTGAACCTCCCAATCCTACCAAACCCATGGTTACATAGATGCCAACAGAAGAACTTCTCATAATAGGAGTGCTTACAAAATCCATCGTTTGTTCTGTGCTATCGGCTACAACAACATGGCACTGCCTTATGCATTCACTTAATATAGTATCCCATCGGCAAGCTTTTATCTCATATTCTCCCATACTATCGGTATATACCACAAAGTCTCGTTCTTTGTTTTCTATTTTACAGCCAGCGATAGGATTATCTTCATCATCAGTAACCCTACCCGTTACTGTTATAGGCAATTCCTTTTTTCTCAATACCTGTGCTATTTGGTAGTATTTGTATTCTTCCTGGGTCAGTTTTCCTAACTTCTTATGCTGTATTTCCTTTATTTTTTTCTCTGCTTCCTTTGTTACTATATATATCGCCCCACCTACTGCTTGTTTTCCAAAGAGATTTACTGACATTTTCGGTCTAAAATGATACATAGCTACATCTTCCGCTTTAAGCAATTTTCCTTCATCTTTTTTCTTTGTATTATCAAACATTTCTCCATCCAAAAAGAACACTGGCTGTGGGCTTCCACCTATCAAACACCTTAAAGTAGAATTTGTATTAGCCACCTCTTCGGGGGTCTTTACCTTTCCCAGCGTATCTTGTACTTGTTGTGCCATAGCGGAAAGCGTAAAAAAGAATAAAAATATAGTAAGTCGGGTCATAGCTTATGGAAATTTTTATTTTTTTTAATATTCAACGATACGTTTATTTAACGAAAAGTATCTTTTTTCAGAAATCTACATACCGTAGAAAATACAAAACAGCACAGAAATCAAAGTTCAACGATTTATAACAAAATGTATTTATTCCTTTTTCTCTTTATCTTTGATATGCTCATTATAGTAATCTTTGGTGTAAACATATAGAATATAATCGTAATAGTCGCTAATTCTGCTCGAAAAGAAAGCATTTTTCTTTAGTGAATACTGAAAAAACTCTCCGTTTCTGAGTCTTTCTTTAAAGGATTCCTTATCTTTTTTCTCAATAGGCACTCCATCGAGCACAAAAAGCATATCTGGTTTTTTCCTACCTCTATCACACTCACCAAAATCAATAGAATGTACAAATGCATCATAACTTTGATGAGGTGTTTCCGTCAGTACATAGTGAGGTGTGTCGATTTCATAAGAGCGAAACTTTCGATCCAATCTATAAAAATAAATAACATCCCATAGTTTTGCTTCTATTTTATACCTGCCCTCACTATCGGTTCGCACCGTATCTCTTCCATTGGTAACCGGAAAATCAACATAAGGTTTCTTTTTCTCATAAAAAACCCTTCCTGATATGGTAATTTGCGCCATAGTGGAAAGCGTAAAAAAGAATAGAAATATAGTAATTCGGGTCATATCAAAAATATTTTATTTCTTTTTACTCTTATTCTTTATATTGCTCATTATAGTAATCCTTGGTATAAGCTACTAATCCATATTGACCGAGATAGCCATAATGTTCAGATAACTCTTGATAATCCATTACAGAATATTTGTAAAACTGTCCACTTCTAAGTTCTTCTTTGAATGCTTCTCTATCTCTTATTTTAACTAACTCATCATTACGTATAAAAACGATGCCACAAAGATAAGTATATTCAATACAAATACCACTATTCCTATAGATTCTGTCCATAGTATGGTTATATACTTGGTGAGGTGTGTCTTTAAACACAATATAACAGCCCTTATTGTCAAAATGGATTGTATCCCACTGTTTTGCTTCTATCTTATACATACCATTGGCATCAGTTTTTACATAATTAGCGACATAATACCCTTGATTGGTATAAGTTATCACGTCTGTTTTTACAGTAATATTGGCAAGGGGATTCCCTTCTTTGTTAGTAACTTTCCCTGTTATAGTAATTTGCGCCATAGTGGAAAGTGTAAAAAAGAATAGAAATATAGTAAGTCTGTTCATAATTTTTATTTTTTAGTGTTTACAATGATTACGCCATACACGCCCTTTGCACCATACAAAGGAACTCCTGATTGTTCATCTATTTCTATTATTTCGTCTATTTTCTTCCGTCGTATTTTTTTAAGAAACTCTTCCTTTTTTTCTATAGGCAATCCGTCGAGAACAAACAACTTGTAGCAAGGAGTTTTCAAACTTATAGAAGGTGTAGAGGCTCTTGGGTCGCTGTTCCTGCTTTCAATAGGAGGGTGTTGTACAAAGTTATGGCTTTGCTCTTTTGCTTCTTTTACAACGAGATAACAATCCTCTATATTTTCAGGTTGTATCGCATTCCAGCGACGGGCTTCAATCGTGTAATTACCTATGCTATCGGTAAAGGTTCGAGTCCCCCTATCGTTGTTACGCACTTTGATATTAGCCAGAGGATTCCCTTCTTTGTCTGTAACTTTCCCTGAAACCACTATAAGCCGATACGTTTGATAGAATTCTCCAATTTCTCTATAATGCCGCTCTCTTCTGTTGAGCTTTCTCTCAGCAGGAATATCTATAAGAGCTTCAGCCTTGCTAAGGGCGTCTTTAGTGATGATATATAACGCTCCATATTTTGCGCTATTACCAAAGATATTTTTAGCCTCTTCTCTAAAAAACAGCAAGATTTCTGCTATCTCATCGGGTTGTAGCTTTTTAGTCTTCAAGCTCCATCTACTCAATTTCTTCCCATCGATAATACAAAGAGGGGGCTCGTTAGGAATTCTCCCTATATCCTTTATGCCTCCCTTTTGAGTTTTATCCTCTTGAGCCATTAGGGGCAGTGAAAACAATGTAAAAAATAAAAGAAACTTCATAATAACTCAAAATTCAAAACTGAAAATTCAAGACTCCTACTTATAATTCCAGTTTTCTCCCGTAAGATCGTATACCCTTTGGATACGCTTCATCAGCTCTATGAAGTCTATTTCCAAGTCTATGAGGCGTCCTGAACGAATGTCAAACACCCAGCCATGGACAATAGGGTACTGGTGATAGAGGTAACCCTCTTGTACACAGGCCATTTTGGCTACGTTGATACACTGTTCTTCCACGTTAAGCTCTACCAAACGATCGTAACGCTCCTTGGGGGAGGTGATGGCATCGAGTTCATCCTGATGTAGGCGATACACATCGCGTATGGTTCTCAGCCAAGGATTGAGCAGTCCCAAGTCCTTGGCTTGCATGGCGGCTTTCACCCCTCCGCAGTCATAGTGCCCACACACAATAATATGTTTCACTTGTAGGTGTTCCACGGCGTATTGGATCACCGCCGTAGAACTCATATCGAGGGTATTGACCACATTGGCAATATTACGGTGAACGAAAACATCGCCAGGGCCTAATCCCATCAGTTCCTCGGCAGTTACACGGCTATCCGAACAACCTATATAGAGGAAGTCAGGGTTCTGCTCCTTGACGAGTTTCTTAAAAAAGTCCTTGTCTTCGCCTGTCTTTTTCTCGACCCACTGGCGGTTATTTTCAAAAATGGTTTTATAAGAATCCATAAATAATGACTAGTGACTAGTGATTAATGCCAATAATGATTAATGACTAATGTCGTCTTAGAAAATGGGTTGAATAGCCTTCACAATACTATCCATAGAAACGGGTTGAGGCTTTACCTTATCACCAGTGCGTATGCCATTGAGTCCTTGTACGATAATCACATCGCCTGCCTTGAGACCTGTCTCCACCACGGCCAAGTTATTAGCGCGGTTCTTGAGGGTTACCACGGTTTGCTTGATTGTATTATCTTCTACCTTATAGACAAATATCTTTCCTTGTTGCTCGAATACCGCTACTTCAGGGATTACCAAGGACTTATCAAAAGTCTGTGGAATGAGGATGGTACCACTATTTCCATTGGTAAGCAAGCGATCAGGGTTAGGGAAGGTCGCACGGATTTGGATAGATCCTGTGGTAGGGTCTATCTGTCCTGTAACGGTCTGTATCTTTCCCTTGTGGTTATACAGCTGTCCGTTGGCCAAAACAAGGGATACTTCGGCAAAATTGGCCAACTTCTCCTTAGTAGTAGCCCCTTTAGTTTGTGCAAGGAAAGAAAGGTAATCCTTTTCGTTCATAGAGAAATAGGCATATACATCTTTCACATCGGAAACGGTAGTAAGTACCGTGTTATTGGCCGTTACCAAAGCGCCCTCACGGTAGGAGATAGCCCCTACTACGCCACTTACAGGTGCTTTCACTACTGCAAAGCCTATATTACTTGCGATTTCGTTATAAGCAGCTTGAGCGCGTTGCAAGTTGGCCTGAGCTGTTTCGAGTTGTACCTTGCTGACAATGTTCTTCTCCACCAAAGGGCGAAGCTTATTAACCTCTACCTGAGCCACTTCCACCTGAGCCTTAGCTGAGGCGGCTGACTGATTGAGGGTCTGTGTCTCGAGCTGGAACATAGGCTGTCCTTGAGAAACCGCTTGACCTTCATCTACCAATACCTTAGTGATATAGCCAGAGATTTTGGCCTGTACGGGACTATTAACGACTCCTTCTATATTGACAGGGAAAGAGAGGTCTGAGGTTGTACGCTGCTCTCCTACGGTAATCACTGGTAGCTCCTTAGGCCCACCTGCCCCCATCATAGCACCAGAGGCTTGCTGGTTTCCATTCTTACACCCTACTGCAAAGAGGGCAATACTTGAAAAAATTAAAACTTTATTCATTTTTTTAAATGTTTGATAGTTAATGGTTAATGATTAATGCCAATAATGATTAATGATTAATGGCCTCATGCTGGCACGAACTTGTCACTTGTCACTTATCACTTGTCACTTGTCACTCGTCGTCACTAATAACTTATACGTTCCTACTGAAATCAAAATACATAGTGTTATAGCAAAGAGCATAGGTTGGTCGGTAGCGGCGGAGAACAAGGCTAAGATAGCCCCAATCACTGCCCCCGTGGCAAAGCGAAACATACCTATAAGCGAGTTGGCCGTACCTGCTGTGCGAGGGAATAGTTCCAAGACAGCCGCGTTGGCATTGCTCGATACTACCGAAACCATTCCTACATAGAAGGCAACCCCTATAGCTACAGGCCACAAGCCCCAGTGGAAAATAGCACAAAGTCCCAACCATAAGCCTGCTGTAAGCTGTATGCCAAGCCCTATACGCAAAACACGCTCCGTTCCTAAGCGACCCACAAAACGTCCCGAAAGGAAAGTGGCTACCATCATCACCCCTATATTAAGGATAAAAAAGTACCCAAAATGCTGGGGTGCTACCCCATATACCCCTGTATAGACCAGCGAACCAGAGGTCAAGAAACAGAACATTCCCGAATAGGAAAAGGCATTGGTAAAAATATAGCCAATAACCTTTTTATTGGTAGCTACTTGGCGGTAATTGCGTAATACGCCTATGATATCCAAGGGAATACGTCGCTCCTTAGGCAAAGACTCAGGGATACGTAGCCACACCAAAAGAGCAGCGAGCAGTCCCAATACTGTCAATAGGTAAAAAATAGCCTGCCAATGAAACCAATCGGCTATATACCCTCCTAAGATAGGGGCTACCAAGGGTGCCACCATCGTTACGAGCATCACCATGGACATCATCTTGGAGAAGGCTTCCTTGTTGAAAAGGTCTCTGAGCAAGGCACCTCCAACCACCGCAGGAGCAGAACCAAAAAAGCCTTGCAGAAAGCGCAATATATAAAAGTGGTATAACTCCCCCACCTGAGTGAGCCACAAGGCAATCACTGCCGCTACGATCACCCCTACAATAATCGTAGGCTTGCGTCCATAGCTATCCGAAAGTGGCCCCCAGAGCAATTGTCCCACGGCAAAGCCCATGGTAAAGAGCGCCAAGGTCGTCTGAATCCGCTCTTTGGAGACATGTAAGTCCGAGGCTATCGCCCCAAAGGACGGCAAGTACATATCTATCGCCAAAGGGGTAAGCATGGAGAGCAACCCCAAGATGAGGATAAATAGGATATCGGTATTATGGTTTTTCACTTATTTCTTCTTGTTTTAGTTTTTTCAAAAAATCTTCAGTAAGCGCCTCTATTTGTTCTAAATAATCCAGGAATAGTCCTAACTTATGTATTCTTTCCTCGGTAAAGGAGTGTTCGCTCTCATTCTGTGCCTTCATATACTGCTGAAAGCGTACAGTAAAATCTTTTTCATAACGAATCAGCCCCAAAAACCCTTCAAAACGCTTGTCAAAAGGAAAGGACTTAAAGTATTTGCGACGTTTTCCCTCTTTGGTTTCGTAGTAGATTAGCTCCTTGTCCAATAGCAAGTGGATATTGGTAGAGAGTGCACTCTTGCTGACTTTCAATCGCTCTATCAGATCCTCAAAAGTAAGCCCATGTGTGCGGCCTTCTATAGCCAACACCGAGAGGATCTTGGCGGCCATAGGAGACAGATAATGCAGGCGGCGGAAGAGTTCCGCCATCATCTCAAGCAAGACAAGCCGTTCTTTCATATCTTCGTTCTTCACTTAATCTGAGTGCAAAGATAGTCATTTAGTTCTATTGCTTGCGAACCAAAATTATAAACTTTTGTTAATTTTTATCATTCACTCATCAGCCCTCCTTGTTTACGCTCTTACTAGCTCACTATTTTATTTGGAAAGATGTCCAATATTTACTATTTTTGCGCAATTTTAAGGAACAAACGCCAGCAGTCAGTAATCTATCTGGCATTAATCATTAATCATTAAAATGCGTCTATTATATATCTTATTAGCTCTCTTGGCAATAGGTTGTTCCAAGGGGGGAGGGGATCGCAGCTCTGTAGAAGTACTTTTGCGTAAAAACCCCTCTATGCTGCTACATATCCACCAAAAAGACCAGTTTGTTAGTCAAGCCATTAACCATGATTTTTGGAAGGAATACTTTAAGTACTATCCCAATGGGAATGTACAGAACCTATTGCGTTCTTTGCCTGTGGATAAGGACATCTGGTTGGGCTATACCCATGAGGGGGTGTATCTGAGCTGTAGATTACCTGAAAAAGATACGCTTAGCCCTTGGAAGTCCCTTACCTCTGAACAGTTGGATTCCCTAACCATAGAAAACAAAAAGTGGTACTATCGCTATCATGAGCGCAACCTGCTAGTAGGCTCGCTCAAAGACCTTCCACAGTGGGAGAGAGAAACCGAAGAGGAGCACCCTTATGAGGATTTCTACAAACTCAACAAGACCACCAGTGAGGATGTGGTAGCCAATTTGTTTCTCTCGCCTAAGAAAAACCAAGAGTTTGTCGGAGGGATCTTTCCCCCTCGCCTGGTAGCACAAATCGGTGATTGGACGGCTTGGGATATCTTCCTTGATAGGCATACCTTTCGCCTGAGTGGCTCCTCGCTACGTCCTGCCGATAGCCTACCACAGTTACCGCTGTCCAAACCCCAAAAAAACACCCTTGAGAGTGCTTTTGTCATTCCCCAATCAGCTAAGGATATAGAGGCTTATGCCTTTGACGAGGCACTGATCCCCGATGAGTTTTACTTTGATTTCCAAACAGATATATCTTCTGTAGCGTTCTTCGATTTTGCGGGAGATTCCTTGGCCGTACTACACAGCGAGAACCCTACCGAGACACTGCGCTACTTTACCATACTCAAGACAGAGACCTTCCAAGGTGCTTCTCTCTATCAGATAGAGGAACTCTCAGACGTACAGTCGTTCTTTAGTATCTTTGGCCATGAGCTAGCCCCTAAGTATATCTATAAGCAGGAGGACAATCTTATCTTTGCCCAACAGCGAGGCGCTCTTGAGCAACTTATCAATGCGCTCCAGCTCAAGCAGAGCCTAGCCGAGCAATCCCGCTTTGCCGCCCTCAAGGAACAGAGCAGTAGCCAAACCGCTTTTGTTGCGGTAGCCAACCTTAGCGAATCATCAGCTTTTGCCAAGAAATACCCTGCCCTAGCCGCTCGCTATGGCTATGCTGCCCTACAGCTAAGTCTCGAAGAGCATTTCTACCAACTCACGCTCTCGGCTACTGCGGCTAAGGTAGGGGAAAGCACCACCGAAGCCACCGATACACCTGCAGGCCCCACCCAAGGCAATCCCCCTACAAACGAAGGAGCTGCCCTTGCCGAGCGCTTCCAGCTAATCCTTGACAAAGATGCCCATACCCTCCCCCATTTTGTTACCAACCATCGTACAGGGCAACGCGAAGTGGTCATTCAGGATACTGACAACCAACTCTACCTCATAGGCCATGAGGGAAAAATCCTTTGGAAAAAACGCTTGGATAGCGCTATACAAGGGGAAATCTACCAAGTGGATCTCTTCCGCAATGGTTTCTTGCAATTGGCCTTCAATACCCAATACTCCAGCTATGTGATAGACCGCAATGGCAAGGAGGTCATGCCCTTCTGTCATTCATACAAGAACCCTCTGCTACCCTTGCAAATCTTTGACTATGACAACAATAAAGATTACCGCTTTGTGATTTGTGACAACTATCGCATCCGCCTTGAGGACAGGCGAGGGGAGGAGGTCAAGGGCTTCGAGGGCAGCCATGTCCCAGTAGGGATTAAGGCTACTCCTCAGCACATGCGTTTAGCAGGTAAGGACTTTATCGTCTTCCCAAAAGCAGACAATCACCTTAGTATCCTCCACCGCAATGGTAGCGTACGTATTCCCCTTAGCCAAACCTTTGCCTTCTCTGACAACCCTATACGCGCTTATAAGGATTGCATCTGCTTTACTACCGAGGACGGCAAGCAGTACTATATAGACAGCAACGGAGGCCTACGCCAAGAATCCTTAGGGGTAGCCGCAGGACATTACTTTGATGTATTGGACGATACTTGCGTGGTACTAAGCGGCAACAAACTGATTATTAACAAGAAAAAAATAGACCTCCCTTATGCCGACTATGCGCGACCTCGCCTGATACAGACACCCAAGGGGCTGCTTATCTCAGTACTTGACCAGCAGAACCACCAGCTCTACCTGCTCAATGCACAAGGAGAGATTTATCCAAATTTCCCTATCTATGCCCTCTCCCAAGCGGATGTCACCGTGGAAGCAGGCAAGCTGCTACTGACTTTTCTAAAGGAGAAAAATACAGTAACAGTGGTAAGTGAAAAGTGAAAAGAGCCAGCGTGTGCTTCTCTTTTCACTCTTCATTCTTCACTATTCACTTAATTGCTTTTTATTCTTGAGAGTGTTAGTCCATCGCGTATAGGCAGCAATACCGTTTCCAAACGTGGATCGGTAGCTAAGCGCTCATTATAGGCCATAAGGACTTGGGTATGTTTGTCATTGTCCTTGACTGGCTCCACCACCTTACCACTCCAAAGCACATTGTCCGAGAGGATCACCCCTCCTACGCGCATCTTAGGCAAGACCGCCTCTAAGTAATTGAGGTAGTTCTTCTTATCGGCATCTATAAACACTAAGTCTATGGCATCGGGCAAGGTAGGCAAGACCTCAAGAGCAGGAGCAAAGTGCTGTACAATCTGCTCTCTGTAAGGGCTCTGCCCGAAGTATTTGTTCTGAATATCCTCATATTCCTCATTAGCTTCTATGGTATGTAGCCGCCCCAAAGGAGCAAGCCCCTCGGCCAAGCAGAGCGTTGCATAACCTGTGAAGGTACCTATTTCCACTATATAGCTAGGGGCGAGCAGCTTGGAGAGTACACTAAGCAGGCGCCCCTGCAAGTGGCCACTGAGCATACGAGGCTGCAAGACCCTCAGGTGTGTTTCACGCACAAGAGCCGCCAATAAGGGCGGCTCCTGCTGGCTATGCTGTTCGGCATAGCGCTCTAAATCTTCTGAGAGAAAGTGCATAAGTTATTGCATTAGGGTCATTTCATCTACCACATGCTTGGCACCTGCATAGGTATCTATACACCAAAGCACGTAACGAATATCCACCACTATGGTACGTTGGAGCTTTTTGTCAAAGATCACATCACCGGCCATAGCCTCTATATTACCGTCAAAGGCCAAGCCGATAAGCTCCCCCTTGCCATTGAGCACAGGCGAACCAGAATTACCCCCTGTAATATCATTGTTGGTTAGGAAATTCACATGCATGGTGCCATCCTTATCTAAGTAACGACCAAAATCACCTTTTTGGTACATCTGGACAAACTTCTCTGGCATGTCAAACTCTGGATCCCCTGGCTTATATTTATCCAACATGGTTTTGAAAGTGGTGTAGTAGTTACGCTTCACATCATAATTGCGCTTATCCTTAGGCAAGGACTTCACGCTGCCATAGGTAAGGCGTAAGGTAGAGTTGGCATCAGGATAGAGAATTAGGCTCACCTTGGAATCGCGCATACCCTTTACATATTTGCGGAAAGCCTTTTGGTAAGTATCCTTCAGCGCTTCATCTTCAGAGCTATAATACTTATCCACCAAGGCCTTAGCTATATGTGCTAGTGGGTCTTTGTCAAGTGCTTCTTGGCTTGGATTTTGGAAGAACTTGTCTATATTCTCCTTAGTTGTAAAGATACTACGGGCAAATACCTCTGCGGCATATTTCTTAAAATCCCCCTTATACTGCTGCTTAATCTCAGCCAATTCTTGAGGAATATCGGTAGACTTGTCCGCATAGAGCTTAAGGTTATCAGCGAAAAGGTCTATCTCGGCAGGGAGATAGGTACGGTCATAATAGTTGTAAAGCGCCTGGGTTACACGCTCTTTGATCTGCTGTTTTTCCTTATCGGAAGAAGAGTTGAGGTACAAAGAGAGTTCCTTGGCCAAGGGATTTGCCTGAGAGGCGAGTTGGCTAGCTCTAAAGAAAATAGCCAAGTAGTTTTGGTTGGCTGCCTGTTCATTCGTCTTGGCAAAGAAAGACGCTAAGTCGGTTAGCACAGCACCATATTCTGCTTTGTTTTCCTGCTTAGCTGCCCACTTGGCAAATTTCTTTTCTGCCTTTCGCTTAAGCGCTGCGGTCTTGTGAGCAGTAAGGGCATCGATCATTCCTTGGCGATTCTTCCAATAGTTGGCCAAGCCTGCATAAGCAGAAGCATATTTGAGGCGTACAGCATTATCGGCATCCATATGTTTTTTCATGGCATCCATAGCCGTTTTGGAAGCCTCTACCCAAGCGGGGTAGCCATATTTCACCTGCTGATCTACCCAATAGGAAGGCACCCAGCGGTTGGTACGACCAGGATAACCCAAGATCATCGCAAAATCCTTCTCTTCCACTCCTTTGAGACTTACATTGAGGTATTTTTGTGCCTTCATCGGAATATTCTCTGGCGAATACTCAGCAGGATTGCCATTCTTATCGGTATATACACGGAATACAGAGAAGTCGCCTGTATGGCGTGGCCATTCCCAGTTGTCGGTATCCCCCCCGAATTTGCCTACATTCTCAGGAGGAGTACCCACCAAGCGCACATCCTTGAAGTCCTGATATACAAAGTAGTAGAACTCATTGCCTTGGAAGAACGAACGCACGGAAACCACATACTTGCCTCCCTCATCGTTCTCTTTTTGGATTTTGCTTATTTCTGTATTGAGGGCAGCCTCGCGTTCTTTCTCGCTCATAGAAGGATTTACCACTGCGAGCATACGATCGGTAACATTGTCCATACGCACAAAGAAGCGTACAGAGAGACGCTTAGGAGAGAGCTCATCGGCCTTGGTTTTTGCCCAATAGCCGTCGCGTAAGTAGTTATGCTCAGGGGTAGAAAGGCCTGCGATCGCCCCATAGCCACAGTGATGGTTGGTAATAACTAGCCCATCGGGGGAGATAATACTGGCCGTACAGCCCCCGCCAAACTGCACTATGGCATTCTTAAGGCTGTTATTGTTGATACTATAGATCTCTTCAGCGGTAAGCTGCAAGCCCTCTTTCTGCATATCGCGCTCGTTCAGGCGCTTGAGGAACATCAGGAACCACATCCCCTCATCGGCTCTGACCATAGAGGGCAGAAGTAATAACAGAGAGGTTACAAAGGAAAAAATAACTTTTCTCATTCGGTTAGGTTTTTAGGAATTTAATAAAGGGCAAATGTACGAAAAAATTATCAATTAGCCAATCAGGAACCTCTCCAATTCGTAAGCTACTACAAAGCTAGTCAAAGGGCTTGTTAGGCTGCCGCGAACTTGCAGAGACTAACCCTATATAGATGCCGCGATAAAAAAAGATAAGCAAGTAAATATCTAAAAAATAATTATTACCTTTGTACTCTAATTTAATATTAAGATTTATGAGTATTATTGCAACACTTATTATTGGAGCCATCGCTGGATGGTTAGGAGGAGTTATCTACAAGGGTAGTGGACTAGGCCTTCTTGGGAATATCATTGTTGGTATTCTTGGAAGTGGCGTTGGGTATTGGCTTTTAGCAAGTGTGTTTCACATCTCACTTGGAGAAGGATTGATTGGTTCTATCTTGACTGGAGCCATTGGAGCCATTGTTATTTTATTCTTGATAAATTTGATATCTAAGAAATAATAAAGAAGCTACTTGCAGGAGTTTCTAAAAGCCAGTGAGTAGGTACTCATTGGCTTTGAAAATTTTTTATAACACCTATTTCACATTAATCAAGGTAAGAAGAAGAGAGCTGACTACACTAGCGCGAGCTGAAAGCTCGCGCTAACAATGAAAAAAACACAACCCTCTGACATTCTTGCTATTACAAAATTTTCAGGTTAAAAATTTCTAAAAAATAATTTTTCTTTGCGAATATTTCATCATTACAAAAGAAGTTTATATATTTGCCTTTGGAAAAAACAGAAAGAAAAATGGGATTATTAGATTTATTTAAAAAGAAAAAATTCGATGAAACAGACTTAAAATCAATAACTTACAAAAGATATTGGTTAGATTCTATTTCTACTATTCTCATTCCTACCGATTGGGAAGTAACTAATACTGACCGTTTTTTAGCTAAATCTGCCGATGATAGAGCGATCCTTACGGTAATGAGTTCCGAAGAACCCGTCAAGGGAGAAATTAACAAAGCGTTCTTCGAACGTCTCAAAGGCGATTTCTTCAAGGAATATGAGAGAGATGGTTTCACCGCACTGGATGAGACCACTGCTAACGAGCGCTATATCAGTAAAACTTTCCGCACCTACGACGAGGTAGAGTACCACTTCACTTGTGCCAAAAAGATTGACGACAAGGCTATTATTACCGAGATTATCCTTCGCCACAAGGATTCTTATAGCCTTGAGATGCGCGAACTAGTGGATAAGATAGGTATGAGCATACAGTATGTGCCCGACTTCACCCGCCTTTTCGCTCAGCGTTTGGTAACTAAGAACCCCAATGTACAGGTGAGAAAAACCAAAGGCCTTGAAATAGAATGGATGCTCAAAAGTGAGCCTGGACAGCTCATCACCAGTTTCCTTGACAATGCCTATGCCGAATATATGCACCGCAGTGATTTCTATCTAAGTGAAATCATTGAAAAATATGCCAGTTCCATACTTGAGACTATTCCCAAGCAAAAACCTAAACCGCAGCCTGAAAAACCAAAAGAAACGGCCAAGAAGGAAGAGCCTGTGATCATCACCACGCCTCCTCCTGCCCAGCCGCCTAAGCCTAAGGAAGAAGCGCCTAAACCTAAGGAAGAGACGCCTAAGGCTCCTGCTGCCCAGCAGCCCGTACAGCCTGTGGAAAAACCCGTGGAAACTCCTGCTGACAAGACCCCTAAGCCAGTGGAAAAACCCATCGAACCCCCTGTGGTTGAGACTCCTAAGGCAGCAGAAAAACAAGAAAAAGCACCTCACTTCCCCGATGTGGAGGCCTTTACCCGTGGAGAAAAACCTGCGGTTGAGACCCCTGCCCCCCAAGTGGCTAAATCGGTTGAAGTGGCCAAACCTGTTACAGCCCCTATCCTAGGAACTCATGTAGAAGCACCTGAAGAAATCGACGAAATGGTCATAGGAGGCATTGTTATTAAGAAAGAGGAAATTTTCCCACTAGTGAGAACCACTGGCTTCATAGAAGAACTCAAAGCAGAGATACCCGACTTGCTCTATGAGAATATCAATAGTGAATTGGGTGTGATCTACTTGGTTCGTGATGAGAAGATCAGCCTTACTATGGGCGATCTCAGAAACCTACACTTGGATATGCTTGCACTGAAATCATTGGCGGTACAGAACCTTATCAACCAGATAGAAGTAGGGGTTGAGGAAGAAGGCAACCGCTATACTATTGTGGCCGACGGCAAGTTCGAGGCTAGCTTCTTAGTGGTTTCCGACCTTTGGTCTAAGGACAACATCCCTGTAGAGGGTACCATCACCGTAGGAGTTCCTGCCAACAATGTATTGCTCATCACCGGTAGCGCCAACCCTAATGATATGAACTGGATACGACACAGAGTCGCCCAAGCCTATGTAGAGAGCAATATTCCAATCTCAGACAAGCTCTTTGAGGTAAAAGGAAACTCTCTTATTCCTCTGTAAGTATTATATGAAAAAACTACTCTTTTTAATCACCACTATACTAAGCCTCGCCTGCCATGCACAGGACGATAAGAATATCCTTTTGCCCCAAAACCAAAAGCAAAGTAACTTCTTTGACAACTTTACCATAGGAGGCAACATAGGAGCCTCTTTTGGAAACAACCTTTGGGGTGTGTCCTTGGCTCCCCGTATAGGCTATAAGGTTACCGAAGATTTTGAAGTGGCTTTTTCAGTGAATTATTACTACCAAAAAAGTCCAAATGTTCGATACAACTCTCTGAGCTTAGGCCCCTCGCTGAACTACTATATAGCGCGCAATTTCTATGTAAAAGCCTCATACCAACACTATTTCATAGATCAGAAGACAAGAGGGATTAGCGAGCATTACAAGAGGGAAGAATCCGCTCTATACTTAGGGGCTGGCTATATGCAATACTTAGGAGGACGTTCCTACCTGCGCTTAGGTTTCTCTTACAATGTGTTGTATGACAAAGATAAAAGTATTTTCTCCTCTGGCCTGTCTCCTGAGGTAGGGATCGTCATAGGGTTATAATACTTAACTTAGCAAGCAGAGAATGGAATGGATATACGATCTTTTTGAATTTTCCAAAAAATACCCAATGGATTTTACCCAAATGGGTTTTTGGGTATTTTTCTTCATCGTATATACAGGTTTTGCTTTTGTCTATAAGCGCCTTTTTGTCCGCAATCTCTTTCTGTTCTTAGTCAGTTGTTTTTTCTATTACAAGACCAGTGGGCTGTTCGTCATGCTCTTGTTATTCAGCACTGTAACGGATTTTTACTTTGGCCGCCAGATAGACAGAAGTGAAAATGAGGGGAGGCGAAAACTCTTTGTTACGCTGAGTGTTACACTGAACCTACTGGTGCTGAGCTACTTCAAGTATGCGTACTTCTTCACTGATTCCTACAACACTATTTTCCACACCGACCATAAGGTATTTAACTACTTAGCTTACTGGGGCAATGGCTTTCATGACAAGGGCTATTTTTCGGTAGATGAGATTGTGCTCCCTGTGGGGATTTCTTTCTATACTTTCCAGACTATTAGTTATACGGTAGATATCTATAGGCGCAAACTCAAGTCACTGGATTCTATCTTGGATTTTGGGCTATATGTAACCTTTTTCCCCCAACTCGTGGCAGGGCCTATTGTACGTGCGGAGGAGTTTGTCCCTCAGATTCTGCGCCCTACTCAAATCACCCAAGCCGATTTCAACAAAGCCACTTACTTTATATTCAAGGGACTGATTAAAAAGATGCTCTTTGCCAACTTTATCGCAACGGAGTTCTTAGATAGGGTCTTTGAGATGCCAACTATGTATTCGGGTTTCACCAACCTTATGGCGCTAGTGGGCTATTCTCTGCAAGTCTACGGGGATTTTGCTGGCTATACCGATATAGCCATAGGGCTGGCACTACTTATGGGCTTTGAGCTACCGCGTAACTTCAATTCGCCATATAAGGCCGTCAATACAGGAGATTTCTGGAAGCGCTGGCATATCTCCCTCTCCACTTGGCTGAAGGACTACCTCTATATTCCTTTGGGAGGAAATCGCACAGGCTCTTGGGCATCGGTGGCGATCTCCTTGTTATTGATCTCGGTGGCACTCATCGGGGTAGGTAATCCCTATTTCTCGCTCATTGTAGGGGTATTACTCTTAGGGGGGACGCTCTTGGCCATGAAGAATGAGCGTTTTCAGCACTATATCTCGACCAATATCAACCTGATGCTCACTATGGTACTGGGAGGGTTATGGCATGGTGCCTCATGGAAGTTTATCCTATGGGGAGGAATTAATGGTTTAGGTATTGTCTTCTACAAACTCTGGCGTAAGATAAGCCCCTATGAGCATTCTACCCATTGGTTGGCACATTTCTGGAAAGTCTTTTCCACTTTTATGTTTATCGTCTTTGTACGTCTTTATTTCCGTGGAGAGGACATAGAGCGTATCAACCAATTCTACAGTCAGCTATGGAACAACATGGACTGGAGCAGCAGCGGACAGGTATTATGGTACTTTCGTGATGCCTTCGCGGTTATGGTACTAGGCTATGTAGTACACTGGCTTCCCCAATCACTCAAGGATAAAATAGAGAATGCCTACTACCAAAGTCCTATCTGGGTAAAAGTCCTTATCGCAGTAGTGGCAGCTGTTATCTGCTATCAGACTTTCTCGAACGAATCACCAGCGTTTATTTACTTCCAATTTTAGTAGTTAGTGATTAGTGGTTAGTGATTAGTTATCTTGGAACTAACCACTAACCACTAATTACTAATCACTTTTTCAGTGCTTTATCTACCTCCAGCGTAAAATCACTTAGCACATTCATATAATTGATATAAGCATCATAAGGAGAAGGATAAGGTGATACTTTCTTGAGGCGTTGTTCTATAGGAATAAACTTGGTACTCATATAGTTAAAGTGGTTACTACACTGCAAGCGGCTATAGGTACGCAATAAAGCCTCGTCGCCTGTAGCCTCAACCTTGGCACTTAGTCCAAAGAGTTCTTCAAAAGCATTCTCCTGCAATTCGTTACCAAGCCATGAGGTAATATCTCGCTCTTCGTCTGTCCAAGAAATAGGATTAGGCACATAAATGGCTTCCTTCGGAACGAAAGTGGCTACTACCTCCTTAGGCGTTAGGAAGGCATATTGGGGATCGTCCAATACATATTGAGGCAGATAACGCAAGAAATCAAAGATTCCAGAATCAGGCGTATTGTACTTACCAAAAGCCTGATAGTGCATAAAGAGATTCACCACATCGCTATCGCGGAGGCTATCCTTAAGCCAATGGGCATACTTCTCGGCAGTAAGCGGATACTCATTCCAATCCTTTGAAGAGAAGCGCAAGGAAATATCATCGCTGAGCTTGGCATTCTTGAGCAGGATTTTTATTTTGGTATCACTGGGGTGATGATGTACAAAATTAGGGTTACGCCAGCCCAAAATATGCTTAGCTCCCTCGGTGAGTATATTGCGGAAGCCCAAGCGAGCGATACGCTCCCCTATACTATCGGAATAGATCAGGGAGGTGTTACGGAAAGTTACAGGTGTCTGTCCGAAGAGTTCTTCTATACGCTGAATATGGCGCTTGACATCCCGCTCGAACTCGGTAGTATCACTTGAAAGGGAAGAGAGGGAGTGTGCATAAGGCTCACAGAGAAACTCCACTTTTCCTGTCTTGGCCAAGGCCTGGAAGCTGTGGATTACCTCTGGGGCATGTAGCTCCAAGAGTTCTATAGCACTACCTGAGATAGAGAAAGCCACCTTGAACCTGCCTTTGTAGCGATCTATCAGCTCCAAGAGAAGCTCATTGGCAGGCAAGTAGCAATCCCGTGCCAACTGTTCTATCTCGGTACGGTTGCGATAATAGTCAAAATAATCATGTTGCTTTCCTATGTCAAAGAAATGATATTGGCGAAGCTGTTCGGGATGATGAACTTCAAAATAGAAACATATTGCTTTCATGGTTTATTATTTATTTTTAAGGAGGCAAAGCCTATAAGTGAAAAGACACCTCCAAATATACGACTTTTTCTTTGTTTTACCAAATAAATGAGCTATTAATATAACACTTGTTGGTAAATATTTTTGAGCTTACTGGCAGCAAACTCCCATTTTAGGGTATTGACTTCGGCCAAGCCTTCTCTTTTGAGTGAATCGGAGAGTTTCGGATAGGCAATAAGGCCATAGATAGCATCGGCCAAAGCGTTCACGTCCCAATAATCTACCTTGATAGCATGCTCCAATACCTCCGATACGCCTGACTGCTTGGAGATTATGGTAGGCACGCCACAGCGCATCGCCTCCAAGGGAGAGATACCGAAAGGCTCGGACACCGAAGGCATCACATACACATCACTATAGCGGAACATACGCTGTACATCGTCCCCACGCAAGAAGCCTGTAAAGTGAAAATGCCCACCGAGTTTTAGTTGTGCTACACGCCTTACCGAAGGGGTCATCTTGTCCCCATTCCCTGCCATCACAAAGTGTACATCAGGACATCTCTTATGCACCTTAGCGGCAGCTTCTATAAAGTATTCAGGGCCTTTCTGTAGGGTGATACGACCTAAGAAAGTAACAATCTTTTGATTAAGGGCACGAGGAGGGAGGTCTAGATCATCGTCGGAGAAGTCTACCGCATTGTGCACGGTGCTGACCTTATCGGCAGGGATACCATATTTTTCTATAACAATATTGCGTGTCCAATCACTTACGGTAATCACATGATCTGCCCCTTCCATACCTTTCTTTTCTATATCATAGACGATGGTATTGCGGTTGTATTCGCCCCCACGGTCGTACTCAGTGGCATGAACATGCACCACCAATGGCTTGCCACTGATACGCTTGGCGATAAGCCCTGCCTGATAGGTGAGCCAGTCATGTGCATGTATGATATCAAAATCATACTTGCTAGCCACGGTTCCTGCTACCAAGGCATAACGATAGACTTCCTCCAAGAGGTTATCCCCATACTTCCCTGAGAAATTAAAGGTATTGTGGCTGTTATGGGTCGTATATTTCTGTCGGTTCTGTTCCTCTTGCCAGTAAGAAGCAAAGACCTCTGGAGAGAGGTAAGGGCGCAAGGAAGAACCAATTTCCATGAACTGGATATGCTCTAAATAATCATCGGAAAGGGTATAGGGTTGGAGCATTTCCTCCTGGCTAGCATTGATTATTTTTGCCGCTTCGGGGTCTTCATCTCCTGAGGCTTTAGGCATTACAAAGAGTACTTCCACGTCATTCTTCGCTAAGCCCTTGGTAAGTCCAAGGCAGGCGGTTCCCAAGCCTCCACTTATATGAGGGGGAAACTCCCAGCCGAACATAAGTACTTTCAACTTTTTCATAAGGGTATTATTTTTTGGGTGAATTTTCCTTTTTATAACTATTCATCAGATAGGCTGCCCGCACAATCTCAGCCACATTGCGTGCCTGAGAGATACAGCCATGCCCTGAATAGGGCGGGTTACCGTCATAGAACTCGGAGAGCAGGCCTATGCCGTAGTTTTTCATATCTTCGCTGTCTTTGGAGAGGAGTTCCTCTGCCTTGGGCACAAAGTCAGCTCCGTAGAGCTTCAGGCAACTTTCTATATAGAAACTCAAAAGCCATGTGTGCGTTCCTCCCTGATAGATAGCCTCTTCCTGCTCACCCATAGAGCCTTCGCAACGTCCGCGATAGTGCTTGTCATCGGGAGCTAAGGTGCGCAAGCCGCGTTCTGTCAAGAGCTTATCCTCTACCAAATCCACAATCTGTTTCTTTTGTGCCTCCTTCAGTGGGCTGTAATCCAATGCACAAGTGATGAGCTGGTTAGGACGTACCGAAAGGTCTTGCCTATTCTGATCCACACTATCGGCTAAGTAGCCCAAGTGTTCATTCCAGAAAGTGGAAAGGAAGTTCTTAGCAATCTCGGCTGGATAGTCCTTCCATGATGCTATGAAATCATTGTCTTTAGCCGCCTCAGCCAAGGCTAGTGCATAGCATACAGCATTGTACCACAAGGCATTGACTTCCACCACATAGCCATTGCGCTCTAGCACAGGCTTACCTGCTATGGTGCCATTCATCCAAGTGAGTGGGCGGTGGTAGTGCTGGTTATAGATGAGCTTATTCTCCTGCATGCTTACCTGTGGGAAGGTGCGACCATCACGATAGGCCTCCAAGACCTGGGTGAGCGCAGTTGCATACTTCTCCCACAAAAGTTTTTTGGGTACTTTAGCCCAGCGTTCGTACTGCTGAAGTGTCCAAAAGAACCACAAGGAGCCATCGGAGTTGAACTCTGGGGCAGCATGGCTACTGATAAGGCGAGGGAAAAGTCCGCCCTTTTGGTAACCTAACATGGAGGTAATCACCTTATCAAAGAGCTCCACTTTGTCCGTAGCAATAGCAATTCCTGGCAAAGAGAGGAAGGTATTACGCCCATAGGAGAGATGCCAAGGGTATCCTGCCTTGATACGGGTCTCGTTGAGCTTTTCAATGACAAACTGATGGGCTGCATATTGCAGGCAATGCTCAAAGCTATCACGTGGGGCACGCTTCTGGGCTGCCTTATCAAAATCCTCTACCAGCTCACTGTATTTCTCCTCGGTAGTGGAGGCAGAAAAAACCAAAGGCTTGTTCAGGGCAAGGTTTAGTTCGAATTCGCCTGGGACGAGCAAATCCTCCTGATAGTCCCCTCCACGAGCTCTGTCCTTGCTATACTGTATATTCTTGTACCAATGGGGATCGTGCTTGTAGGTCTGTTCCTCGCTCAGCTGCATATATAAGGTAGGGAAACCCTCATAGAGCTTCATAGCCATCCCTTGAGGCACACGCTTATAGTGGGTATCGGCCACTGGATTTTCCTTGCATAGCTCATGAATATCTCGGAAAGCTAAGAAGGGTTTTAGTCTTAGGCGTACCGATGCAGGCCCTGAGAGCAACGTATAGCGAATGAGTACCTGTGGCTGCTTATGGAGCATCATAATGTCTTTCCTCAGACTCACCCCTGCTACCTGATAGGTAATGGAATAATACTTATTCAACTCGGATTCTACAATATACTTATGACCCTTAGGGGAAAAGGTATCGGGATATTCATGGATACTAAAGTTGAACTCCTTGTCATTGACAATGACTGTCTCGTCCAAGGAGGAAAGCAATAAGTGGTTACGTCCCTTGAAATTATCTATAGGAACTACGAGAAGTCCGTGATAACGACTCGTATTACAAAAATTGAGGGTAGTGGAGAGGTATCCCCCTTCTCGGTTGGTACCGAGAAACTCCCTCTGTAAGGCAAATTCTAAATTCACCAAATCACGCTGCTTGAAACTTAGAGACATTAGATTAATTGTTAATGGTTAATGGTTAATTATTAATTACTGACTTCTGACCTCTGACTACTGAACAGAACTCCAGTCATAGACCCCATTGATAAAGCCTCTCTTTATGGCATCATCTCCGTAATAGCCCATCATCAGGTATCTTTCCCCTTGGGTAAGCTCCCACCAGCTACCTGCATTCACCCTATAGAAATAGGACTCGTCCTTATAGGTAAGCTCGCCCTCTACTACACAGGGATAGACATCAAACATATCATGCAACTCTCGAAAGTCTATCATTTTAGAATGCTTCATTACATACTTTATAGTCTTTTCAGAGATAGACCACCCTTTACACTCCTCGTAATCCCCTGAAGATTGCTCATAAGGGGCACTTTTTCTAGTAAGTAGCAATATCTGATTGTCCTTGAGCTGTTTTCTTCGCTTAGCATTGGTGAGGACTTCAAAGAATTCACCCTTGAGGCTATCCTTATGCAAATGGCTCTTTTCTGCTTCTTTAATATCCTGAGACCTATGATCTTCAAAAGAGACAATACTATCATAGCGTGAATCCTTTAAAGTATCTTGCACTGAAGCGTCCATAGCCTCTTTTTGCTTCGGAGAAACACGCTCGCAAGCAAACAAACACACTAAAAGGACAACAATAGGAGGTTTCATTGTTTTTCACTATTCATTTTTCAGTACGATTCCTATACGAGGCGGTATATAGAGTGAAATCAGGTTTTTCTGCGCTATATATTGGGTAAAGTGTTCCGTTTGCTCATTAATCAAGCCTTGTCCGCCAAAGTTAGTGTTGTCGGTGCAAAGCACATAGGTATATTTGCCTGCCGCTACCTCAAAATGATAATTCACAAAGGCCTTATCAGGGTTAAAGCTAAAGACAAACAGATAGCCACCGCGCTCAAAAGCCAAGAGCTGTCGTTCTATATCACGTACCAAGACATGAGGCTCATAGTCCAAAAGGCGAGACTGCTTTACAAAATGAATCATCGCTCGGTCAAAGGCATTGAGATATTTGAATTTCAAAGAACTATCGTCCAAGAGGCTCCACATACGGCGGGCATGGGCATAGCTCCAGCCATTACCCTCGCGGGGAAAATCAATCCATTCGGGGTGCCCCCACTCGTTGCCCATAAAGTTCAGATACCCGCCACCAGCAGTGGCTATGGTCAAAAGGCGTATCATCTTGTGCAAAGCCATAGCGCGGTCTATCACAAGGCTATGGTCAAAGACACTCATTCCTGTATAGATTTCCTTGTCCGTAAGGCGAAAGAAAATCGTCTTATCCCCCACCAAGGCCTGGTCGTGGCTCTCGGCATAACTTATAGTACGCTCCTCTGCGCGCTTGTTCGTTAGCTCGTAATAGATATCCCCTACGTGCCACTGTTCATCTGGAACGTCCTCCAAGAGCTTAATCCAGTAGTCGGGAATACCCATACTCATCTTATAATCAAAGCCTAAGCCCCCTTCCCTTATAGGAGAAGCCAGTCCCGGCATACCACTCATCTCCTCGGCTATAGTGAGCGCCTCAGGATAGACCTCATGTACTACCTGATTGGCCAAGGCCAAATAGGTGAGTGCATCGGTATCCTCATTCCCATCATAATAAAAACTATATTCAGTAAAGGCCTTACCCAATCCATGGTCATAATAAATCATACTGGTTACCCCATCGAAACGGAAACCATCAAACTGGTATTCCTCTAACCAATACTTACAATTGGATAGCAAAAAGTTCAACACCTGTCCTTTGCCATAGTCAAAACAACGAGAGTTCCATGCTGGGTGTTGTCCCCGCTCGCCACTATGAAAATAAAGGTAATCTGTACCATCAAAATGACTAAGCCCTTCGGCCTCATTGCTCACCGAGTGCGAATGTACTATATCCAAAATCACTCGTATACCCAAGCCATGCGCTGTATCTATCAACTCTTTAAGCTCCTCTGGGGTACCAAAGCGTGAACTTACAGCAAAGAAATTGGACACTTGATAACCGAATGACCCATAATAAGGGTGCTCCTGTATGGCCATCAGCTGTAAGACATTGTACCCCAGCTGAGCGATGCGTGGCAGTACAAAAAGACGAAACTCCACAAAGGTACTTACCTTCTGCTGTTCGGTAGCCATACCTATATGTGCCTCGTATATTAGCGGCGCTCCTCCTGCTTCAGGACGTGGGTGTTGCCACTGATAGGGCGCAGGCTGCCATACTTGTGCGGTGAAGACCTTGGTATAAGGATCCTGTACCGCCCTTGTGGTGTGTGAGGGTAAGCGCTCTCCACTCCCTCCTGGCCATTCTACCAAAAGCTTGTACAAAGTGCCATGGGAAAGCTCCTCTTCGGGTAGAGATAGCTCCCAATTTTCCCCGTCAATTTTCTTAAAGGCATAACGCGAATTTCTCTGCCAACTATTCCCGTCAAAAAGCAGATATATAGCGGTAGCATTGGGTGCCCATTCCCTAAGGAGCCACTGCCCCTGACTGAGGTGCAGTCCGTAATAGAGGTGAGAGTTACAATTGTCCGCCAAGCGAGGTGCATTTCCTTGCAGCATACGCGCTTTTTCTTGGCACAAACGATGTCTTTCCTCTATAATCCCCTTATAAGGAAGTAAAAGAGAATCACTATCATACAGCATGGCAAAAGCTTTTATGATTTAGGTTGTAAAAATAATAAAAAGAATCGATACTAAGTCACAAGAATTTGTTATTTTTATCGGGATAAATTTTTTATTTTAACAAAAAGAAGAAAGCAGTGGTTAGTGACTAATGATTAATGACTAGTGACTAATGATTACTAGTATTAATCATTAATCAACGCCCTCAAATTTACGTTTTCCTGCAGAAAAAAACAAGAAAAAAGAAAAGAAATTTATCGATTCATTCCAATTCTTCTAAAAAACAATAATTTATACCAATCTTTTAAGAGACGCAATGAATTACACCCATTTTCTAAGACGCAATAGATTACACCAATTTTCTAAGAGACAATAAATTGCGTATCTAACCACTGACAACTGACAACTGACCACTAACCACTAACCACTAACCACTGTTGAAAAAAAATCTCAAGAAGTACTTCAAAAGATAAAAATATCTTTTTATCTTTGCGGCCGCTAAAAATAAATTATATGACCGCTAAAAAATTGTGGATTTGGCTGGGAGCAACGGTAGCTGCCTCGTTCTTAGTGCTGATCTTCTACGGAACAGAAATCTACCGTACAGCACCTGACTTCCCAACCAAGATTGTAACAACTGATGGACAAGTTCTCTATGAGGGACAGGACATCAAGGACGGCCAAAATGTATGGCAGTCCATGGGAGGACAGACCGTGGGCAGTATCTGGGGACATGGTGCCTATATCGCACCTGACTGGAACGCCGATTACCTACACCGCGAATCCCTAATCCTACTTGACTTGCTCGCCCAAAAGGACGGCAAGCACTACCAAGACCTTTCCGACGAGGAACAGGCCAAATACCAAGTACAACTCAAAAAAGAGTTGCGCACCAACACCTTTGATGAGAAGACTGGTGTGATTACCTTCTCTGCTGAAAGAGCCGAAGCAAGCCGACAAATGGCCGCTTACTATACGAAGCTCTTTATGGACGATCCTTCTATGGATGCTACTCGTAAGAGCTATGCCATTCCTCGCAATGCTATCAAAGACCCTCATCGCATGCAGCAGATGAATGCTTTCTTCACCTGGAGCACTTGGGTATGTAGTACCAACCGCCCTGGGGAACAAGTGAGTTATACCAATAACTGGCCGTACGATCCCCTAGTGGGTAACGTAGCCTCGACCTCCTTACAGATGTGGTCTGGCTTTAGCGTGCTGATGCTCCTCTTCGGAGTGGGTATCTTGGTCTTCTACCATGCTTACAACAAGGAAGACGAAGAGAGTGAACACCTCCCTGCACAAGATCCTATGCGTGAGATGAAGCCAACTCCTTCTATGCGAGCTACCCTCAAGTATATCTGGATTGTTTCCCTACTGATCCTCGTACAGATGCTCGCTGGAGTTATCACCGCTCACTATGGAGTGGAAGGCGAAGGCTTCTTCGGTATTCCGCTTGATTTGATACTACCTCAGGCTGTTTCGCGAAGCTGGCATGTGCAGCTGGCCATCTTCTGGATTGCTACCTCTTGGCTGGCTACAGGCTTGTATATTGCCCCAGCGGTATCAGGACACGAACCCAAAGGACAGAAATTAGGGGTAAATATCCTCTTTATCGCCTTACTAATTGTCGTATTAGGTTCCTTAGCTGGACAATGGTTTGGTGTGATGCAAAAGTTGGGCTTAGTGGAAAACTTCTACTTCGGACACCAAGGCTATGAGTACTTGGAGTTAGGCCGCTTCTGGCAGATTTTACTGCTTGTGGGGCTTTTCCTTTGGCTTTTCCTTATGGTAAGAGCACTTATCCCTGCCCTCAAACGCAAAGACGAGAGCCGACATCTCTTACTGCTTTTCGTACTTTCTTCCGTAGCTATCGCTGCCTTCTATGGGGCAGGACTTATGTATGGTAGACAAACACATATGGCTGTAGCTGAATACTGGCGCTGGTGGGTGGTACACCTCTGGGTAGAAGGGTTCTTTGAGGTATTTGCCACTGTAGTAGCGGCTTTCCTCTTCTCTCGCTTAGGTCTGTTGCGTATCAAGGTAGCCAGTGTATCAGTACTTTTCTCTACTATTGTCTTTTTGGCAGGGGGTATCTTAGGTACGTTTCACCACTTGTATTTCAGTGCTACTCCTACAGGGGTATTAGCCTTGGGAGCTACCTTCAGCGCTATGGAGATTGTTCCTTTGGTACTGATCGGTTTTGAAGCCTACCATAATTATAAGCTATCACGGACTACCCCATGGATCAAGGCGTATAAGTGGCCTATATACTGCTTTATTGCCATGTGTTTCTGGAACTTCTTGGGGGCTGGTATCTTCGGCTTTGCGATCAATCCTCCGATTGCCCTCTACTATATCCAAGGACTGAACACCACTGCAGTTCACGGCCATGCTGCCCTCTTTGGGGTATATGGTATATTGGGTATTGGCTTAATTCTCTTTGTTCTTAGAGGACTCTACCCAGAACGCCACTGGAATGACCGCCTTATAGGTTGGGCGTTTTGGCTGATCAATATCGGTCTTTTGGTGATGATTTGCGTGAGTATCTTGCCTATTGGTATCATGCAAGCGGTGGAATCGATTCGCCATGGCTACTGGTCTGCCCGTTCGGTAGAGTTTATGCAAACCGACCTTATGCAGACTATTCGCTGGTTACGCGTCCCAGGCGACTTGCTTTTGGCCTTCGGTGAATTACTCCTTGTCTATTTCATCATCGGGCTGAAAACAGGTTGGTCTTTAAAAGAGGAACGATAATAATATAGTGACCAATAACCAATGACTAGTGACCAATGACTAGTGACCAATGACCAATGACCAATGACTAATGACTAATGACTAATGACCAATGACAAAACCTAATTAGGACGTTGTCATTGGTCATTTTTTTATTCACTTTTCACGCTTCGCTTTTCACTCTTCATTCTTCGCTATTCACTTTTAATTCTTCACTTTTCACTCTTCACTTTTCACTCTTCACTTTTCACTCTTCACTTTTCATTCTTTTCCTCTTCTAGTTTAAAAAACAGCGTCTGCAAGGGAGCTATATCCACACGCATATGGCCATAGTTGCCTTCGCGGTAGAAGTGGGTCTGTACCTCTCCATAGAGTTTGTCCACAAGGGGATAGCTACCATTGGGCAAATCCCATGTGGAGAGCAGCTCAGGGGGTACTTGTAGCTCAAAGCCAAAACCATCATGCTTGCTGAAGTTGGCTATGATAAGCCACTTGGTATGGGCAGTTTCCCTGACAAAGCTGTATACCTTATCATTATAATAAGGTGTATGTTCCCTATTATAGCCATGTATGTAACGGAAAGCACCTTCCACAGGGAGAGAGAGCAATCTGCAATAATAGTCTCTTAGGGCTACCTCTTCGGGAGTGAGTGCGCCCCCATCATAGCGCTTGCCGTTGACCCAACGCTGGAAAGCTGGCACCCCTATATAATCAAAGATAGAGGTACGGGTAGGCGAGCCAAAGCCTGCATGCTCTCGTGCAGCCTCCCCTACCTCTTGTCCGAAGTAGACCATTACAGAAGCCTCATTCAAGTGGGCACTTACTGCCATAGCTGGTAGGCCATAGTGTGGATTGTGAGCAAACCCATCGCTGGCAATACGCTGCTCATCGTGATTTTCCATAAAATGAAGCATCTGAGGCCAAATATCGGTAAGGGGTGCCTGTACTTGGTCTATCCTATCGGTGGAGTGTTCATAGCAGATGATATCCCGCAACGTATCATACAGACCTACCTTATTATAGAGTGCATCCATCTTACCTATATGCAGGTAATCGCGGTAGCTATCAGGGTTGTAGATCTCAGCCATAAGGAAAGCGTCCGGACGCCTGCTCTTGATATAGGAGTTCAGGTAGCTCCAGAACTCCACGGGCACCATCTCAGCCATATCGTACCTAAAGCCATCTACCCCTAAGGAGAGCCAGAAAGAAACAATCTCCTTGAACTTACGCCAAGTACTAGGCACTACCCTACTACGCCAAAAGGCATAGTGCGCCCCTGCGTCCCACTGAGCTACCTCCGCCGGTAGGCTGTCGAAATCCTTATGTCCATCGGGAGCTACTCCATAGTTGAGCTTAATGGTCTCGTACCAGTCGGTCAGGGCGGGGCTACTGCTACGGCTATTGCCTGTCCATTTGGCAGGGTACTCCGTATAAGGGGTCAGCAATAGCGCTCTTAGGGCGGGTTCCTCTGGCAAATAACCCACTGTAGTGGTAGGCAAGGTAAGGCTTTCTCCTACATTGTAATAGAAGTTATTATCTTGCGTATATTCCACTTGCGTATTGTCCTGTGCTCCAAAGTCCTCGACCCCCTTGGGGTTACTGATGGAGTGGTAGCAGCGTGCCACATGATTGGGCACCATATCTATGACGACCTTCATTCCATGCTGGTGGATACGCTCTACAAGGGCTACAAACTCCTCCAAACGCCGCGTAGGGTCGTCGGCCAAGTCGGGATTGACATTATAAGAATCCTTGATCGCATAGGGAGATCCTGCACGTCCCTTGACCAAATAAGGTATATCATTGGACACCCCTATGGCTGTATAATCCCCCACCAAAGCATGATGGAGTACCCCAGTTAGCCAAATATGGGTAGTACCCAACTGCTTAATACCTTCTAAAGCCGCATCGGTAAAGTCGGAAAACTTTCCTACGCCATTTTCTTCCTTTGTCCCATAGGGGACATTACGCGTACAGGTATTGCCAAAGAGGCGTACCAGTACTTGATAGACAATCGTTTTCAATTGTTAATAGTTAATAGTTGGTGGTTAGTGATTAGCCATTTGGCTAAAATCCTATAACCCTTTATTCCTTAATTTCTAAAACTCAAAACTTT
>ERZ772924.132-NODE-132-length-34496-cov-6.610464_pt1 | contig 34496 bp, 29 predicted proteins | sample MGYA00512116_ERZ772924 | MGnify/ENA primary metagenome ERZ772924 (study PRJEB29015, sample SAMEA2737920) | human oral metagenome | biome: human oral; feature: human-associated habitat; material: dental | place: China | collected 2134 ...
TTATGAAGTGTATTTTGAAGAAGTGTTGCACTTGGTTTGACAATTCGCCACATACGCCTGAGCGCTCAAGGTGTATGTAAACGGGGTTTCTGTACAGACAGCGAGGTTGCCGCGAGTAACCCCACCCCAGCCATCCCCCACGGGGCGGGAGCGAACCGCGCCGATTTCCCCCTCCCCCGCAGGGCGAAGCCCGCAGCGGGGGAGGGTTGGGGTGGGGGTAGAGGCATCCATGTCATCACCGAAGCAAAAACGGCATCCGAATCTGCCTCGTCTTGTTGCAGACGAAAATCCCGGTAACAACTGCTGCGACAGCCGCCTGCCGTCTTTCTCTTGTGAAGAAGAGAGATGGCTGGTGAGGGCGGCAAACGTGAAAAATGGGCTTTTGATTCACCAACAATATCGCTCACCCCCACCCCAGTCCTCCCCCGCTGCGGACTTCGCCCTGCAGGGGAGGGGGATTCTTGTTTACATACACCTGAACGCTCAAGGTGTATGTGGCGAATTTACGCTCCAAGTGCAAGGGCAATAAAAAAGATGCTGCGATACTGCAAAAAACTTCAAAACCTTGTAGGAGACCACAAATGAGTGCTTGGGGCGTGTTTGCAATTCGTTTTGAGAGCCGTCGCTACGCGGGTCGCAGCAATCTTCCGCCCTCACCCCAACCCCTCTACCTAAAGGGACTGGAACAGCCCGCGCAGCGAGAGAGGGGCTTATTCTGCTGAATTGCAAACAGCCTCAAAGGCGATTTGCGATTCGGGACACCTTTCCCGCTGCGAACTTCATCTGCGGAAGATGGGCTCCTCTACTATCCCCATCACCGCACATACGCAACCACATGGCGCTGTTTCCCGTCGTGCGGTTTTTGTTTGCCTGCATCGGCTATCGTCAGCGCTTATTGTTGCCTGGGGTTATGAGATAGTCCGATGTTATCAAACGGTTTTTTTGGTGCGCTTTTTCGCCACCCGTGCGGGGAAAGGGCGGGCGTGCTACAATTCGTGCCGCTTCTGCGCCCCGTTGCGCATGGTTAATTTTGAATTTTTTGGAGGCAACTAAGAGATGAACAAAGATATTGACCCGCAAGAAACCCGCGAATGGCTGGCAGCGCTTGCCAGCGTGCTGCGTGAGGAAGGCGAGGAACGCGCGCATTTCATTCTGGAAACGCTGCTCGACCAGGCCGCGCGCGACGGTCTCGGCTTTGAAAGCGGCTTCACCACGCCGTATTACAACACTATCCCGGTGGAGCGCCAGCCGTCGTATCCCGGCAATCTGGAGCTGGAGAAGCGCATCGAGGCGTATGTGCGCTGGAACGCGCTGGCGATGGTCATCCGCGCCGGCAAGCACACCAATGTCGGCGGCCATATCGCCAGTTTTGCATCCTCTGCGGTGATGTACGAGGTCGGGCAGAACCACTTCTGGCACGGTCAGGACGGCGAGCAGGGCGGCGATTTGGTCTTCTTCCAGGGGCACTGCGCGCCGGGGATGTACGCCCGCGCCTTCCTTGAAGGCCGCCTCACCGAGGAGCAGCTCGATAATTACCGTCAGGAAGTGGGCGGCAACGGGCTGTCTTCGTATCCACACCCGTGGCTGATGCCGCATTTCTGGCAGTTCCCGACGGTTTCGATGGGTCTCGGCCCGATGATGGCGCTCTATCAGGCGCGCTTCATGCGTTATCTGGAAAGTCGTGGCCTGATCAAGAACACCGGACGCAAGGTTTGGGCGTTCCTCGGCGACGGCGAAATGGACGAACCGGAATCCCGTGGGCAAATCGGTCTCGCCGCGCGCGAGCATCTGAACAATCTGGTGTTTGTCGTCAACTGTAACCTGCAACGTCTCGACGGCCCGGTTCGCGGCAGCGGCAAGATTGTGCAGGAGCTGGAAGGCGAGTTCCGTGGCGCCGGCTGGAATGTTATTAAAGTCATGTGGGACAGCAAGTGGGACAAGCTCTTTGCCCGCGACGTCGATGGCGTGCTGCGCAAGCGGATGATGGAGGTCAACGACGGCGACTACCAGACGTACAAATCCAAGAACGGTGCCTATATCCGCGATCATTTCTTCAATTCGCTGGAGCTGAAGGCACTGGTCGCCGACATGACCGACGAGGAAATATGGGATTTGCAACGCGGCGGCCACGACCCGCTCAAGGTCTTCGCCGCTTACAAGGCCGCGCAGGAAAGCAGCGTGCCGACGCTGATTCTGATGCACACCGTCAAGGGCTGGGCGATGGGCGGTTCTGCCGAATCGCAAAACGTCGCGCACCAATCCAAAAAGATGGATTTGCAACAGTTGCTCGCCTTCCGCGACCGCTTCAACCTGCCGCTGACGCATGAACAGGTGGAAAAGGTGGAATATTTGAAATTCCCCGAAGGTTCGCCGGAGCAGAATTATCTGCTGGAACGCCGCGAGAAGCTGCAAGGCTTCCTGCCGGAGCGCCACGACCGCGCCGCCTCATTGCCCGCGCCGTCGCTGGAATCCTTCGCCTCCATCACCGCCGCCACCAAGGAAGGCCGCGAAATCTCGACGACGATGGCGTTTGTCCGCGTCCTCAGCGCGCTGATGAAAGACAAGGCGCTCGGCCCGCACATCGTGCCGATTGTGCCGGACGAATTCCGCACCTTCGGCATGGAAGGGATGTTCCGCCAGTACGGCATCTGGAACCCGCTCGGCCAGCAATACACGCCGTCTGACGCCGACCAATTGATGTTTTACAAGGAAGCCGCCGACGGGCAAATCCTGCAGGAAGGCATCAACGAAGCAGGCGCAATGTGCGACTGGATCGCCGCCGCCACCTCCTACAGCGTCAACGGCGTGGCGATGATTCCTTTCCTCATCTACTACTCCATGTTCGGCTTCCAGCGCTTCGGCGATTTTGCCTGGGCAGCAGGCGACCAGCGCGCACGCGGCTTCCTCCTCGGCGGTACCGCAGGCCGCACCACGCTGAACGGCGAAGGCCTGCAACACGAAGACGGCCACAGCCATATGCAGGCGGCGCTGATTCCGAACTGCATCCCCTACGACCCGACCTTTGCCTATGAAGTCGCGGTCATCGTGCGCGAAGGCATCCGCCGGATGTACACCGAGCACGAAGACGTGTACTACTACATGACGCTGCTCAACGAAAACTACGCCCACCCGGAAATGCCGGAAGGCAGCGAACACGGCATCCTCAAAGGGCTGCACCAAATCGGCGAACACAAGGGCAGCAAAGGCCATGTGCAGCTGATGGGTTCCGGCTCCATCCTGATGGAAGTTATCGCCGGCGCCAAACTGCTCGCCGACGAATGGGGCATCGGTTCCGACGTTTGGAGCGCGACCTCCTTCACCCTGCTCGCCCGTGAAGCGGCAGACGTCGAGCGTTACAACCGCCTGCACCCCACCGGCAAAGCGCGCACCGCCTACCTGAACGAAGTGCTGTCCGGCAAGGAAGGCCCGATTGTTGTCTCCACCGACTACATTCGCGCCTATCCCGACCAAATCCGCGCCTACCTGCCGAAAGAGCGCGATATGCTCGTCCTCGGCACCGACGGCTTTGGCCGCTCCGACACGCGCGAAGCGCTGCGCCGCCACTTTGAAGTGAACCGCTATCACGTCGTCGTCGCCGCCCTGAAATCACTCGCCGACCAAGGCAAGGCCAGCGCCGCTGACGTACAAAAAGCGATTGAAAAATACGGCATTGATACCGAAGGCAAGTACCCGCTGTACCGCTAAGCCACACGTCTAACACATTCAAAAACAGGATACTGAATAATGAGCAATGAAATCCGCGTACCCGACATTGGTGATTTTGATGCAGTTGATGTCATCGAAGTCCTGATCAAACCGGGCGACAGCGTCGAAAACGGCCAGTCTGTGATCGTGCTGGAATCTGACAAAGCCTCCATGGAAGTCCCGGCAGAAATCGCCGGGACGGTTGCCAGCGTCGCCATCAAGGTCGGCGACAAAGTCAAACAGGGCGACCTCATCGCTACCCTGAGCGGTGCCGCTGCCGCCCCTGCCGCCGCGCCCGCAGCTGTGGCAGAAGCCCCGAAAGCAGCGGCTGTCGCCCCCGCCGCAGGCGCTGCCAAAACCGACCTCCGCGTCCCCGACATTGGCGATTTCGATGCGGTGGACGTCATCGAAGTCCTCATCAAGGCGGGCGACAGCGTCGAAAATGGCCAGTCCGTCATCGTGCTTGAATCCGACAAAGCCTCGATGGAAGTCCCGGCAGAAGCCGCCGGTACCGTTGACAGCGTCGCCATCAAAGTCGGCGACAAGGTCAAACAGGGCGACCTCATCGCCACCCTGAGCGGTGCCGCTGGCGCAGCGCCCGCTGCTGTTGCCTCCCCCGCCCCGGTTGCCGAAGCGCCAAAAGCCGCACCCGCGCCAGCACCTGCTGCTGCGCCCGCAGCGGTTGCTGCCGCACCGGCTCCCGTTGCCAACCCGCAAATTGACGAAGCCGGCTTCGCCACCGCCCACGCCAGCCCGTCCATCCGCCGCATCGCGCGCGAAATGGGCATTGACCTCGGCAAAGTACCGGGTAGTGGCCGCCTTGGCCGCGTCCTCGAAAGCGACCTGCGTGCCTTCGTCAAAACCCTGCTCACCAGCGGCGGCGTTGCCGCGGTTGCAGGCGGCAAGGGTGGCATTAGCAGCGGCGCGGCACCGCAAGGCATGGGCGGCATCCCGCCGATTCCGGCGGTGGACTTCAGCCAGTTTGGCGAAATCGAAGAACAGCCGCTGTCACGCATCAACGTCTTGACCGGCGCGGCAATGACCCGCTGCTGGCTCAACATCCCGCACGTCACCCAGCACGACTACGCCGACATCACCGACCTCGAAGCCTTCCGCGTCTCGCTCAAGGCAGAAGCGGAAAAACGCGGTGTGCGCGTCACCATGCTGGCGTTTCTGATGAAAGCGCTGACCAGCGCGCTGAAAGAGTTGCCGCGTTTCAACTCCTCGCTCTCGCCGGACGGTAAGGCGCTGATTCTGAAGAAGTATTACAACATTGGCATCGCGGTCGATACTCCGAACGGCCTCGTCGTCCCGGTCATCCGCGACGTGGACCAAAAAGGCATCTACGACCTCTCCGCCGACCTAGCCGCTATTAGCAAAAAAGCGCGCGAAGGTAAACTGTCTCCGAAAGATATGTCAGGTGCGTCAATGACCATCTCCAGCCTCGGCGGCATCGGTGGAACATTCTTCACGCCCATCGTCAATGCCCCTGAAGTTGCTATACTTGGCGTCTCACGCTCGGCGATGCAACCTGTGTGGAACGGCGAAGATTTCGCCCCGCGCTTGATGTTGCCCATGTCCCTGTCATATGATCATCGTGTAATAGATGGAGCCTTGGGTGCCAGAATGACCACATTGCTGGCGCAAATCCTCGGCGACATGAAACGGACTTTACTTTGATGACTTGACAGGAACCTCATGAAACGGCTACTCCGTACCGCTACCGTCACGATTCTCGTGGCGGTAGCTTCTTTAATCCAGGCAAGCGGCAGGGATCTGCCGCAAATACTGCGTGCCGCAGTTGAACACGACCCGCAAATCGTCGAAGCGCAGGCGAACCAGCGCGTCGCACAAAGTACCCTGGAACAAACGGAGGCCAGCCGTTGGCCGACGCTGAAGGCGGGCGTTAACCAGCCCGTTCTGAACAGCGACGGCAAATACAAATTCACCCCCGGCCTCGAAGCCGACTGGAAGCTCTACGACTTCGGCGCCACCGGCGCGAGCATCGAACGCGACCGCATCAAAACCCAGTACTACAAAAACAAAACCAGCGAAACCGCCGACGAACTGGCGTTCAAAATCGCTTCTGACTATCTCGAAGCGCTGAAATCACGCGAATCGCTGAAAGTGGCGAAAGAAAACCTCGCCCGTCACGAACACATCGTCAAACAATTGCGCATCATCCTTGAATACGACCCCGGCCGCCGCTCCGAATTTACCCAGGCCGACGCGCGCCGTATCCAGGTGCAAGAATCCATCATCAGTTACGAACGCGCCCTTGGCCTCGCCCTGCGCCGCCTCGCGCGTTACGTCGATCCACCCGTGACCGAATCCGAGCTGAAAGACCCGTTCGCCAATATGCCAATCACCGACCTGCTCAACAAATACAGCGTCAGCGAAGAAGACGCGCGGGCGCACCCCAGCTACCGCGCCCAGGCGCGTGAACTGGAAAGCATCCAGGCGGCGCTGAAAGTGGCAGAGCGCTCGCGTTACCCGGTCGTCGGACTCAAAGCGCAGGCGAACACCGACGATTCCGCCGTGTACCTCACCATGAGCGCCGACGTCTTTAACAAAGCGACCGCGCCCGGCATCGAACTGCAAAAACACCAGGCCGCCGCAGCGCAGGCCAAACTGGACCAAATTTACGACAGCCTCGTCCAGCGCGCCGAAGTTGCCGCCCTGCAAATGCGTGAAGACCAGTCGCGCATTGAAATTAGCGAAGCGCAGGCAAAAGCGCTGGAACAAGTAGTCGTGGACTACGAAGACCAGTTCAAAATCGCCACCCGCACCCTGCTCGACGTGGTCAATGCCTACAGCGAGCTGGCGAGCGTCAAACAATTACGCGTACAGGCACAATACGACCTGATGCAGGCAAAACTTGATTACCTCTCCGCCACCGGTGGCCTGACCCAATGGGCAAAAATCCCCGACGTCAGCGACCCGAACGCCAAATCCGGCGGACGGAAAAAAGGCGACGCCTCACCCGATGCCAAAGAACAAAAAGGCAAAAAACAGGGCAAGGGCGAACCACCACCGCCGCTCACCCTCACCTCGGTGGATGGCAACGACGCCCCGGAAATGAGCGAGGAAGACTACGGCGAAGCCTACACCGGCCCGGAAAAAGTCTTCGTCCGCGTCAGCGACAGCGGCGAACTGGTGCTGGAAAGCGAAGGACACCCGCTGGAAAACATCAAGAGCGAAAGCCGCAGCGTCGCCAAAACCAAGACCACGGGCAAAAACAGCGCCGCACGCAAGACCGCAGCGGGCAAAACCCGCAAAAAATAACCGCATCAACGAAGGAAAGGGCATTCCATGAACAGCTTGCTTGAACACATCAGTCTGCTAACCCGCCTGCTCGGCAGTCCCGTTTCCAGCGTCACCCTGGCCGCTTCCGTGCCGCGCGACGACGCCGGCGACTTTAACCAAAAAGCCCTCGGCGAAGAGCTCAAACACCAGGGTTTTGAAAACAACCTGCAAAAACGCACCCTGCGCAAAATCCCGCAACTGGCGCTGCCCGCCGTGATACTGCTGCGCGACGGCGAAGCGGCGGTGCTGAAAAAACTTGACGGCGACGAAGCCGTCATCGAATTTGCCGGCATTGGCGAACAGCGCCTGGCCACGGCAGAGCTGGAAGCGCAATACCTCGGCTACGCCTGGTTCATCAAACCAAAAGCGGCAAAAGACGTCCGTTCCGAACTGCCCGAATACGAACTGCCCAAAGGCTGGTTCTGGCGGGTCATTTGGCGCTTCCGCCGCTACTACTACCAGGTCATCATCGCCACCTTCCTCATCAACTTCCTTGCACTGGTGAGCTCGCTCTATGTGATGAACGTCTATGACCGCGTCATTCCGAACAAATCCATGGAAACCCTGTGGGTGCTGAGCATCGGCGTCTCGCTCGCCATCTTCTTTGAATTTCTCGCCAAACTCATCCGTGGCCACCTGACCGACATCGCGGGCAAAAAAGCCGACCTCATCATCTCCGCCGCACTGTTCCGCCGGGTGATGCAACTGCGTATGTCGGACAAACCCGCCTCCTCCGGCTCCTACGCCAACAACCTGCGCGACTTTGAATCCGTGCGCGACTTCATGACCAGCGCCAGCCTGCTCGCCTTCGTCGATATGCCGTTCTTCCTGCTGTTCATCACCGTGATGCACATGGTCGCCGGACAACTCGCGGTGGTACCGCTCACCATCATCCCGGTGGTCATCATCGCCGGCATCCTCGCCCAGTTCCCGCTGGCGCGCTCCATCAACGAATCCATGCGTGAATCCTCACAGCGGCAAGGACTAGCCGTCGAAGCCATCGAAGGCGTAGAAACCCTGAAAGTAAACAACGCTTTCAGCTGGGCGCAGCGCCGCTGGGATGCCTACACCGCCAAAACCGCCGCTTCCAGCATCAAAACACGCGACATCAGCAACTTCGTCACCAGCTTCTCCGCCGCCATCCAGCAGCTCAACACCGTCATCCTCGTCGTCTATGGCACCTACCTCATCCACGCCGAAAACGTGCATGAGCGCATCACCATGGGCGCACTCATCGCCTGCGTCATCCTCTCCGGCCGCGCCCTCGGCCCGGTCGCACAAATCGCCGGTCTCGCGGTACGCTTCCAGCAGGCGCGCCTCGCCCTGCAAGGGGTGAACAACATCACCCGCCGCCCGGTCGAACGCCACACCGACCGCCAATACATCACCCTTGACCACCCGCAGGGCAAAATCGGCTTTGAAAACGTCTCCTTCACCTATGGCAAAGAAGGCAAAGGCAAACGGGTACTGGACAACCTCACGCTCAACGTCAGGGCAGGCGAAAAAATCGCCATCCTTGGCCGTATCGGCAGCGGCAAATCCACCCTGCTCAAACTCGCCGCCGGACTGTACGAACCGCAGCAGGGCATGGTCAGCATGGATGACGTGGACGAAAGGCAAATTGACCCGTACTTCCTGCGCAGCGAAGTGGCGCTGCTTGCCCAGTCGCCGCGCCTCTTCCTCGGCACCCTGCGCGAAAACCTTGACCTTGCCCGCTCCGACGGCTTCTACAGCGACGAAATCCTTTTGAACGCGCTCAAGCGCTTCGGCCTCGAACGCCTGATACAGGGACACCCGCACGGACTGGATATGCAACTCGGCGAAAACGGCGCTGGCCTCTCCGGTGGCCAGCAACAAATCGTCAGCCTGGCGCGTCTCACCCTGCGCAACCCGCGCGTGGTACTGCTGGACGAACCGACCAGCGGCCTTGACCAAAACACCGAACAACAAGTCCTGCGCGCACTCGCCGACTGGGTACGCGACCGCACCATGATCGTCGTCACCCACCGCCCGCAAATCCTGATGCTGGTTGACCGCATCATCGTGATGGAGCAGGGACAAATCGTCATGGACGGCCCCAAACAGGCGGTACTCGATCGCCTGAGCGGACGCCCGACCACCCCGCCCGTCGCCGTGGCAGGCAACCAGCCACCCGCCACCGGACACGGCAAACAGGAAACCATCTAAAGGACCTGCAGCATGGCATTTCACAAAAAACAAAAACTGTCGCAAAAAGACCTGAAACTCGTCAGCGACCTCAACGCCGCCCTGCAAGAAGAAAAACACCGCGGCCTGTGGTGGAGCATCTTCTTCCTCACCGCCTTCCTCACCGCCTTCGTCATCTGGGCGTATAACAGCGACCTCGAAGAAGTCACGCGCGGCCAGGGCTCCATCATCCCCAGCAGCCGTCTGCAAGTCATCCAGAGCCTTGACCCCGGCATCCTCGCCAAATTGCACGTCAAAGAAGGCGACCTGGTAGAGGCGGGCGACATCCTCGTCACCATTGACGACACCCGCAGCTCAGCCGTCTTGCGCGAAAGCGAGGCGAAAGTGGTGAACCTCGAAGCCATGCTGGCGCGCTACCGCAGCGAAGCCTACGACGAACCGCTCAAATTCCCCGCCAGCGTCTCCAAAGAGCTGCGCGACCGCGAAACCAGTGCCTACAAGGCACGCCGCCGCGCACTGGACGAAGCCGTCACCGGGTTGCAACAAAGCAAACGCATCCTTGACGAACAAATCCGTCGCACCGCGGCGATGGTCAAGCGCGGCGTGTCGTCTGAAATCGAACTGCTGCGGATGCAGCGCGAATCCGCCGATTTGGCGCTACAAATCAGCGAGCGCCGCAACCAGTACAAAACCGAGGCGAACAACGAACTGGTACGCACCGAAGCCGAACTGGCACAGGCGCGGGAAAACCTCGCCATGCACGCCGACCCGGTGGAACGCTCCAACATCCGCTCGCCAATGCGCGGCATCGTCAACAACATCAAAATCACCACCGTCGGCGGCGTTATCAACGCCGGACAGGACATCATGGAAATTGTCCCCATTGACGATACCTTGCTGGTACAAGCCTACATCCGCCCGCAAGACGTCGCCTTCGTTCACCCCGGACTGCACGCCACGGTCAAACTTTCTGCCTACGACTATGCCATCTATGGCGGTCTTGACGGCACGGTGACTCTCATTAGTCCGGACACACTCAGCGACGAACGCCGCCGTAGCGAACTGAACCTCGATGCCAACCAGTCCTACTACCGCGTGCTGGTCGAAACCCAAGGCAGCAAACTGACCGACAAAAACGGCAAGGAACTGCGCATTCTGCCCGGCATGGTCGCTACCGTTGATATTCAGACTGGCAAAAAATCCGTCTTCCAGTACCTGATCAAGCCCATCACCCGGATGAAACAGGCGCTGCACGAGCGCTAAACCATCCGCCACAACGCCCGCACCATGCGGGCGTTTTTCATTGGAAAAGCATGAAGGAAAGTTTGACAGAAATTAACCCTATGCTAGTATTGCTTGTCCGGGGCGAAAGCACCGCGAACCGCCGCCTTACGGCAGGAAACACACCATGCCCTGCCGCAAACCGGCTTTAACACCATCTGACAGAGAGGTAACACATGGGAACAACGGAAATCACGACTTGGACGATCAACAGCTACTACACGCTGATTATCGCCAGCATCGTCCTGCTCTTTGGCCGCTATCTGGTACGCAAATACCGCTTCTTGCAGGATTTCAACATCCCCGAGCCGGTCGCAGGCGGCCTCGTCGCCGCAGTCATTATCTACGCACTCTACGTCTTCAACCACGTCAGCTTCGCCTTCGACAAATCCTTGCGCGACGCCTTCATGCTGGTTTTCTTCTCCTCCATCGGCCTCAGCGCCGACTTCTCCCGCCTGAAAGCGGGCGGACTGCCGCTGATTATCTTCGCCGTGGTCGTCGGCATCTTCATCATCATCCAGAATGCCGTTGGTGTCGGACTCGCCGTTGCACTTGACCAAAACCCGCTGCTCGGACTCGTCGCCGGTTCCATCACCATGACCGGTGGTCACGGTACCGCCGCCGGTTGGGGGCCGGATTTGGAGAAAATCGGCCTCGCCAACGCGACCGGCCTTGGCATTGCCTGTGCTACTTTCGGCCTTGTTGCCGGTGGCCTTATCGGTGGCCCGGTTGCCCGCCGCCTCATCAACAAAATGAAGCGCCAACCGCTGGAAAAACTCGATGACGGCAGCAGCGACAACAGCGACGATACCAATGACATGTTTGAAAAACCGGAGCGCAAACGCCTGATTACCGCCAATTCCGCCATCGACACCCTGGCCATGTTTGCCGCCTGTCTGGCGTTTGCCGAAATCATGGACGGCATCGACAAAGTCTATTTCAAGCCGGTGCTGGCCATTCTTGACCTGCCGAAATTCGTCTGGGCGCTGGCCTTTGGCGTCATCCTGCGCAACGTGCTGACCAATGTCTTCAAATTCAACATGTTCGACCGCGCGATTGACGTCTTTGGCAATGCCTCGCTCTCGCTTTTCCTCGCGATGGCACTGCTTGACCTGAAACTGTGGGAGCTGACCGCGCTGGCGCTGCCGGTGACGGTCATCCTCTTCGTCCAGGTCATTGTCATGGCGCTTTACGCGACCTTCATTACCTACGTCGTCATGGGGCGCGACTATGACGCTGCCGTTCTCGCTGCCGGACACTGCGGCTTCGGTCTCGGCGCGACGCCGACGGCGGTTGCCAACATGCAGTCCGTCACCGAACGCTTCGGCCCGTCGCACAAGGCCTTCCTCATCGTACCGATGGTGGGTGCCTTCCTCGTTGACCTCATCAATGCCGGGCTGCTGCAAACCTTCGTCAAATTTATCCAGGGTTCATAACCACCGCGCCTTTCACACAAAAGAAACCACCGCTTGCGGTGGTTTTTTGTCCCTGCGCAGGACAGACTTCAGTATTCAGCGGTCGCGGCGCAGGCGGGTTTCGACGTCGTGCAGCAGTTTTTTGAAGGAGTTGGTGAAGTGGTTGTTGTCGGTATCGACGCGGATGTCCGCCAGTCCTTCGTAGAGGCCAAGGCGTTCGTCGCGGATTTGTTCGAGTTTGGCTTGCAGGTTTTCCGCGTTTTGTACCAGCGGGCGGTTGCGGTCGCGCCCTATGCGCAGGATTTGTCGGCGCACCGAGACGTCAAGGAAGACGACGAGGAACTGGCTCGCAATGAGGCGGCGGTTTTCGGCTTTGAGGACGATGCCGCCGCCGCAGGCGACGATCATGTCGCGCGGGGTGGCAAGGACGCTCGTCAGCACTTCGTGTTCGCGTTTGCGGAAGCCGGTTTCGCCTTCGGTGGCGAAGATGGTCGGGATGTCCACGCCGGTGCGGGCGCACAATGCGTGGTCGGTGTCGGTAAATTCCCAGCGCAGGCGGGTGGCGAGGCGTTTGCCGAGCGAGGTTTTGCCTGCGCCCATCGGCCCGATCAGGATGATTTTGCGTCCGGCGGTCATGTGTGCTCCGTTATTTGCCAAGCAGCATATGCTGCGGCAGGTGTTCGTCGAAGTAGCGGGCGATGCCGCCCGCGATGCCGCGCGCCAGTTGTTCCTGGTAGTCGGGCGAGGCGAGTTTGCGCGCTTCGTTCGGGTTGGAGATGAAGGCGGTTTCGACCAGCATGGAGGGGACGGCGAGCGAGCGCAGCACGACGAAGTTGGCACTGTTGACCCGTTTGCCGTGGAGGTTGCCGAGGCGGGCGAGTTCGTTCAGGGTGCGGCTGGCGAGGGCGTGGCTGGATTCGATGGTGGCGTCCTGCTGGATGCCCAGCAGGGCTTGTTGTACGTCGTTGTCATATTTGCGCACGTCTATGCCCCAGCGCTGGTCCACGGTGTTTTCGGTGCGTTCGAGGTATCTGCCGATTTGGGTGGTCGCGCCTTTGGTGGAGAGGATAAAGACGGAGGCGCCACTCGGTTCGTTGCTTTCGGAGGAGTCGGCGTGGATGGAGACGAAGATGTCGGCGTTGCGGCGGCGGGCGATGGCGGTGCGTTCGTGCAGCGGGATGTAGGTGTCGCCGTCGCGGGTGAGGAAGGCGCTGAAGCCTTTTTTGGCGTTGAGGTGTTTTTTCAGGCGGTGTGCGATTTGCAGGACGACGTCTTTTTCGCGCAGGCCGGTGGACGGGTTGACCGCGCCGGTGTCTTTGCCGCCGTGGCCGGGGTCGATGGCGACGACGATGGTGCGTTTGGAGACGGCGGACGGGGTGATGATTTTGTTCTGTTTTTCGATGCGTCCGCTGGCGGAGATGTCGCGCTCCACGGTGACGGTCGCGGGCGCGCTGCGCTGCGGTTTGTAGGCGGGGACGGTGCGCGGCGCCGGGACGGCGGCGATGTTCGGCTGCGGGCGTGGTGCGGGCAGGGTCGCTGGCGGCAGGTTAGGTTGCGGCAGCGGGGTGGTTTGCATGAAGGGCGGCGGCGCGCTGTTCGCGTTCGGGTAGGGGAGGGCGGCGGGGCTGGTGTTGGGCAGGGGCGCGCTGACGGGCGGGTTGCCAATGCTGACGCCGCCGCTGTCGCGCATGGTTTCCAGCGGTTCACCAGCGAAGACGACGTAGGGCGGCTGGTCGCTGCTGTCGAGGGATTCGAGGGTGAGTGTTTGTTCGGCGAGGTTGTCGTAGATGTCGATGACGATGCGGTTGCCGCGTCCGTTTTCCGGCGGCATGGTGTAGATGTTGGTTTTGGCGGGGTAGCGCAGGTCGATGACGACGCGCAGGGTGGTGGTGTCGCTGAAGCCGGTGCGGATGCTGGTGACGGCACCGCTGTTGAGTGTCATGCCGGCGCGGCCGCTGCGGCTGGCGTCGGGCAGGTCCAGCACGATGCGCGGTGGCCCGGCAAGGCTGAACTGGCGGAAGACGGTCGGGCGGTCGAGGTCGAGGACGAGTTGGGTTTTGTCCGGCAGACGGTTGTAGCGCACGTCTTGCAGGGTGACGGCCAGCGCCTGCACGCTGCAAAGCAGGGCGAGGAGCAGGAGCAGCAGGGCGCGGGCGCGCAGAAGTGCCTGGATTGCGGTTCGCAAGGTCATGTTTCTTGTGGGTTTTGTGGGAATCCCGGCATTATGCCTGTCTTGGCGGGGAAAGACCATTATCAGGCGGTTAGCGCGGTGAGGGTGCGTTTGCCGTCGCGCAGGGTGAACTGACAGATTACGTCAGCGGCGGGCAGGTATGCGCCGCCGTTTTGTGCCCATTCGATGAAGATGCGGTCGGCGCGCGCACTCCAGTCGCGCACGTCGAGGTAGAGCAGTTCGTCCGGTGTCGCCAGGCGGTATAAATCTGCATGGATTACAGTGTGTTGTCCAGTATGGTATTCGTTCATCAGGGCGTAGGTCGGGCTGGTGACGGCTCCGTTGTAGCCGCTCTGGTGCAGCCAGTGGCGGACGAAGGTGGTCTTGCCCGCACCCAGCGCGCCTTCGAGGTAATAGACTTTGCTATCAAGGGATTGGCGCAGTATGGCGATGGCGTCATCAAGCGCTGCGTGTGTGGTGATGTCAAAGGTTGTGGGCATGGGCGTCTCCGCTTCCGGCTGAAAAATGTCATTACAACAGCAATTTTCATCACTGGCAAAATCCGCAGGCGGCGGGGGCGGTTTTTTTGTGGTAATATTTTGTTGTTCATCGTATTTCTGCGATGGGTATGTGCTGCGCATAGTGCCGTTTGCCCTAGGCGTTATGCAAAATAGTTATATCATTTGGAGTAAATCTAACATGGCTAAAATTGATCTTAGCAGTCTGCAAGACATTGACGGTTTCAAAGCTGCCGCACTGGTGGATGCCGATAGCGGTCTGGCACTGGCTACCGAAGGTTCAGGTCTTGACCTCGAACTGGCTTCCGCCGGTAATACCGAAGTGCTCAATGCCAAGCGTCGCGTCTGCAAATCTCTGTCACTGAATGACGATATTGAAGATATTCTTATCACCCTCGGCAAGGGCTATCACCTGATTCGCCCGCTGGAGCGCAACGACAAACTGTTCCTCTATCTGGTTCTGGATCGTTCACGTTCCAATCTCGCCATGGCTCGCCACGAATTGCGCGCTTTCGAGAAAGAACTCGATTTCTCCTGATTCAGAAGCTCTCTCGTGCGCTCCCTGGCACCCGTGCATAGGGGGCGCAATTTTTATTTATCAGTAAACGGAACCCCTCGTTATGCCGGATAATCACAGTATCTGTCTGCTCGGATTCTCGCCGGAATCAGAAAACCGTATTAAAAAAATCATTGACGCTTCCCCCGACCGTCCGCAGATCACCTGGGTTGCTGCCAATCACAAAGGGCTTAATGGCGTGGTCATCAATGCCAGTTTCCTTTCTACCCCGCAAATTCAGAAATATATTTCGCTGGTGAATTGCCCGATTGTCTGCGCCTTTAATAATGATGATGGTGCGGCATTGGCAGGCAATCACAGTTATCCGGCGCTTGACCTGCGCGATGCCGACCAGGGTAATCACAATATCTGGCTCGGCAAACTGTTCGGCAGCGCCAATACCGCACCGCCGCCGGAAAAGCATACACATGACGCCGCGCCGCGCCCGGTTTATTCCAGCGTCAGCAGTAATGACGCCCGCGAATTACTCGACCACATTCGCCGTCGCGACAACATGGTCATTCGTGCCACCTCTGGCAACAGTATTACCTGGATCAAGCCGCACGAAGGACTGGTTTACATCAATTACCCGCGCGAATCCGTCCCCGGATTTGATTCGTGGACATGGATGGTGACGGACAATCTCGATATTCCCGACAGTGCGCGCAAACTGCAATTCGATTTATGGCTGTTTGAAAGTCTGTGGCAATCCGACATGGACGGGCGACACTATATCGACGACCATGCCTATTACCGTCTCATCCGCTTTCCGCAGCCATTGGGACGGCAGGGACGCACCGAAGCGTTGCGCCTCGCCACCTGCACCCAGTCGCATCCGGTCAACATCCCGACCCTCTTTGAAAAAACCTCATATTCCTACGACCGCATCCGCCGCTTCCTCTTTGCTACCCTGATGGCAGGACAAGTACAAAAAGTCGAACACGACAGCGTCGTCGCCGACGAACAGGTCAAGCGCGTCTTTACCCCGCAGGAAAAAGAAAAAGTGGAACAAAAACGCAGCCTGCTGCAACGGTTGCGCGCCAAACTCGGCCTATAACTCTCACCAGACCCGATTCACATCATGCAAGAATTCAAAATTATCTTCGCAGGCAGCATGGGCGCCGGAAAGACCACGGCGATCCAGGCATTGTCAGACGAAAAAGTTATTTCGACCGATGTCGCCAACAGCGACAAAAAAGCCCACAACAAACTGCTGACCACTGTCGGCATTGACTACGGCCAAATCCTGTTGCCGCCGGATACCAAAGTCGGCCTCTACGGCACACCGGGACAAGAGCGCTTTGAGCTCGTCTGGCGCGTTGTCACCGAAGGCGCACTCGGCGCCATCATCCTCGTGGACGGTGCCTCGCCCAAAGCGGCCAAAGAACTGCCGTACTATGTGGACTACTTCCACAACCACCACATGAACAGTATCGTCGTCGGCATCACCCACTGCGACATCGACGGTGCCCACCTGAGCCTGAACGACGCCAACAAACTGCTGGAAACCCGCGACCTCAAATTCCCCATCTACGAAATCGATGCCCGCAAGCGCGATGATGTATTATTGCTGGTCGAAGCCCTGATCGCTTCCATCGAAGCAGAACTGAACTAAGGAACGCCCATGGCCACACTGGAAGACTACCGCGAGAACAACTTTGTCAACTACTGCACCCGCGCGCTGGAAACCTTCGCGGCGGAAACCCCCGGCGTGAAAAACGTCCTGCTGGCAACGCCGGACGGCTTTGAAATCGCCTCGCACGCGGAAGAATCCAAACACAGCGCCGACAGCCTCGCCGCCGTCGGCAGCTCGCTCTTTGCCCTGGGCGCCTCGCTCATCTCCGAATTTAGCCTCGGCGCGACCCGTGCCATCACCATCGACAGCGAAAAAGGCAAGGTGTACATCAGCTCCGTCCAGGCAGAAGACAAGGCGCTGATCATCCTCATCCAGTCCACCCAAAACGCCATGCTGGCGCACATCCTGCACGGCGCCAACAAACTCTCCGACCAAATCGGCAAACGGCTGCTGCTCCTCGCCTGAGCGGCCGATTGCCCGCCGACAGCCCCGCGCCGCGGGGCTTTCTTCATGAAAAAACCCCGCTCATGACCACACCGCTCATCCTCGCCATTGAATCTTCCTGCGACGAAACCGCCGTCGCCCTTTACAGCCGCGACGAAGGCATCCTCGCCAACGAAGTCTATAGCCAAATCGAACTGCACCGCCAACACGGCGGCGTCGTTCCCGAACTGGCCGCACGCGACCACCTGCGCCGCCTGCCGCTCGTGCTGCAACAGGCACTCGAACGCGCCGACAAAACCCTGCAAGACGTCAACCTCATCGCCTACACCGCCGGCCCTGGCCTGCTCGGTGCGCTGATGACCGGTGCGGGATACGCGCGCGCGCTGGCCTACGGCCTTAACGTCCCCGCCATCGCCATTCACCACATGGAAGGGCATCTGCTCTCGCCGCTGCTCGACGCTGCCCGGCCGGAAATCCCCTACATCGCCCTGCTCGTCTCCGGCGGCCACACCCAACTGATGGCGGTGGACGCGCCCGGACAATACCGCCTGCTGGGACAAACACTGGATGACGCCGTCGGCGAAGCCTTCGACAAAACTGCCAAACTGATGGGACTGCCATACCCCGGCGGCCCCGAACTCGCCGCATTGGCAGAGCATGGCAACGCCGCCCGCTTCCCGCTACCGCGGCCGATGACCAACCGCCCCGGCATGGACTTCAGCTTCAGCGGCCTCAAAACCCAGGTACGCCTGCTCATCGAAGAACAGGGCGACGACGCGCAGACCCGCGCCGACATAGCCGCCGCCTTCCAGCAAGCCGTTGTCGAAACCCTTGCCATCAAATGCCGCCGCGCCTGGCAAGAAACCGGCTACCGCGACCTCATCGTCGCCGGCGGCGTCAGCGCCAACCGCCTGCTGCGCCAAACCCTGCAACAAGAAGCAGAAAAACAGCACAAGCGCGTGTACTTCCCGCCGCTCGCCCTCTGCGGCGACAACGCGCTGATGATTGCCCACGCCGCCGCGCACCGCTACGACGGCCACGACAGCTCGCTCGACATCGAAGTCCAGGCACGATGGGAACTCGCCAGCCTGCCGCCACACCCCGCCCGCCAGCCATGAAAAAACGACAAATCCGCCTCACTCTCGAAACCGGCCTGCTGGCCGCCCTCGCCCTTGCCCTCGCGGGCTGGACACTGCTGCGCCTCATTGGCGTCGCACACTTCGCCGGTGCGGGCTGCCAACAACACAGCGGCATACCCATTGACCCCGCGCGAATTACAGAATACTGCAAGGCGATCAAATTCACCGGCTACAGCGGTTTCGCCAACCTGCTCGCCCTTGTCGCTGCCGCGGCGGGCGTGTACGGCGCGGTGCAATGCTTCCGTGGCCGCGCCTCCGGCATCATCACCCTCATCATCCTCTTTGGCCTGCAAAGCGTGGCGCTGCAACTGGGCAGCCTCTCGCTCTACATCCCCGCCGCGCTCAACTTCTACTACCAGTACGAAAGCGCGAGCTTTGCCATCAACCTCAACCTGCTGATGTTTTTCCTCTTCCTCAGCGCCATTGGCCGCTATCGCAACGACTTCTGAAGCGCCCACAAAAAAACGCCGGAGCCCCGGCGTTTTTTTATGCGATGACGGCATTACTGGACGATCTCGCCACGGGTGCCGTGGAAGCCGATGGCATCCTGGTTGGCGGTATTGACCACCTGCCCGGCGATTTCCTCGGCGTTGTTGCCGTAGAACTTCGCCTGATAGCGCAACGGCTGGCTGTACAGGTTGCGCGCGCTGCCGTTCAGCACGGTCTCACCGTAATTGTTGGTCTCAAAATTGGCATTGCCCAGCGAAATCATGCCGAAGCGGTGCAAGCCTTCAATACGGCCATCACCCTGCTTGCTGGCGAAATTGACATCATAAGTGACCGTGCCGCGTTCGGTGCGGTCAAAAGCAACGCCCGTATAGGTTGCCTTGCCGGTTGCGGGCATCTTCGCCGCTTCGGTGAATACCCCGTACAAATCGGTGCTGGCGACGTTCAGGCTCTTGTCGTGATAACCGATGACCACCCCGCTGCGGAAACCCTGATAACTGCGCAGCGTCACCGCGCTGTCATCTTCCTTCTCCTCGCCGGGTTTGGGCGCAGGCGCGGGAGTGCCGCCGTTATTGCCATTCTCTTCCTTTTTGGTCAGCGCCAGCTTGCCATGGACCTCGGAAAAACCGGGCGTAAACTTGCGGAAATCGCGCTGTGCGTTCTCGCCGTCAAAACCGCGGGTTGGGGTGCCATCTTCTGCGGTAATCAGGAACGGCGCAGGCTTGTTGCCGTTGATCGCATTGTGGGGTTCGATCGAAACCTTGCTTGCTGCAAAAGCCGCCTTTTCTTCTTCGCCGGGCGGTGTCACCGCGGTATTGGGATAGGCATTGCGTTTGCCATAGCGCGAGTTGTCCGCGCCGGGGCGCGACGGATCGGCAGGATTATTGCCGTTTTGGTCGCCATCGCCGTCACTGCCACCACAGGCAACGAGCAACAGCGGCAGCAGCGCGAGCGCCAGCAGGTTGGGTTTGATGGATAATCTGTTCATATATACAATCCTTTTCTGAAACATTACGACAAGGCAAACTGCCTCGCCGCGGCAATTATCGGCCATTTCCGCCCGGCCTGCATGACTTTCCGCAGCATTTGTCGCTCACAAAAAAACCGGATTCCGTGAGGAATCCGGTTTCGTTTTGCAGGATACGACGGGCGCGGGCTTACATCATGCCCATGCCGCCCATTCCTCCCATGCCGTCCATACCGCCCGGTGCGGCTTCTTCCTTCTTCGGAATTTCCGCAACCATCGCTTCGGTGGTAATCATCAGCCCGGCGATGGAGGCCGCGTTTTGCAGGGCAAAGCGGGTGACTTTGGTCGGGTCAATGATACCGGCGGCGAGCATATCGACGTATTCGCCGCTGGTGGCGTTGTAGCCTTCGTTGTCCTTGCCGGCCTTGACGCGGTCAACGACGACGGCAGGCTCAACGCCTGCGTTGGCGACGATGGTGCGTAGCGGGTATTCCATCGCGCGGCGGGCGAGGTCAATGCCGACTTGTTGGTCGTAGTTTTCGCCCTTGAGGCTTTCAATCGCCTTGACCGCACGGATGAGGGCGACACCGCCGCCCGGGACGATGCCTTCTTCAACGGCGGCACGGGTGGCGTGCAGCGCGTCTTCAACGCGGTCTTTTTTCTCTTTCATTTCCACTTCGGTCGCAGCGCCAACCTTGATAACGGCAACGCCACCCGCCAGTTTGGCGACGCGCTCTTGCAGTTTTTCGCGGTCGTAATCGGAGGTAGATTCTTCGATTTGTGCGCGGATGCTGGCAACGCGGGCTTCAATTTTCGCCGGGTCGCCGCTGCCGCCGATGATGGTGGTGTTTTCCTTGCCGACAACCACGCGCTTGGCGGTGCCGAGGACGGTCATGTCGGAGCTTTCCAAGGTCATGCCCAGCTCTTCAGAAATCACCTGGCCGTTGGTGAGAATGGCGATGTCTTCCAGCATCGCCTTGCGACGGTCGCCGAAGCCCGGTGCCTTGACGGCAGCGACCTTGACGATGCCGCGCATACTGTTGATGACCAGCGTCGCAAGCGCTTCGCCTTCGACGTCTTCGGCGACAATCAGCAGCGGTTTGCCGGATTTGGCAACGCCTTCGAGAATCGGCAGCAGGTCGCGGATATTGGAGATTTTCTTGTCGTACAGCAGGATGTAGGGCGCATCCAGCTCAACGTTTTGATTTTGCGCGTTGTTGATGAAGTAGGGCGAGAGGTAGCCACGGTCAAACTGCATCCCTTCGACCACTTCGAGCGAGTCTTCGAGGCCTTGGCCTTCTTCCACGGTGATGACGCCTTCTTTGCCGACTTTTTCCATCGCTTCAGCGATTTTGTCGCCGACGGTGCTGTCAGAGTTGGCGGAAATGGTGCCGACCTGGGCGATTTCCTTGTGGGTTTCGCACGGCTTGGACATGGCGTGCAGCGCTTTCACTGCTTCGGCTACGGCCTTGTCGATACCGCGCTTGACGTCCATCGGGTTCATCCCGGCGGCAACGGCTTTCAGGCCTTCGCTGACAATGGCTTGCGCAAGGACGGTGGCGGTGGTGGTGCCGTCGCCAGCGACGTCGTTGGTCTTGGAAGCGACTTCTTTCACCATTTGCGCGCCCATGTTCTGGAACTTGTCTTCCAGCTCGATTTCCTTGGCGACGGAAACGCCGTCTTTGGTGATGGTCGGCGCGCCGAAGGATTTTTCGAGGATGACGTTGCGGCCTTTCGGGCCGAGGGTGACTTTGACGGCGTTGGCGAGGATGTTTACGCCCTTGAGCATTTCTTTGCGGGCGGCTTCACCGAAGCGGACTTCTTTGGCTGACATAGTTATAAACTCCTGAATGTTTAAGAATTATTGAAAATTATTGGATGACGGCAAAAATTTCTTCTTCGCGCATGATGACGTAATCTTCGCCATCGACTTTCACCTCGGAACCGGTGAACTTGCCGAACAGGACGCGGTCGCCGACCTTGACTTCCAGCGGGCGTACATCGCCGTTCTTGTTGGGCTTGCCGGGGCCGACGGCAACGACGACGCCTTCAGACGGTTTTTCGGCAGCGCTGCTGGCGAGGACGATGCCGCCAGCGGTGGTGGTTTCTTTTTCCTGACGTTTGACGATCACGCGATCGTGCAGGGGGCGAAGGTTCATAAATGAGCTCCTGAATGGTTAATGAAAAAGGGCATTGAAAATCCCGCCGGGGCGGGAGTGTTCAATCACACAACGCCCTAGATAGGGTTGGGGCGCAGCGCTTTCAAGGATAGCGGTAAAAAATTTTCTAATCGGCTGATTGCGCGGTGGTTTCTACAAGCTCCCTCCCCTGCAGGGCGAAGCCCACAGCGGGGGAGGGCTGGGGAGGGGGTGAGTGATGCTGCATATAAACAGTTCGCTTATTTTTCAATAGATTGCCATTATTACACCTACTCCAACGCTTCGCCGCGAAACCAGCGGTCGGCGAGCGCCGCCGCTGTGCGGTCAAATTGCAGCGCGCTGTGCGAGGTGTGCAGGCGGTAAAAAGCGGCGGCCTGCGGCAGTTCCGTCTCGCTAACGGCAACCGTGCCATCGTTCGGCTCGTCGGCGGCAAAGATGCCGAGCGCGCTGCCGACGCCGATCGCTTTCGTCCCGGCAATGCTGAGTAGCGGAATGGCGGCGTCCCACGCGGGCGCGTTGCCGTCCAGCCCCTGTTCCCAACAATGGCCGAGGATGCGCCGCCGCCACGGGCGTTCATAAAAATAACGCCCGACCTTGCTGCCCAGATGCGGCGTGCCGAGGGTAACGACGCGCCCGGCGGCCAGCCTCTGCGGCCATTGCTGGTGCAAATGGCGGATGTACAACCCGCCGAGGCTGTGGCCGATGGCAAACAGCGGCGCGTCGTCCGCAAATTCGACAATGCGCGGCAGGTGTTGCGCGACGCTGTCATGCAGGGTTTGCTTGCGCGTCGGGTAGGTCAGGGCGAGACACCGATAACCGCGCCGCCGCAGTTGCGCCATCATTGGCCGCAGCATGGTGGCGCGCATAAAGAGGCCGTGGACGAGCAGGACTTTCGGGGGTTGGTGGTGTGGCATGGGAGCTCCGGGCAGGTTGGGTTGGCAACAGGGTACTCCGTCTGCCCGCGTTTGGGGTGAGGCTTTGGTTATCCGTGGCGTTTACATACAGGGTAGCGGGGATCGTGTATTTATAACCGCTATTGCAGCGCTGCCAGCAGCGCCTGTTGCAGCGCGGTGAGGGTTGCCGGGTCGGTGAGCGGGTGGTGGGCGGCGTCGGTGAGGTGGAAGCTGTCTTCGGCTTTTTCGCCGAAGGTGCTGATTTTGGCGTGACTGATGTGTACGCCGTGCGCAAGCAGGATGCGGCTCACCAGCGAGAGCAGGCCGTGCCGGTCTTTGCAGGTGAGTTCGAGGGTGGTGTGCGCCGTTTCTTGCTGGATGTGGACGCAGGGGCGGATGGTGAAGTGTTTGTCGCGGCTGCCGGGCAGGCGGCGGGCGAGCGGCGGCGGCGGGCGGTTGTCGGCGATGTGTGCCTCGAGTTCGCGCGCGAGGCCGGGCGCGGGCGGCGGCGTTTCGCCGAGGGTGTATTCCTGGATGGTGAGGCGGTGGTCGTGCGTGGTGTAGAGGCGCGCTTCGTGGATGTTGTGGTTGTGTTTTTCGAGGTAATGGGTGATGCGCGCCAGCAGGATGTCCGCCGGGTTGGGGCTGCTGATGATGAGGCGCGGCGGGTGTTGCTGGATGAGGCTTGCGGCGTGTGGTTTGTGGTTTGTTTGAGGTGTGGTCGCTGGCGCGGTTGGTTTGCTGCCCCCACCCCAGCCCTTTCTCGCACTGCGCGCGAGCTGTCCCAGTCCCACGGGGGAGGGGGACGAATGGTATGCAACCTTTGGAGATGGTTTGTGGTTTGTTTGGGGTGTGGTCGCTGGCGCGGCTGGTTTGCTGCCCCCACCCCGACCCTCCCCCACGGGGGAGGGGGCAGTTTGGTGGATGTCCGCAGGGCGAAGCCCGTCATGGGGCGGGGTTGGGTGGTAAGCCGTGCCTAGTAAATGGCGGGTTTTGGCGGCGATGGCGGCGGCGGTTTCGCCGCGAAAGTACGCTTCGGGTAACTGCGCCCAGAGCGCGTCGATAGTGGCAGGGTCAGCGGCAAGTTGCGCTTTGGCCTGCGCGCGCGCGTGTTGTTCTTGTTCGTACAGGCTGTCCTGGTGGTGTTCGAGTTGGTGCCGGGTTTGGCGGTAGAGGTCGTGGATGAGGCTCGCCCGCCAGTTGTTCCAGAGGGTAGGGTTGGTGGCGCTGATGTCGGCGATGGTGAGAAGGTAGAGGTTGTCGAGGTGGTCGCGGTCGGGGATGGTGGCGGCGTAGGCGGCGATGGTCGCCGGGTCGGTCAGGTCTTTTTTTTGTGCGGTCAGGCTGTGGTCAAGGTGGTGCGCTACGAGCCAGACGAGTTGGGCGCGGTCTTCCGGGCTGATGGCGTCGTTTTCGCGCGCGTAGAGGTCGGCGATTTGTGCGCCGGTCTGGCTGTGGTCGCCGTCGTAGCCTTTGCCGATGTCGTGAAAGAGGGCGGCGAGGTAGAGGATGGTCGGGTTTTGCAGGCTGCTGATGATGGCGGCGGCTTCGGGGTAGGCGGGGTCGGGGCGCACCATGCGGTCAAGGGTTTCGATGAGTTTGAGGGTGTGCTGGTCAACGGTGTATTGGTGGAAGAGGTCATATTGCATCCGCCCGGTGATGTGGGCGAAGGCGGGGATGATGCGGTAGAGCAGGCCGTATTGGTGGATGCGCGCCAGTTGCGGGTACACGGTGCCGGGGCGGGCGAGCAGGGCGAGGAAGGCGCGGCGGTTGTCGGCGTCGCGGCGGCGGGCGATGTTGGTTAGTTCGTCGCGGTGGCGGCGGATGTGGCGCACGAGGTCGGGGTGCGGTTCGTGTATCGCCGGGTTTTGTTGCAGGTACTGGAACATTGTCCACGGCTGCTGCGGGTTTTGCGTGAATGCCGCCGGGTTGCGCAGGGTGAGTTTGCCGTGCTGGCTGGCGTAGTCGGCAGTGAGCGGCACGGCGGGCTGTGGCGGCTGGTGGTCGGCTTCGATGTGGCTGACGACGCGCTGGTTGATGCGGCGGATGCGCATACTGTGCTGGTAGTAGTGCTGCATCAGTTGTTCGATGGCGAGGTTGTGCCGCTGGTCGCGGTAGCCGAAGGTGGCGGCGAGGCGTTTTTGTTGTTCAAAGTCGAGGGTGTTTTTTTGTCGCGCGCCGCCGAGGTGCAGGGCGAAGCGGATGCGCCAGAGGGCGTCGCGACTTTGTTTGAGTCCGGCGGACTCGCCTTCGGTCATGAGATGCCGGGCGATGAGGGTGGCGTGGCTGCGGTCGTGGTAGCAGTAGGCGGAAAGCCAGTCAATCATCTGGTAGTCGCGCAGGCCGCCGTTGCCGTTTTTCAGGTTGGGTTCGAGCTGGCCGTGCTGTTTGCTGTCGCGCGCGCGTTGTTCCTGCTGTTTGTGGCGGATGTAGGCGGTTTTGGCTATGAGCGGCGGGCGGGCGAGGTCAATGGGGTGCGGCTCGCCCGCCAGTTGGCGGTTTTCCAGCAGGCTGGTGAGGAGGTCTATGTCGGCGGTGGCGGCAGGGGCGAGGTCGCGGTCAGCGTGGACGTGCTGTGCGATGTCCAGGCCGAGTTGCCACAGTGTCTGGATGAAGGTTTCGATGGCGTCGCGGTCGGTGAGGTCGTCCGGGGTAAGGAGCAGGAGGTCGATGTCGGAGGCGGGAAAGAGTTCGCCGCGGCCGTAGCCGCCGATGGCATAGAGGCGGATGCGCGGGTTGGCGATGGTGCGCTGGTAGAGGTAGCCGAGGATGCGGTCAATCTGCGCGGTGTAATGCACGATGAGGCGGTGTACGTCGTAGTCGCGTCCGCTGATGTGCGCGGCAAGGCCGTGGCGCAGTTCGCGCAGGTAGTCGCGGGCGCGCGCGGCTTCTGCGAGCGGCGAAAGGGCAGGGGCGGCGGGTTGCCAGTCGGGTGGGAGGGGGGGCATGCGGTCAGTTATTGATGTATACGGCGAGTAATGTCCACAAAAACAGCGGCATGACGATACTGGCGTAGACAATGGTGATGATTTCGAAAAGGGGGCTGTTTCCCATGCCTTTGTCGCGCAGACGCTCCATCGCCACGACAAGCAGCCACATGATGCACAGCAATAAGTTGGAAAACCAAAAGGGGATGTGAATCCGCCTGACCAGGACGAAGTAAGGCAGTATCAGAAATCCCACAAAGAGGGTTGTCATGACTCTACATAGGGTGAATTTGTCTTCCGGGCTCATGGGATGATTTTCCATTGGCTTACATTTTGGGTGCGCGTCATGTAAAAAGATGCGCCGGAGCGCATCTTGCAGGGGCTATTTTTGATGCCCGGTCGGGCTGAAGCGTTCGCGTTCGGCGGCGCCGAGGGTGAAGATTTCGTAGCCGTCGGCGGTGACGGCGAGGGTGTGTTCCCATTGCGCAGACAGCGAGCGGTCGCGGGTGACGACCGTCCAGCCGTCGCCGAGGATTTTGAGGGCGGCTTTGCCCGCGTTAATCATCGGCTCGATGGTAAAGGTCATGCCTTTTTCGAGGGTGAGGCCTTTGCCCGGCTGACCGAAATGCACCACTTGCGGGTCTTCGTGGAAGCCACGGCCAATGCCGTGGCCGCAGAATTCGCGCACGACGGAGAAGCGTTCGGCTTCGGCAAAGCTCTGGATGGCGTGACCGATGTCGCCCAGGGTCGCGCCGGGGCGGACGGTGCGGATGCCGCGCCACATGGCTTCGTAGGTGATGTCCACCAGGCGGCGCCCCAGCACGCCGACGTCGCCGACGAGGTAGGTGCGGTTGGTGTCGCCATGCCAGCCGTCCTTGATGACGGTGACGTCGATGTTGACGATGTCGCCGTTTTGCAGGGTTTTTTCGGAAGGGATGCCGTGGCAGATGACGTGGTTGACGGAGATGCAGGTCGAGGCGGGGAAGGGCGGGCTGCCGTAGTTGAGGCAGGCGGGGATGGCCTGCTGGACGTTGACAATGTAGTCGTGGCAGCGGCGGTCGAGCTCGGCGGTGCTGACGCCGGGGACGACGTAGGGCGCAATCATGTCAAGCACGTCGGCGGCGAGCCGCCCGGCGACGCGCATTTTGGCGAGGTCTGCTTCGCTTTTCAGGGTAATGGTCATGGTTTTTTCGTTTGGTAAATGAGGCGGGGCATGGTATAAAGCGCGCGCCTTTCTGGCAACTAAATCACACAAACGCTGTTTTCGACGCTCCGGGTGCCTGCGGGTTGGAGCGTTTGCGCGTTTGGAGGCCTAACCCTTTATGGAGTAAATACTATGAGTAAAGTCAGTATGCGCGAGCTGTTCGAGGCAGGCGCACACTTCGGACACCGTACCCGTTTCTGGAATCCCAAGATGGCGCCTTATATTTATGGCAAGCGGGGCGACATCCACATTATCAACCTCGAAAAGACGGTGCCGATGTTGAACGACGCGCTGAATTTTGTCGGCACGGTTGTCGCCAACGGCGGCAGCGTGATGTTCGTCGGCACCAAGCGCAGCGCTTCTGAAGCGGTCGGCGAAGCGGCTGCCCGCTGCGGTATGCCGTATGTCAATTTCCGCTGGCTCGGCGGGATGATGACCAACTTCAAGACCATCCGCCAGTCCATCAACCGCCTCGAAGCGATTGAACGCATGGCCGAAGACGGCACGTTCCAAAAGCTGGTGAAGAAAGAGGTCATCGTCCTTGGCCGTGAACGCGACAAGCTCGCCCGTTCGCTCACCGGTATCCGCAATATGCGCCGTCTGCCGGACGTGCTGTTCGTTATTGACGTCGGTCATGAGCACATCGCCATTCAGGAGGCGAAGAAGCTCGGCATTCCGGTCGTCGGCGTGGTTGATACCAACAGCCAGCTTGATGGCGTTGATTACATCATTCCGGGCAACGACGACTCTGTCCGCGCCATCCGCCTCTATGTCGATGCGGTCGCCAGCGCGATTGAGGAAGCCAAGGCTTCTGTGACCGCCCGTGGTGGCGAGAACGCCGAGAAAGCGCTGGAGGAAGCGGTCGTGGCTGATGAACCGGCTGCTGAAGCTGCCGAAAGCGGCGACGCCGAGTAATTTGTCTGTTTTTGCATGATTAAAGGCTGCGGCACGTCCGCAGCCGTCCTTGTTTTCAGGAGTTGAATATGTCCATTTCCGCCCAATTAGTAAAAGAACTGCGCGAACGTACCGGCGCAGGCATGATGGAGTGCAAGAAGGCACTGCTCGAAACCAAAGGCGATATTGAAGCTGCCGTTGAACATATGCGTAAAACCGGCCTCGCCAAGGCTGACAAGAAAGCCGGCCGTGTTGCCGCCGAAGGTGCACTGGTGGTTTCTATCAGCGATGACGCCAAGGTCGCTACCATCCTCGAAGCCAACTGCGAAACCGACTTTGTTGCCATGGGCGACGAATTCCGTGGTTTTGCCAACCGTCTCGCCGAAGTGGCGCGCACGCAAAAACTGGCCGACATTGACGCGCTCAACGCCGCCGAAGTCGCACCGGGTGTCACCGCCGATGAGCGCCGCCGCGAGCTGGTCGCGAAAATCGGCGAAAACATGACCATTCGCCGTTTCGTCACTCTGACTGCGGGCAGCGGCGTTATCGGCCACTATCTGCACGGTCAAAAAATCGGCGTGCTGGTAGAAATCACCACCGGCGACGTTGAACTGGCGAAAGACATCGCCATGCACATCGCTGCCAGCAACCCGATTTCGCTGGACGCCGCTTCCCTGCCGCAGGATTTCCTCGACAAGGAAAACGAAATTCACCGTGCCAAAGCCGAGCAAAGTGGCAAACCGGCGAACATCATCGAGAAGATGGTCGAAGGCGCGATGAAAAAGCTGTTCAGCGAAGTGACGCTGAAAGGGCAGTCTTTCGTCAAAAACCCGGACATCACCGTTGAGCAGTTGCTGAAAGAAAAAGGCGCTGACGTGGTGCAATTCACCCGCTTCGAGCTGGGCGAAGGCATCGAGAAGGAAGAATCCGATTTTGTCGCCGAAGTTATGGCGCAGGCCAAAGGCGTTTAACGGATGCCAATCCGCAGGAAAAATCTGGCGGTGTTGGCGCGTCTTGCCGTATTTCAACATACTGTCTGCGACGCGCCGCCGTGCCGGGCCCCATAAAATCGCAAGCGATTTTATGGGAACCCGTGCCACATTTTCCCTGCGAACCGGCATCTCCACTTGCCCGCAAAACCGCCGCCCGTCGGCGGTTTTTTTTATGCCACGCAACGTATAATGCGCGCGCCCTATAACAATCCGGAGAACACACACATGACTACAGGCAATCCCCCTAAATACAAAAGAATTTTGCTGAAAATGAGCGGCGAGGCGCTGATGGGCGACCAGGCTTTTGGTCTGGACGCGAAAGTAGTACGCCGCATCGCGGGCGAAATCCGCCAACTGGTGGAATCCGGCGTGGAAATCGCCATTGTTGTCGGCGGCGGCAACCTCTTTCGTGGCGCGCAACTGGCGGCGCTCGGCATGGAGCGCGTCACCGGCGACCACATGGGAATGCTGGCGACGCTGATGAATGCGCTTGCCATTCAGGACGCGCTGGAGCAGATTGACGTGCCGGTGCGGGTGATGTCGGCGCTGATTATCGACCAGGTCTGTGAGCCGTTTATCCGCCGCCGCGCCATCCGCCACCTGGAAAAGGGCAGGGTGGTCATCTGCGCCGCTGGAACCGGCAACCCGTTTTTCACCACCGACAGCGCTGCCAGCCTGCGCGCGATTGAGCTGGAAGTGGACGCGATGTTCAAGGCGACCAAGGTCGATGGCGTCTATTCCAAAGACCCCAAACGCTTTGACGATGCGGTAAAATACGACGCCCTCAGCTACCGTCAGGTACTCACCGAAAACCTCAATGTCATGGACGCGACTTCCGTGGTGATGTGCCGCGACAATGATATGCCGATGGTGGTATTTGATATGACCAAACCCGATGAAATCGTGCGTGCCGTGTTTGATGACGGCGTTGGCACGGTTATTCACGCCTAAGGAGTTTATATGATGCAGACCATCCAGAAAGATGCCGCCACGCGCATGGAAAAATCCGTGCAGTCGCTCGAACACGAACTGAGCAAAATCCGCACCGGACGGGCAAACGTTAGCCTGCTGGACCACGTCCAGGTCGAATACTACGGCTCAATGGTGCCGCTGTCGCAGGCGGCGAACGTCTCCGTCACCGACTACCGCAGCCTCACCATCCAGGTATGGGAGCGCAACATGGTCGCCGTCATCGAAAAAGCGCTGATTAACTCCGACCTTGGCCTGACCCCGAACACCGCCGGGCAAAACATCCACATCAACCTGCCGCCGCTCACCGAAGAACGCCGCAAAGACTTGGTCAAAATCGTGCGTAACGAAGGCGAACAGGCGAAAGTCGCCATCCGCAACGTGCGCCGCGATGCCAACCAAAGCATCAAGCAGCTTGTCACCGACAAACAGGCATCCGAAGACGACGAACGCCGCGCCGAGGCAGAAATCCAGAAACTGACCGACAAATACGTCGAACAGGTGGACAAAGTCCTCGCCGACAAAGAAAAGGAACTGATGGAAGTTTGATGAGCGCCGCGCAAAACCCGCCTGCCCACGTCGCCATCATCATGGATGGCAATGGCCGCTGGGCGCAGCAACACCTGCGCCCGCGCGCCTTTGGCCACAAGGCCGGGCGGGTGGCGGTGGATCGCGTTGTCACCGCCTGCGCCAAGGCGGGCGTGCAAACCCTCAGCCTCTATGCTTTTAGCACCGAAAACTGGCGCCGACCCGCGCACGAAGTCAAAGTGCTGATGGAACTGATCGAAGCGGCGCTGCGTGAAGAAGCGGAAAAAATGCGGAAAAACGACATCCGTCTGCGCGTCCTTGGCGACCGTGCCCCGCTCTCCGCCTCGCTCTGCAATGCCATAGACGCCGCCGAAGCGCTGACCGCCGACGGCACGCGCATGAACGTCGTCCTTGCCATCAACTACAGCGGCCAATGGGCATTGTGCGAAACCGCCCGCCGTTTGGCGCAGGCGGTCGCGCAGGGCGAACTGCAAGCGGACGCCATCAACGAAAGCGATTTCGCTGCCCACCGCCCGATGCCCGACCTGCCGCCGGTTGACCTGCTCATCCGCAGCAGCGGCGAAATGCGCCTGAGCAACTTCCACCTGTGGGAGCTCGCCTACGCCGAACTGTGGTTCACCGACGTGCTGTGGCCGGACTTCGGCGAAGCACAACTGCAAGCGGCGTTCGCCGCCTATCACCACCGCGAGCGCCGCTTTGGCGCGCTGTCGCACACCTGACGGACAAAAACGCCATGCTGCTCTACCGCATCCTGACCGTATTGGTCATCGCCCCGCTATTCTTCTGGATTAACCTCTACGCCGACGCTGTCTGGTTTAACCTCTTTTGGCTGGCGCTAGTCGCTCTCGCCGCGCGCGAATGGGGCAACCTGTTACGCTGGAAAGCGCGCAGCCAGTGGAAATATGCGCTTATCAACACCGGCATCGCCGCGCTCGGCCTGCTCCTGCTCGAATACGGCCTCGGCGGTGTCGCCAAAAGCCGCTTGCTGTTCTACTTTCTCGCCGCCGCCTCATTCATCTGGCTGTTCATCGTGCCATACGCGCTCTACCGCTATGGCCGCGACCAGCGCCTCAACCTGCCCGACAGCCTGCTTGCCGTCGCCGGCTCGGTGATGCTGCTCGCCTTCGTCTGGGCGACCGTCGCCATTCAGCGCATGATTGGCGGCGGCGGCCTGCTTGGCCTCTTTATCATCGTCTGGTGCAGCGACATCGGTGCCTACTTCGCCGGTCGCCATTACGGCAAACGCAAACTGGCGGAAAAAATCAGCCCGAAAAAAACCGTCGAAGGCTTCATCGGCGGCTTCCTCGCGGCGATGCTGGCGGCGCTGGTGTTGTCATTCATCGTCAAACTGCCGCTCGGCCTCTGCCCATTCCTGCCGCTGACCGCGCTGGTCGTTATCTACGCCGCCATCGGCGACCTGTGGGAAAGCGTGCTCAAACGCCGCGCCGGTATCAAAGACAGCAGCAACATCCTGCCCGGCCACGGCGGCATCCTCGACCGCATCGACAGCTGGCTCTCGGCCATGGTGCTGTGGGCGGCAGGCTTCCTCTACGCCAACCTTTTCTGAACACCATCACTGCAAGGAGACGCAGGCAATGTTACCCGCGCTTTGGGGAATACTCGGCTTTATCATCACCATCGGCATCCTCGTCACCATCCACGAATGGGGACACTTTTGGGTCGCACGCCGCTGCGACGTCAAAATCCTTCGCTTCTCGCTCGGCTTCGGCAAACCCTTCTTCACTTGGCGCGGCAAAAAAGACGGCACGCTCTACACCCTCGCCCCCATCCCGCTCGGCGGCTTCGTGCAAATGCTGGGCGAAAGCAGTGACGAAGCCGTTGACGCATCCGAAAAACACCGCACCTTCCAGTCCAAAAAAGCTTGGCAGCGTTTCCTCATCGCCTTTGCCGGACCTGCGGTCAACCTCCTCTTTGCCGTCCTCGCCTTCGCCGCCCTGTATCTTTACGGCGTGCAGGGCTTGCGTCCGGAAATTGCGTACATAGCGCCGGACAGCCTCGCCAGCAAAGCGGGATTACAGGTTGGCGACCAAATACGCGCGATCGCAGGCAAAGACATCCTGCTCAGCAGCGACGCGCATATCGCCCTCGTGGGCGCGCCGCGCCGCAGCGACGTCAACCTCGTCATCCAGCGCGACGGTGAAGAACGTATCCTCGCGCTTGATCTCAGCGGATTGCGCGCGGGCGACGAGCTGAAAATGGACGAAGCGACCGGGCTCTACCTTGTTGACGAATGGCTACCCGCCAACGTTGCCGAGACTATCGCGGACGGTCCGGCGGCAGCGATGGGCATCGCAAAAGGCGACCGCATTACCGCCGTCAATGGCAAAGCGCAAGACCTCATCCGCATCGGCAAAGTCATCGCCGACGGCAAACCGGGCGCGAATATCGCCATTACCGTCATGCGCGCGGGCAACGAACAAACCCTGCACGGCAAACTCGGTTCGCGCACCGACAAAAAAGGACAAGAACACGGCTTCCTTGGCGTCAAATGGCAGCCGGTGGACGTCTCCGCCTACCAGACCGTAGAGCGCTACGGCGTGTGGGCATCGCTCGGCCACGGCTGGGACAAAGTCGTTTATTACGTCCGCCTGACCTACGATATGTTTGGGCGGATGTTCGCCGGGAAAATCTCGCTCGACAACATCGGCGGGCCGCTCACCATCGGTGACGCAGCAGGCAAAACCTTGCGCTACGGTTGGGACATCTTCCTCAACTTCCTTGGCGTGGTCAGCCTCTCGCTTGCTGCCATCAACCTGCTGCCCGTGCCGATGCTGGATGGCGGCCACATGGTCTTCTACGCGCTGGAAACCGTGCGTGGCAAACCGCTCTCTGAGACGACCATGAAATGGGCGCTGCGCGCCGGAGCGACGCTGGTGTACGCGCTGATGGGGTTCGTCGTCCTCAAAGACTTCTGGAAATATCTGCTGTAAAAACAAAAGAACCTTCAATCCTTTCCAAACATTACCATTTTGCCCGCCTCCGTGCGGGCAAAAACGCTTATACGGCAGAAAAACCACGCCTTGCAAAGCAGACAAACATGAAATTTGTGTTACAATAGCGCAATCGCAAAATTTGTTGTTTTCTGGACACGCGATGTTTTACCAGTATTTTCAACACACTTTGCAGCCACATTGCAAAATGCTTAAGAAAAGACTAACCAAATATTGATTTTTGTTCAGAAAGCGGATAAATTGAGCATGGGATTTAGATAAGACGTTTGAAGACTGCCGTGATTGCACGAACTGCCAGCATCCCGCTGGCGGCAGGACATCCCGGCAGGCTTAAAAGGAGTTAAATATATGTTGGGAAAACCTGAGATTATCGGGGTAGATATCGGGCAATACAGCATCAAGGTTGCCAAGGTCAAACAGTCGGGCAAGGCATTTACCGCCAATCACCTCGCTTACGAAGTGATCCCGCCAGACGTACGCCAACAGCGTGACCGGGCAACGCTGAGTACACTTGTTGCAAACATCCTGAAAAAACAAGGGGTAAAAAACGGGCAGGTGGTTCTGCACGTCAATACCGGCGACGTTATCATGCGTGAGGTTAATGTAGCATCCTCCCTGCGTGGCAATGAGCTGGAAGGTGCAGTAGAGCTGGAACTGAATGACGCCATTCCTTTCGGCATGGATCAAGTCTATTTTGACTTCGATGAAGTGCCGAACAAAAAAGGAACGCGTTTGGCAGTTGTGGTACGTCGCGATGTTGCGGATGACAAGACGGCACTCCTGAACAAATTGCCGAAAAACTTCAGCAAGCCACAGGTAGATGTTGATGCCTTCGCTTTTACCCGCGTATTGAAATATGTCGCCAAGAATGATGTCGGCAAAAACGACCGCATCATGCTGATTGACATTGGCTTCAGCCGCAGCCGTTTCTATGTTTGTAAAGGCAGCGAACTGTTGTTCAGCCGTGAACAGCAAATTGGCGGCAATACGGTCAATGAAATCATCATGGACGTCTTTGATATTGATGCCGAATCTGCAGAAAACCGCAAAATTGGCCACAGCTTTGGCGATGAGTACAGAGATTTGGTATTGACGCCCTATGTACAGACTTTTTCCGAACAGCTTCATTTGGCGTTGGACTTCTACGAAGCAAACAATGTCACAGAAAATCCCGAACCAATAAAAGCCATTTATCTGACTGGTGGTGGTGCAAGACTGACCGGTTTCGTGGATGCACTGGGTGCTGC
>ERZ772924.134-NODE-134-length-34175-cov-11.582034_pt1 | contig 34175 bp, 35 predicted proteins | sample MGYA00512116_ERZ772924 | MGnify/ENA primary metagenome ERZ772924 (study PRJEB29015, sample SAMEA2737920) | human oral metagenome | biome: human oral; feature: human-associated habitat; material: dental | place: China | collected 2134 ...
GTTATACTCCTTTTTTATTACAATAATCTAAAAACCAGGTAGAGAGGTGCTTTTACTCGCTAGAAATCCCTCTCGTTAGTAGTTTTATTCTAGCAAACTGTCCGTATTTTGTCAAAAATGACCCTGCGCCAACCAAAATGCCAGCGCCGTTTCCCTTAAGACGCTGGCATTTTCTAAAAGCTTCAAAGAAGGTTAATCGTCGCCATCCACCGAAGTATGAGCGAACTTGCGCTTACCGCGGTAGATGAAGAAGCCGATCATCAGCAGATTAGCCGCCAGCAAGAAGCCCGCTAGCACCCACATGCTATCGCTATAGAACGAACTGCCTAAACCTCCCGATATAGCCTGGCGCAGCGCCCGGATAGAATAAGTCATCGGCACCAGCGGATTGACTGCTTGGAAAAAGCCATTGGCTGTTTGAATCGGGAATGTTCCCTCGCTTGACCCCAGCTGCAATACCAATAGCACCATCGCCAAGAAGCGTCCTGGATTATCCAGCACAATTACCAGAAGCGATACGATTGACATATAGACAAACGACGTCAAATAAATCGCCCCGATGAAATTCATTGGATGATCTGGCACTAGACCCAGGCAGTAAACCATGATCAGCATCAAAATTGTTGCCTGAACAAAAGCTGCTACGCCAGTAACCGAAGCTTTGGCCAGCCACCAGCGAAAAGCGTTTTCTTGCTCGGCAAAAGTTTTGCGGATTGGATAAATAATATTCAGAGCAATCGCCCCGACAAACAAGCTCAGCGACAACACGTACGGCGCTAGCGCATAGCCGTAATTCGGCACGTCGCCCTGTTTGGCCGTTTCCGACTTCACCGGGCTGGCCATTTGTTGCTGAGTGGCCGCGCCAGTTGGTTGTATTTTGAGTTGCCAGGAAGCGTCCGCTAGCTTCGTAGCCAGAGTATCCGCGCCGTCTGCCAATTGCGCCGCACCATTCGTCAGTACACCAGAGCTGCTATCTAACAGCCGCGCGCCATTCGCCAGCTGTTGGCTGCCAGTTTGCGCCTGCGCCAGACCATTCGCCAGCGATGACGAGCCAGCCAGCAATTGGTTATTCGCTGCTCTGACGCTGTTATAGCCGCTAAGAGCAGTGACTACATTCGGCGCCAGCTGGTTAGCTCCATTGGTCAGCGTCGAAACACCAGCCCGTAATTGTGCTTGCTGCACTGACAGACTTTGAGTAAGCGTCTGCAAATCTTTAAGCAGCGCGGCCGCTTGAACGCTAATCGTTTGCGTTTTATTAAACGCCTGGGAAAGCTGGCTAATTTGCGGCAAAGTTATGGTTGTTGAACCGCCAGAATTTGCCGCATTAGCTCCCAGTGTTTGCAGCGTCCCGCCCGCTGCCGTCAAATCCGCTGCTGCCGTTTGCATAGTTTGCGCCAGATCTCGTGCTTCACTCTGCACTTTGCTCTGCTGATTAACAAGCGTCGGCGATGGATTATACACGCTGGTATTTAATTGATTAAGGCCTGCCTGCAACTGTTTCATACCGTTTGTTAACTGCGCAACTTGCGATTCGCTTGGCAAGCCGTTCGACAGCTGCCCCAAACCTGCCTGCAATTGGCGCGATCCATCGCCGAGCCGCGCTAATCCATTAGCCATCGCCCGCTGATTTACTGCCAATTGCCGGACGCCGCCAGTATACGTCTGCGCGCCCGCTTGCAGCTGCGTCAAACCGCCATGCAAAGTAGCTGCGCCGCCCGCCGCTGTTTCCAGACCATCGCCGAGCTTACCGATATTCTCCAACACACCTTTAGCGTACGCCTGAGTGATTTGCTCGGCCACCGACATTTTGACTTTTTCAGCCGCTTGATTGCTGACCAGCGAACCGATGTAATTCTTAGCAGGCGTAGTCGTGTAGCGAATCACCGCCTGCTGCGGTTGAGCAGCAGTAATCGACGCCGCTTTTGCCGAAAAATCCGTCGGAACAGTCACCACCGCATAGAAATGTCCGCTATCAACACCGCTATCAGCTTGCTGCTTGGTTACAAACTCCCAACCCAAATCGTGATTATTTTTAAGTTTTTGCTCGATTAACTGCCCGACATTTAACACCCGGCCATTCAAATGGGCGCCTTTATCTTCGTTGACAAACGCTACTGGCAGATTCTTCACTTGTCCGTATGGGTCCCAAATTGAACCCAAGAAAAATCCGCTGTACATAATCGGAATAAAGGAAATAACCGCCATCGATAGCAGTAATATTTTGTTTTTGCAGAGGTGCTGCCATTCAGCTCGCACCATATTGACGCGGCGTCTGCTTGACAGCCGTTTTAATTTTTCAACCATGCATTACCTCCTTGACAACGTCTTCTAACGTTACCGTTTTTAGATACTCGCTCCACTTCTCTTGCGCCTCGGAAAAGACTTTTTCAATCATATTCATGCCAATTTCCACCTGGCGAGGCCGCGACGCAAACACTCTTTCGACGATTCCCTGAGGCTGAAAAAACGGCGCTTCGCCTTCAATCGCCAACACCACATCATGCAGCGTCACTTGGCCCATTTCCCGCGCTAAAATGAAACCGCCGCCAGCGCCCTGCGTCGAGGTAATCAACCGTGCTACCACCAGCTTGCGGCTAATTTTCTTCAGGTATGTCGGCGATACTGCCATCTTTTCCGCCAAAGCGTCATTGGTCATCGGCGCTTTTCGCTGCGGATCAGCTAAAATCGCCATAATGCAGCATGCTTGTTCAACAGCTCCCGATAGTTTCATATCAGTCCTTCCGTAAATTAGATATAGTGGATATCGATTATCCACTATACTACGGTTGCTTAATTTTGGCAAGAGTTTAATAAACGAATTGGGAATAAGCCCTGGCTTTTGAGCAGATATCTATAGGTTACCAGTGTGCCAATCTTAAGATTCAGGACTATCCTGCTGCACAAACGCCGCCGCCCGCATAAAATCGTCAATTAGCGTCTGGCGCATGCCGCCATTGTATAGCGCCGCCGCCGGATGATACAGCGGAATTACCACAAACTCCAGCTCGTGCAGGCGTACCCGCCGCGGCCGTCCGTGGTCCTGGCTGATCCGCAGCCCAGGGATAAAACCGCCGCCGCTGTGCCGCCCCAACGTTAACACCGCTTTTGGCTGAATAATTTCCAATTGCCGCATCAAATACGGCCAAAACTGACGCTTCTCCTCTGGCATCGGATCGCGGTTATTTGGCGGCCGATACTTCACAATGTTGGTAATATAAACGTCCGGGCGCTGCAAACCAGCTGCCGCCAGCATCTCGTCGAGAAATTTCCCCGCTGCACCGACAAACGGTTTACCTTGTAAATCTTCATTCTTGCCTGGTGCTTCGCCAATAAATACGATATCAGCATCAGCATTGCCATCGCCCATCACCAGCTGCGTTGCTTGAGCCGCCAATTCCAAACAAATCCCAGCTTCGATAATTTCCGCCGCCAAGGCGTCTAATTCAGCTTGCTTATTCATAATTACATTTTACCAAAATAGTACCCTCTGCTGATACAGAGGGTACTACCGGCGCGGCGAATATTAACGCAGCGCAGTTAATTTTTGATTGACAACGCTTGAAAAGTCGTTGTAGTACCGATCCATTCCGCTATCGGTAACCTTGCGGCTAGCGTTAGTAATTAACGTATAGCCGGTAGTCGACGGTTCTATTGGACGGCGCGGCCGAGCGCTGAAATTACCGCTGGTATAGGCTCTAGCGTATTCGACGTAGTATTTCTTCAACGAAGTGTAGTAATCGCTCCATTCTTTACCGAAATTAGCCACATTGCTATTATTTGATTTACTCAGTTTCTGCATCAAGGATGTGCAATCGCCGTATTTTTGACTAACTTCCTTATCAACTTCATCTGGCTTCTTGCTTATATGGCCAAGATAAAATACGTTATCGCATTTTTTTCTGACCTCGCTATAAACCTCTACGTACTGCGACAAGCCCTCCATTTCGGGTTTAGCGACGTCGTAAGCTTTCTTGTATTTGTCGTAAGCTTCTTTGACATCTTTATCGTGCATAATCTTAGATTTCGACAATTTGTCGTTTAACTCGTCGCGACTCTTGATAGCGCTATTAACCGTTTCTTTGTAGGCTTCTGGATTGCGCACAGATGAATACTGCAAACTGTTCAATTTCGAGCTTTCATCATTCATCAACGAAACGGCCTGACGGTAATCTTCTTTGCTCGGCCCCATATTAAGTAGCAAAACAACCACTATTACGATAATCAGCAGTAAAAATCCAACAGAACCGCCAATTATCCCCCACAAAGCCCCTTTACTAAGACCTTTTTTGACCGGCATTTGCGGCGGCATCCCCGGCTGTTGCATAGGCGGCGCGGACATTGGAGCTGGCTGCGGCGCAGGCGGCACTGGCTGCGGCGATTCAGGTGGTTGCGGTTGATTGTTCATAGACTTCCCCTCTTTTATAAGTGTATCTCTACTAAGTATAGCAAAACTCAAGCTGTTCCGTATAGTATTCGTTTACGTAGAAATATTATCGCTGTTCAATTCCCTTCATTGTCAAGCTTAGGCGCCCGCGGTTATCAATCTCTGTTAATTTAACACGTACCGTTTGGCCTTCTTTCAAGACATCAGTTACTTTGCCGACTCGTTTATCCGATAGTTGTGAAATATGCAACATACCGTCAATCCCCGGCAAGATATTCACAAAGGCCCCAAAATCTTTGATGCTGACGACCTTGCCTTGGTAAATTTTGCCAACTTCTGGCTCTTCGACCAGGCTTTTAATCCAGGCAAGTGCCTTCTCAATTGATTCGCCGTTCGGGCTAGCGATGGTAATCAAGCCGTCTTCCTTAATATCAACCTCGGCACCAGTCTCGCTGGTAATCTTGTTAATCACCTCGCCGCCCTTGCCGATGACCGCGCCGATTTTATCTGGATCAATTTTTAGCTTTTCAATCCGCGGCGCGTACGGGCTGAGTGCTTCCCGCGGCGCTGGCAAAATACTTAGCATATGGTCAAGAATAAATGCCCGCCCCGCCTTGCTCTGCTCAATCGCTTGGCGCAGCACTGCCACTGGCAAACCATGTACCTTCATATCCATCTGTAGCGCCGTGATGCCCTTGGCTGTACCAGTCACCTTGAAATCCATGTCACCGGCAAAGTCCTCAGCATCAGCAATATCGCTCAACACGTACGGTGTATCGCCATCCATCATCAATCCCATAGCAATACCAGAAACCGGCGCCGAGAGAGGCACGCCAGCGTCCATCAGCGCCAGACAGCTCGAACAGGTCGCTGCCATCGACGTCGAACCGTTCTGGCTCATAATTTCGGTAACGCTGCGAATGGCGTACGGAAAGTCTTCTTCGCTCGGCAACACTGGCGTCAAGGCTCGCTCCGCCAAGTAGCCGTGGCCAATTTCGCGCCGGCCCGGGCTGCCCATCCGCTTGACCTCGCCAACCGTATAGCCCGGCGCATTGTAATGATGCATATAGCGCCGCTCGCCATCGTTAACCTCCATAGTATCAACCAGCTGGGCGTAACTCAGTGGCGCCAAGGTGACAATATTCATGCCCTGCGTCACGCCGCGAGTAAACAGGCTCGAGCCGTGCGCTCGTGGCAACAAACCAACTTCTGAGCTGAGCGGGCGGATTTCCGTCAATTTGCGGCCGTCTGGACGCATATTATCCTCGACGATACCGCGGCGAACATCTTTATGCAACGCCAAGGTAAATGCTTCATCGTATTCGTCGCGCACTTCGTCGTACTCCTCAGCATTCAAACCCAACTTTTCGGCCATCGCTTCGTGGAATGCCCAGCGAATCTCGTTAACTACTTCGTTGCGCTCCGGGTACGGCCTGCGGATTTTCTCGCCTAATTTGCCATCGACCCACTCGTCAGCCGTCTGCTGAATTGCTTCATCAGGTAAAACTAATTCATATTCCTGCGCAGCTGGCGCCACTTTAGCTGCCAACTCTCGCTGCAAGTCAATCGCTGGCTGCATCATCTGGTGCGCCCAGGCCATGGCATCGACAATTACCTCTTCTGATACTTCCTTGGCGCCGGCCTCCACCATGGTGATGCCGCTCTCGATACCGGCTACCACGAGATCCAGATCAGATTGCTCACGCTCCTCGGGCGTCAAAAAGGCCTTAAACTCGCCATTCACGCGGCCCACCCGCAAGCCCGCCACCGGACCGTCAAACGGCGTACCGGTCAGCATCAAGGCACTCGACGCCGCAATCATCGCCACCACGTCCGGGCGGAAATCCGGATCCATGCTCAGCACCGTCGCCACCACTTGTACTTCTTGGCGGTACCCTTTCGGAAACAACGGCCGAATCGGACGGTCGATTAACCGGCCTATTAGCACCGCCTCGTCGCTAGGACGGCCTTCGCGCTTAATAAACCGCGAGCCAGAAATTTTGCCCGCCGCATAAAATCGTTCTTCATAATCAATCGACAGTGGGAAATAATCTAGCTGCACTGGCCGCGAACCGACCTGGGCGCTACCCAACACCACCGTGTCACCATAGCGTACCAGCACACTGCCAGTTGTCCGAAAACCAACGCGGTTAACTTCAATACTCAGCGGCCGGCCGCATAATTCCGTCTCGACAGCAAAAATCTCTTTGCCGCTCGGGTTGATAATACTCATAAAGAGCTCCTTTCTTCGCGGCAAGTAACAGGGATGAAAAATCGTCTTGGCTAGGCTTGGCGATTCAAAGCCGCGCGCCGCAAATTCTCGTCTCTATCACTTCCGCGTTAACAATAACTACTTTATTATAGCAGACAACAAAGGTTATTTCATCTATATCACGTCATGCTATTGCTTTTTTATCATGTTTATGCTACAATAAGGATATGAGTACGCTTCCTATAGCTCAGCTAAGGCACCGCCGAGACTTCTGGCTAAAAAGCCAAGAGACTGCGAGAAAATTACGGCAAGAAGCGCATACGATTGATCCAGAACGCCCGCGGCGCGGTATCGGCCAAGCTGCACACAATCTACTACGCGTGATGAATCAGATTGAACACCCAACTGCTGAAACTAACCAGCAAAAAGAGTTCTACATTCTCTACGGCACCTATCGCGACTGGATTGCTGCTGTAACTACCGAAAAAACAGCTAGAGACTCAAATAGGAGGCCTTCTCCTAAAGATCGCGAAAAAATTGTTAGTGTGCATTCTTCATTCAACGACTCACTACGCGAAATTTTTAACCGCTGGGGCACTACTATCACGCCAGCTGATATAATGCAGATTCTAAATAATTTTATCCCTATAGCCGACAAACCCCACTACCGCAAAAAAATGGAAACAAGCATAAAAGGTGTACGTACAGAATTACTAGCTGAGCTAGCTCTCGAAAACATGGGCTTTGAAGTGGTCCGTGCGACTACCGAACAAGACAAGAGAGGTATTGATTATCTTATAACTGACAGCCAAGGAAAGCAGACAGCGGTAGATATTAAATCTTCAAGATTTAAAGCGAACAAAACCAATGATCGAAACGCTAAGTATTATAATGACGGTACTATAGCTATCTGTCCATTTTCGCCCGAAACCCTCGAAAGTATTCATACGGTTTTGCCTGCCGATCCATACGGGCAAATGCTGGAACCTTCAAAAGAGATGCTTGCAAATCTATATACTTCTGGTATTGTAGATAAGCATGAATATACTAGAATTATAAATGAATTAGAGAGACAGATGAAAGATCTGCGTGAGAGAAATAATAATCCGGCATCCAGAGGAAAACTAGCTCATGTCTAGCGAAACCGGCTCCATAGAAAGAGGCGGCTCAGCAGACTCATGGCTTACTCAATACGATCTGGTTAATCCAAAAAAGGCGTATGAAGACATTACCAACTCAATCCAGAACGGAGAAAATGTTAAACTGGCAGCGAGAGTGTCTGCTGGTATAGGGGAAATATCAGTTAGAGACGCTACTACTCAAGTTGAAGCTTCGTTTAATGGGCTCTACCGAGTAGAGGCAGATGGATTGTTCGGGGATGACTCGCCTCAGATCGAGGCTAGAGGTGTGACCAATCATTCCGATCCTCTAGGTTCGAATGGCGGCAATAAACAAGATCTAACCGTCGTTATCAAGTTAAGCGGCGATAATAAGATTAGCTCCGGACACTTTTTCCTGGCAACCAAAGAATATCCTTGATATTATATCTTAATGCTAGCCCCTGCTAAATTAAGCTAATCGCAAGCTATTCAAACTTAATCAACAAGGAGGCCTTATGCCACAAACCGAAAGTCTATATACTGGGCGGCGCATTAATGTACGCGCTATTATTTATCGCGAAGGAAAGATACTCGCCGTCAAACATCGCCGCGGCGACCAAGCAGCCCCTTATTACGCCGTACCAGGCGGCGGTCTCGACCCGCACGAGTCGCTAACTGAATGTTTAATCCGCGAATTACGCGAAGAAACTGGCGTGACTGCCAAACCTGGCAAATTGCTATTCATCCAGCAATTCCCATCATCGCGGGCCAGCTACGAAGAAGAGTTAGAGTTCTTCTTCGCGGTCGATAATCCTGATGACTTTACCGATATTGATATTAGCCAGACAACGCATGGCGCTCAAGAATTAGCCGTTTGCGAGTACATCGACCCGTCGCAGCATGTTCTTTACCCAGAGTTTCTACAAAACACAGATATCGCACTATACATCAACGGCGGCCAGCCGGTTCTCGTCGTCGATAATTTCAACGAGCAGCACCAACAACTACTCTAGCGTCACGTTTTGCCGCGCCCAATCAACCGCCGCTTGCGCCCGTTTGCGCGCCTCCAAGCTCTTTCGCGGCGGACGGTCGTCGCCCCACCACTGCCGCCAGGCCCAATCTGCCGGGTTGAGACACTCCAGGCAATCCATGTGGCGCAATCTGCCGTTCACAAACTCTTCATTGCGCTCGGTATAGACAAGTTCGTAGCCGCACTTCTCAAGCGCCCGCCAGCTCGCCGCGTTGCCGTGGATGACTGCCGACTTAATTCGGTGCAGCCCTAAATTTTCGAAAGCATACCAGGTTCGTGCCCGGTGGCAAGCACTAGCAATCCCCTGGCCCCAATATTTTTTATCGGCAATAACTATACCGCTTGTCGCATAATGAACGTGATCTTTGGTTATTTCGGTAAGCGCCGTGTTGCCGATCAGCTGGCGTTCATCGCCGTCTGCAACCCAAATACCCCAGTTCAGGCTGGTTTTATTCTTGATCATTTCATCATACCAGACTTGTTCGGTCTCAATCGTCTGCGCTCGGTGTGCTGACAAGTATTGCGTTACCGTGCCGCGCGCAAAACCCTCGACAAACACGTTTAGATTATCGCGCGCAAACGGCGCTAACTCAACCGACAAACCTCTATCGGTTGTTAATCTCATCATCGGACCAAACGCCATCGCGGATTCCTTTCGCTTAATTGTGTTTATATTATACACAATTACGATAACTTGGTACACAAAAACGACACTAACTACAGACTTTCAACTATACTCTGCAACCTGCTGCGAGCTTCATCGGCAGCCCTCCGTATAGTTGAGCCGCTACCTGGCATAACTTGCCATATCGGCGACTGCGGGCCAGCTTTTTTCACTAAGTCATACATTGCTTGAAGAGTTTCTGCGTCAACATTTAGTCCGCCTTTAGATTTTAGCCTATCGGCTAACTCTGCCCTAACATTTTGGTCAAGAAATCTGCCATAAGCCCTCAAGAAGTCTCCCGCCCATTTGTTGGCTCTTTCTTGGTCGAATGGTTGGCGCTCACCAGGTTTTGTCGTATTTTGCTCTCCAGCGGCCTGTTTTCCATCTGACTTCGATACGTCTGCTTCAGATTTTACCGTATTTTTTTGATTGCCATCTGATTGCTCTACTAGCGATGTCTTATCTTCTGCTGGCTGTGCAACCTGTTCTGCCAGATTTTTCTCTGCGGTACGATTATTTGTGGCAGGTTTAGCTTCTGTAGTCTCTACCTTTGGACTTTCGTTTCTGACAGTTTTTGGCGGCGTATTTTCTTTCGACGCTTTAGGTTCTGGATCGCTAGACGGCTTGGCGGCATCAGTTTCTGTTTTCGGAATCTCGACACGCGGCGGCAACGGTGTCTCTTCTGCCTCAGACATAACAGCACTAGCACTGGTCTCATGCGATACCAGCTCATTTGACTCCTCGCGTATCGCTGGCTGCTCATATGCTGCTTGCTCAATTGGCGGCCGCGAAGCGTATTGAACTAGATTATCGCCTCTGTCCTTGTTATGCTCACCCCTGACAATACCATCAACCAAATCCTCTGGAACGCCTTTTGCTAACAAATCAGCGCGTCGATTAAGCATTCCATCAACACTTTGCGGCCCTCTCTCGGCATCAGCATGCGACGGCAACTTACCAGTTATTTTCTCGCCAGTCATGAAAACCCGGCGGATAGAAGCACGTTCGTTGGTCGGCGCCTTACCGCCGTCAGTAGCGGCTTTATAAGCCTCGCCGACCAGCAACTGTCTGCCGGTATTCGACTCTTGGCGCGCCATAGCGGGCGGCTTATCGCCGAAAGCAATCGCCACCGCATCGCGAGCATCATTGACTTTCTCGGCCCGGCCAGCCGGCGTCCATTCGTGCGGCGTACTAAAATTATCACCATCAAGAGAGTTAGACTTAACTATCGGCTCAATACCGTACTTCTTATAGTCAAACGACTCGCCACGGCTGTTAGTCACCTCATGAGAAGATGTTGGGAAGCGTTCTTTTGTAATCATTTTTATTTTTGCCGTTTACTTACCTTTTTATGCTAACACAGCTTATGCTTTTTGTCAATATTATTACTTAGATTAGTAATTTTAGCAATACGGTAGCTGCGATCTACCTTTACAAACCAAAAACCGCCTCGATACGAGACGGTTTTTAACTTGAGCTACGCGTTTATTTACGCAGGCCAAGTTTTTCTAGCGTTGCCTTGTAGGCCTCAAAGTTCGTCTTCTCAAGGTATTTCAGCAGGCGCTTGCGCTTACCTACCATCTGAATCAGTCCGCGGCGCGCCATACGGTCGTGCTTATTGGACTTGAGATGTTCAGTCACCTCTTTGATACGAGCCGTCAAGATCGAAATCTGCGCTTGCGGGCTGCCGACATCGTTCTCGTTGACCTGAGTCAAAGCAATAGCTTTCGCTTTGTTATCCTTTGATATCATAGCTAATAACTTTAGCAGAGATCCGCTAATCAGTCAAGATTAAGCCATAGCTTTGAGCTAAAACTAAACAATACGTACGACATAACATCTCTGCTATTAATCTTACATAATATTGCTAGCGCCAGGATTGGTTTATGATTCAACACCAAAATCTGCCAATTTCTGCGCTTGGCTGACTTGCCAATCGGCAATTTGCGTACGACGCAACTCCTGACAGTAAGCGCCCGTGTTTAGCGCCTCACCGATATCAACTGCCAAACTACGAATATAGGTGCCGCTAGAGACATGGGCTCGAACTTTGAGCAGCGGATAAGCGTAATCAAGCAGCTCCAGCGCATAAATCGTCACTGTACGTTCTGGTATATCAACTTTTTTACCGCTGCGGGCTAATTTGTAAGCCCGCTGGCCGTTAATTTTGATAGCACTGAACGCTGGCGGACACTGCTTGATATCACCAACGAATTGCGCTAGAACAGACTTGATGACTGTCATATCCGGCTTTTTAGAGGTAGATGAAGCTTGAGACTTATTCTGTAGATTGCTATTTGCAACGTACGGCGTAATTTCACCTTCCGGGTCGCCAGTTGTACTAGTCTGCCCCAACCGGAACGTCGCTTCATAAACCTTATCAAGCTTGGTATAACGCATCGCGTTGCGGCATTCCTTGCCCGTAACCAAAATCAACAGGCCCGTCGCAAACGGATCAAGTGTCCCGCAATGACCGACTTTGACTTTTTTGCCAGCCCGATGGCTAAGCACGCGGCGAACTCGCGCCACTACCCCGAAGCTAGTCATGCCTGGCGGCTTATCAATCAATATAACTCTGTCATTCATACTTCAAGTATATCAGCATACCCCGTAGCATTGATTCTAAAATCTTTTCAGGGCCAATCTGAAGTCTATCCGCAAACTTAAGCTTGCCCTGGAATCTTGAACTGAGCCGGATCATTTGATGTTGGCGCCGAAACTGCTGGAGTTGGCGGCGGCGGTAGAGTAGATTCTAAAGTGTCAGCTCCGACCCCGCCATTAGCTGGTACTGGCGGCAAGGATGAAAAATCTGGCAACGGCGGTAATGGCGGTAATGGCGGCAAATCGTCAATTGCACCAGATGGAGGTGTAGCTGGTACAGTTGGCGCTGCCGACAAGGCTGCGTCAATGGCGGCCCGCGCTTGATCTTGGTCTGAACTAGCAGGATTTGCGGCTGGCGCAGCTTCTACGCTAGGCGCTGGCATTGCTGGCATATTCGGCTGTACCGTTATCCCCTTCGAAGAAACTGCTTCGGGCGCCGCATCAACCGGCGCAACTTCTGATAAGACATCGCGAACCGTCGGTTCTACCTCAGTTTTATCGGCTACAGCGTTAAATGGCGACTGCATTGACGGCGGCTGCGACGCTACCGCACCGCGATCGTGGCTTAAAATAACGCGATTATGCATGTCTTTTTCAGCTTTTCTAGCTTCCTCGGCAGCCTGCTCGGTTGTCGCGTTGAAAGTACCGCCAATCGACGGTTCGCCCGGGCTAACTGGCATCGCTAGACCTGGCCCTGGCGCAAATGGAGCAACTGGCGGCAAAGCTAGATCTTCTTTGGCCGCTTCATCTACTTCTGCTGAGCTGGCAGCAATATCGCGCTGCAAATCGGCGACCGACGGCATATCTCGCCTATCAGCTTCAGGCTCAACAGCAGGAATTGATGCTAACTGTTCGGCTAATTTCTTTTCGGCGGCAGCGGCGGCATCTCGGCTGCTTCGCTTCTCTAATTCTTCATTAGCAGCCCTCAGAGCTTCGTCGGAATGGCGCCTATCAACTGCATTCTTGACGTCGTCAACATCACCGACTGGCTCGTGCGAAATCGACAATGCACCAATATCGCCAGAATTTTTAGACTCATCCTTTTTGGAGGATTTTTCTTCGTCCTTGCTTTTTGCTTCAGGCACTGGAATCGGCTTATCGTGCGATTCTTTGAGTTTAGTGGCAATTAGTTGCTGGTTAGCACCGTCTGCCATCAATTGAGCGGCCACGGTCATCGCCGCCGAGCTAGTATGCGCATTACTGAAACGTTCAGTTGCTGCCACGATACCTGTCAAAAACGCCGTAGCGATTTGCTCGTCAATCAACCGGCTTTCACCTCTTAATTCATTGGCTAACCGGCATAGAACCTCGCTATAACTACTAGCTCGCGGATTACTCCATTCTAGGCTGCCGAGCTGAGTCGACTCACCAAGCGACACGCTCGCCACCACCGCATCGTGCAAAATTCGTCCATGACTCTCGAGCGCATGATCCAAATCAGCTTCATCTTTGACGCCAATAGCCAACACCATCTCGACATTATAGTCGCCCTGACTAAAATCCAAATCTTTCTGGTTGATTGTCGTACGGTACGGCGTAATAAAAATCTTGACCATATCATCGACAATCTTGTAACGTAAGTGATCGGCTTTCTCCTTATCCAGCGCGATGATAAAGTCGCGCAAACTATCAACTGTACTTTCAAACGTTTTCTCGGGCTGTAGAAATTTAATCGCTGGCGGCACCGCCCCGCTGAATACCGCCGTCGCATGCTTATTTAACTTATTGATTAGCAGCGTGATACCCAAAGCAGCACTCAATTCGTCAACCGACGGATTGGCACTAACCGTAACGAGAATATTATTACTTTCTTTGACTTTCTCTACTATCTGGTTTAGCACGTCTGCCATATTTTATCCTATTTGTTTTTATTCGCTATAGACTTTATGTACTATAACATAAGCATCACGACAAAGTCAATACTAATTTACAAAACAAGCAAGCGCCACTTTACAAACAGAGGTGTATAAGTTATAATTGAGAACTGATTGTATATACCAAATCAATAACAGAGGTAAAGGAAATTTATGCCACTCATCAAATCAGCCGTTAAGCGAATGAAGCAGACCGCCAAGCGCCGCCAGCGCAACATTGGTATCAAGCGCGACATCAAATCTGCCATCAAGGAATTTATGTCCAATCCGAGCGCTGCTACTCTAAGCAAGGCTCAAAGCGAGCTAGATACTGCCGTCAAGAAAGGACTGCTCAAAAAGGCAACCGTTAGCCGCCACAAATCAGCCCTGGCCAAGGTCGCTAAAGCTGCTGGCGTCAAACTAGAAAAGAAAGCCGCTAAGCCAGCTGCTGAGGCCAAAAAAGCTCCTGCCAAAAAGCCAGCCGCAAAGGCCGCACCTAAGAAAACTGCAGCCAAAACAGCCTAAGTTTAACCTTATCGAAATAAACGCTCTCGGTAACCAGGGCGTTTTATTTTTGCCGCAAAGCCACCCGAAACAAAAAATCCTCCAACGCTATCCACGGATCAACTGATGATGTTTTCATCTGATAATCGCGCTCCGCCGCTAATTCGGTTAATTCCGCCAAGTCCTTTGGCGACAGCTGTCGAGCAAGCGGCCGCAATTTCTTGGCAACAAACGGGTGTATGCCGAGATCAATCGTATCGCTAGTGCTAGCCGCTTCGGCCTTAGCTAATAACACCAGCTGCGACCACTGCGACCAAACTAACGGCGCCACTTTATAAACATCGTCGCTGCGGCGAAGTTCGTCAAGCGCACTCCGTAGATTTGCCGTTTTGCCGCACACTGCCAATTCAATGATATCAAACACCGAAAACTCACGTGCTGGTGGCAAGACCGTTGCAATCGCCGCATCATCAATTTTCACAGTATTTTTCAAGGCAGCTACAGCGTGAGTTAATTGCAATTGATCAATTTCGGCAGAACGCGATTTTTCGTCGGCGACAATCGCTCGCGCTATCATGTTGCTAGCCTGCGTTTTCGTCAATCGTACGCCGTGCTCGCTTGCATAGTCTAACAGCCATTTTTCGGCCGCTGGACGCTGGCGATCAGTCAGCGGCATTGCTTCAACTAGCTTTGCAGTTTTTTGCAAGATTTTGAAAGTTTTAGTACGCTTATCCGGGCGCGGCTCGATCAATACCAAGTAGGTTTCTGCTGCAATATCACTAGCCCATTCACCAAGCTTATCCCACAAATCTTTTCGCTCCGAAAGATGCTCGACAATAATCAGCTGTCGTTCTTGAAATAAGTTCAGGCCGCGCACCGTGTCGGCTAATTTATTCAAATCAAGACTGGATGCGTCGATTTTTTCGGGCCGAACGCCTAACGATTTCACTAACTGCTGCAGCTCATGCTGCACACGGTAAGCGTTCGTGCCAATAATCAAATAAATCATTTAACCTCCACCTGGCACACCGGGCAAATATGCGTACCGCGGCCAGCGACTTTTAGCTTGATGACCTCTTGGTCGGGATGGCGATGGCAAGCCTGGCCTTCACGCCGAAATACATGAGCAAATGTCAGATAATTCCCTTTTCGACCCTCGGCATCAACGTAATTTTTATCGGTTGAGCCGCCTTGATCAATACTGAGTTGCAAGATTTGCCGCAACTCATTAAATAATGTATTCAGCTGCTGATCGCTGATGTTTTTTACCCGCGTTTGCGGATGAATCTGTGCCGCCCACAGTGCCTCGTCAGCGTAAATATTACCAACCCCAGCAATCACCGCCTGGTCAAGAAACGCTGGCTTGATCATTGAGTTTTGGCGGCGGCGAATCCGCTGGATGAAATCCTCGGCGCGTGTATTGGGATCAAGCGGCTCCGGCCCAACTTTTTGCATGAACGGCAAGTTCTTCACCTCATCAGTCGGCAGCAATTTTACCCAGCCAAACTTGCGCTGATCGTTAAAAAACAGCCGCGACCCGTCCACAAAATCAATCTGCACCCGCGTCGACCGATCTGGCAACTCGCCAATCAAACTATCGTTCGGATGGCCGCCAGCAAAGTCGTCGACCTCGCGAGTGGTATCCGCAGAAAAATCTTGGGCAACTTTACGTGGGCCCCGAGATTTTTTTGGGGATACCCGAGCGTTGTGACGAGAGTTTTGGCGAAAAACTAGCTGCCCCGTCATCTTCAAATGTACCACCAGCGAATAATGCGTATCCAGATCAATCATCAGCACCTTTGCCCGCCGTCGCACCGCCGTCACGCGCGCACCATGCAAAAACTGTTCAACATCAGCCGGCGCGTTGGGGAAGCTTTTTGGTGAATCGAACACTACCGCTCGTGTCACCACTCGGCCCGGCAGTAATTCTGCCAATCCGCGGCGAACCGTCTCGACTTCGGGAAGTTCCGGCATCTATGCCTCCAACAGAGCGTTCAAACGCTTAATAAGCAGCTCATTATCGGTGTACTGCAACGCCATCATTCCCGCTACCTCGGCTCCTTCGCAATTTTCGACACGATCGTCAATCATCACGCATTCGCTAGTGGCGACACCTAAGCGGCCAGCTGTCAGCGTGAAAATTTCTGGGTTTGGTTTGGCCAAGCTTTCCTCGTACGACAACACGCGCACATCAAACATTTTTTCTAATTCGCCCGGCGCAAATAGATACTCCAGCGTACCGCCGCCAACATTACTCAACATCGCCATCTTCAAATTAGCGTACTGCTGGCGTAAATTTACGATATAGTTTATCAATTCCTCGTTACGAATCCGCTTGTGCATCAAGAAATCATGCGTCTGCTGCTGTGTCCAGCCAAACAACTCAGCAATTCCCGATTCATACTCGCTGCCGCTAATAAAACCGTAATCGTGCTGTTTACTGAGGTCGCGCAGCATTACCTTGCCCTCTGGCTCGGCCATTCTTATTAGCGTATCAATACTGCCTCCGTACAGTACGCCAAAACAATCGAAAATAACTGCTTTTATCGCCATGGTTAGAAAATATTATTAAATGACGGTTTGAAATCTGGAATCTGATTGACAAAAAGAGCCTGGAGCTTCAGAGTATCCGCGTTAAGCGTACCAGGCGAGTCCTTGCAAGTTGAAGTCCACAAATTGGTATCGGTATTGTCGCCATCGCGCGTCTCGAATACGTAAGCCAGCCCTTTAGTGGCGCATACGCCGCGAATATCATCGTTTGATTTGTTATCAGAGGCCTGAATGTTGACCTTGACTAGCGCATAAGTAAACTGTTCATAAGCATTACTGTTATTAGCATATTCTTTCTTGTCCAAAACTCTATCCAGATAACCCGAATAAATAACATATTTACGCGATGTTGGACTAACTGTAATCTGGTAGCTCTTGAACTCTTCATCGGCAACAATCGGACCGCGCACTGTCCAGCGCACACTGCGAATTGGGTCTTGATTTTTGATTTTGCTCTCTAGCGACTGTTCGGGAGTTTGCGGCTGCTCGATCTTTTTATCCGGATTCAGCAATGATCGCACAAGTGTTACCAAAATGGCAATAACAACCACCACAGTGATAATAGTAATGATTATCGGTAAAATTCTCGGTCGGGATCCTCTGTACATGTTTGTATTTTAACACATTTATCACGCAGCTACGCGTACCATGGTAGAAACAGCCGTAGCACCTAAATCTTCTTCTGCGGCAGCACCTAAACCCTCTTTTTCAAGAGGCCCAGTTATTTCTTTAAAGCGTTTATTTGTATCGTCATCGTTATTATCAGCTGTTATTTCTTCAGGTCGTTTATTATCTGTATCGTTCTTTTTAGCGATTAATTCGTCAAGTGGTAAAAGCTCTCTGCCAAGACTATCTGCTACTACCAACTCTTCACCACCTTTCCAAAAAACATTAATACTGCGTCTACCAGCAAAGTGAAGCGTGTCAATAGCCTTAACGCCTTTTGGCATAACATATGGCATGTACCGCCCTTCTGCGCAGCTGTTTTCGGTAATTTCTTGCACTACCGCCTCTGGATCGCCGCTGTCGTTTTCGGCATCAGGGCCGCAGCAAATTACTAGCCAACCGTAAGGATTTTCTTTATTTGCATAATTATTGTAGATTTGCCAAACAGTACCATCTGCGTCTACAAACCTGCCAACACGAAAGTCGCAACCACTTTCTTCGCCAAGGTTTTCATAAAGCTTGTCCGCGGCAGCCACTTGCCTGCTGAGACGAGACTCTTTTTGTCCTAACTGCTCTTCTAGCTGCGCTATACGCTCTTGCCTAGACAAAGGCCCAGGCCCTTCAGGTTTAGGGTTGCTATTTTCTGGTGACATATTCCGTACCATAACATCCGCCTTCTTGCTTAAGCTAACTGTAGTTAGATTATACCACAGTTGCAGTTATTTGTCCATATTTGTCCGGGTTTTCGCTAATTTTCAGCAAATTTTAAGTTTTTTACACTTCGCCCCAGTTATTACCGATTTTGACGTCGACTTTGAGCTTAATACCGAGCTGCGGGTAGATATTTTCCATGGTCTCTACCAGCATTTTGCTGACTATTTCGGCGTTTTGGAGCGGACACTCAACCATGATACTATCATGGATTTGCAATATTTGATGGCCGAGCGAGATATTTTTATGTACAAGCCCAGACTTGCTGCCTGAAGAGACTTGCCTTTCCGGCAAGGCGAATTCGTTCTTTTCGAACTTGCCGGTCTCTGAAGGTAGCAAATCTGCATCTGCCGCTGGCATCAGTCGTTTCTCGACCGCCAGCATCGCCAACTTCATCAAATCCGCCTCGGTACCTTGTATTGGCATATTAGCTGCTGCGCGCTCGGCAGCCGAGCGAACAGCAAAATTATTCGATCTAACATCAGGTGTCGGCCGGCGACGGCCAAACAATGTCTGCACAAAGCCATCTTCGTGCGCTTGACGGATTGTTTGTTCCATGAACTCTTTGATGTGCGGACGGATACGATAATACTCGTCGATGAAATGCTGCGCCTCGCCGTAACTCATATTAGCAGCAGCCGCCAAACCATGCTGGCTCATGCCGTATAATACGCCGAAATTCACCACTTTAGCGCGGCGGCGCTGCGTTGGTGTCACTTCATTAATCGGTACGTTATAAACTTCTGCTGCCGTCTTGGCGTGAATATCAACATCTGCATTAAAGTCTTCAATCATCTGTTTTTCGCCAGCCATCACCGCCGCCAGACGCAGCTCAAATTGCGAATAATCAGCATTTACGAAAACATTGCCAGGCGCTGGCACAAAGGCATCGCGAATCTGCCGCCCCAACTCAGTACGAATCGGAATATTCTGCAAATTCGGGTTAGTACTCGATAGCCGCCCGGTCGCTGTCACGTCTTGATTAAACGTCGTGTGGATATAGCCGTTAGCGTCCGTTTGCTCTGGTAGGGCTGCCACATAGGTATTTTGTAATTTCGACAGTTCGCGGAAACGCTCGACCAACTCAATGATTGGATGTTGCCCGCGCAGCTTATCGAGTTCCTTTTGGTTGGTGGAGTAACCAGTTTTGCCTTTTTTGATACCGGCTGTCGGCAAGAGCAGCTTATCAAATAGCGCGCTAGCCAACTGCGCCGGGCTGGCGACATTAAATTCATAACCGACCATATCATAAATATTTTGCTGAACCGCTGTAATCTCTTGCGCTAATGATTTATTCATTTTTTCGAGTTTGCTAGCATCGATTTTGATGCCTCGAAATTCCATTTGCGCTAAAACATTAATCAGTGGAAAGTCCATCGTCTGCGCCACTTGCTGGAGGTCAGTCTGCTCAACCAATGCCGACTTTTGTTGTTCATAAACTGCCCAAAGCGCTGCCATCGCCAATTTTGGGTCGTCCAAAGATTCTAGGCCCGCCAAATCCGCTAGTGCGCGCGATTTGCGCAAAGGATTTAACAAAAATGAGCCCTGCGCGGTATCGTGTTTAATAATCGGCAATTTCTGGCAACCAGCACCGAGAAGTGCTTTGAGAAACTCCTTGGTATCATGGCCAACTATCGAGACCTCGGGTAGAATAGTACTAGCCTTGGCCAGCGGCAAGCGAGCGACCTTGCCTTTTTCATGGCTCAGCCAAACCGTATCACCATCCCAAATTACCAGTAATTCCGGCGCCATTACCAACATTGGTATGACTTTATCGCCCGATATTTCAACAGCCGGCGCAAGGATGTCGTTTCTAGTCATCTCTGAAGCGCCATCGCGCATGTGTTGTGGTAATTTTCGCAACAATGAGCGAAACTCCAGCTTTTCAAGTAGCTCTCGCAACTTTGCCGTGTCTAAGTCGCGTACATCCATTGCAGCCAAATCAAGTTTTACCGGCGCATCTGTAAACAACCGCGCCAATTCCCTGCTCATATAGGCAGATTTTTTGCCAGCTTCTAGCTTGCGGCGCAAACTGTCTTTAATCTGCCATAGATTCTCATAAACACCGTCTAGCGTTTCAAATTGCTGTAGTAATTTGACAGCTGTCTTCTCGCCGACCCCCGGCACCCCAGGGATATTATCCGACGAATCGCCTTTCAAGCTTTTCAAGTCGAGAAATTGGCCAATCCGAATACCGTAGCGCTTTTCAAACGCTGGAATGTCAAATTTATCAATGTTAGTCAGGCCTTTTTTGAGCGCATAAAGATACGTATTTTGGTCGAGAATTTGCAGCGCGTCCAAGTCGCTAGTAATCAAATATGTTTCGATGTCGCCGTGCTGTTCAGCCTGCTTGTCTAGCGTTGCCATGATATCGTCAGCCTCATAATCATCAAATTCGTACAGCGGCCAGCCAAAAGCCGCCAGTAGCTCGTGTAAAATCGGAATCTGCGCATAAAAATCCGGCGGCGCTGGTTTGCGCCCGGCCTTGTAATCAGGATAAATCGCCAACCGGCGGCGAATATTCGTTCCTCGTTTATCCCACGCCACGCAAACATAATCAGGCTCAAGCCGCTTGATTAATTCTAAGCTCAGCGCCGCGAAACCATACACGCCGCCTGTCGGTGTCCCGTCTGCGGTCGACAACCCAGGCATAGCATAATAACCGCGATAGAACACGCTTTTACCGTCGATAATCACCAAGCGTTTGGCCATATTTATATTATACGCTATCTAAGGGCCGTTACTTACACGCGAATATAGCCATAATCATGTATACTAAGGTTATGACATCACAAGAAAAACCAGCCAAAATTTTGGCATTCGTCGGACTGCCTGGCGCCGGCAAAACCGAAGCAACCAATTTCGTAGCCGCCAAAGGTTTTCCCAAAATCTACGGCGGCGGCATTTTGTACGACGAAATGCGCGCTCGAGGCGTTGAAATCACGCCCGAATCGCAAGCCGAATTTCGCAAACAGTGGCGCGAACGCGACGGCAAAGACGTTATCATCCGCCGCGCTGCCGAGCAATTGCACCGCTTAATTGATGCTGGCCAGCATCGTTTATTGTTCGACGGGCTCTATTCCTGGACAGAGTACAAGTTCCTCAAACACGAGTTTCCTGGCGAGCTCATCGTTGCTGCCATTGTCGCGCCAAAACATTTACGCCACCGCCGTCTCGCAACTCGTCCCGAGCGGCCATTCACTGCCGAACAAGCTAACCAGCGCGACTGGTCAGAGATTGAAGATATCGAAAAAGGCGGACCAATAGCTATCGCTGATTATTATTTAATTAACGACAGCGATATCACTGCGCTATACGCCAAGATTAATTCGCTACTCAGTACAACTGGTTTCGTTAACGTATAACACCTAAAATCAAAACTATTGCAAGTAAGTATAAAGTTTTTTAGCGTCTTTATGTTTGCGTAGTTTCGCTAGTGCCTTAGCTTCAATCTGGCGAATTCGCTCGCGCGTCACTGCAAATTCCTGGCCAACCTCTTCGAGCGTGTGGCTCTTGCCATTATCCAGACCAAAGCGCATCCGCACAATCTTTTGCTCGCGATCGCTCAGCGTGCCTAGCAAATCCTTGACTTGTTCTTTCAATAATTGATTCGACGCCGATTCCTCCGGACTAATCGTACCCTCATCTTCGATGAAATCACCCAGTACCGACTCGCCTTCGTCATCGCCATCGCGGCCGACGCCAGCGTCCAGGCTCGAAATGTCCTGCTTGATCTTCATGACATATTCGACTTTTTCCGGTTCCATCTCTAGCTCTTTAGCTAGCTCCTCAATCGTCGGTTCGCGGTTCAGCTCCTGCGTCATTCGCCGCTGCGTGCGCAACAATTTATTGATGGTTTCCACCATATGAACTGGGATACGAATCGTCCGCGCCTGGTCAGCAATCGCCCGGGTAATCGCCTGGCGAATCCACCAGGTGGCATAGGTTGAGAATTTGAAGCCTTTATCTGGATCAAATTTTTCGACCGCGCGCAACAAGCCAGTGTGGCCTTCTTGAATCAAATCCAAGAAGTCTAAGCCGCGGCCCGAATACCGCTTAGCGATCGATACCACCAGACGCATATTCGCCTCGGCCATCTTGTCTTTGGCCTTCTTGTCACCTTCTTTGACCCGTTTTGCCAATTCTAGCTCTTCTTCGGCACTCAGCAGCGGGATTTTGCCAATCTCGCGCAAATGCAGCCGCACTGAGTCGTCCGAAATATCATCGAAATATTGATTAGCGTTCAGTACATCTTCAGGAGTATCTTCGTCCATCAAATCGTTGATATCAGGCTCATTGATGTCCTGATCTTGTATATTGTCGTCAGATGGCTTCTGCGCTTGGTCGTCGTTTGTCACGAGCTTTCTCCTTGATTATGTTATTGAGTGCCGCACGCAACTCTCTAGCCGCTGCCTCATCGCCAGCAGCTTCAGCGTCGCGTAACTTAGCTAATAATTCTTGTTGAGTTTGTTTGTTATGTTTATCCTCTTTATCCCGCAGCAGTTGGCACATCGCGACATAGCGATCGCCGCTATCCCATGCTGCATAACGCTCCTCAGCGCGCAATGATACCATTTTTACATAAATATCAGCTTTTTGCAACTTTTTAGGGCGATTTTGCGGATCGTCTTCTTCGAGGAGTACCGTCGCTAATAACTCTCGCTCAGCGCTGCTCCACTGCTGGCGGCCAGCGCGGCGCAATTCTTCCAAGCATCTAGCATCATAAAGCGCCAAAGCCAAAATATCATCCTCTAGCACCGCCTGTTCGCTCTTAATAATCGATGTATTTGCAACAACAGGTTTAAAAGTCCGTTTCTTGGCAGGATCGCCGGCTAGTTTTTGCCGAACCGCTTCCTCGCTGGTATACGACATAGCGGCTATCCGCTTGATATAGTATTCGCGCTCGACGGGGTCAGCTAGCCCGCGCACTACTCGCAGCGCTGCCGTAGTAAAAGTTCGCCGGCCAACCGCTGTATCCAAATCGCAGCGCCCAGCATGCTGGCGCAATACCCATTCGACAGCCGACTCGTTGCGAGTTACCGCTTCGCGCCACGCCTGAACACTCGATTTGATCAATTCATCTGGATCTTTAGCGCCATCTGGCAACGAAATAATTGTTAGCTCAACACCCTCATGCGAGGCCAGCTCAATTGCCCGCTCAGTCGCCGCTACGCCCGCCTGATCGCCGTCATAACAGAGGCGTACATCGCCTGTCAGCCGCTTGACCGCCTTGAGGTGATTCTCGGTCATCGACGTGCCAGCAGTCGCTACTGTTTGCGCTACGCCCGCTTGGTGGCTGCTAACTACATCCAAATTTCCCTCAACCATCACTACGAAGCCACTTTTGCGGATCGCCTCTTTGGCCTGGCTCAACGCAAAAATATGACGACCCTTATCATACAGTAATGTTTGCGGCGTATTCAGATATTTTGGCGCATTCGGCACATTGCTAATAATCCGCCCGGTAAAGCCAATCACTTGCCCGCCCTGATCCATCAACGGAATCATCATTCGACCGCGAAACAAATCTTTGCCATAGCGGTTTAATAACCCCGCATCGTTGATCTCTCGCTTAGTAAAACCTCTTTTTTCGAGCGCCGCCAGCAACGCCGTGCCGCTATCCGGCGCATAACCAATCTGAAAATCTTGGACGGTTTGCCGCGACAATCCTCGCTGCTTAAAAACATATTCAATCGCCTGCTGGCTACGCAATAAACTCTGTTGGAAATATCGTGCTGCTAGCTCGTTGGCTGCCAACAGCCGCTTTTTGTAGGCGCTGCGCTTCTTGGCACCAGCCGATTGATATTCGCTGAGATCAACCCCAGCTTTGCGCGCCAAAAATTCCATCGCCTGGCGAAAATCCATCCCCTCGGCCTCCATTACAAAAGCGAAGACATCGCCGCCTTTGTTGCTCGAGAAATCATGCCAAATATTTTTTTCAGGACTTACGAAGAAGCTTGGCGTTTTCTCGCCAGTAAACGGACTTAACCCCTTATAGCTGCGCCCTGCCCGCTTTAGCTCAACATATTCGCCAATCACATCTTCGATATTGAGCCGCGAGCGAATTTCCTCCTTGGCATCCATACATTTTAGTATATCACTCTTTACCTCTGTTATCGGTTGTGGTTAAATATAGATATGAATCAGGACCCGTACACCAATCCGCAACAACCGTATTCGCAGGGTTCTGCTAATAATTTACCGCCAGAAAACCCGCAGCAGCCAGCTGCACCGTACAATCAGGTCTACGGCCAGCAAACACCGCAGCAGCAAATGGCGCCTAATCTGTATTACAATAGCCAAGCCGCCCAGTCGCAGCCGCCGACATACCCGCAGCAAACATCCAGCCTGGCAGCTAATCAGCCTGATCAACTATCGCAAATTAACCAAACCGCGCCATCGTACGACACAGGACCACAGCCGCTAAGCACCTTCCCAGTTTACGCCAGCAGCTCGGATGATGATTATAATACTGTTGACTACCTTAACCGTATCGCTCCGCAAGAACAGCACACCATCAATCGAATTGCTATATTTGCGCTCATTGGCACTGTTATTGCTAGCGTCATCATCATTTTGATTCTAATCATCAACCCTGGCGCATCTGATGCCAACAGTCTGATCCAGCCGATCCGCGACCGCACCGATACGCTGAACAAAGTCGTCGACGAAAACGAAGGCCGCCTGACGCAGACTGAAATTGCCGAGGCCAACACTGCGCTCAACAGCACCCTGACGACCATGCAGACCCGTCTAGACGCCATCATCAAAGAGCGCAAAATCCAGAAAAAATCCTCTAGTACCGAAAAAAACTACCTAGAAGCCCTGCAGAAAAAGCTCAACGATTCCTACCAAAAAGGCAAGCTCGACAGCAGCTACGCCACCGCCATGACTTACGAATTAACCATTTTAAAGTCGCAACTCAACAAGCTTAAAAAGGTTAGCGACTCCAAATCAATCCGCTCGTTCTGCGACGAATCCATTAATAATATCAATGTTATCCTCAAAGCTTACCACGACTTCGCTTCAACCAAGCAGTAGCAGCTATTCCGTCACCAGCCGATAACTTAATCGCGCCAGATCAAAAAGTTCTTCGTCGCTGAGCTGGCCGCTGCAAATCACCGTAATCCAGTGTTTTTTATTGAGATGAAAGCCTGGCTGAACCGATTCGTACTTTTGTTGTAACTTTAACGACAATTGCGAATCACATTTCAAGCTAATCCGCAACGGCTTTGAACCCTCGGCTATCAACGCAAACATCTTTTCGCTTTGGCCAGCATCTTTGCGGCCGACTTTGTACACAGCCACCTTATCGCCAAACGGATAGTCCAACCAGGCGCCTGGCAAACTTAGCAAAAACTCTTCAAACTGCTGGTGCGTCATAGCCATTTGCTCCGTATAAAGTATACCAGCATCAATATCGGCAAAACGACCAGCAGCGCTATCGTTATCCAAAACATTACATCGCTATGAAACGGCAGCTGCGAAAAATTCATGCCTGCCAGACCCGTCAAAAACGACATCGGCATAAATATCGTCGTTACAATCGTCAAGCGCTTCATCACATCGTTCATTCTGTTGGACACCACCGACAGATACATATCCAGAGCACTAGTCAATAAATCGCGCATGGTATCGATCAGCTCGTGCACTCGCCAAGCGTAATCATAGCTGTCGCGCGCATATATTGCGCACTTTTCATCAAAAATACTATACCGGCCGTTGCTCAAGCCATTCAGCATATTCATCAGCGGCAAAATCACTTTGCGCAAATCCGCCAATTGGCGCTTATACACAAAAAGCTGCTGCAACTGATGCTTGCCCGGATCGCGAATCATTGTATCTTCTAATTGATCGGTTACGTCGTCAATTGAGTTAAGAATCGGCATATACTGCTCGACTGTAAATTGAATCATCGTTGCTGCGATTAGCGACGGCGACAGAGCGCCTGGCCGGTACGCTTCAATCCGCTCGGTAACCTCGCTATCTAATTCGTCGCGGTGCAAGGTGATAACTTTGTTTTTACTGAGCAAAATCGTCAACCCTTGCCAATGGACATTGCGGCGTTCAATACTCGGGATTTCCGCCTTAATCAGTAGCCAATCGCCGCCTTCGACCGCTTGCGGCAGCCAACGGTTCTCAATCAAAATCCGCCGCTGCAACTCCGATAAGTTTAATTTTTCAATTAAACTTTGCCGTACTTCTAGCGAATCCTCGCTGATATCATGCCATATTTTATCTGTCACGCCTTCACCTTCTTCAAATAATATTTTAGTTCTTGAATACTACCGCGAATGTCTTCCAGCGCCCGATGATCCTCTGGCTTGGCAAACTTCTTGCCGTATTTGCCCTCAAACACCACTTTCCAAGCGCTGACATCCAGCATCCGATAGTGTAGTCTTTTTGACAACGCAGGCCACCACCCGTCAATGAACCGCCGGTCTTGATGGATTGAATTGCCGCCCAGCAAAATCCGCGGTTCGTCCGCAAAATGTTCATCGCAAAACGCCAGCAAATCCTGCTCCACCTCGGCCAGCGGCTTGCCCGAGACATTTTGTTCCTCCAGACCGCGCCGCGCTGCTGGATGCTCATTCCAAAAGCTGGCATTGCGATCCAGCAGTTTACCCAACTTCTCCGGATCGTGCCGCACAACTCCCTCATACGTCGCAATTTCCGTAAAATCCCAATCTGTAACGATCGCCGCCACCTCCAAAATCTCATCACGCACCGGATCCAACCCGGTCATTTCCAAATCTATCCATAAAATCTTTTTCGGCTTGAAACTAGCTTTCATAATTCTAGTATACTACTTTTTGGTATCGTAGTAATCTCTAGAAAACTGTTCCGGCACCTGCTGCAGCAAACGTTCGACAGCATTTCCAAACCTTGCTGCGCCGCCAAGCTCCATACGGCTTTCTTTTTCAATCCGAAAAACTTCAGACGCGTTACCATCAGACGGAACGAAACCTATACAACTAACCAATTCATAGTACAGTTCGGCAGCACTCATATCTTCACAACCATACGGCAGCATCCCGTACGACCTCAGATTTTCTACGTAGCGTTCAGCCAATTCGTCGCTGACCTCTAACGCCTTGTCTAGCTGTAGCGTTTGCATAAAATAATCGTCTCTTGGATCGCCATAAATATCGTCTGGCAGCTGGACGCTTTTAATACTTACATCGTCAATCCCTTGAACTTGCATATCTGAAAGAAGCCGCACGGCCTTGAGAGCTAATTTATTGCCAATTCGATAGTCATAATCAGGATCGTGCTCAAATACTGTTGGCCTGATAACATGCTCAGCAGTATCTAATACCGCTTGCGTACTAGCCAACAGCCTCCAAGCATCATTGTCCTTGCGTATAAGCACTTGATTGATTGTAAAATCATGCTGCCTCATAAACTCAGCTGTAGATTGTACAGGTTCCGCACCATAGCCATTCATTGCATCACGCGGCGAAAAACGCACTGAAAGATCGCTCGCTACCGCCCGAATCTCATCTGGATCATAATCGCCGCTAGCAACAACTTCTTCTAAAATTACCAAATCGACATCGCGAGGAGGTGGTAACTGACGGTCGCTATGCACTAGAGACTCCAAAACCTGGCGAGCCGCCCCGCCCTTTACACCAATAAATGACGGTAGTTCATCTAAATCAAAACCCAAGTTAGCCCGCTCAATAACACCGGCAGGTAGCTCATACTCATATATTTCATTGCAGCGAGCTTCCGGGTTGCCAGGCTGCTCGCAATCATAATATTTCAGCTGGCAGCTAATTCCTCCAAATTCTACGCGGCGCTCGCCGCTATCAAGTACTTGCAAAACACGAGGCTGATGCATCTTCGCCTCTATATCACTCGGAGCCGGGCTTAATTTTTCCATGCTTACTATTATAGCATAAACAATTTAAAAAGTCAAGCAAAGAAAATACCCCTCCTGGCGCGAAGAGGGGTCTGCCGCCCCAGCGAGAGTTGCGGCCGAGCAAGGCCAGGCAACCCCCGCCGGGGCGGGATGGGGGAGGGCTATCGCTGGGATCTGAGCGGTAGCCCGGCATAGATAGCCTCGACGAGCTGCCAGGCATCACTGGGACGCCTGGTCACCATGACAGAGTTGATGGTGTTTGCGGAGGAATAAATAATTTCCTGGGGATATCCTGTCATCCCCAGGAAAACGATCCTAACGTCGATGAGCTCCCTACTCTCGGGAGCATCCATCGACATAGACACGCAAATATCGGGAAGGCTCGCACCCTCCCGATGTGTAAATTCCCGACCCAACACTTGAAGGTGTTGGGTCGGAAAGACCCTAAGATACCCCTCCACGACAAGGAGGGTCTTCTTCATGTCTCTACCCTCGGCCATCTCTGACTCCTCTCTGCCCCATTCCGGGGCGATCTTGGAGCTCGATCCGTTACCGAGCCCTCTTTAGCGCCGTGAAAACCACCGTTTCGCAGCATCAAAGAGGGCTCGATTCTACGTCTATATTAAAGTGCGCCAGAGACCGGCGGCATCGCCCCAGCCCCTCGCCAGTATTATAACACATTCTTGCAATTACTACCATAATAATGTTAAGCACTAGCGCGAAGCAGCCAAGTCCCTCTCAGCCCGCACCCAAAAACTACCGCCGCTGGCGCCGAAGGTTGCTATCCAACCACGCATAGCGAGCAGCTAGCCATCCTAAATACTCCTCGCGGCTGTGCAATATTGGGTGTCTCTCGTCCATACCACCTTCTCCGCCATCCACAATAATCGCTTTATCAAGCCATAACCTTTCAGCTTCTGCTCTTTGTTCGGGAGTTACTAATGACGGATCACCCGGCTCTCCGCCGCCTGCACCGCCAACATGCGCGGTTGCTACCTCCCAGAAAAGATTTTTAGGATCGCGACCGCCAACACCTTTTAGCTTCACAACCACTGTTACATCACTTGTTATTTGAACATCCTCTTCTGTGACGTCTTCTCTAGGAATCAACTGCGAGTAACCTGAACGACCCTTTCTCACTGCATAAAAAACTTGTTCTTGATTGCTGTCATCAATGTGAACTAGACCACTATCGAACGAATATTCTGTCTCTTCAGTACGAACAATTTTCCTATCATCCGGCCGCGGCTCTATTCCGGCAATCACTCGTGGCAAGGCAACTTCAAAATTTGCTCGCTCAACAGGATCTGCCGGATAATGTATATGCGAACGCGTTGGGTCAAACTTGTCGACAACAGGTTGTCCGTCTCTGAAATAGCCAACAACTGGCCGGCTGCGGCGGCTGATAATCAAACTTTTACGTTGTTCCATGCTTTTGAACTCCGATTACAACGACTGATGTTCTCCGCAAGCTGCGCACCATGAGGTTACTTTTGTTATTAACTCGTTTAGTTTTTCAGCAGAGTTTTCGTCTCCGTAGGCAACATACCCCAAATCAATTGTTAGCGCCAACCGTTGTTTTTGAAGTTCTACTGGAAGTTTATTACCAAAAGACTCCATACAGGCTATAGCGTTCTCTACATCTGCATAAAAAGTTCGTTCGCGTTTGGCGGCCTCTTCTTGTTTTTGTTGTTCAGCACGGATTTGGCTAGCTTTTTCACGCACCTTCTCTGGCGGAACAATTACAAGGCTCGTCCAAGTTTGGTCGCCGATGAATTTATGTTTTTTTGTTTGGCACATAATTTGCTGCCCGCTCGGTATTTCAAAAGCTTCCGGATCTATATCAAGAATATTATCGACATCAACTGTTCCATGGTCAAAGTACGGACCTATATATTCTCCATCTCTTGCATATTCTACTGGCAGTTCTCTACCATTGCTCTTGACGTAATCAGGATAGAGACGATTAATCTCGTCAAGGACATCTTGCCCGCAAGATTCAGCAGCATTAAACTTAGCAACACCTTTAGCGATATCGTCAATAGTGCGAAGCTCGCCAGTTTCGTCTGTCAAACCAACTTCTGCAAGATGTTCAGCGATTCGAGTTTCCAAATCTTCATCACTGAATTCCCTAAATTCCTGGCCTGATTTGCGCGCAAGTCTCGACAATTGGCTATTAGCTTCGCCAATAAGCTCCCATCGATGTTCTTTTGCGATTTTTTTCACAACAAAGTCGGCCATTTCCTCGCTAGGCTCAGCTACAATCCGTTGTTCGCCCAGTTGGAGCAACCCGTTGTCCAATACGGATTCTACTAACTTAACCGGCTTATCGTCGCTGCCTACCACAAAACCTCTGTCTTCATCGGCAAACAGCTGCGGAGCAACTTCCCGCAGGTCGCTCAATTCAACATTGGTGATACCTTTTAGAACTGGTATTTTAACCTCTTCACCATTCTGTCGAAAACGTATGTCTTCTGGATCGGCCACCACCAGCTGGCCCATTCCAACCAGCGATCGCTGGCTCCGTTTTCTTTCTTCGCCTTTATTATTGCGATAAAGCCTGCCTTTATCTGTATCTACTAACCTATAAGTATCTACGGCGAACACTTCAGATCACGTGTAATTACTACTTACTAAATCTGTTATCTTCATCTGGCGCCATAATTTATCGGCGCTACCCGCTATTATACATTTCACTATTTGTTGGCGCTCTTCATCAGATGGAAGCGTTAAGTCGTACTCATCTAGCCCCTGCTGAGTTTTTAAGCGGCGCAATTCGCGTTTAATCTTACCAGGAACACCTGGCCGTATATCGTGTCCGAGCAGCTCTTCCCTCGTCATATTTTGTATAGACGCCAACACCTCTAGTTGCTTCAACCAATCGGAATCATTGTATCTTGAGTCTATTAGATTTCTCCAGCGTTCCTCGCATGGTCTCTTCTTGCTGCCGTACACGACCAAGTCTGCTGGTATTTTCTGCAAGGCCACTATAGCGGCAACTTGCATTCGCACTGTTTCAGGGAAGCGTTCTGCTTCGGCCAGCATACGGGCGTGCTCGGGACTTTCGCTGGCAAATTGTTCCATCCGGCGGCCAACTTCTGTCAATTCGCCATTTTCGTCTAGGGCGCCGAGGCGCTGCAATTTCTCTGCTGGCACGTCGTCTCTAGTATGATCCAGTACAGCCGCGCTAGCCGCTGTATCATCCGGATTTGTGCCATCGCTAGATTCTTGTACGGCCGCCTCAGAATCGGGACGCCTAGGAGCGCCAAACAAATCTCCTGGGGTTGGCATCTTCACTCTTTCACTCATAGTAAGTCTCTTATCTTTCAATCTATATTAATTATTGAATCTATTCTGTAGAGCTGCTAATAAACTATCCATATCTTGGGAATTTATCTCTGCGTCGCGTTTGGCTTGCGCTTCGTCGTTTAAGTCTCCTTCTGTAAAGCCCCAGCCATCACCGATTGACGGCGATTCCTTACCAGACATACCAGTTGCACCATCCCACTCTTCGGCTATAGATTTCTGGATAGCTTCGATTCGATTAAGCTGCTCTTCGGTGATACCCTGCGGCGGCTCGTAACGCACGCCAAACCCATGCGGAGCGGCCGTGTAAGCTTTCTCGTGCGTAAGAATCACTACACTTTCGTTAAGAACTTCCGGGCCCCACGTTTTATAGTCATCGCGGCGATAGCCAGATTCGCTAGGCTCAATAAGCTCGCCGTCAGCACCTATCACGTAAGCTATACTTCTATTGGTTCTGCCATTTGTACGCGTATAAAACTTAAACCTATACGGCAAATCATGGCGCGTCTCGCGCTCGCCAGAATGGCTAGGGCCGCAGAGCGGCACCATCTGCCACACCCTTTCACACCATTGTTCTGCCGATCTAACTGCTGATTGGATATTTCCGAACGCTGCTCTGGCAGCTGAAAACCGCGCTCTGCTTCGTCAAGCATCGCTAGAATACCAGCCGCCTGCTCGCGCAGAGCTGGATCCCGAACATTATCTAGATAACGAGATACGTATTCGCGCGTTGACGAAATTTCTTTCTGCGCCTCAGGTGTAATTGCTTTCTCTTCTAATTCTAAGGCCTTGATTCTGATAACTTCGCGGCTAATTCCTTTTGTATATAATTTACCGCTATGCGTTACTTTTCGCTCTGTTTGCAGCCATCGATCGTCGTCATCAGGCAAAACTACATTGCCGCGCCTCAAGGTCGCTTCTGCAGACATATCTATTCCAAGCTCTTCGCCGATAGCTTGCCGCATATCTTCCAGCTCGCCGTCGCGCCAACTGATAACCCGGCGGCGGCTGCCATGCGATCCTTCGTGATACAACCTATACAGCTGATTCATCCGAAGGATTGTCGCTAAACCCGCCACCGATAATTGGTCAGACACTACCACTAGATTAGGATATTCCTCATCTTTTTCATCTCTGTTATAGTACCAATCGGCTGGTTCAATAGTCTGGCGGACTGGACGGTTTTCGCTAGCGTAGCTCAAGAGCTCACCGTAAGGGACAAGCTTCCAATCTACTCGTGGAACACTATCCAACTCATAAGTCACCGGATCGCGTACGTAATCCGTACCCACTTCAAATCTCTCATGAAGCACCGTAGCCGGATTACCAAACGTAAAATCTGGCAATCGATATCCGTGACCGTCTCTATCTTTTCCGTACGCCACACGCGCAAATTCTTGCTGAAGGCCGCTAACATCACCCAGCAATTCTGGCGTGACACGGCTTTCTGGATTTAGCCTCTTTGGGCTCATCGTAAGTATACTCCTGTCTCTCGAGCCTTGACTGCTCGTTACCGCCGGCCGAATCGGTCGAAGATAATAAACTTTCAAGGATTAATCCCCCGCATTTTACTGGCGCGGGGGGAACCAGATAAGGCAGCGCGGCGCTAACTCGCCAGTGCTGCACGGAAAGGACTCCGAGTTAGCGGGAAGAGATGGTAGCGATACGTGATTATAGGTGGCGAGCCACTTCACACGTATTCAACACCTTTAGCTCTCTCCAGAGCGAACGAATTTTTCGGACGAAGCCTACTCAAATCGTTTTTCCCGGGTTACTGCCGGTTCAGTTAATACCGAAGGGTCACCGAACCCGCGCAAATGCGCGGCAACCGATGACACGGCCCTCGTCGTCACAGACGGGATCGCTCGTAACGAGCAGGTCCTTCGTCGTACGACCGTGGGCCTTGGCGGCGTTCAACGTGATGATGCTCACGATGTACACCACTCCCTCGGTCGGCTCGGGCAGACCAGTGACCTCCCCGTAGGAGGTACTGACCACCAGCACCCCGTCGACGTTGTCGACAGGGGTGTCGACCTGGCTGGCCCGTGCCAGCCCCGCACTCGAGTAGGTCTTAATGACAACATCGTTGTCATCGAAGACCTTCACCTCATGCGGGGTGAGGTTTACGACTTTCATTTCACCTCCTTCAAGGTGAGCGTATGTTCCTCTGTAAAGCGTTTTGGAAGCCCCAAAACTGTCATTACAGCACACGAATGTTCGCCATTCCAGCCAGGTATCATACCTGGCCAGACTACCAGCCTCGACATTTCGAGACCGCTAGTCTGACCAGGGCGACAGCCTGCGTTATACTGAACCAGATCCTTCCATTTTAAAGCGCTAGCTTCCCAAAGAAAGCTCGTTATGCAGCGCTACGCTGCCCAGGGCTAGTCGTCTAGCAAACCGCTTTCCGTCCAGCCACTGAGCAATAATATCACATTATTTATTGTATGTCGACATTATTTTATAATAATTATTAACAGATTAGCATCTAGTCTGGCTAACCTATAGCCGCGCTTTGCGCAGTGTTATTTTCTAAGCGCGCCATGTTATACTAAGCTCATGGCTAAACGCATTCTCCTCAAACTATCCGGCGAGCAGCTTCAGGGCGAGTTCACCAGCGGCTTCGACCCCGCTCGCGCCCGTTGGATCGCCGAACAAATCAAACCAGCGCTAAAAACTGGCGCCGAAGTCGTCATCATGGTTGGCGGCGGCAATTACGTCCGCGGCAA
>ERZ772924.136-NODE-136-length-34076-cov-8.129185_pt1 | contig 34076 bp, 31 predicted proteins | sample MGYA00512116_ERZ772924 | MGnify/ENA primary metagenome ERZ772924 (study PRJEB29015, sample SAMEA2737920) | human oral metagenome | biome: human oral; feature: human-associated habitat; material: dental | place: China | collected 2134 ...
TTAATTTCCCTGTGTTTATTGGAAAAACCGTTGGCTTTTTTCTATTCTATCATCGCTTTTATTCCAACTTAATGGTGGTCGCAGGAAAACCGGGAAAACCTCGTGCAATAAGGGTTGACTATCCTTCTGATACGTTAAGCATTGAGTTAACACCCTCGAAATTCAGGCACATAAAATTGTTTGACGAGTTTGAAGAATGGGATACTACCTTAGCTAAGAAAGAAAACATTGCCCAAATTCGGGTCTTTAAGAACGATTCGCTTATTGATGAGATTCCTTGGAGTAATAGAAGTAAACACAGGGAAATTAAATATTGAAATTAAGTACGGCATGTTCTAACAAATCCCCGCTAAGGTTCGGTTGTCGTTTTTTTATATCGCTCTTCACTTTCTTTCTGCTTTTATCTGGTATATACTTGTCATTTTGCTTTATTATCGTTCCTTCTTATCTTATTGCTTACGGCTTAAGAGTGATACACATCATATTTTAAACAATTGCTGTCCCCAAAAATACATAGCAGGAGATCCTAACGTGATGCCTATAAGCAGGTGTTGTGTACAACAATAAGATTTTCTAGATAGATTAGTATTGACAAGATGAAAGGATAGATTCGAACAGATTGGTGGAACGGATTGATGATGCTTTGTTTGAGGTAGGATAGTATGGGTGCTACAAGCGTAGCCTTTATGGGTGGTACAAGCGTAGCCTTTAATGTATCAGGAACTTTACTATTGTGTTTAATTCGAGGTGGTTTCCATCGATTTTTTCATGGCACGCTTGTTGCATATATGTTTTTGTTGGATGGTGTCGTTCGTTTATGAGGACGGAATTTCTTGAAAAGCTGTGTGGCGTGGCATAACTCACGCGTCACACTTATCGGTTACATTTGTTACCCAATGCGCATTGCGCAAAAGCAACAAATGTTACCTAATGTGGTTTTTTCTTTTCTTTCGGGTATGCTTTGCGGGCTTATGGCACACGCATTGTTGTTCATTATATTGAGAGAAGGGTGTGGTATGCCCTAATCTAATATAAGTTGTAAGAATTTAAACTGAACATTAACTAAAATCAAGAACATGACACCAAAGAAATTATGGTTGACTTTGGCGGCGGTCATTATAGGGTCGTTCGCCGTTTTATGCTTCTATGGCGTTGAGATTTTCAGAGAGATGCCGCCTTTTCCCAACAAGGTGGTGACTGAGAGTGGCGAAACGTTGTTCGAAGGACAAGATATTAAGGACGGACAGAACGTTTGGCAGTCTATCGGAGGCCAGACAGTTGGTAGCGTTTGGGGGCATGGCGCATACGTAGCTCCTGATTGGACGGCCGACTATTTGCATCGGGAGTCGGAGCTGATGCTAGCCGAATTGGCCCAGAAAGATGGTAAAGTGTATGCCCAGTTGGCCGAAGCAGACAAGGCCAAGTACAAGGTGCTGTTGCAAGAAGAGCTCCGTAAGAACACTTATGATGCGCAAACGGGCGTCATCACTTTTAGCGACATGCGCGCTAGAGTGGCCAAACAGTTGCATAACTATTATGCTAAGCTGTTCTTGAACGACCCCTCTATGGCTAAGTTGCGCAATGCGTATGCTATGCGCGAGAAATCTGTTGAGGCGGTAGGCGTAAATCAGCTTCTTGATGCCCAGTTTCTGGTTGGTCTGTACCGAAACCGGCTCGCCGAACATCGCACGCACCTGCGCTTCCGTGGTCACGCCGCGCTGGATGGAATTGACGCGGGCATAATCCATGCGTTCGCCGTGGTTAATGCCGCAGGCGGCAAGCGTTGCAGTCAACACCAGCGCCAGCGCGCCATTCTTGTATTTTTTCATGAGGAAGAAACTCCGTTGTGTGTGGGAAAAGCGGGCGAATTATAGCGATTTGAGTCGTGGGCAAAGCGTATTTTTAGTGCGCTGTGCCGACTGATACCTCGACCCGGCGGTCGGGTTGCAGGCAGGCAATCAGTTCACTGCGCGGCAGGTTGTCGCCGCAATGGGAGAGTGGCCGTTCGCTGGCAAATCCGGCGGCGCGGATGCGGTTTGCCGCGATGCCACCCGCGACCAGATAGCGTTTTACCGCCTCCGCCCGTGCCTGCGACAAGGCGCGGTTATGCGCTTCCGTGCCGAGGCGGTCGGTGTAACCGTCAATGCGCACTTCACCGCTATCGCCATGCTGGCGCACCTTGGCGAGGAGGTCGGCGAGCGCCGCATCCGCTTCGGGGCGCAACGTCGCGCTGTCGAAGGCGAAGAGCGCGTCGGCGGCGAGGCGGTACGGCTGCGCGGCGGGCGGCGCGTCGTACACCGTGGCGCAATCTTCTGGCGACCAGTACTGCGCGGCGATGCGGTCATCGTCGCCGTAAATCAGCTTGAGGTGGCAGACCGCCTGGTTTTCCCGCGTGTATTCCGGGCGTTGCAGAATGTAGTTCCATTCGCGCGCGCCGTTGATTTCGCTGAAATGCGGCACGTCGAGCAGGGCAAAGACATTCTTGCGCTCCAGCCCGACCTTGACCGCGGCAATGGTCGGCGACGGCAGGCGCAGCGCCTCGTCGCGCCAACTGTCTTTTTGCGACGGCCAGACCAGTTCGCCGACGCTGCCATCGGCGCGCACGTTTTTGCTGACGGTGGAGGTGCAGCCCGCCAGTGTGGTGGCGGCGAGCAGGACAAATAGTGTTCTTTTCATGAGGGGTTCCCTGAAGGTGTTTTTCGTCTGAATCTTGGGTTATTCGGGGTGGTAATTTACATACACTTGGGCGCTCAAGGTGTATGTATATTGGGGAATGGGTGGAGCGCATGGCATCGGTGAAGATGACCAGTAACCCCACCCCAGCCCTCCCCCACCGGGGGAGGGAGCACGGCGGAGCCGCCCACTCCACCCCTCCCCCACGAGAGGAGGGAGCCGTTCGGCGGCAGCTGCCGCAGTATCCGTTGTCAGGATTTCCGCTGCTGTGAGTCGTTGCGGGCAAGGCGTATTTATGAAAAGGTGCGCCGGGGCGCACCTTGTTTGTGTGGAGTTATTGCAGGCCGCGTTGTAGTCGTTCGAGGTTTTCGCGCACGTCCACGCTGATGCCGTCCACGGCGGCGAGGGTTTCCAGTTCGGCGCGTACCAGCGCTTTGCGTTCGTTGTCCATGCGGCTGACGATGGCGTAGCCGTTGAGCATTCTCGCCGCGACTTGCGGGTTGCTGAGGAGGATGCGGCGGATTTGGCTGGCGGCGAAGCGGTAGCCGCTGCCGTCTTCGGCGTGGAAGATGGCGGGGTTTTGTTGCATCAGGGTGCTGACCAGCGCGCGGAAGCGGTTGGGGTTGTCCGGGTGGAAGTCGGGGTGTTCCGCCAGCGCGGTGATGCGTTCCAGTGCGCCTTCGCTGTGGTCTTGTGCCTGTACCGCAAACCATTTGTCGATGACGAGCGGTTGGTCGCGGTATTTGTTGTAGTAGGTGGCGAGCGCCTGTTCGCGGTAGTGGTCGTGGCGGCGGTTGAGGGCGTGCAGGACGTTCATGCGCGTGGTCATGTTGTCGGCGCGGTTGTGCCGTTCGAGCAGTTGTTGGCGGTAGGGTTCGTCTTCAAAGAGGGCGAGGGTGCGGGCGGCAAGGCCGCGCAGTTTGCGGATGCCCGCGTCTTTAATGCTGTATTTGCCGGAGGCGGGTTCGGGCGCGTTTTCGAGCCAGTCCACCCAGTCGCGCCGCATTTTCAGCGCCAGGATGCGGACGACGCGGTCGTGGGCGGCGATGGCCGCGCTCATGTTCACCGGGTCGGGCAGGGTATTGAGCAGGGTGTTCAGCGCCGAGATTTCGAGCAGCAGGGCTTTTTCGGCTTCGCTGCGTTTGTCGTGGGCGAGGATGCCCTGCATGATGTCGCTCAAGGCGGCGCTGTGTTCGCGCAGTTCGCGCGGTTTTTTGAGTGCCTGCTCGAAGAGGCGGCGGTAGAGGATTTGCATCGCCTCGAAGCGGGCAAAGCCGTCCGGCGCGTGCGCGACGATGGCGGCGAGTTCGTCGTTGTCGTAGCGGTGTTGGTAGTACACCGGCGCGGAGTAGTTTTGCATGAGTACCGGGATGAGTTCCGGCTCGGCGCGCTCGAAGGTCCAGGTGGCGCTGTTTTTTTCGAGGAGCAGGGTTTGTTCGTAGTTGCCGTCGGCGAAGCGGTAGAGGCGGCCGCTGCGGCTGATAAGGGCTAGGCGGATGGGGATGACCAGCGGGCGCGGCGGGGTGACGGCGCTCGTGTCTTGCATGGCGGCGACGGTGAAGCTGCGTTCGTGCTGGTTCCAGGAGGAGGTGAAGGTGATTTTTGGGGTGCCGCGCGTGGTGTACCAGTTGAAGTATTCGCCGGTGAAGTCGTATTCGCCGCCGTCGCTCATGGCGCGGGCGAAGTCTTCGATGCGAACGGCCTGGCCGTCGTGGCGCTCGATGTAGCGTTTCATGCCGCGCTGGAAGGCGGCTTCGCCGAGGATGGTGTGGTACATCCTGATGATTTCCGCGCCTTTTTCGTAAACGGTGGCGGTGTAGAAGTTGTCAATGGCGGCGTATTCTTGCGGTTGTACCGGGTGGCTCATCGGCCCGGCGTCTTCGGGGAATTGCATGGCGCGCAGGCGGATGACGTCGCCGATGCGTTCCAGCGCGCGTTCGCCCATGTCGGCGGAGAATTCCTGGTCGCGAAAGACGGTAAGGCCTTCTTTGAGCGAGAGCTGGAACCAGTCGCGGCAGGTGACGCGGTTGCCCGTCCAGTTGTGGAAGTATTCGTGACCGATGACGGAGCGGATGCCGTGGTAGTCTTCGTCGGTCGCGGTGTCGGTGTCGGCGAGGACGAAGCGGGTGTTGAAGATGTTGAGCGATTTGTTTTCCATCGCGCCCATGTTGAAGTCGCTGATGGCAACGATGTTGAATTGTTTGAGGTCGTAGCAGAGGCCGAAGCGTTCTTCGTCCCAGTGGATGGCGTCTATCAGCGATTGCATCGCGAAGTCGGTCTGGTTGATATAGGCCGGTTCGGTGTAGATGTTGAGGCTGATTTTTTTGCCTTTGGGCGTGGTGATGCGGCGGCTGATGTGGGAAAGATTGCCGGCGACGAGGGCGAAGAGGTAGCTCGGTTTGGGGTGCGGGTCGTACCACTGCGCGTAGTAGCGGCCGCCGGGCAGTTCGCCCTGGCCGTCCGGGTCGCCGTTGGAGAGCAGCACCGGGCAGGTGTTTTGGTCGGCTTCGATGCGCACGCGGTAGGTGGCGAGCACGTCCGGGCGGTCGAGGGTCGGCGTGATGCGGCGGAAGCCTTCGGCTTCGCATTGGGTGCAGTAGATGCCGTTGGAGCGGTAGAGGCCGGAGAGTTCTTTGTTGTCGTCCGGCTTCAGCCGCACCACGGTGTGCAGGGTGAAGTCGTCGGCGACGTTTTTCAGCAGCAGCCGCTCGCCGTCGTAGTCGTATTGTCCGGCGGTGAGCGCTGTGCCGTCGATTTCTATCACGTCGAAGGCGAGGTGTTCGGCATTGAGCGCGAGGTGTTTGTCCTGCGGCAGTTCCCAGCCGTTTTCGTCGTGGCTCGGCTGGTTGCGCACGATGTGCTGGCTGTGGCTGACCAGGACTTCTCCGCTGTTTTGCAGGTCAAATTTGAGTTCGTGGTGTTTGACCGTGAAGGCTGGCGGGCGGTAGTCCGCCAGCCGGGTGGTTTTCAGTGCCGTCATCTCGCTCCGTCCGTGATGGGTGGGGTTAGTGGGTCTGGTTTTTGCTCGTCTGCGCTTCCACGACGGCGATGGCCGCCATGTTGATGATGCGGCGCGTGGTCGCGTTGTTGGACAGCACGTGTACCGGCGCGTCCACGCCAATCAGCATCGGCCCGATCATGGTGGCGTCGGTCGCCGCTTTCAGCAGGTTGAGGCTGATGTTGCCCGCGTCGATGTTCGGCATGATGAGCAGGTTCGCCATACCTTGCAGGCGGTTGTCGGGGAAGGCTTCCTGACGCAGTTGTTCAATCAGCGCGCAGTCGGCCTTCATTTCGCCTTCAATTTCAAGGTCGGGGCGGCGCGCACGGATTTGCGCCAGCGCATCGCGCATATGGCGTGCGCTCGGCAGGTAGGCGCGGGTGCCGAAGTTGGAGGCGGAGAGCAGCGCGATTTTCGGGGTGATGCCGAACATTTCCATCATCTTCACCGCGTGCAGGGTGATGGCGGTGAGTTCGTCAGCGTTCGGGTTTTCATGCACCTGGGTGTCGGTGATGAATATCGGGCCTTTCGGTGTCAGCATCAGGCTGAGCGCGGCCGGTTGGCTCATGTCGTCGTGGAGGCCGAAGACACCGCAGACGCGCCGCAGGTGGCGTTCGTAGCGGCCAATGACGCCGCAGAGCATGGTGTCAGCGTAGCCCAGTTTGACCAGCATTGCGGCGAGGGTGGTCGGGCGGGTGTTCATCTGTACCCGCGCTTCCGCCGGGTCGATGCCTTCACGCGCGCGCAGTTCGTGGTATTTGCGCCAGCATTCTTCGTAATGCGGGTTGTTCATCGGCTCGATGAGCTGCACGTCGCGGTCCAGGTCAAGCTGCATATGGTTTTCGGCGAGGCGCTCCTCGATGCGTTTGCGGCGGCCAATCAGAATCGGTTTGGCGATGTCTTCCTGCACGCAGGCGATGGCGGCGCGGATGACGCGCACGTCCTCGCCTTCGGCAAAGGCAACGCGCAGCGGGTTGGCACGGGCGCGATCCACAATCGGCTTCATCGCAAAACCGCTCTTGTTGAAGAGCAGCGCCAGTTTTTCCTGATATTCCGCCAGATTTTCCAGCGGGCGGCGGGCGACGCCGCTTTCCATCGCCGCCTTGGCGACCGCGACCGGAATCGTCGAAATCAGGCGCGGGTCAAACGGTTTCGGGATGACATAATCCTTGCCATAAACCAGCGCCTGCCCGCCATAAGCGGCCATCACTTCTTCACCAGCGGGGGATTTGGCGAGGTCGGCGATGGCATAAACCGCCGCCATTTTCATCGCTTCGTTAATCGTGGTCGCGCCGACGTCCAGCGCGCCACGGAAGAGATAGGGGAAGCAGAGGACGTTATTGACCTGGTTCGGGTAATCGGAACGGCCAGTGGCGACGATGGCGTCATCACGCACCGCGTGCACTTCTTCCGGCATGATTTCCGGCACCGGGTTGGCGAGCGCCAGCACCAGCGGTTTCGCTGCCATCGTTTTAATCATCTCGCCGGTAAGCAGCCCCGCCTGCGACACACCGAGGAACACATCCGCGCCAGCGAGCGCTTCGGCGAGACTGCGCGCCTCGGTCTTGGCGACAAACTCCGCCTTGCGCCCGTCGAGCTTGCCGGGGCGGCCTTCATAAATCGGCCCCTTGGAATCGCAGACGATGATGTTTTCCTTCTTCACGCCGAGATTGACGAACATATCCAGGCACGCCATCCCCGCCGCGCCCGCACCGGACGCAACAACACGCACCTTGCCAATGTCCTTATCCTGCAAGCGCAGCGCGTTAATCAGCGCGGCAGAGGCGATAATCGCGGTGCCGTGCTGGTCGTCGTGGAAAACCGGGATGTTCATCCGCTCCTTCAGGCGGTTTTCAATTTCAAAACACTCCGGCGCCTTGATGTCTTCGAGGTTGATGCCGCCAAACGTCGGCTCCAGCGCGGCGACCGCCTCGATGAACTTCTCCGGGTCGGCCTGGTTTACTTCAATATCAAAGACATCAATCCCGGCGAATTTTTTGAAGAGCACGCCCTTGCCTTCCATGACGGGTTTACCGGCGAGCGCGCCGATATTGCCAAGCCCCAGCACGGCAGAGCCGTTGGAAATCACCGCAACCAGATTGGCGCGGGAGGTGAGGTAATCGGCTTGCAGCGGGTCGGCTTCAATCGCCTGACAGGCATAGGCAACCCCCGGAGAGTAAGCGAGCGACAAATCGCGCTGGTTATCCAGCGCCTTGGTCGGGGTGACGGAAACCTTGCCTGCGGTCGGAAAGCTGTGATAACGCAGGGCTTCTTCTTTCAAAGAATCGCTCATGTTGAAATCTCCAAAGGGTTACGAAAAAGTCGCGTCAGTTTAACAGAAAGCCACAAACACGGGTGTCGGTTTTTGCCGCGCGACCGGCGGAGATTTCAGTGCTGGCGCCGCAGCACCGTCCGCAGCGCCAGCATCAACACGAACCCGGCGGACTGGCAGAGGACGATGCTGGCGCCAGTCGAGGCGTCCAGATGGTAGCTTAAGAGGACGCCGCCGCAGGTGGCCGCCACCGACAGTATTACCGCGACAATGAGGGTATGGTGGAAGCGTTTGGTCACAAGCTGCGCGCTGACGCCGGGGGCGATGAGCATGGCAACGACAAGGATGACGCCGACCGCCTGCATCGCGCCGATGGCGGTCAGCGTCAGCATGACGAGCAGGCTGGTGCGCAGCACGGGGACGTTCAGCCCGGCGAGGCGGGCTTGGGCTTCGTCGAAGGTGTAGAGCAGGTAGTCGCGCCATTTGACGGCAAGCACGGCGAGCACGGCGGCGCAGATGGCGATGACTTGCCAGCGCTGGCCGGGCGTCATGCCGAGCAGGTTGCCAAAGAGGATGTGGGTGAGGTGCTGGTCGGTACCGCTTTTTTGGTAGAGGAGGAAGCCTGCGGCAAAGAGGGTGGCGAAGGTGATGCCGAGCAGGGTGTCGCTTTTCAGGGTGCTGCGCGCTTCCAGCCAGCCGGTGACGAGGGTACAGGTGAGGCCTGCGGCGAAGGCGCCGAGGATGAGCGGCAGGCCGAGGCTGTCGGCGATGACGATGCCGGGAAGGACGGCGTGCGAGATGGCGTCGCCCATCAGCGCCCAGCCTTTGTGGACGATGTAGCAGGAGAGCAGGGCGCAGGTGACGGCGAGCAGCAGGGCGATGGCGAGCGCTTGCTGCATGAAGGGGTATTGCAGGGCTTCAAGGACGGGATTCATGGCGCAGGTGGGCGAGGTGTTGCAGGCGGCGGACGGCGAAGACGGCGAGGAACAGGCCGCCTTGCAGGACGACGATGACCGCGCCGGTGATGCTGTCGAGGTAGTAGCTGGCGTAGGTGCCGATGACGGCGGTACTGACGCCGATGATAAAGGCGGTAATCAGCACTTTGCCGAAGCTGCGGCAGAGGAGGAAGGCGGTCGCGCCGGGGGTAATCAGCAGGGCGATGACCAGTATCGCGCCGACAGTTTGCAGGGCGGCGACGACGGCAGCGCTGACCAGCAGGAAGAATGTCCAGCGCAGGCGGGCGACGGGCAGTCCTGCGGTAACAGCCTGGATGTCATCGAAAAAGTAGAGCATCAGGTCGCGCCATTTGGCGGCGAGGATGGCGAGCGAGACGGCGCAGATGGCGAGCATTTGCCAGAGGTCGCGGTCGTCGATGCCGAGGATGTTGCCGTAGATGACCGCTTGCAGGTTGATGCCGGTCGGGTAGCGGGAAATGATGAAGAGGCCTGCGGCAAAGAAGGTGGTGAAGACGAGGCCGATGATGGCGTCCTGCCGCAGCATCGGCAGGCGTTTCAGCACGAGCATCGCGCTAGCTGCGAGGATGCCGGTGGTGAAGGCGCCGAGGGCGTAGGGCAGTTTCCACAGGTAGGCGAGCGCGACGCCGGGGACGACCGCGTGCGAGAGCGCATCGCCAATCAGCGACCAGCCCTTGAGCATGAGATAGACGGAAAGCAGTGCGCAGACGCCGCCGACCGCCGCCGCGCTAATCAGCGCCTTGACCATGAAGCCGTATTGCAGGGGTTCGAGCAGGGCGGTCATGGCTGGCTGCTCCTGTCGCCGACGAAAACGGCGGGGTGTTCGTCGTCGCTGACGATGCGCACTTGCGGCGCGACTTCGCCGAGACCGATGTTTTTCAGGACGCTGCCGAAAGCGCGTTCCAGATTATCGACGGTGTAAATTTCGTGAATGTCGCCGTGGGCGATGAGTTCGCGGTTAATCAGCACCACTTCGTTGCAATACTGCGGCACCGCGCCGAGGTTGTGGGTCGAGACCAGAATCAGATAACCCTCGTCACGCAGGGTTTTCAGCAGCTCCATTACCGCAAATTCCGTCTTCGCATCCACCCCGGTAAACGGTTCATCGAGCAGGATAATGCGGCTTTGCTGCGCCAGCGCGCGGGCGAGGAAAACGCGCTTTTTCTGCCCGCCGGAAAGCGCGCCGATTTGCCGCGCCGCCAAATCGCTGATGCCGAGGCGTTCCATTGCGGCGGCAACCGCGTCACGGTCGGGCGCGCGCGGGCGGCGCAGCATTCCCATGTGGCCGTAGCGCCCCAGCATCACCACATCTTTCACCAAAATCGGGAAATGCCAGTCGATATTCTCGCTTTGCGGCACATAGGCAATGCCGTTCTGGCGCATCGCCTGCACCACCGGCAGGCCATTGACGCGGACGCTGCCGGACTGCGGGCGGATGATGCCCATGATGGTGTTGAACAGCGTTGATTTGCCGGAGCCGTTCACGCCGACAAGGGCGCAAACGGTGCGCCCTTGCAGGGAAAAACTGACATCGCGGATGGCCTGATGGCCGTTCGGATAAGTAACGCTGACGTGCTCAACGTCAAGCGTAATTGCGTCAGTGCTGGAAGCCATTAATCACCGTGTCGGTCGTCACCTTGAGCAAATCCAGATACGTCGGCACCGGACCGTCGGCGGCAGAAAGCGAATCCACATAAAGCACGCCGCCGTATTTCGCGCCAGACTCCTTCGCCACCTGCTTCGCCGGTTTGTCGGAAATCGTGCTTTCGCTGAAAACGACCGGAATCTTGTTGGCGCGCACCGTCTCAATCAAGGCGCTCACCTGCTGCGGCGTGCCTTGCTGCTCGGCATTAATCGGCCACAAATAGGCTTCCTTGAAACCCAAATCGCGGGCGAGATAACTGAACGCGCCCTCGCTCGAAACCAGCCAGCGCTGCTCCGGCGGGATTTTCGCCACTTCCTCCTTCAACTTCGCATCCATCGCTTCCAGCTTGGCGAGATAGGCGGCGGCGTTCTTGTGATAATGCTCCGCGTGCGCCGGGTCGTGCTTGGCGAGCGCCGCCTCAATATTCTTCACATAAATTTTGGCATTACTGACCGACATCCAGGCGTGCGGATTCGGCTTGCCATCGTACTCGCCGCCGTGAATGGACATCGGCTCGACGCCTTCAGTAACGACCACGGACGGCACATCCTTCACATTGGCGAAGAAACGCTCAAACCAACGCTCCAGATTCAGCCCGTTCCAGAGCACCAAATCGGCCTGCTGCGCCTTGACCAAATCCTGCGGCGTCGGCTCATAGTCGTGGATTTCCGCGCCGGGCTTGGTGATGGAGAGTACCGTGGCGTCATCACCGGCGACATTCTGCGCCATATCGGCGATAACGGTGAAGGTCGTCACCACCGTGAACGGCTTGCCGTCTGCCGCGAACAGCGGCGAAGCGACACAAAAAAGCAGGGAAAAGAGCAGATTTTTCATGATTTACCTCAAAATGTGTGTGAAAGGGTTGGCGGGATCCCGGAGCGCATCATACGCCGACGGTTTTCGGCTTTCAAATGAGAATGTCTGTTATTTGCGTAAAATACTGTATCGCAGAAAATTATCCTGGCACGCTGATTCCACGCGGAAATTCCCGCCAATCGGCGCGCTCCGCGCGCAAGCCATTGCAGAGAAGGACGCGGGCGCGTTCCAGTTGCCCGTCGCCACACAAAAACACATCCAGCGCGGCAAAACCATGCTCCGGCCAGGTGTGAATGCTGAGATGCGACTCGGCGAGCAGCAGCACGCCGGTGACGCCCATGCCGTCGCCAAAATGATGAAAATGCGCGGCGAGCGTGGTCGCGCCTGCGGCATCGGCCGCGCGCTGGAGCAATGCCTGCAACGCGACGACATCGGCGAGCAGGGCGGCATCGCAGCCGTAGAGGTCAAGCAGGGCGTGATTGCCGGGGGCGTAGGTCATGGCGGTACTTCAGCCTTCGCCGTCGTCTTCACCCCGTTTCGGTGCAGGGGCGAAGTAGCTGACCAGCAGCAGCAGTACGCCGACGCCGATGAAGGAGACGATGCGGGCGATGCCGTTGCTGTCGCCCAGCTCCACCACGAACAGTTTGACGATGACCACGCCCATCAGCGCCGCGCCTGCCGTCCACAGGCGGCGTTGTTGGCGCTTGTGGCCGCTCACCATCAGCGCGATTGCGCCCAGCGCCCAGGTGAGGCTGAGGCTCGCCTGTACGCCGAACGAGGCGAGCAGGTCGTGCGCGCGCCAGGGCACGCCGAGGTAGTGGTGCCAGATGCGCAGGATGTCGAGGCTGACGATAATCCAGCCCAGCACCGCCAGCGGCAGTGCGCGCGGCAGGGTGGCCGTCCACGCGGCGAGGTCGCTTTGCCGCCACCAGCGCCACAGCAGCCACAGCGCGGCGAGGCTGATAATTTCCAGCGGGTTGGCAAAGGGCAGGTACGGCAACGGCGGGCTGCCACCGCTGTGGTGCAGGTTGTAGTACGCCAGCGTCAGCAGGATGGCCGCCACCAGCGGCAACGCGGCGCTGCCGTGGTAGGTGTCGCGGTAGCGGTTCGTCCACACTTGCAGCGCGGGCAGGGTCGGCAGGGTGAGTGCCAGCAGCGGCGCGGTCAAGAGTGCGGGCAGCAACCACAGGCTGTCTGCGCCGAAGATGGCGCTGGCGGCGACGCTGGCGAAGCGCATCAGGTTCAACGTATGCAGGTTGTAGCCGAGCGCGTGCAGCCACGGGCGCAGTTGGATGACGGACGGATGCGGGTCGCGTTCGCTGTGGTGCAGGGTGAGGGCGTGCAGCGCCAGCGCGGCGATGTTCACCAGCAGCCATTCGCCGGGGGCGGCGCCGGCGTGGCCGTAGTAGCCGCTGAGGTAGAGGATGAGCGGGTAGAGCGGCAGCCAGATGAGGGCGAAGCGGCCGGCATCGCGCCAGTCGAAGCGGCTGAGTCCGTGCAGCAGCGCGGCGGTGATGAGCAGCGCCCACACTGAACTGCTGGCAGGAAAGAGGACTGCCAGCCAGGGCTCAAGGGCATAGACGAGTTTGACGCTGCCAAAGAGGAGGAGCGGGGTCGCGGCAATGTAGTGCTGCGGCTCGTAGCGGCGCTGGCGGTCATGCAGCCAGGCGGTGGCGAGCATGGCGAGGGCGACGGCGGCGAGGCTGGCCGGGTGGCGGTCGGCGAGGAGGGTGGCGAGGAAGCTCGCGGCGAGGGTCAGGTAGATGACGGGGACGGCGAAGACGCGCGTCGCCGGGTGCGGTTCGTCGTGTACGCCGGTGCAGTAGGCATACTGGATGAGGGCGAGGAAGAAGGCGCTGATGGCGACCAGCGGTGCCGCCCATTCGTTGGGCAGGGCGAGCAGCGGCAGGGCGACGGCGGCGGCGTAGGCGGCGATAGCGCTGCCGCGCTGGCCGATGAGCTCCCACAGCGGCACCGGTTCGCGCGCTGTCCGCCACCAGCCGAGAATGTTGGCGCTGCCGCAGGCGGCGATGAGGAGGGCGATGCCAAGCGAGCCTTGCAGCAGCGTTTCGCCGTAAGGGGTAAGGCGGTAGCGGGTAAAGAGGATGACTAGCACGGCGGCGGCGAGTGCCAGCGCGGCCTGACGCGCGATGTCGTTGCCGAGACGCAGGCCGAGGTAGTAGGCGGCGCTGGTTTCCACCAACCAGACGGTGGCCGCCCATGCGCTGGGGAGGATGAGCAGCGGCAGCGCGAGGGCAATCAGCAGGGTGCCAAGAAAGACCGCGCCGAGCAGGTTGCGCTCCCACTCTGCGCGGTCGTCGTCGCCCTGCTTCGCGGCGATGAGGAGGATGGCGATGCCGCTCGCCGCCGTGATTAGCGTCGCGCTGAGCGAGCCGTGCAGGACGATGGCGGCGTCCGGGTCGAGGCGGTAATGCGCGAGCAGGGCGAGTACGGCGGCGGATTGCAGCACCAGCGCGCCGAGGCGGCTGATGGGGTTGGCATGGCGCGTCGCCAGAATGTACACCAGCGCCGCTTGCAGGCTCCAGCTGCTGGCCGTCCAGCGACCATTGAAGGCGAGCGGGATGGCGAGCAGGACAAACAGCGCGGCGAGCAGCAGGCAGGCCTCACGCAGCGGGCGCAATTCCGCCAGCGGGCGGGCAAGCTGGGCGACACCGCCGTACCATGCGGCGAAAGCGAGCGCCGACCACGCCGCGCCGTAGGGCAGATGGGCGGCGATGCCGTATTGCAGGCCATAGCAGCCGAGGGCGGTCGCGCAGAGCAGGGTGCTGTCGAGACTGCCGATGCGCTGCAAACCGCGCAGGCAGTAGTCAAAAATCTCGGTGAGCGTGGCATGGTTGGCGAGCGTCGGCGGGTCAGCGGCGGCGGCGCGCTGGCGCGTATAACGCCAGACAATCGCGGTATAAAGCGCGAGATGGTAGATGAGGAACGGCTCAACGCTGGCGAACTGCGCCGGGTCATAAAACGCGCCGCCCCAACTGCTGGCAATGGCGAGCGTGCCACCGATGCCGGTGAGATTGAGCGAGCGCCACGCCTTGAAGCGGGCGATGACGGCGACGCCGCTATTGAGCAGCGCAAGATAGGAAAACAGCGCGACATAATTGCCGCTGCCACTGGCGGTCAGCACCGGCGCGGCGAGGCCGCCGACGAGGGCGATTTGCGCCAGCACCAGCGCATTCTGCAACACGGCGAGCACGACCAGCAGCGCCGTCGTCGCCGCCATCAGCGCGAACGCTAGCGGCGGGTCAAGCAGCGCGTGCAACTTCAGCGCCGCCAGCGCGGTCAAATACAAAATGGCGAGCGCCGCACCCTGAATGGCGAGCGCATAATCGCGGCGCTTCTCGCGCAAATACCAGCCCGCGCCCGCCAGCACGGCGGCGGTGGCGGCGACCGCGCAATAACGCAGCGACAGCGAAATATGCACCCGCGCCGAAGCATAGCGCAGCAAAAAAGCGAGACCGAGGAAGAGAATGGCGATGCCCGCTTTCAGCAGCAGGTTTTCGCTGAAGAAAGCGGCGAGCGGCGACGGCTGACCGTCGCGGACATCAACATCCTTGCGCGGAGAGGGTTGAGGCGCGGGACGCGGACGCGGCGGCGGTTGGCGACCGGCGACAAAAGTAAAATCATCAGCCGGCGGCGGCACCAGACGCGGCTTGGGCGGGCGCGCCAGCGGCAGCGGCTCACTGACTGGCAACGGCGCGGCTTCCTCCGGCGCGGCGACCGCAGCCACCTCAGGCAACGACCAATCATCGGGAGGCGCTTCGGCGACGGGCGCGGCTTCCGGCGGCGGAAAATGCTTCGGCAACTCCGCGCTGACCGCCTGCGGCGACTCCTCCAGCCGCAGCGGCAACGTAATCGGAATGCGCGGCTGCCGCGCGACCTTCGCCTGTAACTGGCGCACCTCGCGGCGCAGCGCGGCGAGTTGCTCCTGCAAATCCCGCACCAGCGCGTGCAGCGTGGCCAGCTCATCCGGCGGCGCGGCGGGCGACGCGGGCGAATCCTCCGCTACACGCGGACGCATCCCAAAAAGGATGAGCGCGAACACAATCCCGAAAAAGCTGAACATCCCGCCACTGCCGAGAAACGCATCAGCCGCGAGCGCGCCCGGCAAAATGACACAAAAATAAAGAATAGAAACCGCGCAGCCGTTCATCGTCTGACACTCCAGCGGGCGGAAAAATAAAGGGCGAGGAAGACCGCGGCGACATGGGCGAGCAACAGCGCCACATCGGCGGCGGAGAGATTGTCGCGCAGATTGGCGAGCATCATCGGCAACATCGTGCCGTGCATCTGCCGCAACGTCTCAAAACCGAGATACCACACCGTCTCGCCAACAAAACGGGCGAAGCTCAAGAGATACACCAGCGGCAGCGCGGCAAGGCTGAAGACAAGCGGCCGCGTTGGGCGGACAACCATACCCGTGAGCATGACGGCAACCGCCGCAACCAGCGGATAACACCAGTGAAACTGCGTGGCGACGCTGGCAGGCGCGACAATATGCAGCGCGAGCAAATCAACAAAATAAAGCGGTGCAAAAAGGGCAAGCGGTTTGAACATGGCGATTACCGGCTGAAAAGAACAGGTGCATCTTATTATCACCCTGCGGGCGGATACAACCCGGCGCACGGCGAAAACCGCTGCCACTGCCGAAATCCACCGAACAGCGCTCCCCTGTGGGGGCGGTGCGTCTTGACCGACCATCACAAAACGCCCGGATACAATGGTGGGCAAGCCCCACCCTACAGATTTGCCGCAACAAGACGATAAAGCATTCGGTAGCGACACGTTTTGCGCGAGTGTATCAGCGCCGCCCGCTATGGGCATCAACATCCGCCGTAGTATGGGGCTTGACCCACCACCAAGAAACGCCTGAATGCAACGGTGGGGCAAGCCTCACCCTACCGATTTGTCGCAAACGCAGGTGTTTGATAAGACGATAGCGCATTCGGCAGCGACACGTTTTGCGCGAGTGTATCAGTGCCGCCCGCTATGGGCATCGACATCCGCCGTAGTATGGGGCTTGACCCACCATCACGAAACACCTGAATGCAACGGCGGGGCAAGCCCCACCCTACGATTTGCCGCAAGCGCAGGTGTTTGATAAGACGATAGCGCATTCGGCAGCGACACGTTTTGTGCGAACGTATCAGCGCCCGCTATGGCCATCACTATCCGCCGTAGGATGGGGCTTGAACCACCACCACGAAACACCCGCTGACACAAAACCAACTACCCGCGTCGGTCAGCTATTTCAGGCCGGCGTCAAAAAAATGCCGGGCATAAATGCCCGACCTGTGATGCCGTTTCCGCCCCTGAGTGGGTTTGTCAGTCGTAATCCTCATCGTCCGCCGCGCCGGGCAGGGCGATGGCCAGATACAGTAGCGCCAGTTTGGCGTCGGGTTCGTTGAAATAGCCGGTGCGGGTCATCGCCGCAGTGCAAATGAAGGCGGCGATGCAGGCGATTAAGGTCGCAATGGCAAATCCGGCTGGAGTTTTACGCAGGCGGAAGGCTGTGGCGAATTGTCCGCTGATAAGCGCGACAGCCGCCGGCGCAATCAGAAGCAAAATGGCAGTGAATACCGGGTTATCGGTCGGGATTTGCAGACGGGGCAGGGCAAAATATATGGCAACCGCCACCGCAATGCTCAAGGGAATGCCGCAGAAAAGAAAGCAACGGTAAGTAGCAGCTTTAGGATAGTTATTGGCAGGCATGATAGTTTCCGTAGGTAAAATTAAAGGTCTCGCAATTGCGGGTTAATTTTTTTCAGAAGAAACGGGTTTGGCGGGCAGGGTGAAAAAGGCGGTAACCCAGCCAGCGGGAATCCCCAAAGCAACGACGATTATGGTAAAGACATTTGCCAAATCACCGTCTGATTTGCCCCCGTGGTGATTCGCGTACAGGGATAGTACGGCGTAAGCGATGTAAGCGCAGACCATGCCGGATACTACGCTAATGGCGGTTGCCGTGAGAATACCGTCCGAATCCCGGTAAATTCTGCATTTTGCAATGATGGCGGCTGCCAGCAGGGCAGAAGGGATGATGAGGCAGGCAGGAAGTATCAGCAAGGATTGCGCCAGGTCAGGAATGCCTTGCAGCAGTAATCCCGCAGTCAGGCCGGGAGTTATACCCAGCAGAATGCCACAAATACTGAATTTCCAGAAAACCGGCCATGCCGGATAAAGGGGGGGGCTGGTCATGGAGATTCTTCGTTTTTTGTATGGCTAGATTTGGCCGGTAATGTGATGAGTGATGTAGTAAATGCGGTAGGTATGGAAGAAATTAATACAATGTATGTATTTTCTATTTTGGAGAAGAATCCTTCCCAACCAAACAAAATGGATGTAATCAGAATTCCTGAAATAATATAGATGAGTGCAGCAATGAATACACCAGCAGCGTTTTTATGTAAGCGCAACAAGACAACCAAAATGCTTGTCAGAATTGCCCCAAGGGATAGCAAGAAAAGTATGCCTGTTATGGATAATGCTAGCAATATGTATCCCCAGGGAGTTAGCAGGAGTGTCATTACACCAATCAGAATACTGCATAAGGTGAATTTCCAGAAAGTCGGCCATGCCGGATAAGGAGGAATTTGTCTGGTCATGGTGATTCTTCGTTTTCTGTATGGTCTTCTTTGGCGGGCAGGGTCATCAGCGCAGTCATCAGTCCGGCGAATGCGCCGAGTCCCATCAGGACAAGCATGATATAAGCGCTTTCCGGGTTGGACAGGTGGCCAATGATGCCAAATGGAATCATGCCGAACAGGCCGAGGATGCCGCAAATTATCATGGACACGAAATAGCTGCCCGCGGAACGATAGAGCTCCAGCGAAGCGATGAACGCACCTGCGAACCAGGACAGCGGGAACACAAGGGCAAGAACCACCATAAAAAATACTGCCCCCCATAAGGGGAATGACAGCAGAAACAAGGCGGGGATACATCCGAACAGTGTGCCGCACATGGTGAAGTCCCGTCGGACGGATTTTCGCGGATAGGGTTTTTCTGCTTTCATGTTTCCCTCAATGTTTTTGGCGCGCTTTGTTCAGGGCGATTTATAGTGGAATGAATTTGAACCAAACCTGTTTGGCATATTCGTGTAGTGAACGGAAGAATAGGAAACCGCCCGTTACGGGCTTCGCTCTGCAGGGAATGTTTTGAACAAACAATGGATTGTCTTTTGTTTTTTCCGTTATACATACACGATAGCGGGGAAGGTGTATGTAAACGGGATATGGCACGCGCGGGCGGGGGTCAGGAAAAGAGTTTTTTGACTTCGTCGAGGTCGAAGGTCTTTTTTTCGTCGTCCACGCTGATGATGCTCTCCGCGATGTGGCGTTTTTTCTCTTGCAGCGCCAGGATTTTTTCTTCGATGCTGTTTTTGCAGATGAGGCGGTAGGCCATGACGTGTTTGTTCTGGCCGATGCGGTGGCTGCGGTCTATCGCCTGGTTTTCGACCGCCGGGTTCCACCACGGGTCCACGATGAAGACGTAGTCGGCTTCGGTCAGGTTCAGCCCGGTGCCGCCCGCTTTGGTGCTGATGAGGAAGACGCGCACGGCGTCGTTTTGCTGGAAGTTTTCGACTTTGCTTTTGCGGTCGCGGGTTTGGCCGTCAAGGTATTCGCAGGGGATGTTTTCGGCTTCCAGCCGCGCCTGGATGAGGCCGAGCATTTTGGTGAAGCTGGAGAAGACGAGGATTTTGTGCGCGCCGGTTTTTTCTTTGATGTTTTCCAGGAGCAGGTCGAGTTTGATGGAGTCGTCGCCGTAGTCTTCTTTGTCTGCAAGGAGCGCCGGGCTGTTGCAGATTTGCCGCAGTTTGAGCAGGCCTTCGAGGATGTGCAGTTGGCTTTTTTCGATGCCGTCGGCGGCGATTTTGTTGAGCAGTTGTTCGCGGTAGCGGTTTTTGGTCGCCTCGTACAGTTTGCGTTGCGCCGCGCCCATGTCGCAGTAGAGTACGCTTTCGGTTTTGGGCGGCAGTTCGGTCGCCACTTGTTCTTTGCTGCGGCGCAGGATGAAGGGGTGGATGAGTTTGGCGAGCAGCGCCGCGCTGTCGTGGTCTTTGTGTTTGTCAATGGCGTTGGCGAAGGTGTTTTTGTAGTGGGTGGTGTTGCCGAGCAGGCCGGGGTTCAGGAAGTTCATTTGCGCGTAGAGGTCGAAGGTGTTGTTCTCTATCGGCGTGCCACTGAGGCAGAGGCGGTTGTGGGCTTTGAGCAGGCGCACGGCTTTGTAGCGCTGCGATTGGGGGTTTTTGATGTTTTGGCTTTCGTCAAGGATGGCGTAGTGGAAGGGGATGTGTTGCAGGGTTTCGATGTCGCGCACGAGGGTGCCGTAGGTGGTGAGGATGATGTCGTATGCGGCGAGGTGGGCGGCGTCGGTATTGCGCTCGCTCCCGGTCAGGGCATAGAGGCGCAGGTCGGGGGTGAATTTTTCAACTTCTGCCTGCCAGTTGTAGATGAGTGAGGTCGGCGCGACGATGAGGCTGGGTTTGTCGTTTTCGCCCCGGTCTTTGAGGTGCTGGAGGAAGGCCAGCGTTTGCAGGGTTTTGCCCAGTCCCATGTCGTCGGCAAGGCAGCCGCCGAGGCGGTTTTCATGGAGGAAGGCGAGCCAGTTGAGGCCGTGCTGCTGGTAGGGGCGCAGGGTGGCGCGCAGGGCAGGGGAGGGCGCGACCGGCGGTTGTTCGGCAAGGTGTTGCAGGCGGTGGTAGCGCGCTTGCAGTTCGAGCAGGTAGTCGGGGCGCTCTTCGAGGTTTTGCAAGAGGTCGTCAATGATGCCGAGTTGGTAGGGCGAGAAGCGGATGTGGTCTTTTTTGACGTCGCCGGTTTTCAGCCAGGGGGTGATTTTGTCCAGCCAGGCTTGCGGCAGGATGCCGATGGTGCCGTCGCCGAGGGTGATGTAGTTTTGTTTTTTGAGGACGGCTTTTTGCAGCTCTTTCAGGCTGACGTGCTGGTCGCCGAAGCGGATGGTCAGTTCGAGGTCAAACCAGTCGATGCCGCTGCTGGTGCGGCTGCTGATGGTCGGGCGGTTGAGGTTGTATTGCCAGTTTTTGAGGTTTTTCAGGCCGAGCAGTTCGATGTCGGCGTCATGCAGGGTGTCGGCGGCGTTGAGCAGCCAGTCGTTTTTGATGAGTTCGGCGGCGGCGAGTTGGTAGGGGGCGCCGTGGGCAAAGGCGGGGTGCAGATCGCGCAGGGTGTCGAGCAGCCGGGTTTCGAGGGCGGTGTCGCGCGGTAGTTGGTGGTAGTCGCCGTCGGCGGTGGTTTGCAGGCGCAGTTCCTGGCTTGCCGGGTCGATGAGGCGTTCCGGGTATTCAACCTGCGGGCGGAAGGTGATGATGCCGTCGGCTTCGTCGAGGTAGAGTTGGGCGCGCGGCGCGGGGGCGTCGGCAGCGGCGGGCGCGGGTTTGATGAGTTTGCTTTTGATGCGGTGGCGCTGGCTGAGCGGGGCGAGGGTTTGGCGGCGGAAGGTGTCGGCGTCGTGCGTGGCGAGTTTGCTCTGCGGGTGGGTATGAAACCAGGTGATGTCGTTCGCGGTTTGCGGGTCGGCGGTGGGGTAGAGGGTGTTCTGGTAGTCGATGAAGAGCGGGTTGATGCGCAGTTGTTTGTTGGTCAGCGCGTAGTCGCGGTCGCCGAGGCGCAGTCGCGCTTTGAGCTGGTAGAGGTTGTCGTCGCGGCCGAGGTCAAGCTCAAGGCCGACGCGGTCGGTGGTGTTGAGGGTGACGGGGGTGAGGTGGCCGCGCACGTAGGTTTCTTCGATGTCGTGGGCGTAAACGGGGCAGGTGATGTGGCGGCAGAGGTCGGCAAATTCGCGCACGGCGGCAACGAGGGCTTCTGCGTTTTTGGATGCACTGCGGAGGTTTTTGGCGATGCGGCCGGTGGTGTAGTAGAGGGCGAGGACTTCGCTGCCGTGCCGGCCATCGAGGATGCGGCTGTCGAGGTCGTAGGCGTCCAGTGTTTTGATGCGGGTGGCGAGTTCGGTGCGGGCTTTGTCGTATTTGCCTTCGAGTACGGAAAATCCGGTGAACCGCCCGCCCTGGTATTCGAGGCACAGTGCGTGGCCGTAGTCATGCACCGCGTGCGGCAGGTCATCGGGCAGGAGGATTTGTTCAAAGATGTCGCGCGGCACGAGTTGCGGGTCGCGCGGGGCCACGCGCAGTCCTTGGTCGGTGATGTCCACCGCGATCAGTTTGCGGTCGTCGGGGTTGTCCGGGTCAAGGCCGTATTCGTGCATGGTTGCGTCGATGTGGCGCTGCGGGTAGTCATCGGCGAAGTAGTCGCGACCAAAGGCGCCGATGAGGCGTTCCAGCGCGGACAGTACGTGATGGCAATAGTCGCCCCATTCCTGGATGCGGCAGTTGCAACTGAGGCTCAGGGTGTTGTCGGTGCGGCGGTATTCGAGTTTTTGTTCGCAGCGGACGCCCCAGTCGTCGAAGCGGGTGATGATGCTGTCGCGGCTGCGTTTGCTGATGCTGACTTCGTTGCCATTGGCGTAGCGGGTATGGGCGCCGCGCCGCTCCAGGTCATGCGCGATGGCGGCGGCGTCGATGGTGCGGTCGGGATTCAGGGTGTAGCGCAGCGGTGCCAGCGTTTTGGCGGATTTCGCTGTTTTGCCGGCTTTGGCGGGCTTTGTCGCTGTGGCGGGCGGTGGCGCGGGGGCGTCCTGCTCGCGCAGGTAGCGGGCGAAGGCGCGCAGGGCGGCGACGCTGTGTTTGCAGATGCCTTCGTGGTCGTAGGGGCAACTGCATTCGGTTTTGAGGGTTTTGCTGTAGTGGATGGCGACGGTGTAGCTGGTGCGCTTGCCGACGCAGCGGTAGATGGCGCCGTAGGGGGAAACGGCGTCCAGTCTGGCCTGGTATTCGTCGGCGCGGGCGATGCTGGCCGGGATGGCGTGGCTGCGGATGTATTGTTCGATGGTGTCGGGGGTGGGGAGCATGGCGGGTTAGTAGTCGCAGGGGTATTCGTTTTTCAGCGCGTCTGCTTTGGCAAGCACTGTCTCGCGCATCTCGCTTTGGTAGGCGGCGAGGCGGTCGCGCAGGGTGTCGTCGCCCGCGCCGAGGATGCGCAGCGCGAGCAGGGCGGCGTTTTTCGCACCATCCAGCGCCACGGTGGCGACGGGCACGCCCGCCGGCATTTGCAGGATGGAGAGGACGCTGTCCCAGCCGTCGATGGAGTTGCTGGAGTGGATGGGGACGCCGATGACCGGCAGCGGTGTGACGGCGGCAATCATCCCCGGCAGGTGGGCGGCGCCGCCCGCACCGGCGATGATAACGCGCAGGCCGCGTGCGGCGGCGGTTTTGCCGTAGTCCAAGAGGCGTTCCGGGGTGCGGTGGGCGGAGACGATGGTGACTTCGTGCGGGACATGGAATTGGGCGCAGGTTTGCGCGGCGTCGCGCATGATGCGCAGGTCGCTGTCGCTGCCCATGATGATGCCGATTTTGTGCATAGGTTGTGTTGTCCGGTTTGGTTGGATGGTCTTGGATTTACATACACACTAGCGCCTAAGGTGTATGTAAATGGTGGGGATTGTCTGATTCGGTAGCGGGGGGCGGGCGGTTACGGCTTCGCCTGCTCTCCCCATATTAAAAAAATAGCCGCCATACTTAATGCAAGACCCAATGGCGTAAAAATGTAGTCTGTCCATGTAAACGGGTCGCTAAAATAGAACGCTATGGCGGGCATGGAAAAGAACAGGTAGCAAAAGTTAAAAGCAAAGCGTTGTTGCACCGTCCATTTTAATTTTAGCGGCAGATTGTTGATTGCAAAAAAGCCTGTCATCAAGGCAGCGGCAACATAGCCGCGTGTGGTTATTGGGTCGCCGCGTAGCACATAGCTCAACATAATCCCACCAAACAGAGCCAGCGTGCCCAATAGCCATTTGGTGATTTTCCAGAGTTTGTTCATGGTGCGTCCTTTTTTACTTGATGGCGTTTTCAGGCTGCCTCTATACGCATCGCCCCAGGGGGTGAGAGCAGCAAACGTGAAAAATGGGTTTTTGATTCATCAACATTATGGATTACCCCCACCCCGTCCCTCCCCCGCTGCGGACGCTGGCGCGTCCTGCAGGGGAGGGGGTATTCTCGGGCTATTTCTGTTTTATTCCACTGTAAATGGTTTGGGTTGTGCGGTCGCTAGCGCGGATGGTTTGCTGCCCCCACTCCGGGTTTCCCCACGCGGGATTGGGGCAGGGGAGAGTGCTTGTTCAGCGGCTCACCACCCGCACCGCTTTGCGGATTTGGTCGATTTTGGCTTTCAGCGCCGGTTCGTGGTCGGCAAGGACGGTGATGTGTCCCATTTTGCGACCGGGGCGGGTTTCGGCCTTGCCGTACCAGTGGATGTAGGTTTCGTCCAGCGCCAGCACCGCGTCGAGCCCTTCGAGCAGCGCCGGGCCGCTGTGGCCGTAGGCGCCGATGAGGTTGATCATCGCCGCCGGGCGGTATTGTTGCACCGAGGCGAGCGGCATTCCGGCGAGCAGGCGCCACATTTGTTCGTATTGGGAGTTGGCGCAGGCTTCGATGGTGAGATGACCGCTGTTGTGCACGCGCGGCGCGGTTTCGTTGATCCAGAGCTCGCCGTCTTTGGTGACGAACATTTCCACGGCGTAGAGGCCGGGCGCGTCGAAGGCCTGTACCAGCCGCTGCGCCAGTTGTTGTGCCTGCTCGCGCACTTTGGCGCTGAGGAAGGACGGCATTTGCACGTAATCGACGAGGTTCAGCACGTTGTCAAAGACCATTTCGGCGACGGGGTAGGCGACGGTGTTGCCCGCGCCGTCGGCGGCGACGATGACCGCGATTTCGTGCGCAATCGGGCAGAGCGCTTCGATCACTGACGGCGTGTCCCACAGTTTGTGCAGGTCTTCTTCGCTGACGATGACTTGTACGCCTTTGCCGTCGTAGCCGCCGGTGCGGGTTTTCTGCACAAACGGCAGCGGGATGCGTTCGGGGTCAATGTCGGCGCGGGTCTCTGCCAGATAGAATGGCGCGGTCGGCAGGCCGTGATCGGCATAGAATTGTTTTTGCAGGCCTTTGTCCTGGATCAGGCGCAAGACGCGCGGCGCGGGGATGACGCGCTTGCCCGCTTCTTCCAGCGCTTCCAGCGCCTCCACCGAGACGTGTTCGATTTCGATGCCGACCGCGTCGGCGTCTTTGGCGAAATCGAGCACGGTTTGTTTGTCGCGGAAGTCGCCCTGTTTGAACAGCCCGGTGAGCGCGGCGCAGGGCGCGCGCGGGTCGGGGTCAAGCACGGCGACCGGCATCGGGTAGTCCGTCGCTTCTTGCAGGAACATTTTGCCGAGTTGGCCGCCGCCCAGTATTGCCAGTTTCATGTCGTACACTCCTTAGTCTCTTAATTGTGTGGCGTTTGCCACGTCCCAAAGGCGGCTCGGTCGCGCTTCGCCGCCCGTTGTTCCCGCAATCACCGGCACGGCGGGGAAGTAGTGTTGTACTTCTGCCGCGGTGCGCGCCGGTGGCGCTCCGCTGGGGTTGGCAGAGGTGGAAATCAGCGGGACGCCCGCCCATGTGCATAGCTGGCGCACCAGCGGATGCGTCGAGACGCGGATGGCGATGCGCCCGGTGGCGGCGTCGCGCAGCCAGGCGGGTACGGCATCCGTGGCGGGGAGGATGAAGGTGGTGGTGCGCGCTGCCGCAAGCGTGTGCAGCCGGGCGATAAAGGCATCGTCCAAATCCGCGACCCAGTCCGCGCACTGCGCCCAATCGGCGGCAACGAGCAACATTCCCTGCCCCGGCACACGCGCGCCCTTCAGCCGCAAAATTTCGGCGAACACCTCCGGCGCACGCGGGTCGCCGCCCAGGCCGTAAACCGCTTCCGTCGGATATGCAAAAACCTGCCGCGATTGCAGCAGGTTCAAAAAAGTATCTTTTTCCGGCGGGATGATCATCTAGTACGACCAGCCGACCGGGCAGTTGCGCAACTGCGCCTGATAGAGCGCGGCGCGGTCGGCGACCTTGTCGCTAATCGTCATCAGCCACGGCTTTTCCAGAAAACTGCGGTTTTCAAAGCCGCCCAGCCCTTCATGATAGGCAAGGTACTGGTTTTTCACGTCATTCAAATCAACGCCGTTGCGGATGACATTCTGGTTGGCGTACCAGCCGATAAAATCCACCGCGTCATCAAAGCGCTCGCGCGACACATTCTGCCGCCCGCGCTTCAACTGGTACCACTCCCACGTCGGCGCTTTCACCTGCGCGTAGCCATAGGCCTGCGACGTACTCATTGCTGTTGGATTAAAACGTGATTCCTGATGCATAAAGGCGAGAATCTGCCACGGCTCAATGTGCCAGCGCAGGCGCGTCGCATCCAGCGCCTCCGCCCAGTGTGGCCGCTGCGACAACAACACGCAGGCATTCTCCATCGACGACACCGGCGGCTGCGGCTCATTCTGATAACGCGGGTCGCGCGGCGCCAAATTGTCCCAGGGATCCTGACTCATGTCGGCGCTGGCCGGATAATGACGGTGCTTTTTATGCCCCGAATAAGAAGACGAACAGGCCACCAAAACCAGGCATGCCAAAACGCAAAAACTCCCGTGCAAACGCATAGCTGCTCCGCTATCTGCTAAAATGCGGCATTCTACACCGCGCCCCGCAAAGCCCCAAACCACAGCGAACAAGGACCCCCATGAACCAGACCCCGGAAGCCGCCAACTTCATCAAAAACATCATCGAAGAAGACCTGAAAAACGGCAAAAACGGCGGCAACGTCATCACCCGCTTCCCGCCCGAACCGAACGGCTACCTCCACCTCGGCCACGTCAAATCCATCTGCCTCAACTTCGACATGGCCAACCGCTTCGGCGGCTACTGCAACCTGCGCTTCGACGACACCAACCCCGAAAAAGAAAACGAAGAATACATGGCGAGCATCAAGAATGACGTGCATTGGCTTGGCTTTGACTGGAAACACCTCAACCACGCCAGCGACTACTTCCCGCAGCTGCTCGACTACGCCTGGCAACTCATTGACAAAGGCCTTGCCTACGTCGATAGCCAAAGCGCCGAAGACATCCGCACAAACCGCGGCACCCTGACCGAACCCGGCAAAAACAGCCCCTACCGCGAGCGCAGCATCGCCGAGAACCGCGCGCTCTTTCAAGAAATGGTCGATGGCAAACACCCCGACGGCAGCCACGTCCTGCGCGCCAAAATCGACATGGCCTCGCCCAACATCAACCTGCGCGACCCCGTCATCTACCGCATCCGCCACGCCGCGCACTTCCACGCGGGCGACTCGTGGAAAGTCTATCCCATGTACGACTACACCCACTGCCTGTCGGATATGCTGGAAAACATCACCCACTCGCTCTGCACCCTCGAATTTGAAGACCACCGCCCGCTCTACGACTGGGTACTGAACGTCCTCGAAACGCCTTGCCACCCGCAACAAATCGAATTTGCCCGCCTCTCGCTCGAATACACCGTCCTCTCCAAACGCCGCCTGATTCAGCTCGTCAACGAAAAACACGTCAACGGCTGGGACGACCCACGGATGCCGACCATCGCCGGAATGCGCCGCCGTGGCATCCCGGCGGGCGCGCTGCGCGAATTTTGCCGCAAAATCGGCATCAGCAAAGCCGACGGCACCATCGCCATCGAATACTTTGAAAGCACCATCCGCGACTACCTGAACGAACACGCGGCGCGCCGCATGACCGTCGTCCGACCGCTCAAACTCACCATCACCAGCCTGCCCGACGACCACGAAGAACACTACGAGCTCGCCAACCACCCGCAGGATGACAGCCAGGGCAGCCGCCGCGTCCCCTTCAGCAACACCCTTTACATCGAGCGCGACGACATCAGCGAAGCCCCGCCGAAAAAATGGAAACGCCTCGCCCCCGGCCAGGCGGTGCGCCTGCGCGGCAGCTACGTCATCACCTGCGACGAAATCATCAAAGACGCCGACGGCAACATCACCGAACTGCGTTGCCACCACGACCCGGACACCCTCGGCAAAAACCCCGAAGGCTACAAGGCAAACGGTGTCATCCACTGGGTCAGCGCCAAACACGCGCTCGACTGCGAAATCCGCAACTACGACCGCCTCTTCAACCAGCCCAACCCGATGGAAGCGGACAACTTCCTCGACACCCTGAACCCCGAATCGCTCACCATCATCCACGGCGCGAAAACCGAACTCGCCGCCGCGGCAGCCCCCGGCACCGTGTACCAGTTCGAGCGCCTCGGCTACTACGCGGTTGACCCCGACAGCACGGCGGACAAACCCGTCTTCAACCGCACCGTTGAATTGCGCGACGGCTTCAAATAAGCGGCAGCATGGACGAAAAAATACCGGCATGAAGCCGGTATTTTTTTGCAGGGTGCGCATCGCGTCAGGCGCGATGATAGGGGTGATGGTGGTTGATGCTCCAGGCGCGGTAGAGCGCTTCGGCGACGATGATGCGTACCAGCGGATGCGGCAGGGGAAGGTTGCCGAGCGACCAGCTTTCGTGGGCGAGTGCCTTGATTTCCGGGGCGATGCCTTCCGGGCCGCCGATGATGAGCGCGAGGCGGCGGTGATGTTCCTGCCAGTATTGCAGCCGTGCGGCGAGGCTTTCGCTGCTGTGCGCGCGTCCGGGGATGTCCAGCGTCACCCGGTAGTCGCTGCCTTGTAGCGCATTTTGGATTTGCGCCGCTTCTTTTTGTTGCGCCGCCGCCAGTTGGCTGGCACTCGCCCGTTTTTGCAGCGGGATTTCGGTGAGGCCGAGGGTGAGGTCGCCGCTTAGGCGGTCGGCGTAGTCGGCGTAGCCACGATTGACCCAGTCCGGCATTTTCTGGCCGACGGCGATGATTTCGATGTGCATGGCTATATATAAAGGATGCGGCGGCTACGGGATGGGGTAAACCGTTACTGTCGCGTCATCGGCGGCGGCGATGTGCAGGCCGGTGGCGTCGGCGGGCGGGTAGATGGCGCCGGTCATTACCGCTTCGCCGTCGTTGATGTAGATTTCCAGCGAGGAGGTGTCGGCGTAGATGCGCAAGCTGTGCAGTTGCGCGAGCGCGAGGCGGCGGATGTGGCCGCCTTTGCCGGACACGTCTTTTTCTGGTTCGGGCAGCGCGCCGCTTTGGCTGCGGTCGAAGATGAGCGCTTCGCCGTTGTAGGTCAGCACGGTTTTGGCGGTGGCGCCGGCACGCAGGGTGAGGATGAAGGGGCGGCTTTGCGGGTTGGTGAGGTTGAGTTCGTAGTGGATGCCGTCGTGGGCGCCTGTGCCGCGCAGTTGGTCGAGCGCGGGCAATGGCCGCTGGCGCAGTTGGCCGTTTTCAATGGTCAGCACGCGCGGCAGGGTGAGGCAGTGCGCCCAGCCGTCGCGCGCGCTGGGGCAGCTAGTGTCGGGCAGTCCCATCCAGCCGATGAGCAGGCGTTCGCCGTTGGCGCCCTGCGTGCTTTGCGGCGCGTAGTAGTCAAAGCCGTAGTCGAGTTCGCGGAAGCCGTCGTGCGTGAAGCGGCAGGCGGCTTTGTCGAAGGTACCGAGGAAGTAGCCGGACTGGTAGAGGTTGCGGCAGCGGTCGCCGTCGGCGGGCAGGCCTTGCGGGCAGCAGAGGAAGATGTCGCGCCCGTTGAGCGGGAAGTAGTCGGGGCATTCCCACATATAGCCGAAGTCGGGCAGGCCGAAGTCGATTTCGCCGCGCAGTTGCCAGTCGCGCGCGTCGGGCGAGGTGAGGTAGAGCGCACCGCCGGTGTGGTTGTCGCGCTGTGCGCCGAGGACGATGCCGTAGCTGCCATCGGTTTCGCGCCAGATTTTCGGGTCGCGGACGTGTTCGCTGTATCCGGCGGGCGCGCCGTTGAGGAAGGGCGGGTTTTTGTGCAGGCGGTTGTGCGTGTCAAGGCGGGCGGTGAGCTGGTAGGGGATGCGCTCCCAGGCGGCGGTGCGGTGGTTGCCGGTGTAGGCGATGAGCAGACCGTCGCCGTCGGCAAGCGCACTGCCGGAGTAGGCGCCGTGGCTGTCCCAACGGCTATCCGGCGCGATGCCGATGCCGTGGTTGTGATAGTGGACGAGGTCGGCGCTGGTGAGGTGTTGCCAGTATTTGAGGCCATGTACCGGGCCGAGCGGGAACCATTGGTAGAAGAGGTGGTATTCGCGCCCGTCGTGGCAGAAGCCGTTGGGGTCGTTGAGCAGTCCGGCGGGCGGCTGGATGTGGTAGCGCTGCCGCCACGGACTGGCGGCAGCCTGCGCGCAGAGGCCGTCAAAACGCGGGCGGGTGTCGGCAGTAAGCGCGGTGTAGCGCGCTTCGCGGATCCAGTTCATGCGGGTTTCTCCTGTGGTTTGTGGTTTTCGGTGTAGATGAGCAGCGCGCCCATGCGGCAGTGTTCTTCGAGGCTGGTGAGCTGGCGGCGGTTTTCTTCGTTGTCGTCAAGGTCGTAGTCAAGTTTGCCGATTTCTTCGAGGTCGACGAGGAAGGCGCGGGCGTCGTCTTCGAGTTCGGGTTGCAACCAGTGGATGGCAACGGTGAATCCCTGCGCCCAGGCGGCCAGTGCTTCGGCGCGCGCGGCAAGGGTACCGTCTTCCGGCAACAGCAGTTGGTAGGAGAGGGCATCGGCGGCGAGCGTTTCTTCAATTTGCCGCGAGAGGCGGTCGAAGGCTTCGTGCGCGATGCTGTCAATCTCGCCTTGGGCAAAGAGGATTTCCGCCCAGCGCCCGCCCTGGTTGCAGGCAACCAGCGCGCTCAATATGCCTTGCACTTCGCTGGCACCAAACCACCATTCGCGGGTGGCAATGAGTGCGGCGAGGGCGTCGTAACGGGGTTGTGTGGTCATGCTTTTTGTCCGGCTGTTGGAAAAGATGGTAGTATAAATGAAACCGTGGTAATGGCTTGCCATTATCGTCATTTAGAGCCTAAGCAGGAATCAGCATGAAGCCAGTTCAGGAACGTTTACATATAGACGAATTAAAACGTGTTGAAAAGCAGACCAATACTTTGCTCAAGGCATGGCGCACGCTCAACCGGAATCACCGGCAATTGCAGGAAGATTATGACAAACTGAATGTCCGCCATAATCTCACCGTGCAGGAACATCAGGAAACGCTCTCCCAACGCGCCGAGGAATATCGCATCGCTTTGGAACACGCCGATACCCGTTGGCGCAATCGCTATGACGAGGATAAAGCCGCATGGGCGGCGGAAAAGGAAGCGCTGATTGTCGCCCATGCGCAGGCATTGCGCGAACAGGCGGCAGAACATCAGCGCGCCCAGGAGGATTTGCAGGCGGAGCTGGATGATGCCAACCGCCGCAAACAGGCAATGATTGACCGTATTCGCGGGGTAGAACAATGAGCAAGCAACAAATGAAAGTCACCTTGCAGATTCTGGAAAATACCTATCCGCTGATGTGCGAGCCGCATGAGCGTAATCTGCTGATTGAAGCGGCGGAGCAATTAAACGCATCGCTCTCGGATATGCGGCGCGACAATCCGAAAGTGCCGATAGACCGCCTGATTGTCCTGTCCGCGCTACAAATGACCTTTGACCTGTTGCAGGAGCGGCAAACGATTGCGCGCGAAGTGAGCATGGTCAATCAGGTCAGCGAACGCCTGCTCAGTACATTAAGCCAGGCGATTGCCGAAGAAAATCTGGGCGACAGTTAATGCGTCCTGCCATCCCCGCGCTGCGGGGATTTTTTTAACGAGAGGTGTGTCATGAAAACCCTGTTTATCCTTCCCGCATTATTATTGACCCTGAATGCGCAGGCAGAAACTGCCGCGCCCGCTGCGAATAATGCCGCCTATTCGCAAAAAATAGAGCAAGTCTTTCATGGCGAAACGCTGAACCGCAATATCCAGCTTTATCGCAAAGGCGAATTAAGCGAATGGAATCGGGAAAAGGTAGCAGGTGGTACCGGCGCATTGCTCGGCGAATTTGCCTATACCCGCAAACAGACCGATGACCACGATGCCTTTCGTGAAATCGGCTGGATGACTTTGCCACCCGGTGCATCCATCGGTTTGCACAAGCACGAGAATAACGAAGACGTCTATATCATTATCTCCGGCAAGGGTATTTTTACCGACAGCAACGGCAAAGAAAGCGAAGTCCAGGCGGGCGACATTACCATTGCCCGGCCAGGACAAAGTCATGCGCTGAAAAATGCGGGCGATGAACCGCTCGTATTTCTCGATTTAATTGCGCAGACCGCCAGCGCGCCCCCTGCGACAGATGAGAAGGCAAAGCAATAAGCGCGGATTTTTGCTAGGATAGCGGCCGCTTTCGCGTCGGGGTTGAACGCGGCGGCGCTTCCATCCACTTAATCTCAAAGGAGAACGGCATGAGCCACTATCTATTCACATCCGAGTCGGTATCCGAAGGGCATCCCGACAAAATCGCCGACCAAATTTCCGATGCGGTGCTGGACGCCATCATCGCCCAGGACAAACACGCGCGTGTCGCCTGCGAAACCCTGATTAAAACCGGCATGGTCGTGCTTGCCGGGGAAGTCACCACCTCCGCCTGGGTTGATTTGGAAGACCTGGTACGCAAAACCGTGGTCGAAATCGGCTACAACAGCTCCGACATCGGCTTTGACGGCTCCACCTGCGGCGTCTTCAACGCCATCGGCAAACAATCCTCCGACATCGCGCAAGGAGTAGACCGCGAAGAAAAACGCAAACAGGGCGCGGGCGACCAGGGGCTGATGTTCGGCTACGCCTGCGACGAGACCCCGACGCTGATGCCCGCCCCCATCATGTACGCGCACCGCCTCGTCGAGCGGCAGGCGCAGGTGCGTCGCGACGGCGTGCTGCCGTGGCTGCGTCCGGACGCCAAATCACAGGTGACGTTCCGCTATGAAGATGACAAAATCACCGGCATTGACGCCGTTGTCCTCTCCACCCAGCACGACCCGGACATCTCGCAGAAGGATTTGCAGGAAGCGGTGCGCGAGCTGATTATCGACAAGGTGCTGCCCGCCGAATGGATTGACCGCAACACCAAATTCCACATCAACCCCACCGGCAAATTCGTCATCGGCGGCCCGGTCGGCGACTGCGGTCTCACCGGGCGCAAAATCATCGTCGATACCTACGGCGGCTCGGCGCACCACGGCGGCGGCGCGTTTTCCGGCAAGGACCCGTCCAAAGTCGATCGCAGTGCCGCCTATGCCGGACGCTATGTGGCGAAAAACATCGTCGCCGCAGGTCTTGCCAGGCGTTGCGAAATTCAGGTGTCTTACGCCATCGGCGTCGCCGACCCGACCTCGGTCATGGTCAATACCTTCGGCACCGGCACCATTCCCGACGAAGAAATCGTCAAGCGCGTGCTGTCCGTCTTTGACCTCACTCCTTACGGCATCATCGAAATGCTCGACCTCATCCGTCCGATTTACCGCCAAACTGCCGCCTACGGCCACTTTGGCCGCGAACTGCCGGACTTCACCTGGGAAAAAACCGACCGCGCCGCCGCGCTGAAAGGATAATCCCGAAATTCACCACCGACCGCCGAAGAAACCCTTCGGCGGTTTTTGATTAAGCCGTCTGTGGCGCCGGCGGAAAAATACGCGCCATGCACCAATTGCTAACGTCAGGAGCTCATCATGCAGGGTCAATTGTGGATTGTTGCGGCGCCGTCTGGGGGCGGCAAGACCAGCCTCATCGCCGAAGCGGTGCGGACGCTGGATAACGTCGTCGAAAGCGTGTCGCACACCACGCGCGCAGCAAGACCGGGCGAAGTCGATGGCGTGCATTACTACTTCGTCGAACCGGCGCAGTTCCAGGCAATGATTGACGCCGACGGCTTCCTTGAATACGCGCAGGTCTTCCATAACGCCTACGGCACGGCGGCGGCATCCGTTGATGCGCTCTTGGCGGCGGGCAAGGACGTTATCTTGAGCATTGACTGGCAAGGCGCGCAGCAAGTCATGGCGCGGCGGCCGGATACGCGCTCCGTGTTTCTCCTGCCGCCGTCGCTGGAAGCGCTGCGCGAACGCCTGACCGCGCGCGGCCAAGACAACCCGGCCATCGTCGCGCAACGCATGGCGGAAGCGGAAGAACAAATCAGCCACTACCGGGCGTTTGAGTTTGTCATCGTCAATGAGGACTTCCAGCGCGCGGCGGGCGAATTGCAGGCGTTGATACTATGCGACCGCCTGCGCCGCACGCGCCGCGAAGCGGATTTGCAACTGCTACTGAGACAATTGGGGCAGGAGTAGTTGCAGGTTGGGTTAGGGCAACAGATAGCCTTTCAGTTTTTCCAGCACCGCTTTTACGTTGGCGGTGCCGTTTTTTTCTTGTTCTTCCGCCCAGCTGTCAAGCACGGCGCGATAGTCGCTCGCTTTTGCCCAGACGGCAACTTCTGTCGCGCTCAGTTCGCGCAGGGTTACGCCTTTTTCTTGCGCGGTTTTGAGGATTTGCGCGTAGTAGTCGTCCATCATTTTGCCCAGTTCGGCACAGGATTTGTCGGCGGCGCGGGCAAAGGCGGCCTTGTCGTTGTCGCTGAGGCTCGCCCATTTTTCGTTGTTGATGACCACGGGGTAGATGTGCCCCAGCCAGAAGTCGCGCGAGACCAGCGCATAGGGCGCGTGTTCGTAGGCCTTGATGTTGATGGCGCTGTCGATGTTGACCATCAGCCCGTGCATTTCGCCGTTCTTCAGTTTGGCGTAGGTTTCTTGGAGGTGTCCTAAAATGTATGTTGCCTCAAACAAATCCGTAGTTGATATAGAAAAATCCGATGGCAAATGCCTTAAC
>ERZ772924.137-NODE-137-length-34024-cov-8.255115_pt1 | contig 34024 bp, 38 predicted proteins | sample MGYA00512116_ERZ772924 | MGnify/ENA primary metagenome ERZ772924 (study PRJEB29015, sample SAMEA2737920) | human oral metagenome | biome: human oral; feature: human-associated habitat; material: dental | place: China | collected 2134 ...
GCAGAGGTGGGCGGTGGTCAAGCGCGCCTTGTCGATGCTTTGCGGCTGGATGACGATGATCGGCTCGCCTGTGTATTTGATGCCCTCGATCAGGTCGCGCTTGAGCGTGGTTTTGCCCGCGCCGCTCTCGCCGATGATGGCGACAAACCCCGCCTGTTTGGCGGCAAAGAGCATGTTTTGTCGGATGTAGCGCTGCTCGTCGGAGAGATAGACGTCGTCGCGGGTCTGGACGTCATCGACGAAGGGGGATTGGGGCAGGCGGAAGAGCTGGCGCGCCTGTTGGGTCAAGACTTGCATGTCGGGGTACTCCCATGTTTTCGGGGTGGTTGGCCAGGCGACGGCGGCGGTAATACCGAGGTCGGCCAGACGGGTTTCAATTTGCGCGCGCAGGGCGGCAGGGTCGGCGGATTTGGGATATTCGCCGTGGCGGATGATGCGGTTGATGGCGGCGACGCTATAGGGCTTGCCGTCGGGACGTAGCACGCCTGCCGCCAGTTGTGCCTGACTGATGCCGTGCGCGGTGAGGATGTCGGCGAGGGTCATGCAATCTCCTTGGCGCGCGTGAACAGCGCCGGTTGCAGCAGGCATTTCAGGGCGTCCTCAAAGGCGCTCTCCGGCAGGCCGTCGGGGTAGGTGGCGCGGATTTCGCTGTTGAGCTCCGGGGTGATGGTCATTTCGGTGGCGCAGTAGCGGATAAAATCCATCACCGGTAGGATGCGCTCCTCGCGCGGTGCCGCCTCGGTTGGCACAAACAGCGGATTGACCGGCAGTTGCTGCGGTGCGGTGGCGGCGACTTTGCGCGGGCGGCCTTGACGCGGGAAGTGCTGAATCTTGCTCGGCGCAGGCTCGCCCGGAAATGGGTTGAGCGTGCCGGCGAAAGCCGGGGCGGATTTGCTTACGCGCAACTTGTCCACCTCCTGCGCGTCGCGCGTCCCCCAGGCACGTTCGTCCAGCGCCTTGCGGTTGGTAGTGAGGACGTCGTCCGGCGCCTGTTGAAAATGACCGTCCACCGGCACGGCATCGGCGGCAAAGCCCCAGTCATCGACTTCCAGCGGTGCGATTTCGTAGCGCTGCATCTTGCCGTAGCGGTCGGGATGACTAACCCAGATGCTCGGCGCGGCGTAGGGATTGACCTGTACCGTGACCGTCTCGCCGATGCGGATGTTGTCCACGTCGGCGACGCGGTAGCGGCGGCTGCCGTAACCGGGGATGGCGTAGCTGATGTGGTAGTTGCCTCCCACGGTGCGCTCCTCCGCCTTGCCGGTAAGCAGCAGGCGGCAGATTTCCAGCGGCGGGCGGGCAATCAGTTGCTCCGGGGTTATCTTGCGCCACGCCGCGAAGCGGGTCATGCCGTGGCGGCTGTGGACGTGCGTCGCCTGATAGTGGCGCTGCCAGCGCTCGCAGGCGGCGTTGAGCTGCTCAATGCTCTCGATGTGGGCAAAAGTGAGGCGGCTCTCGAAGTTGGTCTCAATGAGGTCGTTGTGCTTTTCGACGCTGCCTTTGGCGCGGCTGTTGCCCTTGACGTGGGCATGATGCTCGATGCCAAGCCCTTCTAGCAGGGCGAGGATGAGCGATGACTGGTTGGCGCTGCCCTTGTCCCAGTAGAGGATTTTCGGCACTCCCTCGAAAGGGTTGTGCTGCTTGTCCTTGCTGCCCATCGCGCGCATCAGGAAATCAAACATGGTCTCGGCGTTCTCGCCGCTGACGTTGTAATAGCGGCAATAGAAAGCGCCGGTGCAATGGTCGACGCAGACGTAGCGCAGCACGCGGTCGCGGGCGATTTTGCCGAAGTTGTGCGGCTTGTTTTTGTAGAAGGTTGCCTCGTCCATTACCGCCAAGCCCTTGCCCGTTTTGAGGTAGTAGAGGACGCAATAGGACGGGTCAATCTGCCACATATGATTCGGATGACGGCTTGCCAGCTGTACGTGCGGGCTGGCGCGGCGCATTTGCGCGCCGGATAACCCGCGCTCGCGCAGTTGGCGGTTGACGGTGGCGGCGCTGTACTCGCGCGCGGCGAGGCCATTGGCGGCGGCAATCTCCACCGCTGTCTTGGCGCTGGCAAGGCGTTTGCCGGTCTTGCGCGTGGCGGCGTGCTGGATGGCAGCGATACTGGCAAGCTCGTTGTCGCTGATAACGCTCGTGCCTTTATCGGCGCGGGGCTTGCGCTGGGTGTTGTAGCCCAGTTTGCGCAGCGCGCGGTACACCGTGGTTTTGCTCTTGCCGACCAAAGCAGCGGCGGCATCGACGATGGCGTCACGGCCACCGTGCGGCGCGGCTTCCAGTTTTGCGATCAGTTCCATCAGATATGCCTCGTTCATGGCGGTCAGGGTTATTTCAGTTCATCGGCCTGCGCGGCTTGTTCGGGGTCAAAGCCACCCCGCATCCAGCTGTCGTCCGGGTTGGCGACATCGCCGAGGCCGTATTTGAGTTGCAGGTCTTCGACGGCGGCGCGCAGTTCGTGCAGGAGATTGGTAGCGTGGCGGGTGCAGGCGGCATCGTCTTCGCCGAGCAGGGTGTCAATGGCATCATCCAGCCCGGCAAGCGGGGCAAGGCAGAGGATTTGCGCCGCGCCCGCGTCGGTCATCAACTGCTGGCGTTTCTCTTCCATCGTGCGGTGCTGCTGCTTGTGCAGTTGTTTTTCCAGTTTGTCAATGCGCTTGTTGCGCTCTTCGATGATGCGCTCGGAGGCGACGGCTTCGCCGCGCTGGTCTTCCAGCTTGGCTTGCAGCTCTTCGCGCTCCTTGCTGTGCTTGGCCGCCATGTCAGTGATGAGGTCAATGATGGCCTCCTTGTCGCCTGCGGCGACTTCGATTTCGCCGATGACGATTTGCTGGTCGGCGGCATCGAGCTGGCGCAACTTGCGCAGCTCCTGCGTGGTCATGCCGAGCGCGGTCGCCTTGTCCAGCGCTTCTTCGCCGAGCAGGCGGAGGTTGTCGAGCTTTTCTTCGATGGCGCGACGGCTGCTCCCGAGGGCGGCGCAAAATCCCTCCCACGTATCCAGGCGGATTTCGGCGCCGTCGAAAACCATTTTTTGCCCGGCCAGTTGTTTGTAGCGCTTGCCCTCTTTGATTTGGGCAATTTGCGCCAGCGAGAGGCCGTCCAGCATGGCGGCAATCGCTTGCGTGGCTTGCAGGCGACCGAGCAGCTGGTTCATTTCGATTTGCTCGGCAGTCGCAGCGGCGGCGACCAGCGCCTTTTCCGAGGCGGCGGTCTCTTGCCAGACCGCATCAGCGTCTATGTGCTTGTTGCTCACGGGTTACTCCTTACAAGCCAATGCCGTAGCGGCTGGCGGTTTCATCAAGGCGGGCGCGCGCCTGATTGACGGCGTTAAAAATTTTTAGCGCCTCACGTCCGAGCGCTGGGCTGACGCGCCAGCATTTGTTCGGGAGCTGCTCTGCCAACCCGGCAGCTTCGAGCGCTTGCAAATCACGCAACGTCGCCGCCTTTTGCGCGCCAAAACGGTCGGCAAGCGCTTGGCAACTGATGCCGTTTAATTCATGCCCAAACAGCGCCTTCATCGTTTCATAGCCGCGCAGTTGGGTTCTGGATAGGCCTTGTGTTTTCATTATTTGTTACCGGGTTGCAAATATGTGTAATAATTGCGTCAGTCATTAACTATTTTTGCTAGTTGTTTGACACGCTTTGCGCGCGCCGCCTTGGCGTTGCGCTTGGTTGCGTAGTCGGGAAAAACCTCGTCAAAAGGTCTTCCCAGTGCCCGCGCGATTTTGTTGGCAACGGGAGCGCTCGTGACGAGCCGATACGCAACATTACGAATATGGCTGGCACTGGTGCCGCAAGCCTGCGCCACGAGAGAGAAATTCAACTCTTTTTGGTTAAGTGCCTGTGAAATCTGCTGTCCGTTCATGGTGATATTCGACTGTTTTTGATTGGTTAAATGTATTGTATTTAGTGCATATAACCCTGTCAAATATCTTTCTACTATATTTGTATATGTTTTTGATTTTTTGGGAGAATACAGCTCTCAAAATCTACTGAATTTAATACATGTCTATCGGTAAACGGCTGCTTGAGCAGCGAAAATTAGCGGGCTACAGCAGCCAAGAGCAACTTGGCGACGCCCTCGGCGTGAGCTTTACGACCATTGCCCGCTGGGAAAAAGACCAGTCCCCCGTCCCCTCCGACAAGCTGGTCGGGATGGGCGCCCTTGGCTTGGACGCGGTGTATATCCTGACCGGCAAAACCGGCGACGTCGCCGGTTTTCAAAAACCGCGCTCCAGAAAAAACAATGAGATAGCGGAATCGCAAAACACAAAACCGGCGACGTCGCCGGTTTTGGGAGATGAGATTGTTGCCGACCAAATGGCGGACGGCACATGGCGTGTGCGCAGCAGTAGCGGTGAGATACTGCGTGGCACGACAGACGAGGTCATCCGCCACCTGCGAGAGCGCGCAGCGCCCTATGAGGCCGGTCGCGACCGTACGCCTGATGTCAATGATTACGCCTGGATTCCGCTCTATGACGTTGAGGTGAGCGCGGGCGGCGGGCGCTTTTTCGACGGCGAAAATGTCCTGACCTACCTCGCCTTTACCAAATACAGCCTGCGCAAGCAGGGGCTGCAGCCGGATATGCTCGCCTGTGTGCGCGTAAGCGGCGACTCAATGGAGCCGACTATCCAGTCCAATGACGCCGTGATGATTGATATGCGGCAAACTACGGCAGACAGCGGCATTTTTGTCTTCCGCGTCGGCGAGGTGCTGTACCTCAAACGGCTGGTGCGCGAGGGCGCGGGGGTGCGCGTCATCTCCGACAACGACATCTACCCGTCGTGGTTAATCCAACCGGGCGAGGATTTCCAAATCGTCGGCAAACGCGTCTGGCATGCCCGCTGGGGTGAGTAGGGCAACTATCAACTTTTACTCACAAGTTCAGTTGTCAAGGATTCCTTGACAACTGCCGGGCGCAAAAAAAGCCCGGCAATGCCGGGCGGAAATCGGTGCGCGTTTAGCGTTCGCGCAGGGTGATTTGCGGGTCGTGGCCATCCCAGATATGGCAGGTTGCCTCCATATTGCGCGGCTGGCCGAAGCTGTTTTTGGCAGTGAATGGGATGGTTACGAAGACTTGCCCATTGTCGCGCAGGCTGGTGACGACGCCGGTGGTGCTGACATCCACAGAATGCGGGTCTTTGAGTTGCCCGTTTATCAATTTGCGGCAGATGAGGAAAGCGGCATCTTTTTTGCGCGTCTCTGCCTGCTTTTGCTGTTCTTCCGCCGTGGGTTGTGACACGGCGGCAGCAGTTTGAGCGGGTGGCGTGGCACGGTGTGAGGCGTTATCCAGCGCGCTGTCGCTGACGCCAATCACAGGCAGAGCGAGCGCCAATAGCAAACAGACCACGCAGAAACCGCCGTAGCGGAGCAATACATTGGCGCGCGTCTTGTGCGCACCGAGAAAGGGCGCCTTATGTGGTGATTTGAGTGCAAAAAACAATGCCACGACGCCAATAATCGCCAGCGAAAAGAAAAAACCGAGCATGGGCAGTCCCCTTGTGTTGTTGATACTGCGTGCAGGATAGCAATTCTCGTGCCACGACAGCATAAAAAAGCCGCCCGAAGGCGGCAGGTTACGGAGATTTCTTTCAACGGTTCGGGCTATTTACGTTTCGGGGTAACGGCCTCCTCTGTGTTGGGCGCGTCGATAATGACCGCCGTGCCGTTTGCCACCAGCCAGTCGGCGGTTTCAGGCGGGACGGTAACGGTTGCCCCCGCGGCAAAGTCGATGTTGCCGATGACGGCGGGGCTGCGCAGGCGCACGGGGACGCCGGAGGGCGTCGCCGCAGGCGTCGCGGGTGTTGTGGTGTTTTTGCCAGTCACGGGTGCGGCTCCTTTTGCTCATGGCTTAGTTGTAGAGCTCAACGGTGTAGGGCGCTTCGCCGTTTTTGCCGACCGCCGCCGTGCCTTTCATGGTCACCTTATTAAAATCATCGGAGAACCAGTCAAAGTCGCCATCGACCGCCAAGGTGACCGAGGGAATGATGAGTTTGGCGCGTTTTTTCGTGACCTCGTCGCGGCCGTCCAGGATGATTTTACCTTTGAAGCTGGTGACGCGCGCGCCGTCGATGACGGTGCGGGTAGTAGCAAGCGTTTTGTAGCTGACGGTGAGGTCGTCACCTTCTGCCGCCGCGGTTTCGTCGATGATTTTGAGCATGCCGATTTCGGCGTTGAGCTCGTACTTGCCCGCCGGGATAGCGGTGCCGCCTTTTTTGACCTCAATGGTCGTGGGGTCGATGTCGTGGTTTTTCAGGGCGTGGTAGCCGTCAAGGCGCGCCTTGGCGGGCTCGTCGGCGATGGTTTGCACGGTGCTGGTCTGCGTCGCCGCCTTGCCCATCATCGCCATGCCCCACGTCAACGGTTGGAAGGTATCGGTCTCAAAGGTGACCTCCGCCGGTTTGGGGATGGTGATGCTGTCCAGTACCGCGCCGCTGTCGTGTTTGCGATGACTGATGCGGGTTTTGGTTTCGGAGGAGAGCGCTATTTTTACGGAGAGCGGGTTGCCGAGGTAGAAGGCCGCGGAATCGTCGCCCTCCGGGATGAAATAGGGGTTGCCGGTGCCGATAAAGCCGCGGTCGTTGGTGATGCTGTTGAGGTTGCTCATGGGGTGTCCTGGTTGAGATGGATAACGTCAATGGCGAATGAAAGGGGGTAAAACGCCCAGCCGTAGCGGTAGAAAGCGCTATCGGCGGCGGTGAGCGTGAAGCGTTTGCCGTAGCCGGGGGTGGTGTTGAGCGCACCCTCGTCGATGCGCAGCCCCTCGACGTGGCTCATGATGGCGGCGAGTACCTCGCCTGCCTCGTCCATGCCCGCGCCTGCGCCGCTACGCGCCGGGCGGTTGTTCTGCACGGCGAGGATGACGGTGTAGTGCTGCGTCATTTTGTGGTTGCGCCCCTGCACGCTGACGTTGCTGTATTTGTCGAAGGCGACGTAGGCGCCCAGGTGCTGTGCGGGCTGGTTGTCCAATACCTGCTCCAGCTCGTGATGCTGGCCGACGTGGCGCAGGACGCCGCGCTCAACCAGCTTTTGCAGGTGCGCCGTAAGTGCTTTGCGCGGTGCGAACAGGTCTGCCATCAGTAGCCTCGCAGTTGCGCGTCGGTGAAGACGGCGGCGGGCGCGGCGGTCTGCGCGCTGCCATAGCCGGGGTTGTTTTTGACCGCCGCCCGCCCAGTAATCAGGCGGTTGAAATAGGCGTGACGGCCGTCGTTGAGCTGCTTGATGACGGATTTTTCGTCCAGCTGCTCGCAGAGGCGGAAGAGCGCCATGTCCATGCAGGCGGCGTGCAGGGTTTGCTGCGGCAGTTGCAAGCCGGGCAAGAGCGCGAGATAGCCGTCGATGTCGCCCGATGCCAGCGCAATCGCTTGCTCGGTGCGTGCCTTGAGCGCGGCGAGGGTGTCCTCGTAACCGGGGGCGGCATTGCCGGTCTCAAAATAGTCGAGCGTGGCCGCAGGCGCGGGCAAGGCACCGTAGTCGTTGCCTGCCAGTTGGGTGATGAGGCTGGCGCGGTTGGCGTGGGCGATGAGGTCGCGCGCGGTGCAATAGTTCACGACTGCACCTCGGCTTCGCCTTCCGGCGGCGTGTCTTCTGCCTCTACCGCCGGGGGTTCTGCGGCGGGTTCTTCAGCAGCAGGCGCTGGGGGTTCTGTGACTGGTTCTCCAGCGGCGGCAGGCGGTGTCGCGAGCAACGCCCAGGCGGCATCAAGGTCGCCCTGCGTCAGGTCTTCGTCACGGATGCTGAGGGCAATGCCGTCTTCGGTTTCGCTGCCTTCCACTTGTTCACGCAGCAGCTCCAGTGCTTTTTTCAGCGCCGGTTTGCGCTTGAGGCCGAGCGGGGCGAGCAGGTCGGCGATGCCTTGCGCGTCAAGGACAAGCCATCCTTGCATTGGCTCGCCTTCGGCAAGGTGGACGGCGCCCGCCGCCAAAAGCGGCGCGGCGGCGAGCGGCGGCATTTCTACCACGGCAGGCGGCTCGTAGCGTTTGCCGCCGTGGCGGATAGGGGTGAGGATGCGGTATTTCATCGCGCTCGCCCCTTATTTGATGGTCGCGGTGTTCGTAAAGAGGAATCCCGCGCCGGGGCTGGTGACGACCGCCTGATCGGCGAAATGCACCGGGTAATGCCAGGAGCGGTCGCTGTTCTCGAAATAGCCTTTTTCAACGCGCGGCAAGCCTTGCAGCACGTAGTTGTAGCCAAAGCTCGGCTCCTCCATGTTGCGGGCGCCAGCCGGGGCGACGTAGGCGAGGATGGTGTTGTTACCCCACAGCTCGCTGAAATCGGCATTGAGGTCGGCAACGGAGACTGCCTTGGCGACGACCAGGTTCTCGATGTCGAAATAGTTGGCGAGCATCGCGCTGGTGATGCTGTCTTTGCCGGTATATTTGAAATGCTCGATGATTTTCGGGTGTCGCTTGAGCGCCTCGTAGGCATAGACGTCCAGATGCAGGACGTTGGGATATTGCCCGGTGCTTTTGCGGATTTTCGCCTTGGCGTCGCTGATGGCTTCGAGCGGGTTGGAGGCGGCGTTGTCCCATTGATCATTACCGGAGAGCGCTTCGGTGTGGCCGGTGGCATAGGCGCTCGCGCTGGTGGCGAGTTTTGCCTTGTTCGCCTCGCCTTCGAGGCGCATTTTTTTCATGACGGTATTGACCGCGCGGGTTTGCAGATTGACGCCCGGCACTTTGGCGCTCTCCTCCAAAAATTCTTCGGCGACTTTGCCTTCGAGCAGGCGGTTTTCCAGCGCGTAGCTTTCGCTGCTGTAGGCGACGCTGATGTTGCGCACGGTTTCGCCGGGGGCGCGCACCGTGTTGGTCACGACATACGCCTCCTTGCCGAATTTGAGAATCTTGCCGCCCATGAGTGGCACGTTTACGTCCGGGAAGAGGTGCTGGCCGGTAAATTGCTGCTCAAGGTTGTAGCCGAGAACGACTTTGGTGAGGACAGTATCGACGACGCGCAGCGCGTTGCGGATGGATTGAGGCATGGTGGCTCCTTATTTCAAGAGGATTTCGACGGTTTTCGGGCTGGTGATTTCGACCACCGTGGCAAAGGCCTCGGCAGCGCTGCCCGCTTTTTCGATGGCGCCCGCATTGGCTTTGACGCCGTCGCCAACGGCAAGGCCGGTGCCGGGGACGTCTTCGAGGCCGATGACGGTGAGGGCAATGGTGTCGCCCGTCTTGCCGTCGTACTGGGCGACGCCTGCGGGCTCTTTGCTGCCGGTGGTGGCGGGCTCGCCGCTCCAGCTGACGATTTGCCCGGCCTTGACGTCGGCGGTGAGGGTCACTTTTTTCGCAAGGATGGTGTGCTGTGGCATGGGTTACTCCGTGATTTGTGCCGCCGCTTCGGCGTAGCTGATGCCGTGCTGCTCGGCGAAGTTTTGGATTTTGCGGTCGAGTGCGTCGCGCGCGGCGTCGTCATCGGTGCCGCCCGGCAGTTGCGGTTTGGCGGCAGCGTTGGGGTCGGCGGCGGTACGCTCGGCAAAATCGACCGTGACCGGCAAGCGTTGCAAGAGCGCGCGCAGGCTGTCGGCAGCGGGTTTCTGCGTCAATTTGCCGCCTTCGGCAAAGTCATAGGTTGCGCCCTTGTCGATGCCGCGCAGGATGGCAATGACGGCAGGCTTTTCGCCCGGCAGCACCTTGCCAGCCTTGACCAGCCCTTCGGCAAAGTCGGCGGCTTCGGCTTCTTCGCGCGCCGCTTCTTCAGCGGCGAGCGCGTCTTCGCGTTTTTTCAGTTCGGCCTCGCGTGCGGCCAGCGCCTTTTCGCGCTCGGCCAGCTCGGCTTCTTTGGTTTCCAGTTCGGTTTTGTCCATCGGGGTGTTCTCCGGTTGAGGGGGGGCTGGGGTGGGTTCTGGCTCGTCAAAATCGTAGGTGGGCGGCGGGTTATCACCATCGGCAAAATCCGCCAACCCCTTGACGGCGGGCGGCTGCGCGCCGAGAAAGCCGACGTGGCGCAGATAGGGGCGGTCGGGAGTGGGGTTGCTGGGATGACCGGGCGGATAAAAGGAGGCGGAGCGCTTCTTAAAACGGCCGGCCTTGAGCAGGCCGGCAAAACCCTCATCCACCTGGCTGAAGTTGGCGTAGAGGACGCCGTCGGCGTCGTTGTAGTTGAGCGATTGCACCCAGCCGTAGGCGGGCGCGTTGTCGGCAGGGTGGCCGATAACGGCGGGGGCTTCGTGCAGGGCGGGCTGGTAGCTCTCGGCGATGGCGCGCAGATAGTCCGGGGTGGCGTCCAGGACGTTGCCGTGGCTGTCGGCGTGCTGGCCGGTGCGGAAGATAGCGATGTTGTTCATGTCGCCATTGTCCGCGCGCGCGGCGGTGGCGACGATTAGACTGGTTTGGGATTTTTGGGAGTGGTTTATCCACCCCGGAGGTACGCGGGCAAACCCCACCCCTGCCCCTCCCCCACGGGGGGAGGGGGAATATTCGGGCGCGGAGGTTTTTACGGCGTTTGCTAAATGCCCTCGCGGGCGTTTCTGCGGCTGGGATGGGCAAGCGGTCGGTTTGCCACTTGCAGAGGCGGAAATCGCGTTTTAGGCGGGTTACGGTTGTCGCGCGGCGAAAGCGTCCTCGATAATCTCAAGGATGGCGGCGACGTCGTCGTCAGAGACGCCAAGGTAGGGGCGTGCCGGGATGGTGGCCTTGTGCTCCCGCCCCGTCTGCCCGCCGAATTGGTGGATGGCGGAATAGATGCGGTTGCTGCCGATGGCGACCGAGACATTGGTCGCCTGATAGCGCAGGGTGTCGCGCAGATAGCCGCGCAGTTTGAGAATGCGGTCGTGGCCGTGGAAGGCGCGTTTCCATGCGGCGTATTTGCTGTTCAGCGGCTCCCACGGGCGACCGTCCGGGTCGGTCTCTTTGTCAAAACGCGCATCGGTGGAGAGCAGCAGCTCCTCGCCAATCGCCGTAAATACGGCCTTGTCCAAAAATCCGGCAGCGGCGAGCTGTTCGAGGTAGGCGATGACACGCGGGTCGTCAAGGGTCAGGGCTGGCATGGGGTGTTCTCCGGGGGTATGATGGGCAGGACGCGATGCCGTAGAGCCCCATTCAGGTCGACGGGATTGGCGCCTCAAGGCACGGCGGGGTAACGGATGCTTCCCCGGTGCTGCTGGTGTCAAGTGATGCCGGTTCAAATCCGGCCCGGTTTCGCGGCGCATCCAATGGCTGCGGGGGTTTCCTACTGGAAAGGTTGGTGATCGCCACCATGATCCTGTTCGAATCAGGCAAACCGCAGCCAAAGCCCCCGTTGGGGGCTTTTTTGTTGCTTCAAATGTGGCCGTAAATGAGTTTGTTGTTGCCGATGCCGAGCGCCTGCAACTGGTCGGGGGTAAGGATTTCGTTGCCGCTGCGGATGATGTTGCCAACGTGCCGCTCGCGCCCGCCGCCTGCGCGGATGGTCTTGATGTCGTTGTAGTTGAGCTTGAGCACGATTTTGGCGTCGGTGCCGGGAATGGCGCAGAGGTAAATCAGGGTGGGCGGGGTCTCGCTGTCGTCGAGAAATGCCGCCTGCGGGTTGGTGATGTAATCAGCAATGTTGCGCCAGTAGCTTTGCGGCAACGGGCGCACCTTGACCGTGCGTTGCACGTGCCAGATGTCATGGTCGCGCAGGGTAATGACCGAGGTTTGCAGGGTTATGCCTTCCTGGGCGAGCGCGTCAATGATTGGTGTCGGGATGGTGCCGATCGAGAGTTGCCGTCCTTTGGTATGCGCGCCGGCAAAGATGTCATCCACCATTTCCGCCACTTGCCTGTTCAGCATTTGCCGCGTCTGCGGGTCATCCAGCACCTGCTGCATGGCGTTAGTCGCCAGTTTCGGCGGCACCGCGCTCGCCTTGTCAAAGAGGCGCTGCAAACCGTCGCGCCCGGCGTTTTTGCCGGGGATGCGGTCAAAGCCGGGGTCTATGCCCTTGGGGACGTCCACCAGGCGCGGGTTGCTACTGTTTTTGCCGATGAGCTGCTGTTGCCACTCGATGGCCGGCGCTTCGTCCACCTTCAGCCCGCGCCGCTCCAGACTGCGCTTGCTGTGGGCAAAGACGGTGCATTTGCAGCCGTAGGCGTTAATCGGGTAATGCGTCTGCCACCACGGGTCATCGCAATGCAGTACCAGACCGTTCCACGCCTCGTGTTCGGGGCGCGGATGCTTTTGCCCGTCGCGGTGGCGGTATTCCCAGTAGGGGCGCAGGTGTTTCATTTCCTGCTGTTGTTCGTAACGTCCGGCCTGATAGCTCGCGTGCAGGTTGGTGTCGTAGATGAGTTTGCTGCGCCAGTCGCGCCCACCGTTGTACTGCCAGCCGTATTTGGCGACGATGTCGTCGAAGTCGCGGCGAAATTCCTCCAGCGTGGTGCCGTCGGCAATCGCCTTGTCCACCGCGCGGCGGAAATCGGCAACGAGGTCGAGGCGGTTGGCACCAGCGACGACAAAGGCGTGGTCATGCTCGGCGCCGTAGATATCGGCGTAGCTCTCGGTCGGCAGGTTGAGCTTGCGACGAAAATAGTTAATCTGCTCGGCAAAGGGGAGCTGCGTGTGCGCGAGGCTCATGCGGTCTCCGTCTTGGCCTCATGGCGTCCGGCCAGATGGGCGGCGGTGGTGGCACGGGCAAAGATGTCGGCGTACTCGTCGAGCGGTAATTCGCCCGCCAGCGCGTCCAGGCGCTCGCGGAATTGCAACAGGGTCTCAGATTGCGCCAGCTCGGCGCTGATTTTGGCGAGCCATGCCTCGCCATGCGGCGCCAGCTCGCGTGCGAGGCGGCTGCCCATATCGTCCGGCGTGGTGGGGGTGTCGCCTTCGGCAAAGTCTTGGGCATCGTCTGCCGCTACCGGCAGGGTACTGGCGGCGGGCATCGGCTCCCACGCGCCGCCAAAATCCTGCTCCAGTTGTGCCTGCGTCGGGCGGTAGCCGAGCGGCGCCAGTTTGGCGTAGGTGTCGGCCAGTTTTTGCAGGTCTTTGGTTTCTTCGGTGCGCAGCCACAGTTTGGGCGGGTGTGCGTTCGGGAAATTCCACTCGGTCAGCCATACGGCAATGGTGCTGTTAAACGAGGCGCAGAGCAGGTCGGCATCGGCCTTGACGATGTCGTCTTTGACTTCGTCCTGCACTTCCGCCTTGTACTGCCCGCCGACCGCCTGCGAGGTCATCACCTGCCCCAGGATGACCAGCGCAATCGCCTCGTCCATGTATTCACAGAGTTTGGCGTAGTCTGTGGTGCCTGCCTCGCCCTTGAGCAGCTCGATGGTGGCGCCGAGCGGGGTGACGGTGGCGGCGGCGTTCTTAATGGCGGTCAGTGCGGTCAAGAGCTGCTGTTTGTCCGCTTCGGCGGTGGGGCTGCGCGGGTCATATTGCCCATGTGGCACGCTGGTCGCCGCTTTTTCGTTGCCGACCAACCAGAATTTGACGTTGGATTTTTTGAACAGCACCGGCCAGTAGAGGAAATGCGCCAGTCCCAAGCCGTAGGGGTTGTCGGTGGTATCGCCGCCCGCGGAGAACGTCCAGAATTTGCGCGGTGGCATCACCTCGTCGGCGCCGTTGCCGGTGTAGATGAGCTGCCGCGTGATGTCGTACTTGAATTTGCCCCGGTCGCGCACCAGCACGTTATCCAGCACCACGCGGCCATCCTCAATGCCCCACATGACCTCACCGACCGCGATGCCGTAAAACACGCCCCAGTGCATCGCCTTGAGTACCGCGTCAAAGTTGAGCCGCTGCAACTGCGCGGCGACAAATTCCGCCGCCTCGACGTCGGCGGCGTTGTCCGGGTCGTGCGGCAAAACCTGCCGCTCCAGCTTGGTCAGCGCCGTTTGCCGCTGCGCCCAGGCACCGGTGACGGTGGTGTCGGTCAGGAGGTCGCGGTAGCCGTTGAGGTCGCCGCCGAGGCGCTGCGCGAGCAGGGTGTCGAGCTGTTCGATTTCGGTGAGGTTGCGCTCAACGGCGACTTCTTGCGAGGGTTTGTTCGGGCGGGCGAGGTTTTTGTTGTCGGTAGTGGCCATGTTCAGTAATCCAGGTATGCGGGAGCGTTGTAGCCGTCCTCAATGGCGACGGTTACGGGCAGGGCGGTATTGCTGCGGCTGGCGGCGTAGGCGAGGCAGAGGGCAATGGCGGCGTCGCCGTGGCGCTCGCTGTCCTTGCCGCTGCGTCGCCCCAGTTTGATGACGCCGTCAATGCGCTCCAGCGCGCGCAGGTCGTCGATGATGTCGGCGTCTTTGGGGATGCGTAGCGCGTCGTCTTCCAGCGCGGCCACCAGCGGCGGCATATGCTCGCTGTACCAGGCATTGGAGAGTTTGATTTGCGCAACGCGGTTGCCGTAGCGATCATGCGCGGCTTCGGCGAGGTACTCGCCGTTGCCGGAAGCGTCAAACCACGCCGCAGTCAGGCGTGGTAGGCGGTCGAGCAGGTAATAGACGATTTGCCGCTGTTGTGCGTGCGGGATGTTACGTAGCTCGACCGCAAACGGTACATGGCGGCGGGTATCGGCGGCGATTTGCAGCGGCACCAGTACCGAGAGGTCGCCGTGCCGCGCGAAGTCCATGCCAAAGACGTGTTCGCGCGTGCCGTCGAGCGTGGCCAGCAGCGGACGCAATTCGCGCTCGCACCAGTCGGCGATGTCAGCGGTGCGCATTTCCGCCGGGTATTCCGCCCAGCCGTCGGGCTGGGCAAGGCGCAGGATGGGGACGGGGTCGGCGCGCAGCTCCAGCAGCCCGCGCGATAACACTGCGCCGCCGCTGTTGGAGGGGATGACGCGCAGCTCTTCGTCGGCGTCCGCGCCGTATTGTTCGTAGATGCCCGCCACCCATGCCGCCTCGCCCGCTGCCGTCCACTCCATGCCGCGCACTTGGCAAATGCGGCGGTAGAGGCCTTGCGCGACCGCCTCGTCGAAGGTGGTGCGATGCAGGGCGTAGGGTTTGCGCCCGCCACGGATGTCCTGGCAGAGCTGGTTGAAGGGGTTATCGACGCCGTCGTGCGTGCTGATGATGGCGACCTTGCCGCCCCACATGAGCAGCGCCATCGCCGCCTTGAGCAGCTCATCAAGCTGCTCGTGGAATGCGGCCTCGTCGATGATGACGTAGCCCTGTTTGCCGCGCAGGTTGGAGGGGCGCGACGATAAGGCGGTGATGCGGTAGCCCGACGCGCAGCGGATGACAAAGGTCAGGATGTCCTTGTCGCCGTCGTTGAGTATCTCCTCGCTTACCGCCTCGGCGACCAACTGGTAATGGCCAATCCAGTCGGCGCTGTCACGGATAAATTCCTCAGCCATGTCCTTGTTGTAGCCGATGTACCAGACGTCCATGCCGGAGGCGGCCGCCGCCACCAAGGCGGCCTCGGCGGCGGTGGACCAGCTGATGCCGATGCGGCGTGATTTTTCATAGACGCGCACCGGGGTCGGGTCGTTAATCCATTGCATTTGGTAGGGCAGGAGGACACCAGCCATCTCAGCCTCCCAAGATGCGCTGCTTGATGAGTTCGACCGCCTCGTCGGATAGCCCTTGCGATTTGGCGGTGGCTTCGACGTCGGCGGCGGCGCGTGCCAAGGCGGCCTGCTCGATTTCGCGCTGGCGTTTGTCGTTAATCGTGGATGCCCGCTCCAGCTTTTCAATCGCTTGGGCAAGGTCTTTCAAGAGGCCGGGGTGTGCCGGTTCTTCGTCTTCCGATAATTGCAACGCGGTTTCAAAGGCAAGGTTGCGCACCAATTCGTTCAGGAGCGCGCCCACCTTGCCCTGCGGCTGGTTGCCAAAACGGGCAATCCACATGTCGGCGATTTCGCGCGATTGCTGGATTTTTGCGCCGACCTCGCTCATTTTCAGCGCATAGCGGTTGACCGCGCTCTTGCTGCGCGGTTTTTCGCCCAGCTCGGCGAGGACGGCATTGAGTCGGTCGGTCGCCTCCAGCTGGGTGATGGCCGGGTCGCGCAACCAGCCCTGCAACTGCTCCAGCAGCGCGGGCGGCAGCGTCTTGATGCTGTTTGCCGCCATTAGCGTCGCGCCTCAATGCCGCGCAACTCGGACGGGCGCAGGTCGCGGATGCCGTGCGCCCGTGCCTTGCCGCGCGCGATTTCGAGGCCACGGTCGGTGAGCGTTACCATCGTCAGGCTGGGCGACGGATAGCTGCGGGCAACATAGCCCTGCTCCTCCAGCCAGGCGATTTCGGTTTGCAGCTGGTCGTAGGTGGCGTTCTGCCCGGTCTGTTCCAGGCAGAGGTCGAGCATGTCGAGCGACAGGCGGTAATCGCTGTCGTATTCGAGCAGGCTCAGGATAGCGCGGCGGCGATAGGCGCGCACGGCGTCTTGCATCATGATTTGTCTCCTTTCAAGAGCACTTCGAGGATGAGCTTGCTGGTGTCATTCACGCCGTCAAGCGCCCCCTCCATCTTGTGCAGGGTTTCTGCCTGACGGTCGAGGCGTTTGTGGATGTTGCCGATGGCTTCACGGTTCGGCAGGTGTTCGAGGCGCGTTTCCAATTCGGTCAGGCGGTTTTTGACGTGGCCGAGTTCTTCGGTAGCTTTGTCTTCCAGCGCGGCGATGCGGCTGGCGTTTGCCTTGTGTTTGGCGAGTATCCAGACGTAGATAGTGATGCCCGTCGTAAACAGTAACTGGATGACGTCAATGATAAATTTCCAAAGCGGGATATTAGGCGTGCCCACGTTGTCTCCTTTCGTAGTGTTGTTGGCATTCGAGGCAGCGGATGGCGGCCGGGTTGGCGGCGCGCCGCGCAGCGGGTATCGGCTCGCCGCAGTCCTCGCAATCCGCCTGCCCGGCCTGTGCCTGCGCTGCATGGATGCGGGCAAGCGCATTGGCAGTAGTCGCCTCAATTAGCGCGGCGGCGCGGTCGGCATCGTCCATGCCGTACTCCATTGACGGATGACCGCGAGGCGCGCATTGCAGGTGGCGAGCGCCTGATGCTGCTCGATGAGGTAGCGGGCGACATCGCGCTGCGTCGCGCGCTGCGGGTCGGGTTTTTCAGGGATGGCGACCGGCGCGGCGAGGCCTGCCGGTACGGCGATGGGGCGGTAGTGCGGGATGTCGCGCGTGCAGGCGGTGAGCGTGATGGCAAGCAGCAGGGCGATGGCTCTCATGGCAAATCCTCCAGCGCTTGCCGCAATACCGGCGCCACCGGGGCATCGTCATGCGCCGGGGCCTGTTGCACGCGGCGAATGGCGGGGCGGTATTGCGCGCTTATCTGCGACTCGGTTGTGATTAACGCCTGATAGGCCGCATCGGCGGCAGCGTACTGTTGGGCAAGCGTTGCATTGGCCGCAGTGAGCGCAGCCACTTTTGCCTGCTCGCTTGTGAGCTGGCTACGCAGACGGCTGTTGTAGCTGCCAAGACCGACAATGATGGTCGCGGCAACGAGGACGACGATTACCGTGCGCATACCATCCCCCCACCCCAGTCACGATAGAGCGCTTGATGCTGGTAGATGATGGCGCGCGGATAGCCACGGTTTTCGGTGAGCGCCCATTTGGCGCGGCGACTGTGGCGCTCGACGTTACCCCACCAGCGTAGCGGGTCAGCACCACGCCGCGCGGCAAGGCGCTGGTCGCGTTGCAGCCAGCCGAGGCCGCCGTTGTAGGCAGAGAGCGTCATCGCCCAGCGCTCGCAGTCATTAGCAGCACGGATGCGCTGATAGAGGTGGTGGTCATAGGTAACGAGCGCGCGGATCGCCCAGCGCGGATCAAAGGCATTGCCGACGGCAAGCGCCTGCGGATAGGCCGTCTTAATCCACGCTTCGGTGTCCGGCGTAAATTGGGCAAGGCCGCCGGCAAAGCGGGAGCGCGCGCCCTTGCGCCACAAACTCTCCTGATGGATTTGCCCGGCCATGACCGGCACGGGCGCGTCAATGCCCCACACGGCGCGTGCCTCACGGATGAGCTCGCGCTGGTAGGCACGGGAGCGGGTCTGCCAGTCATCGGCGGCGGTTGCCCATTGGCAACCGACCGCCGCGACGACAAACGCGAGGAGTTGTAGGGTGCGCCGCATGGTTACAATCCAATCGCAAAGGCGAGGACAACGGCAGAGACCAGCAGCGCGCGGCGAATCATGACCGCCGCAAAGACGATAGGCTCTTGGCGCATCTCAAACGGTCGATACGCGGCAAAGATGGTGCGGTCGGCGTAGTAGCCAAGGGCAAGAGCGATGCTGATGTAGATGGTTTTGAGCAGCAAGAGGCCAATTTGCTGGCGGGCGATGATGGCTAGGACGACGAGCAGCACGGCGCTGATGACGTACCAGATGGCCATTTTGTTGTGTTTTTTGGACATGGGGGTCTCCGGTTGATTGACTGGAGCCATGATAAAAATCGCCGCATAAAGCGGCGATTAGACTGGTTTGGGATTTTGACGGACTTCAGACCTTGATTTCTTGCCAGTCGAGGTCAGGGGCTTTGCCCTCGATGCGCAGGGTGATGGCGTCGTAATAGACGCTCTCGCCTATCTGCGTCTGTCCCGTGATGACGACTACGCCGCCGGATGGCGTCTCCCCCACCCAGCTATCCGCGCCCTTGCCGCCGATAATTTTGGCGACGGCACGGTGGCGCGGGTTGATGAGGTCGATGAGCTGCTGTCTGATGTTACTCATGTCAGTCTCCCATATAGCGGTCGATGGTTACGGTCTGCGTCACCACCGGTGCGCCGTTGTCCAGCTCGACCGTGACCGATACCCCCTTGATGACGCCCTGCCATGTTTGCCCCTGCTCCGCAAATGCCCATACCGCCCCCAGCTCGGCCAGCGGCAGTTGGTATTTTTCTGCCCAGGGCAGGGTGACGGTTTCGATTTTGTGGGTGCCGGTCTCGGAGAGTGCATGGATGCCCGCGGCGCGCATGACGTCGGTGTCGGTGTAGGCGGCGTGGGTCAGGGTGGAGGCCTCCGGCTGTTGGTCGGTGCCCTCACGATAGACCAGCCCGCCCTTGGCCTTGGCACCACCAATTTGCTCGGCGGCCGGGGTAAGGCGTACCGCGTTGCAGCGCTCGCTGATGCGGCGCTGTCCGCTGACACTCAAGATGAGGTTGGCCGGGATGGTGAGCGCTGGCGTGGGTTTCGCCCACGCGGGTTGCCGCCACACGGGACGGACAAAGAGCTGCGCCTCGTAGGGGTGGCTCTCGACAAAGGCGCCTGCTGCCTTGGCGAGGTCGGCGATAACCTCAATCGGCGTCTGTCCGGAGACGGTGTAGCTGTCACCGGGGATGAGCCAGTCCACCGCCTCCCACGCCGCGATGTGGTAGGGCAGCAGGTTGAGCTGCTCGTCGGCGATTTGTCGCGCGTAGCGGGCGGCGTCGTACTTGCTGTGTCTGCCCTTGGCGTAGTCGGCGCCCAGCTTGGCGGTGATGCTGCGTCCGGTGACGCTGTAGCTGTGGCCGATAAATTTGCGCGTGTCGCGGTAGTCCTCGGCGAGGATGTCCCAGCGGTTGCCGTTGATGCGCAGGGTGATGACGGCCTCGTCGCCCGCGGCGCGTTGGTCAATCTTGAGCTTGGCAAATGATGCGGGCGAGAGGGTGATGTCGCCCTGCCAGCAGTAGGCGTCGGTGTCGGTGGTGAGCGTCAGGGCGAGCAGGTCGAGCGGCTCGCCGTTAAGGTCGGCGGTAATCTTGTTGTGCATGATGTATCCCGGCAATATCGGTAAATCATTGGTGTTGCCGTCGTGCCAGCAGCGTAGCGGCAGAGCAAGGCGAGCGCTGTCGCGGCTGATGCGGCGGCGGGCAAAGGGCAGCGGCAGCCGGTCGGACGGCGGGCGGATGCGGCAGGGCGAGAGGTCGGGCGGCGGTGGCGGCAGCGGGATGGGGTAATACTCGCAGGGCGGCCGCACCGCACGCTGGTAGCGCACCGGTTGGCAGGCACGCAGCGCAGGTCCCCAGCTGTGTTGTATGGTGCAGTTGATGAGCCGCGGCGCGACACTGATACGCGGTGCCGCGCAGCCCCGCAGTAATGGGGCGGCGGCTGTTGGCGCGACGGTGCAGGTCTTAACCAGCACGCCCGCGCTGTATGGTGGCGCGGCGCAGTGGGCGAGCGCCGGATAGGCGCCAATGCCCACGCGCGCGCAGGTGGCGATACGGTAGGTCGGGCTGATATGCGCCGTCTGGCAGTTGCCGATGCCCGGCACCGGGGTGATGGCATGGTGTTGGCAGAGGGCGACGTCCTGCATCGGCGTGACGTCTGCGGGCAGGCAGTTGCTGGCGCGCGCGGGACGCCCCAAGGCGGGCAGGCAGGCGGTTATATCGACCGTCGGCGCCACCCGCGCCACGCCGCAACTGCTGATACGCACGGTCTTCGCTTGGGGTGGCGGTTTGGGCTGCGGCGGGGTGATGTTGCCTTTGGCGCGCAGCGGCAGGGCAAGGCGGGCGCTGTCGCGGCCGCCGCTATGTTCGCCAAGGGGGAGAGGCAGACGATCAGGTTCGGGCGTTGCCATGTATGGCTATCCTTGTGGCTTCGCGGTGGGGCAAGCCCCACCCTACGCTTGCCATGACGCCCACAGTTGCGCCTGCTCTGTCAGCGTCAGCGTGGTCGATGGCTTGAGGTCGTCGTAGCAGATGGGCTCGTACTGCCGCGCCGGATGGCGTCCCATGATGAGGTAACGCCGTGCCGGGTTGAGGTAGGGCACGAGGTAATGGCCGTTGGGCAGTGAGCGTGTCTGCTGTTGTAACAACAGGGTCTCGGCGTCAAAGACGTAGATATTGCCGATGCCCGCCGCGCCGCCAACGGTAACGATGCCGTCCTCGCTACCGGCCATGTAGCCGCGGTGGTCGGGGATATAGTGTGGCTCTAGCAGCATATCAGTACCGCCATTTGTCGGTGCGCACCACGAGGCGGGCAAAGGGTTTGTTGAGGTCTTTCCAGCCGTAGCTGTGCAACACTATATATTGCGCGCCCTCGTCGTCAATCACGGTCAGGTTATCGGCGGCGCGGGTGTTGGTATACACCCCGGGCACGGCATAGAGGCGCTCGCCACGTTGCAGCAACACCGGCGCCACGTATTCCCCCGCCGTCTCGCGCGGCGGGGTAAACAAGCTGAAAAAATCCTGCGCCTGCGCGCCGCTGTCATCGCGGTAGCTTTTGGCTTTGACGCTCGCCGAGGCGTTTGCGTCGTAAAACATGCTGCTGTGCGAGCCGTCGTTGTAGTTGCCGCCGCTGTGGGCGAGGATGAGGGCGCGGCTGCCGTTGTCGGTGCTCGTCGTGTCGCCGTAGTAGAGCATCATGCCATTGCGGCCGGGGCTGTCGTAGCCGCCCTCCACCCAGACGATGACGCTGCGCGCCGAGGCGACGACCGCCCAGCGGCCGCTCCATTGGTTGCCCTGCCCGTGTTTGTAGGGGGTGGCAAGCTCCAATATGGCCTCACCGTTGTCAATGTCGCTCATTTGCCGGTAGGCCGCGACGCGGCTCACCCCGCTCTGGTCATGGACGCGCAGGTAGCTGTCCAGCTCGCCCGATTTTGCCGGGGCAATGACGCGCTTGCTGGCGGCCGCGTCCTCATGCGGCATCGTCCAGCCCGCGCCGGGCTTGTTGCCGTAGCCGGTGACCAGGCAGGCCTTGAGGATGAGAGAGAGGTTGGCTTTGGTCAGCGCCGGGGCGTCGTCGTCGGTTGAGCGATACAGCGTGGCGGGCATTTCGAGGTTGTTGGCGTACATGGGATTTCCTGTTGTTGTTCGGGTGGTTTATTCAGCAGCGAGGTGTGCGGGCAGCCTTCACCCCCGTCCCCTCTCTCGCTGCGCGAGCTGTTCCAGTCCCAAAGGGAGAGGGGGGAAGGTGTCGGTTACACCTCCACCGTGTTGCCGCGCAGGCACATGACAAAGCCGTCGGTATCGGTCTGTTTGGTCGCAGACGGTTGCACGGCGCGCAGTATCCACACGCCCAAATGCGTGCCGTAGGTATTGAGGCGCACCGCGTTGCCGACCGCCCACGGCGATGCGCCGTTGTTGATGCCAAACGCGCCCTTTTTCAGGACAAAGTACGGCTTGCCGGTGGCAGCGTTAATCGGCGCGAGGTCTTGCAGCGCGTCATAGCGGCCGACAAAGCCGAGCGCCTCCGAGTAGAGGTCAAACTGCGTGCCGTCGCGCCAGACAATCGCCCAGCGGTCGGTGGTGGCGCCGTCGTCGGTGAGGACGAGCGGGTAGTCTTTGAGGTTGAGTTTGGCGGTGATGGCGTCGCCTCTAGGGTCATCCGACCAGACGTTGTCAAAGAGTTTCTGCGACCACGGCGGGCTGTGCCGCACCTCCAAATCGCCGCCGATGAGCGCCGAGGAGATGTAGGTGTCTTCCTTCGGGTAGTCTCGGCCGGTCGGAAATTGCAGTTGCAAGGTGCCGTCAATGTCAGCGACGATGACCCGGTTTTCTTCTTCTCGCGCGTGGTGGGCGGCAATCGGCATGGTGTACGCAGAGAGGTCGAGCGGCGTTGCCCAGGTGAGGGTGCCTGCGTCCAAGTCGTAGTCGTACCATTTGGCCTCAATCGCCTGATTTTTGGCGTCGCGCAGGCAGAGGCTGTCGATGTGATCACGCGAGAGCCGCACCGTCTGCCCGGCGCTGTGCGCGCTGCCGAGGTCGTCGGTGAGGCGGTGGCCGATGACGATCATGTCGCCGCGTCTAAATATCGGCACCCTGCCGTCGGCGGGCAGGCGTACCGCGTCGATACCGATGGCTGAGGTGTCGAGCGGCAGATAGGTGTAGCTGACGGCGTTGTAGAGGATGGTGTCGGCATACACCTGCGCCGGTTGCCAGATTTTGCCGTCGTCGCGCACGGCGTCGGGGTTGTACCAGTATTTGCTTTCGTTGCCCGCTGCCACCACCCACTTGCCAAAGCGGACGCGCACCACCCCGGTCTCGTAGTCGATACTGCCCTCAACGTTGCCGCCTGTAATCTTGCCGCCGTTATCGGCGCGCACGTTGAGCTGCCCGCCGCTGAGCGGGGTCGCGGTGATTTGCAAGGAGGCGGGGCGGATGGGCGAGGCCGGGATGCGCCATACGGCGGTGTCGACCGGGTTGGCCGATACTGTCCCGGCGAGCGCCTGCAAGCTCACCGCCCCCGCCGGCGCCTGCTCGACGGTGGCAATGCCGCTCTCGTAGTTGATGCTGCCGATGCGCGCCGCCGCCCCGGTCGCAGGCTCCAGGCGGTAGTAGAGCTCGCCGCGGCGGTCAAAGTAGGTCTCTTGCCCGATGGCAAAGCGCACCGAGCCGGGGACGATGCGCTCGGCGTAGGTCGGCAGGAGGTCAATGCGTAAGACGCCGGAGCTCGCCTTTTTGCTGCGCGCGTCCTCCGTCTGCTGCCCGCGAAACTTAGCGCTCACCACAAAGCTGTCATCAATTGGTGCCGAGGCAAGCGCGTCCACGTACTCGTAACCGGCAAACACCATGCGGTAGAGCGGTTTGACCGTCTGCGTGGTGCCTTGGGTGGAGACTATCTCCTCGCCCATCGGCTGTTTGCGGTAGATGGCTTTGGGGATTTTGACGACCGCGTCCGGCTTAAGTTTGATGACGCCGGTCGTGTAGTTAATCGTGCCACGGCTGACGCCACCGGCATCGCGGAGCGCGCCCGCACCGTCATCGCGCACCGTCACATAGGGGTCGACCTGGCGGGTGTAGGCCTCGCCCGCCTGTACTTTGGTGTCGTAGTCCTCGACCAGTACGTTGTAGGTGAGCTCCACGCTACGCGGCTTGATTTGTGTTTGGCCGAGGGTGAGGTTGACGTTGCCGGAGCCGTCGCGGCTTGGCGCCTTCCACTCGGCGGTCTGCGGCTGGCCGACCGAGTAGTCCACCTTGACGTCGAGGCGTTGCTCGCCGCCGGGGTAGCTGCTGAGGGTAATGTCGCCGCTGCGGTAATCGACCGTCCCCGACCAGGCGCCCGTAATGTTGCCTTGTCCGTCGTCTTGCGCGGTCTTGGCGCCATTGTCCGTCCAGCTTAATTTGACGGTGTTGGGGGCGAGGCCGGCCTCGGTGGCAATCAGCATGCTGGCGGCGGGTTGACTGTCGGCGCGGTTATGCACCGTCGCCTGCGTCCCCCATGAAAACAGTACCTCGCTGCCCACGTCCGGCATCTCGCCGCAGGTGATGCTGACCGAGCCGGTGCGGTAGTTGAGGCTGCCGCTGCCATGCCCGGAGCTGCCGCCACGCAGGGCGCCTGAGCCGTCATCCCGCAAGTCGTACCAGCGGCCTTGCGCACGGTACGACACTTGCAGCGAGCCGGGCGCAGGCACCGGCAGGATGGTGAGGACATAGTTGTAGCTGCGGTTGTTAATCAACACCGGGATGCTGGCGGTGTCTGCCACCTGCAACAGCTCCGCCGCCGGTCTAAAGTAGAGCGTCCACGACCCGCCGCTGCTCAATGTCTCGCTAAAGCGCAACTCGCCGCGCGCGTAATCGACCGTGCCGACCGCGGTATCGCCGCGATAGAGCGTACCGCCGCGGTCGCTGACGGTGATGCCGTTCGTCGTGAGACGCAGACTTCCGGGGGTAATGGCATTGCCCGCGTGCAGCACGGTACTGTCATTGATGGCGTTGTAGGCGGAGAGCACCGATTCGCCCTTGGCCGCGTCAAAGATGAGCTGGCGTTGCCCGGCGGCGGTGTAATCTGTCAGCGGCGTCTCCACCTGCGAGGTCGGCACCAGTTTTTCCATGATGCTCGGCAGGCGGATGGTCTGCGTGTTGGCGCGGATGGCCTCGACCAGCGGCTTGACGCCGTAATAACTGGCGCTGTCGGAGATGTGCGTCTCCATCAACAGACACGGTGGGTCGGCATGGGTGATGGAGGGATAATCGGCGCCGATAAAATCCGCGGTGAGCGCGGTCGAGGTCTCCATCTTGACCACGGTGCGGACAAAATCCTTGCCGTCCGGCGTGGTAAAGGTGCGGTTCTCGGAGCTGACGCGGATAACCTGGATGTACTGCTCCTCGGTGGGGTAGCCCTTTTTGACTTGGCGCAGGCAATAGACGTCGCCGACCAGCGGCAAGGCCTCATCGGTGCGCTGATACGCCTGGACGATGCGTGAGCCGAGCGATTGCGTCGAGAGCAGGGTCATCTTGCTCTCGATGGTATAGACGGCGTAGGCCGCTATCCGTTTGATGATGTCCTTGCGCCGCTCGCCGTAACGCACGCCACGGTAGAGCAGGTGGCTGACGTTGGCGGCTTTGGCGGGCTTGCTGATGATGACGTGCGCGCCGCCGAGCTTGGCGGCATCGGGTCGGCGCACCGCCGCATGCACCGAGCGCGCCGAGAAGCGGCCAATGGTGCGGTCTTGATCGCTCACGGGATTAAATAGCTCGTTGTCAGCGCCGGTGAGCGGGTCGCGCACCATCAGGCCGCCGCCGTCGTCGCTATCGGTGAGATTTTCCGTCGGGTAAAAGCGCAGGTCTTGCGTGGTGAGTTGGGTATGGCGTTTGGTCATTATCTGTTACCGGGTTGCATTAGATGGTCATCAGGTGGAGGGTCGGCGCCTCGTACTGCGCCGTGCCGTCTTCGGGGGCGCGGTAGGCGACCGGGGTCAAATCAGAGAGCGCCGGGCGGGCAAAACAGACGTTGAGCCGCCGCCCGTCGGGGTGCGTCAGGGTTATTTCGAGTTCGGGGACGTCTGCCCAGGCGGCAAGCGTCTCCAGCGTCGCGCGCGGCAGCCAAATCCACTCGCCGCCGAGCGTTACCGGACGCCCGGCGAGCATCGTCCCTTGCTGGATAATGGCCGCGCCGCCGAGGCTGTATTGCACGGACGACTGCGCCAGCGCTTGCCAGTCAAACTCATCGCGCCAGCGCATATCGGCCGGCAGTTCGAGGCTGTCGTTGTTGTCCTTGCGGGTTAGTGTCCAGTTCATCGCGGGCTCCGTTTGGCGGCGTTGTAGAGTTCGTTGGCAAAATTCTGTGCGCCGCGTTTCTCGGCGGCAGCGATGCGGTCGTCCCAGACGTCCGCCACCTGCTGCGGGCTGATGTCGCCTGCGCCGTGACGGGTGGCGCTGCTGGCCGTCGTGCTGCGCGGCGTGGCGTTACCGCGGCTGCGCGATTCCTGCGCGCGCGCTGCCGCCTCGGCTTTCTTGTCCGCCGCCTGCCGCGCCTTCTCGGCGCCGATTTGCCGCTGGAGTTCGAGGGCACGCTCGTACTGGGCGATTTCTTCGGCGTTGCCACGGATTCGCGCCTCTTGCAGCTTGCCCTCCAGCTCGCGCAGCTTGCGCTGCTGCTCCAGCTTCGCGGTTTTGCTGTCGTCGCCCTTGAGCTGCGCCAGTTCGGCATCAAGATCGGCGGCGGTGTCTTTGGCCTGCTGTTGCAGGTCTTCGAGTTTTTTGCGCGCCGCGTCGATGCTGGCGTTGAGGTTGCGCAAGGTGGTGCTGTCCAGCGCGGCGATGTCGGAGGTAGCGGCGTGCGTTGCCTCCGCGATGTCGTGCATGGAGACGGTGCCGTCGCTGGTGCGCTGGTTGAGGCGCTCGGTGGCGGCTTCCGCGCGCTGCACGTCGGCGACATACTGCTGGCCAACACGCGACATCGCCGCCACCTTGCGCAGGTAGTCGTCGGCGTCCATATGCCCCATGCTCGTCACCATGCGGTTGATGGCGTCATCGACGAGCCCGACCGCCTCGGCATTGAGCTTGCTGGCGTCGTAGATGGTTATCAGCGCTTTTTTCTTTTTCTCGGTGGCTTCGGCGGCCTGTTCGCTGGCCTCGGCCTCTTTTTTCTGCGCGGCAGCGTGTTCTTGCGCGGCTTGCGCCGCCTGCCCGTGCGCCTGCGCGGCGGTTTCGCCGATTTTGGCGGTTTTGGTGCGTAGCTCCTCGGTTTTGTTTTTGATTTGTTCGAGGATGTCGGCGTACTGTTTGGCGGAGAGTTCGCCTGCCGCAAAGGCCGCCTTGGCTTCGGTGCCGATGCGTTCGAGACCGCCGAGGTCGGCGCTGTTGAGGCGTTCTTTGAGCGCATCCATTGCGGTTGCCGCCGCATCCGGCAGGCCTTTGATGCCGTCAGCCATGCGTTTGAGCTGGCCTTGCGTCAGCTTGTCCATCGCCACGCCGCTGTCCGTCAGTTGCTGTTTCAGCGCTGCCCATTCTTCTGGCGACGAGATTTTTGCCGCCAGCGCTTCAAAGCCTGCACGCGCCGCGGCGGTCGCATCCAAGCCGGCATCCATCGCCTGCTGCACCGCATAGGTGTAGTCGCTCATCGCTTTTTTGGATTTCGCGGAGACGCCGGTAAAGACTTCGTCAAGGTCAACGCCGATGTCGGCAAAGGCATTCTTCGCCGCTTCCGCCGCCTGTTCTTGTGCTTCTTTGGTCTTTTGCGCGGCTTCGGTGGCGGCCTTGGTTTGTTTGTCCGCCTCGGCGATTGCGGCATCCGTAACTGCGCGCGCCGCGTCAATGGCAACTTGGGCAAAGCCCAATATTGGCTGTTCGGCAGCTTCTACCGCCTCGGCGGTGGCTTGTGGGATTTGCGCAAGGGAGGCGCTGGCTTTTTCGGCGGCATCTTGTGCCGTCCCTGCGATGGATTCTCCGCTGGCGCGGATGGATTCGCCCGCGTTGTTGATGACCTCCAGCAGCGCGCCGCGCGCGTTGTTGGCAACTTCGTTCAGGCTGGAGAGACGCTCCAGCATGCTGTTCGAGGCGCTGTCAGTGATGCCGAAAAAGTCGCTCACCGCCTCTCCTGCGCCAAGGATGCCGAGCGCGACGTTGGCGGCAACCTGCATGACGGTGGTGAGGACGATACCAATAGCCGCAAAGCCTGCTTTCAGACCATTCAGCCCGATGGAGAGCGCCTGGAATGCACCATTGAGCGCCACGCCGGTTGTTTGTAGCACGGCAAAGCCGCTGCTGACCTTGTCCACCGCCGCGCCAAAGTCCAGCTCCTTGACAAAGCGGATGACCACGTCGGCACCATGCTCAAAGGTGTCAGCGATTTTCTGGCCAAGCGCTTCAATTTTGCCGCTGGCGACCAGTTCGGAGATAACATCCGCCAGCTCCAGCATTTTCTTTTTCAGCGGTTCGAGGATGGGCGTGGCGAGCTTGAGTTTGACCGCATCCCATGCGCTTTCCAGCTCGGCAAACGCGCCGCCGACGTTGTCGCCCATTTCCTTGGCCTGATTGACCGCAAAACCGGTGGCGTCTTTGAGCTTGTTGTTTAGTTCATCGACCGCCTCAATCCCTTGTCCGACTAGTGCGCGGAAGGCTGGGCCTGCGGCCTCTCCGAGCGCGCTAATGGCTGCCTGTCCCTTCGGCCCGGCCGCTGCCAGCTCGCGAATTGCCTGGCTAAAATCGTTGGTGCGGATGCCGATGGAGGCAAGTTCGCGGCGGAAGGTGCTGGCCGGATTCTGGAATTGGCTCATCATCGTCGCCATCGCCGTACCGGCGCGACTGCCGTCAAAGCCTGCATCGGCCAGTTTGCCAATGTAGGCGGCGGTTTCTTCGAGGGTAAGACCGAGGGCGTGTGCGTTCGGCGCGGCGTAGCTCATCGCCAAGCCCATGCCCTGAATATCGGTATTGGCGGAGGACGCCGCCTTGGCAAGTACGTCGGCAACCCGCGCCGCATCGCTCATCGCCAGCCCCATGCCGGATGCGGTTTGCGTGATGTAACTGGCGGCGTCAGCGAGTTCGAGGCCGTTGCCTTGCGCCAGCGCCAGCACCGACGGCAGCGCTTCGATGGCCTCGCTGCTTTTCAGCCCGGCGCGGGCGAGATTTTCCAGCGCTTGCGCCGCTTCCGTGGCGTTATATTTGGTCTCTGCGCCCATTTTCTCGGCAGCAGCACGCAGCGCTTCCATTTCCTCGGCAGACGCACCAGAGACGGCCTTTACGGTCGAGAGCTGCGCCTCAAAATCTGCCGCGCCGCTGACGGCCTCGCTGAAAAAATCCTTGATTTTGCCCGCGACAAAGGCGACGCCAAGCGCTGCGCCAAAGGCGATGACCGCGCCTTTCAGGCGGTCAAACGCGCCGACGTTGCGTTCAGCGCTATCAGCGAGGCGGTCAGCGTCTTCGCTTGCCTGATTGGCGGCTTCCGCGAGATTGCGCAGACGGCGCGCGCGTTCTTCCGGGTCAAGGCTGTCCCACTCGGCGCGCAGCCGCGCGGATTCTTCGGTTAGCTGGTCGGTATTGTGCCCGGCGGCACGCAGTGCTTCGATGACCGCGTCAATACGGTCAATCCCGCGGACGCCCGCGGTAATAAGGAGTTCAGTATGGAGGCGTGTATTAGATGGCATGGTCGCACCTTGATTGGTTCGACCATCTTGCGACTTCTATAATAGAGCCGCGATTAGACTGGTTTGGCATTTTCGGCGACGTCGCCGGTTTGCCTGATTTCGGTTGCGCGGAGGTGGGGGTTGTGGTGTTTCAAGCAGGCGACGTCGCCGGTTTTTAGCGCTTCAATATTTGGGACGCGGTTTCAAATTTCCTTCCCGCCGTTTCCCGTTTGTTCCCGATTTTTCCCATTTATGTCGCTTTCTGCCTTTGGTTTATATCATCCCGCATCAGATGCGCGCGATGAGTTCCACTTCGTAATGGTGATAAACCAGTTGCAGCAGGCTGGCGGCAAGCTGGGCGAACAGGGTGATGCGGACGAAGCGTTGCAGGCCATACGCCTTGCGGACTTTGAAAAAGAGGACGCTCATGCAGGCGTAAGCCATGAAATACGCCGCCTGAATCCAGCCGCCCTGCTGCAAATCGAGCGACAAATCGCCGCGCAGCTGCGGCAGCGAGGCGGTGAGCAGCCCGTTTTGGAAGCCCGACGACAGCGCGAGTAATAAACCGATGGCAAGATACGCGAGCCGCCGCTTTTTCGGATGCTCGGGCGAGGCGGGCGAACCCGGCATAAAGGGCATTTCATGCGGCTTGAAGGTGTAGCCGCCGGATTGCAGGGGCATGGGGTTTCCTTTTTTCAGGCGTTTTGTCGGGCTGGTTTTGTAGGTCGGGCATTCATGCCCGACGTTTTTGTGTTGTCGGCGGTTGTCGGTGTGATGCCGTCTGAAAAGGGTTTCAGACGACGTTTTGGGGTTTTCAGGCAGTCTTTTTTGTTTTCAGGCTGCCTACCCAATTACCCGCCGCAGGCTGCTGGCTGTGCGGTAACGCCCGTGCGCGGACAGGCGGGCGAGGAAGGCTTCCAGCTCTTCCGCCGTATCGGCAATGTAAACAATGTGGTAGCAGCCGTCGCCGTGGGTTTTGTCTGCACTTTCAATGCCGTTTTCCGCGTGCAGGAAACGCTCAAACTCGGCAAAACGGTTGTGCGCCATCAGCACGGTGATGAAGTGTCGCGGGCGGTTTTCGCGCAGGGTGAAGCCGCTGATGATGCCTGCGTCCTGCATCTGCCGCACCCTTTCGGCGCACGCCTGCGGGCTGAGGTGCACCGCTTCGCCTAGCTGCTGCCAGCTGATGCGGCTGTTTTCACGCAGTCTGGCAAGGATGGCTTGGCTGATTTTGTCGTCAAATTTTTTCATTTTGGCTGTTTTTCTATGCGGATACGGCGGATTATAACTGTCTGCCGCCGCGTGGCTGGCGTACGATGGCGTTCCGATTGTTTGAAACAGGTTTTCAGGAGACCAACATGAAGAACGCGCTGATTGTGATTGACGTGCAAAACGATTATTTCGCGGGCGGAGCATGGGCGCAGTTTCAGGCTGCCGAAACGGCGGCGCGGATGAGTTCGCGCACCACCTGCTCGCGCTCGCGGTTCAACTGCACCCGCTGCGCCACCCGCTGCCGCGTTTCCAGCAGCAACTGCCATTGGCGGTAATACGTCGCCACGCCCTGCGCCAGCAACAGCCGCGTCTGCGCGATTTCGTATTCCACCACCCGCTGTTGCCCCAGCGCGGCTTCCAGCTGGTGTTTGTATTTGCCGAACACATCGGGCGACCACTGCCCTTGCAGTTGCAGCGATTCATAAGTGATATTGGTGCCGTGGTCGCCCAGCAGCCGCTTTTCCAAATCGCTGATGAGTTCGGGCTTCTCGCGCTCGTCCACGCCGTCGCGGTGCAACAGCGCACCACTCACGCCCAGACCGATTTTCACGCCGCGCTGCGCATCCGCCAAATCTGCCCCCGCCTGGCGCCTGCCGCAACCGTGCCTGCGCCGCCGCCAAATCGGGCGAGCGGGCAAGGGCGGTGTCAATCAGGCCGTCGAGCTTGGCATCGTTGAGCACCCGCCACCATTGCGGGGAAATCGGCGGCTGTGGTTGGGCGGGCAGGCCGAGGGTGGCAGCAGTTTCAACCGTGGCGAGCGGTTTGCCCTCCGGCGGCGCACACCCCGCCAGGCACAAGGCGCAGCACACGCTGCAAAAAAAGCGGAAACGCATCATAATCCCCAATGCTGAAAAAGAGGGTCGGATTATAGACAGCCCGGTTGCCGCCATGTGTGCAAAAATTTCAACCCGTTTATATAATTGCGCCTGAATAATTCCATCCCCTTATACAAAAGGAATAACCATGAACCTGATTGACCGCTATTTGCAATGGCTCACAGAACACGAGCTGGAAAGCTATGCCTATCCTCCCGCTACCCCGGAAACGATTGCCGCATTTGAAACCGCGCATGACATTACCCTGCCGGAAACCCTGCGCGAACTCTATCTGCGCCTGGGCGGACAAGAAAGCGAAATCCTGAATGCCATTCCCTACCGCCTTGTGCCACTGGCGGAAATTGCCCCGGTACAGGCGCGGTTACAGGCGCAAGTACAACAAACCTTCGGTGCGGAATGGGCGAATGTCCGGCTGAATGAATTCGAAGACGGCGATGCCGTGCAAAACATCCTCTTTCACGAAAAGCGATTGCCCATCTTCCAGAATGACAACGACGATTACTATTGCCTCGATTTTGCCCCGGCGGATGCGGGCAAAAGTGGACAAATAATCGCCGTGCGCGGCGAGCCCGATGGCGAAAGTACAGACCTGTTACTGATGTTTGCAAACATTGATGCCTGTCTGGAAGACATCATCGAAGATTTAAGCAATGAAAACCTACAAGACATGGAATCCTTTTTCGCCCATACCGGCGAAACGCTGGATAATGCGGGCGAATATCCGGAAAGCGATACCGTCGATTTATACGACGAAGAAATTGCCGCGCATATCGAACAAACGGCGGGCGCGATTGACGGCGTATTGCATGACCTGTCGCCGGGGCCGCTGCGCGTGCATCTCTACCATGTGGCGGCGGAAACATCGCCGCCCTGCCAGCTGCTGATTACCAGCGGCATGAGCAGCCTGCCGATGGCCTTCCCGGATGGAGAGACGCGCCGGGCGGAGCTGGTGATGGCGCTGCCGCCGGAATGGGACGTGCAGGCAGAAGACGCCGCCAGCGCCTGGCCGGCGCAATGGCTGCGCATCCTGGCGCGGTTGCCGCACGAACAGCAGGCCTGGCTGGACTACGGCCATACCGTGACCTTCAACGAAGACGCGACACAAACCCTGCCGGGAACGCCATTCACCGCCTTGCTGGTACTGCCGCCGCGCGGCCTGCCGCCCGCCTTTGCCGAACTGGAAACCGGCGACGGCGAGACCATCCGCTTCTACGCGCTGATGCCGCTCTACCCGGCGGAATTTGCCCTGAAAGAACGCGAGGGGATTGAAGCGCTGCTGGCACGGTTTGACGAATACGGCATTGATGTGCGCATCAATCCGGCGCGAGCGGATTGCGCCGCGTCGTAGCGGTGGCATATATATTCGGAGCCGTGAGGAGTCAGTTGCCGCGATAAACCCCTCACGGCTCCGAATATATAAGCTGTTCCCGTCGGCCGCGTCTCACCCAACCCGCAAAGCGATGACTGTTTTACCGGGGGCGTGGCCTTGCCCATCATTCAATCCGGATGCTGGTCCGGGTGCGGCCATCGCCCAGTTTCTCGCGAGCGACGCTGCCCGCTGGATAAAAGGCGCCAATGGCGTACAATCCTGAGATTTCCTCTTTATTAACCACAGGAGACCTTCCATGCAAAACATCGCCAACAAAGTCGTCATCATCACCGGCGCCTCCAGCGGCATCGGCGAAGCCACCGCGTTCAAACTCGCCGCCGAAGGCGCGAAAATCGTCCTCGGCGCACGCCGCGAAGACAAGCTGGAAACCATCGCCGACAAAATCCAGGCGGCGGGCGGCGAAGCGGCCTACCGCGCTACCGACGTCACAAAGCCCGAAGACAGCGCCGCGCTGGTCGCGCTCGCCAAAAGCCGCTTCGGCAAAATTGACGCCATCTTCCTGAACGCCGGCCTCATGCCCAGCTCGCCGTTAGCTGCCTTGGAAACCGCCAACTGGAACGCGATGATTGACGTGAACATCAAGGGCGTCTTGAACGGCATCGCCGCCGTGCTGCCCGAATTTACCGCGCAAAAACACGGCCATGTCATCACCACCTCGTCCGTCGCCGGGCTGAAAATCTATCCGGGCGCGGCGGTGTATTGCGGCACCAAATGGGCGGTACGCGCCATCATGGAAGCGCTGCGGATGGAATCGGCGCAGGCGGGGACGAACATCCGCACCGCGACCATCTACCCGGCGGCGGTGCAGTCCGAGCTGGTCAGCCACATCACCGACGAAAACGCCTCGGCAGGCTACCGCCAGCTTTACGACACCTACGAAATCCCCGCCGCACGCGTCGCCGCAGTGGTCGCCTTCGCCCTCGCCCAGCCGGATGACACCAACATCAGCGAATTCACCATCGGCCCGACGACACAGCCGTGGTGAAGGCGCCAACCGCAGGGCGGGGCTTGCCCCGCCTTTGCTGTGCAAACGTAGGTCGGCCATTCATGGCCGACATCAAAAAAATGTCGGGCATAAGTGCCCGACTTACACGACTGATTACCCGCACGCCGATTTCGCGCGTAGCGGCGTAACGCAGCTCAACCCCTTCCGCTGACACTTTTTCTCACAGCACCGGAGAACCCATGACCTTCCCCACCGGCTACGCCAATTTCTACCACAGCGACCAAGTCGTCATCCAGCCCGTGCGCTTCCAGAACCCCTACGGTATTGACATCGCGGGCAACCTCGTCCTGCCCCAAGACCACGGCAAGGCAAAAGTTGCAATAACCCGACAAAGCAAAATCCTGACACTCCTGCTGCTCCTCGCCAGCCCCGCCGCATTCGCCTGCAACCCCGCAGAAGGGTCGGGACAATGCGGCTATCTCGGTGCAGACGGC
>ERZ772924.138-NODE-138-length-33969-cov-10.780150_pt1 | contig 33969 bp, 33 predicted proteins | sample MGYA00512116_ERZ772924 | MGnify/ENA primary metagenome ERZ772924 (study PRJEB29015, sample SAMEA2737920) | human oral metagenome | biome: human oral; feature: human-associated habitat; material: dental | place: China | collected 2134 ...
CCCTGATCATGACGCTGATTTTCACGCTGCTGATCGGTACGCTGACGGTGCAGCAAACGATGGCGCAGCTGAAGCAATCGGTCGAGCGGAACATCCGCGCCGGCTTTAGCATCGCCAGCAAGCAACCGTCGGGCGAGGTGTCGATGGAAATGGCACGACAGGTGCAGCGCCTGAACAAGGTCAAAGCACACAATTTCCAGGCAGAAACTACCGCGGAATTGCCGGGCAAGCAATTGATCGACGTGGCGGGTAGCGGTGTGCAGCTGGACACTGGAATCGCTGGCGAAGCGAAGGTGACGGGCGCGACACAGAGCGATCTGCTCGGCGAGTTCACCGGTCGATTTTACCAACTAGAGCAAGGCAAGCATTTGACCGAGAGCGATCAAAACGCAGCGCTGATTCACAAAACGTTTGCCGAGAAAAATGGTATCAAGCCGGGCGACAAGCTGGACATCACCAAAGATGGCCGGCGGGTGACGGTGACTGTCGCAGGGATCTTCAGCGGCAAAGGCGAGAAGCCAGCGGTCTTGCAGTCCGACATGGCGGAGAATCATCTCATCACCAACTTGGCTGCGGCGCAGCAGCTGACAGGTAGCCAGCAGCTGACACGGGCAACGTACTTCGCCGAACATCCGCATCAGCTGAAGTCGTTAACGGACCGCGCTAAAAGCCTACCAAACGTCGATTGGAAAAGATTCAACCTAACCGACAACGGGGCCGTGTTTGCCGGGGTTCTCCAAAACATCGCTGGCATTCAAAACATCTTGACGATTGCCACCATCGGTGCAGCCGCGGCAGGGTTGGCGGTGTTGTCACTGGTGCTGGTGTTCTGGGTGCGTGGCCGCTTGCATGAAATTGGCATCTTGCTGTCCATCGGCACGTCAAAGCGGCAGGTTATCGGACAGTTCTTGGCGGAGCTGGCGATTATCGCTCTAGTTAGCTCGGTGTTCGCGCTCGCCATCGGCTCGGTCGCCTCGTCGCAAATTTCTACCGCTCTCACGGCGCAAACCGACCAAAACCAGCGCACAGAAAAGACCGTAGTGCAAGCCACGCCAATAGCAACTTATCTGCAGGCTTTCGCCTTCGGCTACATGGTTGTTCTGCTGTCAGCCATCGCTGCCACTGCGCCAATTATGCGCCAATCACCAAAGCAAATTTTAGCAAAATTAAGTTAGGAGTTATTATGTCAATACTTACTTTACGCGATATTATTTACTCATACGCCGACGGCACCAGCAATGTGCTCAACGGCATCAATTATCAATTTGAAAAAGGCAAGTTCTACGCCATCGTCGGTAGTTCTGGCGCCGGTAAATCGACATTGCTCGGGCTGCTAGCGGGGCTCGATACGCCAACTGGCGGGCAGATTTTGTTCGACGATCAAGACATCGCTGAGCAGGGTTATTCGCACCATCGCAAGCACAATATCTCGCTGGTGTTTCAGAACTATAATCTTATCGACTACTTGACGCCGCTGGAAAACTTGAAATTGGTTAATGCCAAGGCCACCAACGAAACCTTGCACACTATGGGCCTGGACGACGATCACATTCACCGCAACGTCATGAAACTTTCTGGCGGACAGCAGCAACGTGTGGCGATTGGGCGAGCGTTGGTATCCTCCGCGCCTATTATCTTGGCAGACGAGCCAACTGGCAACCTGGACGAAACTACCGCTGCCGACATCATCGACATCCTGCGCCAGGCCGCCCACGAAAATGACAAATGCGTCATCGTCGTCACCCACAGTAAACAGCTGGCCAAACAGGCCGATGTGGTATTGAAGCTGAAGGATAAAAAACTAAAGAGGTAAAATCTAATACTGCTCATCAAGCGGGCTGATTAACGCAATTTTATAAAGCCGGAATGAATTCACTTGGATAAGGTTGACAGTGCAGATTTCCGACATAACGTTAGTTTGAAAGCGATTCTGCGGGCGTTCATAAGGCAAAGTGATAGATATTTGCGTATTTCGCCCGCCAGCGCTATAATCGCCCCATGACTATAAAACAGCAGTCGGCAAGTATCGCCTGGCAAAGCACGCGTTTTCGCCGCGGCTTGTTGAATTGTTCGTAAACTTCTTCTGAAAATACTAACCATGAATAGAGGCCGCGCGCGGCCTTTTTTTTATATAACCAAAGGAGGAATCATGAAACAGAGAATAATTATCATTGGTGGCATGGGACCGCAGGCAAGCTTGGAGCTACACCGGCGAATAATTCGGCGAGCATCAGCAAACGGCGCAAGAGACGGCACAGATTTCCCGTACATCGTTCATTTGTCGCTGCCAGTTCCTGATTTTATCGCCAACGAATCGCGGCGCAGCAAAGCCTTGGAAATTATCATAAACGAACTAAAAAACATTGGCGCATCAATGGACGACATTATCATAATTGCTTGCAATACCGCGCATTTACTGCAGCTCGACATTGAACAGCGGCTGAATATTCGCATAACTTCCATGGTGGATGCCGCAATTGATTATGCTAGCAGCCATTATAAAACAATTCGATTGCTAGCATCGCCGACAACCATCCGCACTGGACTATATGACAAGCCGTTGAAAGCCGCCGGAGTAACCGTATTAACGCCGGATAAGGACGAAGAACAAGCGCTGGAAGTAATAATTCGCGCAGTAATTTCTGGTCAGGCAATACCGCAGTCAGCACTGGATAAAATACCAATAATAGCCCAATCCGAGCAGGCAAACGCAGCAAACTATATCAATAATTACCCCAGCAGTCCGCCGGTATTATTAGGCTGTACCGAATTATCCTGCGTCTTCGCCAAAAGACCAAACACCATCGACTCAATGAATATTCTGATTAACCATCTATCAGCCAGAGGAGTGCTATAGCTAAACCTGACAATAAGCCAGAAACAACAGTTAAATCAAATAACCCTTACCAAATAACCCCATCAGCATAAGCCTGCCATGACTGCTGTTCGCCGGCTGTCATTGATCGAACTAAGCTGATGGTTTGCGATAGGATAGCACTGTCGATTTTTATGGTTTGTCCAGTGTCTACCTCGGGCCAACCGGCTTGTTCTGCTAGCTTGGTTTCGGCGGCAATCTTCTGTGCGGGATTTAATCCTGAGCCGCCATGCTCGCTGATAGCGCGGCGAACAATCGTTGCATACGAATCACCGTCTTGCACAGCGTAAGTGTAGCTGCCCGACTGGGGTTTCGACTTATTCACAGACGACTGCGCGGCTTTATCGTCTGGTTTATTTTTCTTTTCTGTCTCATTCTTATCACTTTGCTCTTGGCTGCCAGTAGCTTTCTTGGCGGCCCCAGCATCTTTGTTGGCATTAGCGGCATTAGCATTATTTTTCTGCGGCACGAGTTGCTGAACAGTACTGTCATCTGACTTAACTTTCATCTTCTGTTCAACCGATTTAGAACTCTTTTGCTGATTTTTACTTCTTAGTAAATTCTCTGTATCAGCTGCTGCGTTTGTTTGCTTGACAGCTGCAAACAGTGAAACCACTAGCAATACAACTGCGCAAACGGCTGCCACTCTTTTCTCTGTAATATCATACCCTCTAATTTTCATAAGCACCCTCCTTAGCGCCCTACAGAAATAATAGCAAACTTTGCATAAGCGTAACAAGCATAAGCGTTATAAAGGCCTATCTAATCTAGGTATGGCTTATAATTATAAAAGTCTTAGCACTATACCACGATAATATTTACAAAAATAGAAATTTATGCTACAATAGAAAGAGTAATACATTGCAAATAACTTCAAGGGAGCTCTATGGAAGAGATTAATCTTTACGATTTATTGCGCTTTTATGCCAAAAGATGGCTAACCATCGCTATCGCTGCTATGATTGGCGCAATTATCAGCATTACCTATACTTATTTTATCCAGCAGCCACAGTACAAAAGCTCAGCGACTATCCTGCTGGTTGGCGCCGACCATTCGAGCAGCAATCAGGGTTCAGTGACTCTCAATAACTATGTAAAATTATTCACGTCGCGCCGTGTACTTGATCCGGTTATTACTAATAACGATTATTCGGAAGATTATAAAACCCTATCTGGCAATACTACGGCGGAAAACGTTAAAAACACCGATATCATTAACGTATCGATGAGTACCTCTAATCCAAAAACTAGCAAAGCGCTTTTAGAATCAGCCATACAAGAATTTGAAAAGCAGTCCAAATCGCTTTACGGTAATAGCTCTGTTAAAATCAGCGTCGTCGACTCGGCCGATACCCCAAACAGCCCGTCGAATATCAAGCCGCTGCAGCAAATCGGCTTAGTCGCCACCGCCTCGGTAGCACTAACCGTAATCGTGCTGTTCTTCATCTATGACTACAGAAAATCACAGTTGACCGCTCAGACGAAACCAAAGATTGCAAAATATAATTAAACAACGCCAAAGGAAACCGAAACAATGTATCAAAAATACGGAAAGCGCCTAGCGGATGTATCAGGCGCACTAATCCTGTTTCCATTTACTGCAATAATTTTCATTATCGTCGCTGGCTGTATCAAACTTGATTCGCGCGGCCCAATCCTATTCAGACAAAAGCGTACCGGTAAAGACGGCGAGCCATTTACCCTATATAAATTCCGCAGCATGCCTGCCGACAACGATGTACACGACACTTCAAAATCAGACTCTCTAACCAGGGTAGGTAAAGTAATCCGCGCTACCTCTTTGGATGAAATACCACAGCTTATTAACATAATAAAAGGCGACATGTCCTTCATCGGTCCGCGCCCTTGGATTACTGATTATTACGATAATATGAATAGCGACCAGCGCCGCCGAAACAAAGTTCGTCCGGGAATTACAGGCAGAGCGCAAGCTTACGGGCGTAATAGTATATCAATTCAACAAAAAATTGCTCACGATTTGGACTACGTCGATAACGTTACTTTGCTAAACGATGTTAAAATTATATTTGTAACTATCAAAACGCTTTTCGACAAAGAATCGAATACTTTGGGCAAGAGCGGCATACATGAAGAGCTGCAGGAGCTGAAAAAACAGAATAAACCAAGGAAAAAACGATAGATAAATTAATATGAGTAGCCATAAGAAAACTAAGAAGATTCTTTTTACATCGCACGTTGCTAGTTTCCAAAAGTTTAACCGCCCGTTTATGCGCATGATGAGCGAGAAGGGCTGGGAAGTTCATTACGCGTCGATGGGCGAGGAAGAAATTCTGGATTGTGATAAGTCATTTGTTGTACCATTCACGCGGAGCCCGTTCAGACTGAGTAATATTACCGCTTACAGACAGTTGAAAAAGATTATTAACCAAGAAAACTACGACATCATTCACACTCACACGCCGATGGGTAGCGTGGTAACGCGGCTGGCTGCCAAAAAGGCTCGTAAAAACGGTACTAAAATTATCTATACAGCCCACGGTTTTCATTTTTTCAAAGGCGCACCTCTGTTAAATTGGCTAATTTATTATCCAGTTGAGCGCCTGATGGCTCGCCATACGGACACGCTTATTACTATCAATAAAGAGGATTACCATCGCGCTAAAAAACAATTCAAGACAAATGTTATATACATGCCAGGCGTGGGTGTTGATCCGAAGCGTTTCAAGCCGAAGCTAACTACCAAGCAAAGGCTAGAACTTCGCAAATCACTCGGTCTTAAAAAAGACGACTTCGTGATGATTTATCCGGCAGAATTGAATAAAAATAAAAATCAAACCCTACTACTACATGTGTTGCATGAAATCAATAAAGAAGATAAATCAGTACATTTACTGCTGGCTGGCAAAGATAATCTAAATGGCTACCATAAAAAACTTGCCGATGACCTAGGCGCGGCTAAAAACGTGCACTTTTTAGGCTACCGTTCTGACATCCCGCAATTACTACAAATGTCCGACCTGTCTGTATCGGCTAGTCACCGAGAAGGTCTGCCTGTCCATCTGATCGAAGCAATGTTTGCTGGCCTACCAATAGTCACTACCAAATGCCGCGGAGCAACTGAGTTAGTGGAGGACGGCGTGAATGGATTTGTAGTTGGGTTTGATAAAGTAGAATTCGTCGAACGTGTCCAGAAAATTATAGAAAACACACAGCTCAGAAAATCTTTGGGTAAAAAATCTTCTGCAGCCGCACGCAATTACGAGGTAGTATATGCTCAACGCCAGACACAAAAAGTCTATAATAAGTTTATACACGAGCCTCTTAGAATACTCCATGTGGTTACTATAATGAAACGAGCAGGGCTAGAGACCATGTTGATGAATTACTATCGTGCTATAGATAGATCAAAAATACAATTTGACTTCCTTGTTCATAGAGATAAAGAAGGAGATTATGATAATGAGATTAAATCCATGGGTGGTCGTATATATCATTTACCATCCATTTCATTTGCCCACTTGATAGACTATAATAAAAAGGCTTGTGACTTTTTTGTCAATCATCCAGAGTATTCTATAGTTCATTCGCATCTTGACTCGTTGTCTGCACTTCCTTTAGCGGCTGCAAAAAAAGCAAATATTAGTACTCGTATAGCTCACAGTCATACAAGTAATTTTGACAGCGATCTTAAAAAACCTATACGAAATATGACAAAGCATTTAATTCCAATGTATGCTACAGATTTTTTTGGGTGTTCAGATGAGGCTATGGAGTTTATGTTTGGTAAACGAGCTGCAAAAGACGGAATTGTTATAAATAATGCAATCGACACTTCAAAATTCACATTCAACGAAAAGACGCGGAAAAAAATACGAAAAGAGTTTTCATTGCCAGCTGATAGTTTTGTTATTGGGCATGTTGGAAGATTTAATTATCCAAAAAATCATGAATTCCTCATATCTATATTTAATGAATTATTGAAAGAGGAACCTTCGGCAAAGCTTCTACTTGTTGGAGACGGAGAAAACAAAGCAATCATAGAAAAACAGGTATCTGATTTGGGAATTTCAAAAAGCGTTATAATGACAGGAGTCCGCGATGACATACACGACATCATGCAAGCTATGGACGTGTTCGTCATGCCGTCAAGATACGAAGGGCTGCCTGTAGTATCTATCGAAGCGCAAGCATCTGGACTACCTTGTGTGTTTTCGGATGTAGTTACAACAGATTTAAATATAACGGGTAATTGTAGATTTATTAGTCTAAAATTAAAGACAAAAGGATGGGTAGAAGCAATATTAAGTTTTAAGAAATACACTAGACGTAATACTTCTGAGGATTTACGACTATCAGGATATGACTCACATTCTGAAGCTGTTAAAATTAAAGATTATTACATTAATCAGATAGGGCGTGAGTGTATTGATGTATAAAAATATAAATAAGAGATCCTTTCTGTTTCTAGTATTGTTCTTTATTTGTGTATTATCCTCTGTATTCAATAGTCTTTCCATAGTTAATTTATCTCCAATAATAATAGTAATTATATATACAGTATCTTTTTGTATTCTTAATGATCGGTACAGATGTTTATTATATCTATCGCTAATTCCTATATCAAACAGTATGATACTATACTACTTACATGCAATAATGTTAGCTTTCACACTGTTGAGCTGGCTTACTTCTAAGGAGAGATTTACTCTAAAAGTTAGACAAATAGACATAGCTTTTATATTTGCTGTATCTTACGTGGCTATACGCGAAATTTTAGTAGTACACTACACATTTTCAAGTTATATTACCATGATGGGTCTTATTGCGTGTCTGATTAATATTTATTTAATATCGTGTAAATATAAAGATGATACCGAGTTTGTAAAAACTGCACTAATTTTTTGGTCTATATCTACAATAGCCTTAGCTGTTAATATGTCAATATTGCAGCTAAACGTGGGCGGATTTTCTAATGGCGATACACGTCTAGGATCTCCTGTTGTTTTACAATCATATGACCATAACGACATTTTATGGCAGGATCCAAACTACCTTGGAATATATATAATCGTTGCAATCATGGGACTGTGCACTATGTTAAAAACATTTAAGAAGCGTGCTCTACCTATAATTATAGTTTGCGGTTTGTTGATTTGTGGATTGGCGACAGCATCTAGGGGATTTCTTATGTCATTATGCGTTATGCTAGTATTTTTTTGGGTATCTGCTAGTAGTAAAAAGCGCATTAAATATATTATAACACTGCCTTTTTTGGCTTTAAGCGTAGTACTTATAGTTTCATCTACAGACATAGGAAATTATATATATAGTACATATTCTGATCGTTTTTCCGAATCCGATATTAGTAATGGCAGACTTATTTTATATGATAGATATTCTCATTTATTAATATCAGATACGGGTAGAACGTTATTTGGCATAGGGCTAATAAATTATCCGCCGAGAGCGTCTGCGATAACTGGAGAGAAGTTGCTTATGGTGCATAACTCAGTATTAGAGGTATTGGTAGCATGGGGTATGTTGGGTTTTGTAATATTGTTAATATTTATATTTATTTGTTATAAGCAAGTGTTTCATTCAATCGAGAGGACTAGAGCTAGAATATTATCTATAGTGCCATTTCTGCTGTTCATAATTCCTACACTTACTTTAACTGTATTTTATTCATATTATTCAATTATACCAGTCTTGTTTTTTGTAGTAGCAACAACACTATATATAAAACGCAGGGAAAGAAGTATATCGTGAATAAAATAGTATCAATAATAATTCCTGTATATAATATCGAAAATTATATTTCTAAATGCATAGAATCAGTAATAAGCCAAAGCTACAAGGATCTGGAAATTATACTTGTCGACGATGGGTCTACTGACGACAGTAATAATATTTGCCAACATTATGCAAAGGAAGATGACAGAATTAAGGTTATTCAACAGGATAACAGCGGAGTGTCGTCTGCCAGAAACAAAGGTCTTGCATGCGCAAAGGGTGATTATGTAATGTTTGTAGATGGTGATGATGCAATAGATGCCAAGATGATAGAGCTTATGACGGAAGAAATGCCAAGCGACGACAAGACCACTACTCTTGTAGCTTGCTCATCAACAAAATGCTGGGATAATCTTGGTCAAAAATACGGAAATGGCAAAAGTATCTATTTTAACAGAGAAGAAGCAATAAAAGATTGTTTATATATGAAAAACACAAGCAATGCGCCTTGGGCAAAACTCATACCTTCCAAAATAGCTAAATCCATAAAATTTAATCCGAAGATAACCATAGCCGAAGACTTAGATTATATATACAGAGTAATGCAGAAAATAGATAATGAAATATTTATAAACAGAAATCTCTATTATTACAGGATAACTCCAGGCAGCGCAATGACAAAACCTTTTACCAAAAGAAGAATGGACGGATTTTTGTCGACGAGGGGGATAGTGTCTCATGCTCTGCAGACGAAAAATGACAGAATAATAAAAGCTGCCAAGTTCCGCCATTTTGCGGAAGCATTCTTCATATTGTTGTCAATAGGAGAAAATCGATTAAAATATCGCAAACAGTACAAGGAAGCTTGTGGTGAATTAAATAAATACAAATTTAATATAGCCACAAACAAAGAAGCACCTAAAAAATTTAGACTTTTGGCTATGTTGAGTATAATAAATATTAATCTAGCCATGTTTTTATCAAAGTTAAAAATACGCAAGAAAGTATAAGCTATAATTATGAAAACTGTAAATTTACGATATTATGGGGCGACTAACCTGGGCGACGATATCTTTATAAAAATTATTTTAGATAGATATAAAAATAAATTTTACCTAGGATGTAAGGAAAAGCGGTACATAAAAGAAAATAAGAATATATTATTTCGAGACAATTATATCCGCTTGTTAATAGGAAAAGTTAAATATATTCTTGGTTATAAATACTCCATACCTTTTGGTCTAAACAAAGGTGACCTACTAGTATACATAGGAGGCTCATTATTTATTGAAAACAATAATTTGGACGCCTGGAGGCGAGAAAAGCAATTTTATGATAGCTTAGATAAGCCATACTATATTTTAGGATCCAATATTGGGCCGTACAATTCACCTGAATTTATCAAAATTGTACATTCGATTTTTAGTAGAGCAGAAGATGTGTGCTTGCGCGATAGTTATTCCTATGAACTAGTAAAGGATTTGGACAATGTTAGACTTGCGACAGATGTTGTATTTACTTTAGATGTCTCCAAATATAAATGCGACGCTGAGAGTAATAATCATGTAATATCTGTGATTGATGCATCCAGAAAGTTTGATAGCGAAACCTCTAAAAAATATAATGAAACAATTGCTAAAATCATTAAAAAATTATTAGCAGATGATGAATCGTCTGTTACGCTAATGTCGTTCTGCGAGAAAGAAGGTGATGAAAATGCCTGCGCTACAATTATGTCGCTACTGCCGGAAGATATAAAGGACAAAGTTGAAACATATAGATATAGGGGTGATATAAGCGAAGCGCTGCAAGTTCTGGGAAGTGCCAAAACTATAACTGGATCGCGATTTCATGCCAATATATTAGGCATGGTATTTGGCAAGAAAATTTTGCCAATAGCCTACAGTGATAAAACGATAAATATACTTTCTGATATGAAATATCCTGGTCCAATTGTCGATATCAGGGCTATTGATAATTTTGATATTAATGAGCTTGACTTTAACAATATACAGGTAGTTGATATATCAAAGCTTAAAATACTGGCTGAAAAGCAATTTAGCGAATTAGATAAGGTACTTGTGAAAAAATAAAATGTCCAAAACCTCGTCTCTAATAAAAAACACCATTATCATAGCACTGGGCAAGATATCGACGCAGTTTATTAGCTTTTTATTACTGCCGCTTTACACCGCTTACCTGGCGGCGGGCGAGTTCGGTGTAGTTGATTTAATAACAGTCATAGTTTCACTGACAGCTCCAATTATCATGCTGTCGCTGGAGATGGCAGTTTTCCGATTCTTGATCGATGGACGAGGGGTTAAAGAGCGGCAAGCTTCGGTCATTACCAATTCGTTGCAAATGGTGGTTTATAGTACGCTTTTGGCTTCATCGGTCTATGTAGTCGTAACGCAATTTGTCGTGATACCGTACGCCTGGTTGGCACTCTGTTCAGTGTTGGCGTCAATCGGTTCAAACTACTGTTTGCAGGTTGCCCGCGGGTTTGGTGATAATGTCAAATACGCTATTGGCAGCGTTGTTGCTGGAGTTTCAGCGATCTTGCTAAATATATTGTTTATCACTGTGTGTAAAATGGGTGCAACTGGTATGCTTTTAGCGACGGTGATTAGTAATGTACTATCCGCGTCGTATCTAATATATTCGCTAAAAATACAAAAATACATCAATATTAAACTAATAAACGCCGATAAAAAGCGTGAATTGTTACAATATTCGCTACCGTTAATTCCAAATGGCGTGTCGTGGTGGATTGTCAATGCCGCCGACCGCATGATTATCGCTGCTATGCTAGGCGTTACTGCCAATGGTATTTACGCTGTTGCCTACAAGTTTCCGCAAATCTTTGCTGCGATTTACAGCTTTTTCGGACTATCCTGGACAGAGTCGGCATCGGTTCACATAAAATCGGTAGATCGCGACGCATTCTTTTCAAAAGTCGCCAATATGAGCTTGCGCATCTTTGGTAGTTTCGGTGCTATTTTGATAGTTGGGGTATCGGTATTTTTCAACATTTTAATAAACGTAAAATATAGCGAGGCGCGGTTATACGTACCGCTGCTTATCGTGGGGTCGTTATTTAATTCTGTCGTCGGCATTTACAGCGCAATTTATATCGCTAAGAAAGAAACTCGCCAGGTGTTAAATACTTCCGTCGTGGCGGCGGCTATCAGTATCGTGCTTTCTGTGATTTTGACGCCGTTGATTGGATTGTACGGACCGGCTATAGCGTTGATTGCTGCTTATCTCGGTATGGCAGTCTTTCGCCATTTTGACGTTAAAAAGTCTATTAAAATAACTTACGAGCCGAAAGCTATTATCGAAATTACCACGTTGTATATAATATGTATAGGCTTATATTACGCAAATTCTGCCTATGCTACCGCAGTCAATGTGGTGCTGATCGGTGCGGGCGTCGTGTTTATTAATAAGAACACGCTTAAGATAGCCAAAGATACTATATTGAAAAAGACGTGTGGATTAAGGCGAAAACAAGCCGATAAGCTAATGCAAGAATGGGATTCTGAGAATGGCGCAGACTAAGAAAATATCTAAAATCCACCTACTTCTTCCGCTACTTTGGATGGCGGTTATTTTCATGCTTTCGCATCAGTCAGCCTCAATATCCAGCGGGCAGAGCGGTGTGTTTGTCGAGCAGCTGCGCCACATTGCACCGAGTGTCGACCAGCAGTTATTGACTTTTCTGGTTCGCAAAGGCGCGCACATCTTCGCTTATTTTGTACTGGGTATTTTGATGTTTAATGCTTTATGGCGGGTGGATTTAAGCAAGTTCAGATTTAACCGCCCAGCTATGCTGTCAATCATTGTTTGCGCACTTTACGCTGCCAGCGATGAGTTCCACCAGCTATTTATCATCGGTAGAAGCGGCGAGCTTCGCGATATTATGATAGATAGCTGCGCCGCAATGGTTGGAGTATTTATAATAAGTATTTTTGTAAGAATATTGCAAAAAGGTAAAAAATAGAGTATAATATATAAGATATGGTGTCTGGAGTTTCTAAAACTACTAAACTAAGCGTCGGCTTGCGAAAAACAGTCGCTGGTATTTTGTTGTTATCATTCATAGCACTGGTGGTTAGTGTTTTGCGGGCGGGGATTGTGCCTGAGCGTTATTTGTGGATTGGTTTACCGATTTACGGGATGATAACCGTCGCGATCATTTGGGGGTTAGTCAGCCAGAAACGTTTCGGTAATATACATGCTGGCGTACTCGTAACGCTTGGCATAACTGCTTTGGCGATTACTGCTGCGAATATTTATATTATCAGTACGGCACGAGCTTTTGATAATTTGACATCTTCGATACAAAGCAGGAAATCGTCGTATGTTGAATATGTGATTGCTGCCTATAAGGACCGTAATACATCGCTTAATAATGCCCAGTCGGTTGGAATGCTTTCGGCCGACCCGCTTTATGATAAAGTGACTAGGGCAGTCAAGGACGAAACTTCTGCTAATCAACAGGCGCTGGATAGTTTGGCTGAACTTAAGAATAAACTCGAGTCGGGCGACTTGCAGCTAGCAACTATTCGCAAGGCTAATATGCCGATTATCGAAGAAGCTGATAAAACTTTCCACGATAATCTGGTGGTGCTGCAGACTATTCGCGTGGAAGGGGAGGCTGCGAAACAACCTTCGGCGATTAATGTCGATAAGCCATATGTTCTTTATATCAGCGGCATTGATACGGCTGGCAAAATATCTACCGTATCGCGCAGCGACGTCAATATATTGATGGTGGTTAATCCAGCTAAACATTCGATTCTGCTGGTAAATACGCCGCGCGATTATTATGTGCAACTGCACGGTACGACTGGCTTGCGCGATAAGCTGACGCATGCCGGGGTGTACGGCGTTGATATGTCAGTGAAAACGCTGGAGGATTTGTATAGTATTAATATCCAGCACTATATTCGCATCAATTTCACTTCTCTGGTAACTCTGATCGACGCTATCGGTCCGATTGAGGCTTATTCGGACTACGATTTTAAGTCTTATCATAAGGGTTATAATACGCTGAATAGCAAGCAGGCTCTGGAGTTTTCGCGTGAACGTTACAGCTTCCAAGAAGGCGATCGCCAGCGCGGGCGCAACCAGCAGCACGTTATCGAGGCGATTATCGCCAAGTTGTCGCGTACCGAAAACGCCGTGAAATTACCGCAGATTGTCGATACTATCCGCAACTCCATCGAGACGGATTTATCCGAACAGTCGATCAAGGCGATCATCCGCAAACAGCTTGACGATATTCATCCATGGAAAGTCGAATCGACTAACGTCGACGGCGCAGGCGCCATGGAGCCAACTTACAGCTACAGCGGTACGCCGCTTTACGTGATGATTCCGTCCAATGAATCGGTTGATACTGCCAAAGCGAAGATTTCGGCATACTTACAACAATAATTAATACCACTTTACTTTCTGCAGTAGGCTGCTTATTGTAACAATGTGCAATAGGCTATTTCACAGCAGATTCTGGCTTGATAGCCCTCCTCATACAACTAACGATAACTTTGCTTGTGCGCTGGCGGATGGCGTGGGTGGCGGTAGTTAGCGAATGCAGCGTAACTCGCTGATTCTTTTCGGCAATGTGCTTTAGATTCTTTTCGACGATAAACGGGTCTAGTTTGCCATATATAATATCGGTGTCGATGCGTGTTTCGGCCAATTTGCGGCTAGCATTTTGGCTGATAATACCCGCCAGTAGCGTATCGTGAAAGGCGCTAAAATTATCCTGGGTCAGCTGCGTTTCTGAGAAGCCAGCTAGTCCCAGCTTAGAATACAGGTCGTAGCCAGCCACCACTGCCTTTGGCGTTTTGAGCGCTTGGCGATAGATTTCGTGCAGTAGATTGTCCTGGCGTAATCGCGCCGCGCCTGTCTGAGAGCTATCACGATAAATTGGCGGCGCCACCAAGATACAGCACTTAACAATACCCTTATACATACTAGCGAACTCGATCGCCACCAGCGAGCCAAACGAATGTCCGACCAGCACTACCGGACCGCTCAAACCATTCGTCAAGCAGGTAGCCAGCAGGTGGCGGGCTTGTTCGCGGGCACTGTACATCCGCCGTGTTTGCGCCAGATAAGAATCGCCGTGGCCCAACAAATCAACTACGATATAGTTGCAATTAGCTGGCACATTCTCGATAAAAGGCCGCCACAACTCACCAGTATCCGCCAGACCGTGAACAAAGACATAAGTCACCGCGAATGGCCGCCGCAAACGTTTATAACGGACACGCAGCCGATAGGGGACATGCAGCATTTTGTGCAGGATTTGGTCGCGAAACTTACGCTTAGCCGCCATCGACGCCTACTTGTCTAGTTCTTTCAAGCGAGCAATTCGCGCCTCGGTCGACGGGTGAGTCGAGAAGAGAGCTTGCAAGCCGCCCAGCGATAACATATTCGAAAACATTAGATGAGCTGAAGCTTCTTGGCTTGGCGATGGTGCAATCGGCGGTACGCTAGCTTTCCAGTTTTCTAACTTCATCAGCGCCGACGCTAAGTCATCGCCAGTGCCGAGAATACTGTGGCTATACTGATCAGCCGCATACTCGCGGCTGCGCGATACTGCCATCTGGATCAACATCGCAGCGATCGGCGCCAAAATTAACGAGGCAATCATCGCAAAGACATTACCGCCGTCATCGTCGTCCGACGATCCGCCGAACAGGAAAGCCAGCTGCGCCAGATAACTAATCGCACCCGCCAGCGTCGCGGCGATAGTCGAGATTAGCATATCGCGGTGTTTGACGTGACCTAATTCGTGCGCCAAAACCGCCCGCAGTTCATCCTCATTCAGAATGTCCATGATACCAGTCGTCACCGCTACGGCAGCATGCTGCGGCGAGCGGCCTGTCGCGAAGGCATTAGGAATCGGCGTCTCGACGTAATAAAGCTTTGGCATCGGCAGATTCGCCTGGACTGTTAACTCGCGGACGATACGCTCGACCTGCGGGTAACGATTGCCTAGCGGCTGAGCGCCTTGCATCTTAATTACTAGCGACGAACTGAAAAAATACATGAAAAAGTTAGACACCGCCGCTAATCCTAGCGCCATCAACATACCCTGCTGGCCGCCAAACACATAGCCAACCATCATGAATAGCCCTGTCAGAATTGCCATAAGTAGGGTAGTTTTGAAAATCTGCTTCATATCTGCAGCTTATTATAGCAAATTACCTTAAAGCTATCTTAAAGAACGTACCAGAGGGTTGCAGCAAAACGGCTTGTCGATATATACTAATCATAAGCAACTCTAAATTAGGGGGCATCACGTCTAACTATATTGATCGGTTTTGGCATCACCGCGCCAGCGAAGCAATTATGCTCATCCTCGCTGTTGTAGCTGGATTGTTTGCTTGGTCTATTGGCGGTGGAAAATCTCCAGAAGACCCTTTGTATGTGTCTATACTACCGGGCTCGTTAGCCGCGATTGCTTTCGTAATTACTTTGGTATCATATTTTGCTGTTAAGCGAAACTTTTACCAATCGCTGCTAATTAATTATATCTTGTTGACGGCAACAGGCTGGCTGCTAGTTTTTGCCTCTAGCAATCAAGGAGCGCCACATTTGGCGCTATTTGCAGTAATCGTCGCTGTCGGACCATTACTTGGAACTTATGGTCTCTTGACAGCTGTCATCGCCGCTGCAGCCGCGGTGGCGGAGCGTTTTATTATTGAGCAGACACCCTTGGGATCATTAGCAGCATTGGCTATGATGCTATTTACACCCTTACTAGCTGCAAGTTTACTGTGGCTGCGCCGACACCAATCTGTTGGCGCTAGTGAACCAATCTGCGAGAGTTTAGCTACCGTGGCTGGCCCTCAAGCTTCTGACATTGTTATCAGCGCTATCGGCGACGGGGTAGTAGCCGTCGATGCGAAGGGTATCATCACCTTGATCAATCCAGCAGCCCAGCAGCTAGTTGGCTGGGGTAATCAAGACGCCATCGGCTTGTCGTACAAATCAGTCATCAGACTGATGGATCAGGACAATAACACTATCAAAGATAATGATAACGGCGATATTATTGCTCGCGTCCTCAACACTAACAACCCGCTCAAAACTGACGATTTCAAGATCAAGACCCAATCTGACAAAAATTTTATGGCTAGCATTTCAGTTAAGCCAATCAGTAACAAGCATAACGACGGCGCAGTGATCGTCTTTCGCGATATCACCGCCGAGCGCAGCGACGAGCGCCAGCGCGCCGAGTTCATCAGCACCGCCAGCCACGAGATGCGTACGCCAGTTGCCAGCATTGAGGGTTACCTCGGCCTAGCGCTTAACCCGCAGACCGCCACCATCGATACGCGCGCCCGCGGTTATGTTACCAAAGCGCATCAATCAGCCGAGCACTTGGGCCGGCTCTTTCAAGATTTGCTCGACATTAGCAAAGCTGACGACCATCGCCTCAGTAACAACCCAAAAATCGTTAATGTCATCGACTTCATCAAAGATATCACCGACGGATTAACGCCGAAAGCTGAAGAAAAAGGCTTAAGTGTCAACTTCGTACCATCGACTAGCGATGTTTCTAGCAAGGAGGTCCAGAACCGCCGAATCAACCCGATTTTATATGCTAATGTTGATAACGACCACCTCCGCGAAATCGTCCAAAACTTGATTGAAAATGCTATCAAGTACACGCCGTCGGGCAGTATCACCGTTGACGTAACTAGCAACAACGACCAGGTGACGATAAGTGTCGCCGACACTGGCATCGGCATTCCGCCAGAGGACGTTGGCCATCTCTTCCAGAAGTTCTACCGCGTCGATAACAGCGACACCCGCCAGATAGGCGGCACTGGGCTAGGCTTATACTTGTGCCGGCGGCTAGCCGAGACTATCGGCGGACGGTTGTGGGTTGAGAGTGAATATCAGCACGGCAGTACATTTTTCTTGGCTATTCCGCGAGTCGACCATGTTGCTGCCACTTTTCTAAATGACAACAGCGAAACCGAAAATAACACCAGCATTGATAAGTTATCAGCTGAAGACATGCTAGCTAGCAATGCGCCAGAAATTCTAGCGGTTGCGCCAGCGGCTGCCGAGTTTGAACAAACGCCGCTCGACACACCAACACCAACAGCTCCGACTCAGACCTTCACCGATACTAGCTTGCTCAACTATTCGCCGCCGCCAGCACCCAAACCAGACGATTTAAACCAAAACGCGGCCAGTACAACCAAGCAATTTACCAACACGCCGCTTAGCGATATTGAGGCCGCACCCGACAAATATGCCGAACAATTACGCAACGAAATCAGATTAAATGTCCCGCCGCGGCGAAATTAAAACTATAGGGTATAGCATTTTTAAACCATAACCGTTAAAATAGGGGTAAGATGACAAAAATATTACTAGTAGAAGACGACAAAAGCCTCAGCGAGATTTATAGCGTACGGCTGCGCGCCGAGGGCTACGACATATTATCTGCCAGCGACGGCGAACAAGCCTTGGCGCTTGCCATCAAAGAAGTACCCGACCTAATAATTAGCGACGTTATGATGCCGAATATCAGCGGCTTCGACATGCTGGATATTCTACGCAGCACCACCGAGACACGCGGTATTCACGTCATTATGATGACTGCTCTGTCAAGCGATGAGCAACGCCAACGCGGCATGGCGCTCGGTGCCGACCGCTATCTAGTCAAATCGCAAGTCGGCATCGAGGACGTCGTTCGCACCGTCCACGAAGTTCTCGGCGACGCCTCAGTACCGGCCGACACGCCAGCACCTCTTGTCAACGAGCCAAAACGAGCTACTATCGAACCTGGTCCTAGCGCTAGAGCAACGGAGCCAGCGCCAGCTAACAATTCTCCAGAAAAAGCTGAAAGCGATAATATTAAAGCGAATGAACTAAATCCAAACCCCGAAACTCCAGGGGGCCCAGCTTCTAGTTCTAATCCAGCAACCAACTCGGCCGCTCCAACACCGGCTAACCCAGCGCCGACCGATACGGCGGCAGCCACCGCTACAACGATGTCTGCCAGTACTACCGCAGCGGCAACTCCAACCGCCCCTCAACCAGCGCAGCCAGAACCAGCAGCTATTCCCGCGGTTCCATCGGCACAGCAGCCAAATCCGCTAGTTGCCGCACCGCGCGAAACTCCAGCAGCTAGCGCGCCTGCCGCCGTCACTAACATCCCAGTCACTACTCCGGCTAATCCAGTGCTTAGCCAAGCTGCACCCGCAGCCACTTTGCCACCGCCGGCTAGCGCAGCAACTGCACCGAGAACTAGCACTTTGCCGCAACCAATCGCGCCGTTTTCAACTAACCGGCCAGGTTCGTCAGGCCGAGTGATCCAACCAATCACCCCAACTGATCAAGAACCAATTGATTACACAGCTCGCATGAGCGAGGAGCTAGCTACCTATCAAAACCTTAACACTATCCCGGCACCACAGGCCAATCCTACGAATGTGTTCCCTCAGGCAGCGCCAGCAGCAACCCCTGTAGCCGCGCCAACTCCAGCGCCAGCTGCACCCGAGCCAGCTTCTATAGCAACAAACCTAGCGCCATCAGTAGCGCCGACTTCACCGTCTGCCAGCACTACTGCAGCGGCAACTCCAACCGCCCCTCAACCAGCACAGCCAGAACCAGCAATCACTCCTGCTACACCAGCGCCGACTATACCTCACATAATGCCAGGCCCAGCCGCAGTTGCTACGCCAATCAGTAATATGACCGCATCAGCTAGTGGCGCTTTGAATAATCCTTCCGCGCAGCCTGCGCTTAATGCCACACCGCCAGCTGCACCAGCTATACCAGTACCAAACACTAGCGCACCAGAGCCAGCTGCACCATCAGTAGCACCAGCCTCTTCCGATGAAGCCGGGTTAAAGTTTGAAGAAACCGCAATTTCCTCAAGCCAACCAAAATAATCGTCTTATGGTAAGCCAAAAATCAGCTAGTGGCACCAAAACGATTCGCCTCAATAAATTCTTAGCACTCCAACTCGGTATCTCGCGGCGCGAAGCCGACGATCTAATCTCGACAGATACCGTCACTATTAACGGCGAGCTAGCGACGCTTGGCACTCGTCTATCGCCAACTGACACTGTCAAAGTCGCGGGCCGCGATATCAGCTCTCACGCTATCAAAAAAGCCTACATCGCTTTCAACAAACCAGTCGGTTACGTCTGCTCGCGGCGTCAGCAGGGCCACGCGCCGACAATTTATTCATTATTGCCGCGCGATTTACATCACCTCAAGCCAGTCGGCCGCCTCGACAAGGATAGCTCTGGCTTGATTCTGCTGACCAACGACGGCGATTTTGCTCACCGCATGACCCACCCGAGTTTTCGCAAGACTAAAATATATAAAGCCCGCCTCAACCGGCCGCTTGAGCCGCTACACCAGCAGATGATTAGCGATTTTGGCGTCAACCTCGAGGACGGCCGCAGTCAGCTGGCTCTAGAGCGCCTCGACGATAGCCGCCTCAACTGGCAAGCCATCATGAGCGAAGGCCGCAACCGCCAAATCCGCCGCACCTTTGCTGCGCTCGACTACACCGTCGTGCGACTGCACCGCGTACAATTCGGCAATTATTCGCTTGGCAACATGAAACGAGGGGAGTGGCAAAGTATTTCCGCTAGTTAACAAATTACGTTGTCTTACTACACCTATCTTGGATTATAATAAATACTATGTGTATGCCAAACCCCGACCCAACTCCTCATTACCAACTGACCAACCACGCCAACGACTCAATATCTTGGTTGTTCAACCCGCTACACAAGCGCACATTATGTTTTGACGAGAATAGTAGTTTTTACTCTGTAGCCAGCGCACCGAGAACAATCTCGTTTGGACCGCACGCTGAATACGGCATTGATGTCTGCGCCCTTGGTCTTGAGATAATAATTATCGCAGCCTGTTTCGTTGGCTGGCGAAATTTGCGGCGTTCAAAACATAAAAATAATAAGTCCTCCGCGTCGTGGAAGGCTTTCGCCGAATGGATATTTCTAGTAGCGGGCGGACTATTCTTGACGGCAGTATTACTATTGACACTGCATAACGCCATTTCAATCGGCATATTATAAATTCTGCTATACCGCTAGCGCTCGCTAAATCAACTCACCTCTGTTATAATTAAGTTAATTATGGCAACCAAACTTCCTACTGTCGCTATCATCGGCCGCGCTAATGCTGGTAAAAGTTCGCTATTCAATCGCATCATGCGTTCGCAGCAGGCCATTGTCGCTCGCGAAGCCGGCACTACTCGCGACAATGTCATCGGTAAAGCGTCATATCAAGGCCGCGATTTTTGGCTGGTAGATACCGCTGGCCTCAAGCCCGCCGAGGACGAATTCGAAGCCAGCATCCAAGACCAAATCGCTGAGGCTGCCGAAGCCGCCGACGTCATTCTCGTGGTCGTCGACAGTACCAAATACCCTAGCGACGAAGACCGCCGCGTCGCCAAAACCGCCCTAAAGAGCCGCAAACCCGTCATTCTCATCACTAACAAAATCGATCTGAAAGGCAACCTACCTGATAGTGAATTCTTGCGCCTCGGCATCAAGTCAATCATTCGCACCTCCGCCGAACACAACTCTGGTATCACCGACGTCCTTAGCGAAATCTGCCAACACATCCACGCCAAACAACAAGCCGAACCCAGCGAAACTCTCAAAATCGCCCTTATCGGTAGGCCAAATGTCGGTAAATCTAGCCTGTTTAATACACTGGCTGGCAAGCAGCAAGCCATCGTTGCCAGCCGCGCCGGCACCACCCGCGACGTCAACCGCGTCCGCCTGCAGTATCACGGACAAGCGATTGAGCTGCTCGACACCGCCGGTATCCGCCGCCAAGGCAAGCAAGAGGTTGGTATCGAGAAGTTTAGCGTCTTGCGCACCCTCGCCGCCATCGAAGAGGCTGATATTTGCTTTTTGCTAATGGATGTCAATGAGCTGAGCACCGCCCTAGACCAAAAGCTAGCTGGCATTATCGCCGAAGCAGGCAAGGGGCTAGCCATCGTCGTTAGCAAATGGGACATCGCTCTCGGCAAAGATGCCTACACCCGTGACGCGCTGGCACCAAAGATTTCAGCACAATTCGACTTTACGCCGTGGGCGCCGTTAATTTTCACTAGCTCGGTCACCGGCCAGAATGTTGCTAAATTATTCGATTTAGCCCTCAGTATCAATGCGCACCGCCAGCAAAAAACTACTACTCGTAAGCTTAACGATCTCCTGCAGCAATCAATTCAAAAGCATCCGCCAGCTGGCCTGAAAAACACCCACCCGAAGCTGCGCTACATCGTACAAACCGATACCAATCCGCCGTGGTTTGTCATTTACGGCAGCAATTTGAAGTTCGTCCATTGGAGCTACAAGCGTTATCTAGAGCGCCAAATTCGCGATGTTTTCGATTACACTGGTACGCCGATCAAACTATCTTTCCGCGACGAGAAGCAGCTCAAAGCCAACCGCGAACGCGTCGCCCGCGGCCTGGCGCCCGTCACCAAAGCCTACAAACAAGCCAAAAACGCCGAAAAACAGCTATAAAACCACATTTTTGACAAAAACCCTTGACGCTTTGTTCCATTAGTGATATATATATTAGCTTTTGTTGACAGATGTTTGACGTTTTGTCCAAAAGTGTATTTTGACAAGCAGTTGAGAATAGAGCAAGGTGAGATTTTATGGCGTTATTTTAGCGGAGGCAAAATAGTGTCGTGAAACCTCATCTTGCTTACACGCCATCCGGGCGTCGAGCAGTGTTTTTATAAAACACGGACATTCCGTCCGGGTGAGGAGAGAGGTCCGTCATGTATCGTGACGAAAACACGAAGGGGCTCATCCTCTTCATCGTTTTGGCTCTCATTGCCGTCTTCGGACTTCACGCCTGTGCCACTTCGGTGGCACAAGGCAACACCCACACGGAAGTTGTTACCGTGTGCGACAAGGGGTCTGTTCAGACGGGGAGCGGCGATAGCCGCTCTCACGAATATCGTATCTACACGTCCGGGGCGACTTATGTCGTCAAGGATTACTACGGTAGTGACGGGGTGCGATTTAACAGTGCGGACATCTACGGCCGCATCCAGGTCGGTGAGACCTACATCTTCAAGTCCTATGGCTACCGCATCCCCTGGATGTCGTATTTCTGGAACATCACTGAGGTCATCCCAACCACGCAGAAACCCACTGGTACCTGCGGATAAGGTCACGAACTGGCAAGCCGCCGAATTTTTGGCGGTCTCTCTCCGCCTATATTATTCTCCTGCTTGTCAGTTCGCTCCATAGATGCGTGTCTATGCTGATGAGTCGGAAACGACGAAAGCGAACTTTTATCCAAACATCACTAGTTGCGCCGCTAGTGCTTCGCGCGTAATTTCATCTGCCCGTTCGCCGATGAATACGATTTTTGCCGCCTCCTCAGACCTAGCGTTAGTTAGCTGAATCTGCTGCTCGGTCGCCTCCACATGCTGGCGCGCGCCGTTGTCACTAATAAAGCAGCCTTTCATTCGCCGCAGGCCATATGCCGCAAATAATTCCGGCCATATTTTCTCCAACGTCGTCGCCGTAATTTTCATGCCCGACACATCCAGTACCGCATAGGTCGGATTGTCCGGCACCGCCAGCTCGCCATCATACGTATCAAAAAACGCCAATAGTCCCGATGGCGTAGTTACTTTACTGAGTTCAAACCGACCGTGCGGCGCGCTGAGCACCTTGGCGTAGGGCAGGGCGCGCCGTTTCATGTCGTATTCAGCTCGCTCGCTATCATTCAGCAAATCTTCCTTGGTCACCAAAATTACGTCTGCCGCTTGCAGTTCAACCTCGTGCACCAGCTCAATCCCGCGCAAAATCTCGTGCGCGTCGATCACGTAAAAACCCTGCATCAACTCATACTTATTGAAGATTTGTGCATTTATCAATTTCTCGACCAAGTTCATCGTTCGCGCCACGCCCGTCGCCTCGATAAACACCGGGGCAGGCGAATTACGACAAAAGTCCAGCAGCATCCGCGTCAGCGCATGCTTCGACGAGCAGCAGACGCAATCGCCAGCCAGCGTCGTCACCATCTCCGCCAATCCTTCCAGCCGATAGCCGTCGACATTTTCATTGGCGTATTCATTTTCAATCACCCGCGCACCCTTATAGTCACTTTGTTGCAATAAGAACTCCAACACGCTGGTCTTGCCGGCGCCCAGCGAGCCGTTCACCAAATACAGCGGCACCTTGTCAACAACCGCCCACGCTTCGTCAAACGCCGCATTAACACTAAATTCCAAATCATCATCGCGTTTCGCCATACATCTATTATACGTCATCACAGCCAAGGTGATATACTAAGACTATGAAAGTCATTCTGGCCCTCGGCAACCCTGGCGAAAAGTATGCTTACACGCGGCATAATGCTGGCTTTTTAATAATTGACCAGTTGGCGACAGGGCAGAGTGCACAATTTAACAATAAGCCAAAATTCTCGGCGGATATTGCCGAATTGAATATATCTGGAGAAAAAATTCTCCTTGTCAAGCCGACCACTTATTACAATGAGGTTGGTATTTCCGCGCGGGCGATCTTAGATTTTTATAAACTGGCACTGGATGATTTACTAATTATTCACGATGACACTGACCTTGATTTTGGCAAAATCCGTGTCCGAAAAGGCGGTCGCGACGCTGGCAGTAACGGCTTAAAATCGCTTCATGCTCACATTGGTTCTGATTTCTGGCATATTCGTATCGGCACCGACAACTTACTGCGACGGCAAGTCTCAACCGACCGTTTTGTTATGATGAATTTTAATAGCGATGAATTAACTATTTTGAAAAATTGGACTATCCCAACGGCGCAAATAATGATTCATGACTTTTTATCCGATCAAATTTCAGCCATAAGCGTCAAGCTCTAACCCCCGACACATCACTACACCACTACACTTGAGACATTAAATCAAATAAATTCTTGTTGCAACAATGTCGCAATAAGTAAACGCTCCCTCCCGAAAATAAAAATCCAAATACCAATTACCGTCGCTTCCGCGGCACAATCTTCGCCGCGCCGCGTTTCAGCCGCCGCTCAGCATGGTGCAATTTCGCCGCGGCTGCTTCTTGCAAATTAATCGCTCGCGCCTCCAGCATGCTGCTGCCAACCGCCAAGCTCACAAACAGCAAACCCAAACCGCCCGTCGCCCATTCCGGCAGCTCCAGATGAAACAACTTGGCGATCATCATCATACCCAGCGCCATGATTGCCCAGTGCGCGCCATTTTCCAGATATTTATATTTGCTGAGCATGCCCGTCCGCAGCAAATACACCGTCAGCGACCGCACCCAAATCGCGCCAGCGCCCAAACCCGCCACGATCAGCAGCACGCTGCTGGTAATAGCAAACGCGCCAATGACGCCGTCGAAGCTAAAACTAGCGTCCAGCACTTCCAGATAGAGCAGGCTGGCAAACGCCGCCCAGCCGGTCTTGACCTTGACCGACTTAGCATCGTCCTCGTGAAAGAACGAGCCGAACAATTCCAGCCCGATGTGTAGTATAATCCCCAACACCGACGAGATCAGCACCAGCGCCCGATGCGGCGGCTCGACCGTGAAATACAGCACCGCCGCCACGCTGAGCATCAAACACACCTTGAAATTCTCGAACCGCCCGGCTTTGGCCATCCACGGCTCGACATGCCGCATCCAATGCACGCGCTTGTTATAGTCAACAAAATAACTGAGGCCAATCATAATCAGAAACGCGCCGCCAAAGGCATCGATCATCGGCGAAGCCTCGTGCAAAATATGACCGTATTCCACTGGCCTGTGAAGTGCCAAATCAACCACTTCCATAAACCCATGGCCGCTCGCCACCATCACGATGATAATCGGCAGCACGAACCGCACCACGAATACCGCCACAAAAATCCCAACTGTCAAGAATACCTTTTGCCAAACCTGGCTCATGCCGGCCAGCACCTTGCTATTAATCACCGCGTTGTCAAAGCTAAAGGTAACCTCCAGCACTACCAAAATCGCAAACAGCCACAAACCGCCCGCGCCGAAATGTCCGAAAATCAGCCCACCCAACGCCAGCGTCAACAGCGCCGAAAACCAAAAAATCCGAAATGGGTGATGCGAATGCCAGAGATGTTTCATAATGATTTAGTATAGCACAAGCTTACTGTTATAATTTATAAGTATGGCAAAAAAACGTGTCAAAAACTTCGACATAAATAAGTTAATTAACACGGTAAAGATGCTTACCGGCTGGATAATTACGCCAGTATTGATTATCGTAATATACTTATATAGCCCCCAGCTTGGACTATGGCTAATTAGTGATAAATCAGACATTTGGCTCAACGAAACTGCAACAATGTTGCAAGACTTCCTAACCATCACGTTAAGCATAATCATTGAAGCTTTACCTTTTGTTATCCTCGGAATTATCATTTCATCTTTGATTCGCCGCTTTTTGCCGCCAGCCAAACTCACTAAAATTTTACCGCGCAACCCATTTTGGCGCCGATTTACATTATCGCTAGCCGGACTAGCACTACCAGTCTGCGAATGCGGCAACGTACCGGTCGCTCGCAGCTTACTAGCTCGCGGACTAAAACCCGCCGACGTCGTCAGTTTTCTATTCGCCGCACCGATTCTCAATCCCATCACCATTATTGCAACAATGACCGCTTTCAGTTTTCAGCCCTACATGATTTGGTGGCGAATTATTTTTGCATTGATAATCGTCCAACTGACCGCTTTGATCGTCAGCTTCATGGACGAAAATAAAATCGTTCGCCCAGCTTTCAAAGAGTATTGCCGCGCACACGAACACAGCTCTAAGCTCAAGGAGATGCTTGGATCCTCGCGCGACGAATTCTGGCAACTATTAACCATGCTAAGTATCGGCGCTATCATCGCTGCCGCCACTCAAGTTTTCGTACCACGCGCCATCATTAACACTGTCGGTAACGACATCGTCTTATCAGTTATCGCCATGATTGGCTTGAGTTTCGTGGTCTCGATCTGTTCCAGTATCGATGCCTTTTTTGCGTTAGCCTATGCCCGCAGTTTCACAGCAGGCTCGATTCTATCATTTCTATTAGCCGGTCCGATGATCGATATCAAGCTAATCGTATTGATGCGAACCACTTTCCGTTGGCGATTTATCGCTGTGGTGATGTTAATAATTTTCGTATTGTCGTTCGCGGCAGGCATAGGAGTAAACTTGCTTTATGCGGGCTAATTTGGCGAAATCATTGGGCGGAATTGCTGCCTGCGGATACGTTTTGCTGCTAGCTTACCGCGGTCAGCTCGGTTTCTACATCCATCCACGCTACCATCTTTTTGCTGTCATTTTGAGCACGATAGGCATCGCTTTCTTGATTATTGATATAGTGTTGCTATTAAAGAGCGGAGCACTAACCGCACACCACCGTTTCAAATTCCGCCATGTCAAGTTCGCCCCGTGTCTATCTATTCTAATTTTACTAGCAGGCTATCTGCTGCCGCCAAAACCGTTATCACCGAGCAGCATCACTCAAAGAGAAAATTCTATCACCACCAGCCAAACAAACTATTGCAATATTCCTAAACCTAAGGAAGGCGAGACGAATGTATCGATCAACCGCTGGCGATCTGCTTTCAACTCCTGCCAAAAACTATCGTATTTTGACAATACTAGCATAACGATAACTGGTTTCGTCTCGAGTGGCACACTACAAAACTATGGCTACGATTATTTCGAACTGGCGCGCTACGTTATCAGCTGCTGCGCCGCCGATAGCATACCTATGAAAATCTTAGTAGAAAAAACTCCTGCGAATAGCTACCGCGATGGCACTTGGTTAACCGTCAAAGGGAAGTTGATGCAAAAAATAATTAACGGCAAAGCTGAATACGTCATTACCGAGGCTACCGCTACCGCGATACCGCAGCCAGAAAACCCTTACGAATTATTTGGTTTATAATCTTGCCACTTTTTAGCAGCGCCATCTTCCTGGTAATATTCATGCGCGCGCCAGTTAGATAAGAAGTTTTTATCGCGCTCGATTTCACTTAATAGCGGAAAAATCTCACTGAGCAGCATTTCGTCGAGGTATTGTTCGCTGTCCGTCAGAGGACGTTGCCCGTTAATGCACAAATGTGCATTAAGAAATATAAAGCGCTTAGTACAAATATAGCCAGGCTTTGAACAGTGCAAGCGAAAATCGTGCATCGTTCGAATCGGCTGCGCCTCATCCTGATAAGCCTCAAATTTATACATCACCCAAATCAATGGTGTATCAAACGTCATGGTGTCAGATAGTCGTTGCTGGCTATGCCGTAAGTCGTCCAACTCTATTTGTATCTGTTTGACGCCGCTATTCCTCAATTTCGCCAACGCCAAACGGCGCTCCGCAGCAGTAATCTTTGCTGCCAAAGTCTTATACTCATCATACATATCAAGCAGCTTATCAACCGCCACTCTCGCGCTATTCGTACCTTTCATCATCCCAATTCCTTCATAATTACTGCGCGCGTAATCTCACGCGCCCGCTCGCCAATGACAACTAATTTTAATGACTCGTCAATGGCACCGCGCGTGACCCGCATTTGCTGCGGCGTTGCTTCGATGTGAAGTATCTCGTCACCATCAGCGACCGCGCCTTTCATGCGCCGCAAAGCATATTTAATTCGTAAATTCGTCCAAATCTTTTCAATTTTCTCAGCATTGATATCCAATTCATTCATATCAACTACGCTATAATTTAAGACATTCTCAGCCGCGTTTTCGGCAGATTCGTGCAGTAGCAAATAGTCCAAAATCCGCGACTTGTCATCAAGTCGGGCCAGATCAAATTTGCCGTGATCCATCATCACAACCTTCGTCATCCCTTGTTGCAACAATGTTTCAATTAGCTGCTGGCGGTCTTTTTTAGCCAGCAAATCCAACTTACTGATCAAAACCGTATCCGCCGCCCGAGCTTCTGCCAGCAACGTCTCAGCCAAACCATCAGCCCTGGCTTCAGCTCCATCCACGACATACAACGACTGCTTCAAATCATACTGCTCAAAGATATCGCCAGCCAGCAGTTTCTCGAGCACTCGCAAAGTATTAGCGACACCAGTCGATTCAATAATCACTGGTGCTTTTCCGCTTATTGCAAAATTGTGCAAAATGTCAATCAGCTCTTCGCCGCTGCTGCAGCAGATACATTCACCAGCAATTGTCGCCACTTCATCAACCCGTTGCGCCAACCTGCAACTGTCAATACTTTCCGATGCAAACTCATTTTCAATCACTCGCGCGCCAGTAAATTCAGGCTGCTGCACCAAAAAATCGACCAGCGTGGTTTTACCAGCACCCAGCGCACCGTTCACCAAATATAATGCAATCTTATCATTCATAATTAGCCTTTCTTGTACACATATACTGAGTTAATGATATCGTCGTCAGGATTATACTCGACCAGCAGCTGTACGCGCCGCAAACTATTCGGGTCAAACGCTGGGTATAACAATGTTTTCGCGCCATGAGCACCGCGCAAGATGATCCGCCCGCCAGGCCGGAGCGCTGGCAAAATATTGTCAATAATTTGTTGTTTGGCTTCAGCTGAATCGCCCGCCAGCCCAGCCACATAAATCACGTCGTAAGCATTATCCGGCAAAGCCACCGCCGCTCCGTCCGCCACCAAGCACTTACCAACTGGCCAAGCAATCGCCCGTGCCAGCTCGCGCGACTGCACCAAAGCAGCCGGCGCCACATCCACCAAATCAACCGCCGCGCCTGTCTGATGCCACAAACACCAAGCGGTCAAAGGCAGGGGACCGCTGCCAATCATCACCGCGTGGCTACGACTACTCAAGGACAAACCCGACCCAGCCAGTAAGCCAACTTCACGCCGCACCAGCTCGCGGTAATTTTCAATATACCAAAACTTTTCCAGCTCTTGCTGTGGACGGGCTGAGCTGGTAATTCGCCGCGACCAATACATTTCCATCTCTGATTCTGACAGGGAACAACGGCGCTGCACTTCGCGGCACACCTCATCGTTACACCACTTCGGTAACTTTGTCGCCTGCACAGCTGCCGCCACCAAGCCAGAAAAAGCCGCATTGACGTCTGGCGATGGTGCAAACTCGTGCAAATTCATCACTGTTTTAATTGCTGTATCCATAGCTTTTCATAATGCCAAACCCTCCGAATTATTGCAAATTTGTTGCAATAAGTTGTATACTTGCAATATCATGACCCTCGACGATCTATTCAAACAGCACAACCTGCGCCTCACCAAACCGCGCCAGCAAGTTTTCGACGCATTGCAAAAATCAGATGTTCCGCTGACTATCAGTGATATTGCAAAAAAGTGCAAAGATATTAACCGCACTAGCGTTTACCGCGCCTTGGTGGCGTTCAACGATCTCAAGATCATTAGCGTCGTCCACGTCGGTTGGAAGAACTACTACGAGCTAGCCGAGCCATTCATTCCGCATCATCACCACTTATACTGCATCCGCTGTCAAAACGCTACACCAATCCAAACCCCAGAATTAGAGCAGCTCATCAATTACCTTAGCAGAAAATACAGCTTTTTGGTCATTGATCACCATTTTGAGCTTGAAGGTGTTTGCCAAAAATGCCGGCAAAAACAGCAGCTAGCTAAAAGCGCTAGTGCTAGCAAAAACAAGCCAAAGCCAGAATCAAAATCAACAAAGTAACGCTAATCGCCGATCATCGTCAGCAGCGTCTCGCGCTCGCGCACCAGCTCGCGGTAGCGCTTGAGCAAACTCATGATATCGTTGCGCTGCTCATTACTGAGGTCAAATACTGCCAACAACACTCCGTCAATTTCTTTGGCAGCTTTTTGCGTGTCCGACAGATTAGCCAATCCCGGCACGGTAGCCAGATATTCCGCGCGAAGATCCTCGGTCTTTTTCTCGTAGAGAGCTAGTCGTTTAGCTGGACTATTAGCTGACTTTTTACCGAGACGCGCCAACGCTTTTTCATACTCTTGCCGCGCCGCCAACACCGACACATAATCAATCTTCAGGCCAAATAACCGCGCCACCAAGCCATTTTGCGCTTGTTCAATCTCGGCAGTAGCACCGTCGATTTCGTTCAAACGCCGCCGCGCTTGGCGCGTCATCCGGCGAACCTGATGGCGCTCAACTTTCGACTGAAATGAACGCTTAATCAATCGCGCCCGCGGATCGCAAATCGTCATACCGAATTCCTCGGCAACCGCACGGTAGAGCAAATAATCTACGTAAATTTCAACCTGCTGCGAACAAACTTCTGCCGGCTGATTAACAAATTCTAATGCCAAGCGGTGCAAAGCCTTTTCGCCTTCTGCATAATGTTGCAGCGCAAAGCGCGCCCGCTCAACCGCTTGACTCTGTTGTGCCACATATTGCAACAATGTTGCAGTTTGCTCATCATCTGTCAAGAAATTGTCGCTCACTGTCTTGATCAGCGTCTTCTGCTGCGGCGCGCTTTCGATTTTGCGCAACCGCGGCAGGCAATCATCGCGCCAAGACAAGAAAAATTCCAGCGCCATCGGCACGCTGCGATCAAAGCGCCGCGCCATCCGCCGCAGCGAGCGCGGGCAAGCAGCATAGACGGCCGCCGCTTGCTGTCGAAACTGCAGCGGACGCACCTCTGCTAACTTAAGCAAACGATTGAATCGTGCTGGGAATACTTTATCGATATCATTCATAGCGTACCTGAACCTTTCTAAACGAATAATTTAATAATTTCTGCCACGAGGCGCCGCGCTGATTGAAGCGCCGAATCTCGCCGTCAACCGATGCTACCTTGACTAATGCTGGACTATACGGCACTTTACGGCTATACATCCACACATCATCGTAATTCCAGCGGCGTAGCGACGGATAAACCCTTTTCAAAAGCTCCACGCCATTGCGATAAAAATACTGCGGGTCGGCCTCTGGTGGCAAGAACTTTTCGGCGGTTAAACCCATATTCTTGACGATACGGCGCACATCCTCTAGCGTCTGCTCGGTACCATTCTCGGCAATAAGCAGAGCATACACGCTACCGCGACTACGGAAGATCACAGCGTATGAATCGCGTCCCGTCTCAATATCGTCAAACAAAAATTCGTCGACTGGCATCTCGATATGAAACACCCGCGGAATCAGTTTTTGGCACTCCTCGCGGCGCATCTGATCGTAGTTAAAGTCGTTAGCGGTCATACTTCCATTATACTATTTTTATGACGAAAAGTCAATATTATTAGATAACAAAAAAGCGCTAGGTAAGGGTGGGCATCACCTAGCGCCATTCTGCCCTTCGTCCCACCCTATCGGGTATACGTGATCCACCTCACACATACGGTGATCCGCTGGACAAAGGGGTTAGTATACGCTAAAAAGTTGTCTAGGCACGAAAGTGGAGGGTAGATTACTGCCGTGCGCCTTTTAGCGCAACCTAACATAAGTTAGAATAGGGGGTATAAGGTGCTTGATTCACCACCTCGGGTCAATCAATCATCTCCAATATTAGCACACCTTTGACAACATGTCAATACTTTTTAACAGGAATTTGTATGAAAATCAATAAAGTATCACCAGATAGCAGCAATTATCTCAAGGTATTAGCTAATATTGACGACAAGCCGCAAGCATTATATTACTTAGGCGAGATCCCTAAACAACGCCAGCCGACCATCGCTATCGTCGGCACCCGCAAGCCAACCAGCTACGGCATCGAGGTAACCAATCAGTTCGCCAGCGGCCTGGCTAGCCGCGGTTTTATCATTGTTAGCGGGCTAGCCCTAGGCACCGACGCGCTAGCGCACCGCGCCTGCTTAGACGCTGGCGGCACCACTATCGCCATCGTACCTAGCCAGTTACCGAATATTTATCCGCGCAGCAACAGCGCGCTCGCCCGGCGCATTGTCGAAAAGGACGGGGCAATTCTATCTGAACATTCTACTGATGACACCGAACCGTACATCCTCGGCCGCTGGAGCTTTTTGGAACGCAATCGCTTGGTGTCTGGCTTGGCCGACGCCGTACTAATTACCGAGGCTAGTGCTCGCAGCGGCACGCTCAATACCGCTGCCCACGCGCTAGCTCAAGGCAAAGATGTCTTCGTTGTACCTGGCAACATCACCAGCCCGCAGAGCGCCGGCTGCAACGCTCTAATCAAGCAAGGCGCCACGCCCGTCACTAGCCTTGACGATATTTTATCGGTTGTCGCGCCAGAATTCATGCCAGACGCGCGAACCGACCAGACCAAGCTGCCGCTCGGCTCAACACCTGCCGAAACAGCGATCATCGAACAGCTCGCTCAAGGTGTCCGCGACGGCGACCAGCTGCAAAAGGTTACTCAACTGCCAGCAACCGAGTTCAATACTGCGCTAACCATGCTTGAACTGACCGGCGCTATCCGCTCGCTCGGCGCCAACCAGTGGACGCTTGTCTAATTAATATTGTTTAAGCTTTTCGCAAATTTGTCATTTTCATCGTGTAATTGTAAACTTAGATATTATGCCTATTAAGTCCCGTGAAAAGACACTGAGATTCAATCCTAGGACTGATATCCCCACCATTCCCAACGCTATGAGTCTCGCTGGCGCAATTCTAGCCTGGCGCGGTGCCAAACACATCGATACCGCCGCTGGCATCGCACAAGTTGCCGCTGGCCGGTTCATCGACGTTCTAGACGGCATCGTCGCCCGCAAAACAGGGTAAACAAGCGATTTCGGCGCGTTGCTGGATGCTGGGCTAGACAAAGCTGTCACTGCCATCATCCTTTATGAGATAAAAAGCAAAAACCTCGCACCAACGGAAATAATCGCTGCCATCACAGCTTTTAATGGAATCAACGCCGTTGCCAGCGCCAAAACGATAGTTGAAGCTGGCGATGAAACCGTACGCCCAGAAATCTCTGGCAAATTGGCGCTAGCGCTCGAAACCAGCTCATTGCTAGCCCACCTAGTCGGTAGCCGTCTCGAAACCACCGGCCAGAGCCAGCTCGCCAGAGTTGCTCGCGGTATCGGCAATTTAGCGTTCGCTGTATCGCTGCCGTTCGCAGTTAAATCAACGCTTTCGTACGTCAAACGCGCCCGGCAATCAAAACACCGAAATGATAAATAAACAAGCAAAACTGGCGATTTGCAGCCTGAAGAGGATTTTTGGCTATTTTGTTGCAAAAAATAGTAAATTATTGCGAAACTATTGACACCGCCGTCCATATGTGATATATATATATATCAGCTTTTTGCTCAAAGTTTCGTAAACAGAGGGCAAGAAGTGCCCTTTTACTTTGAGTGAAGCTTTCCCTGAGGAGGGGAAATGAGACATCTGTTTTGGGTAATTCGCGGCCGGCTGCGGAGCCACCGCGAACTGATGGGGGCGGTGCCGTCCG
>ERZ772924.141-NODE-141-length-33727-cov-7.740051_pt1 | contig 33727 bp, 35 predicted proteins | sample MGYA00512116_ERZ772924 | MGnify/ENA primary metagenome ERZ772924 (study PRJEB29015, sample SAMEA2737920) | human oral metagenome | biome: human oral; feature: human-associated habitat; material: dental | place: China | collected 2134 ...
GCCTTGCAGCATAAGGCTTACAGCGTTTTTTAGCTCCTTTTTTGTCCTATACGCCGGTATGGCAATCCCGGCAGGGCGGTTCAGCCGCTTTCGTGCAGGTAATTGAGCAGCACTGCGAGGTGCGAGTGTTCGGGGTGTTTGACTGCGGTGAGCAATACGGTATGCGGCTGTTGCCCGGCGAGGCGCCACAGCTCTGCCAGTGCCGCCTGGTGTTCCGGGTCTTGCAGTTCCTGGCGGTAGCGGGCGGCGAAGTCGTCATAGCGCTGCTCCGGGTCGACGTGGTACCAGCGGCGCAGCTCTGCCGAGGGGGTGAGGTTTTTCAGCCAGACAACCTGTGCCATCAGTTCTTTGTGGACACCGCGCGGGTAGAGGCGGTCAAGGAAGATGGCGGTTTCTCCGGCCTGTGGCTGGTAGTCATAGATGCGGGCGATGCGAAAGGTCATGGCTTTGCTCCGTGGATGGATTTACAGAAAAACCCGCCTTGCGGCGGGTTTTTGTGGCGTGTGGCGTTTAGCTGTTTTGGGTAGCTGTCGCCGTTGTGGCTTCTGCCGGTTTGGCCACCGCCGGGGCGCTGTCGCCCGGTTCTTTGTGCAGCAATCCTTTGAGGATTTGCAGGCCGAAGGCGACTGCACCGATGATGAAGACAACGTCGCCGATGGTACGCACCCAGCGCAGGGTGTGGATAATCGGATTCTGTTCGACAAATTCCGCGCTGCGCGCCCACCACAGACCTTCGTTGATGGTGGCGTGCGCCTGGATGATGCCAATCGGCAGCAGGCTGGTGAAGAGCATCATCGCCAGGCCGAGGTTGAGCGCCCAGAAGGAGGTGAACATCAGCTTGTTGTTCATTTGCAGGGTCGGGCGGATGTAGCGCAGCACCATCAGGGTGAAACCGAGGGCGAGGAAGCCATAGACACCGAAGAGGGCGGCGTGGCCGTGGTTCGCGGTGGTGTTCAGCCCTTGCAGGTAGTAGAGCGAAATCGGCGGGTTGATGAGGAAGCCGAAGACGCCCGCGCCGAGCATATTCCAGAAGGAGACGGCGATGAAGAAGCACAGCGGCCAGCGCATCGGCTTGATCCATTCGGATTTGTGCTGGATGGTCCAGTTTTCAAAGGCATCGTAGCCGAGGAGGACGAGCGGCACGACTTCCAGCGCGGAGAACAGCGCGCCGATGGCCATAATCGGTGTGGTGGTACCGGCGAAGTAGATGTGGTGGAAGGTGCCGGGGATGCCGCCAATCATGAACATCATCGCGGCGAGCAGCGCGGCGGTGGTGGCGGCGCGACGGCTGACCATGCCGAGGTTGTAGAAGATGAAGCCGACGGCGGAGGTGGCGAATACTTCAAAGAAGCCTTCTACCCAGAGGTGTACTACCCACCAGCGCCAGTATTCCATGACGGAGATGTGGGTGTGTTCGCCGTAGAATAGTGCCGGGGCGTAGAACAGGCCAATGGCGGCGGCGGAGAGGGTAAAGAGGATGAGCAGGCTCTTGTCGCCGGGTTGCTTCAGCGCCGCCCAGATGCCGCGCAGCATGAGGAGGAGCCAGAAGACGAGGCCGATGAACAGGGCGAGCTGCCACAGGCGGCCAATTTCGACAAATTCATAGCCCTGGTGGCCGAGCCAGAAATTCAGTTTCTCGTTCATCCAGCCTTTCAGCGCGACGAACTGGCCGAGGTAGGAACCGGCGACGACGACAATCAGCGCCCAAAAGAGCACGTCCACGCCGAGTTTCTGGAATTTCGGGTCCTTGCCGCCGTTGATAATCGGCACGAGGAAGAGACCGGCGGCGAGGAAGCCGGTGGCAACCCAGAAAATGGCGGACTGGATGTGCCAGGTGCGGGTCAGGCTGTAGGGCAGCCAGTCAGCGACCGGGATGCCGTAAAAATCCTGGCCTTCCACAGTGTAGTGTGCGGTGAAGCCGCCGAGCATGACCTGGACGAAGAACAGCGCCGCGACGATGAGCAAATATTTGCCCAGCGCCTTTTGCGACGGGGTGAGTTTGACCAGAGTGAGCGGGTCTTGCGCCGGAACGGCGATTTCTTCATGTTCGTGGCGGGTGAAGAACGCCCAAATCCAGATGACCGAACCGATGCCGAAAATCAGGGTGACGACGGAAGTGATAGACCAGATGACGTTTTCCGCAGACGGCTGGTTGCCAATCAGCGGCTCATGCGGCCAGTTGTTGGTGTAGGTGACGTCCAGATTCGGGCGGTTGGTGGATGCCGCCCAGGCGGACCAGAAGAAGAAAGCGTTGAGCTTGGCGCGTTTCTCCGCGCTGGGCAGGGTGTCTTCCTTCATCGCATAGGCTTCACGCAGCTTGTGCATCTCCGGGTCGGCGCCGAACAGCTTGTCGTAATAGGCGGCGACGGCTTCAATGGAGCGGACGCGGTCGGCAGAGAGCGTCACCTTGTCGGTTGCCGGGTCGTAAGTGTTCTTGCGGAACGCCTGCTGCGCGTCGTAATTGAGCGTGGCCTGGTCGCGCGGACTCAGCTCGGCATAATTCTTGCCGTATTCACGCTGCGCCTGCTGATCAAGCCAGCCAAGCACCTCGCGGTGAATCCAGTCGGCAGTCCAGTCAGGCGCCTGATAGGCGCCGTGCCCCCAGACCGTACCGACGGACATCCCGCCGATAGATTGCCAGGCGGACTGCCCCGCCATGATGTCATCTTTGGTGTAGAGCGTTTGCCCGTTTTCATCGACAAAGGCGGCGGGCACAGGCGGTTTTTCGTTGTAAACCTCCTTGCCGAAATAGCCGAGGATGAAGAACGAACCGATCATAATCAGACCGAGTATCGCCCATAACCGTTTGTAATCTTTCATATTTTATTGCCTCCAGGAACAGTAATGCGGCGACGGTTGTCGCAACGCGCGGCATTTTTACAAAACGGCAAGGCGGCTACCTTGATAAAGGTCAGGGTGGGGCAGGGTTCTAATGTCGCCGGCAGCGGCAGGCACGTGGAGCAGCCTTACAGGAAAAACCGCCGAAAAATGTCAGTCACGCCATAGATTTCGTCGGCATCGCTGACGTAGTCGCACACCGCCTTCACTGACTCCGCCGCGTTGGCGGGGCAGGCGGCAAAATCCGCCTGAGTCAGAATCGGCAAATCGCCGGGCGAGTCGCCAATGGCGGCGATGCGCGTCGCCTTTTTGCCGTAGTGCTCAAAGAAAAACTGCGCCCCCGTCCATTTGTTCACCCCGTGCGGGATGATGTCGAGCGCGCGCCCGGAGCAATGCAGGTCAAAACCGTCGGTCTGCAAATGCGCTTCCACCACCGCGCGCACGTCTTCCGCGCGCTTGCCCTTTTCGGCGACCAGCGAAATGCACGCTTCCTTGCCGTGGCTCATTGACCAATGCACGGCGAAGCTGTCGCCATGCGCCGCGAGATAGCGCGCCATGTCGGCAATCTGTTCGCGTACCGTTGGCGTCAGTTGCGGCGCGAACACCACTTCATCTTCCAGATAGTCATAGAGCAGCGCGCCCTGATCGGCGACCGCATGGCGGCCAAAGCGAACGAACTGCGCGATGGCTTCGATATACGACAACGAGCGCCCGCTGCACAGCACCACCTCCGTATCCGCGTTGCGCGCCAGCGCGGCGAGTGTCTGCATCGCCGCCACGTCAAACGGCGCAAACTTGCCGCGCGACAGGCAGCCGTCAATGTCCAAAAACAAGAAATCTCCTTTCATTTCAAATCTCCCGCTGTGATAGTTGTGGTTGAAAATGCTGTCGTGGTGCGTTATTTGCCGTGGCGTTTGTCCCACCAGGTGCAGAGGTTGGCGACCAGCGCGCCGCTGATGTTGTGCCAGACGCTGAAGATGGCGCTCGGTAGTGCCGCTTCCGGGGTGAAGTATTTGGTGCCAAGCGTGGCGCCGAGGCCGCTGTTTTGCATACCGACTTCGATCATCACCGCGCGGCGCTGGGCGCTGTTCATCCCGGCGAGGCGGGCGGCGAGCAGGCCAAGCAGGTAGCCGAGCAGGTTGTGCAGGATGACGACGCCGAAGATGATGAGGCCGCTTGTCGCGATTGCCCCTTTGCTCAGCGCGACGACGCTGGCGAGGATGAGGACGATGCAGATAACGGAGATGAGCGGCAGCGCGTCGCGCAGCGCTTGCAGGTGTTTGTCGAAGTAGCGGTTGATGAGGACGCCGGCGATGATCGGCAGCAGCACCATTTCGATGATGGAGAGCATCATCGCGCCGACGGCGATGTCCACGGTCTTGTGCGCGTAGAGTTCGAGCAGGAGCGGCGTCAGGAACGGCGCGAGCAGGGTGGAGCAGGCGGTGATGGTGACGCTCAGGGCGACGTCGCCGCGTGCAAGGTAGGTCATGACGTTGCTGGCGGTGCCGCCGGGACAGCAGCCGACGAGGATGACGCCGAGCGCGACCATCGGGTCAAGGCTGAAGATGTTTACTAAAAGGACGGCGAGCAGCGGCATGATGAGGAACTGGGCGACAACGCCGAGCAGTACCTGCATCGGGCGGCGGAAGATTTCGGCGAAGTCGCGGGCGCGCAGGGTCAGCCCCATGCCGAACATGATGATGCCGAGCGCGTAGGGAATGGCGGGCTTGAAGGGGACGAAGACTGGCGCGGCGGCGTAACCGGCGATGGCAAAGACAATCGCCCAGAGGGCGAAGGTCTGGCCGATGAAGGTGGATAGTTGGCGCAAGCGCTGCATGGGAACCTCTCTGTGAATTTTTTGAAAGGGTGCTATCCTAGCGGTTTTCTGCCCCGTGATGTTGTCTGCCATGTCCATTGCTCCTGAATCCATTGTTACGTTTCTTGATTTTTTTGGTGTTTTTTCCAGCGCCGTCGCCGCCACCGTACTCGCCAAGCGGCAGCATTTTGATATTTTCGGCGCGGTGATGATTGCTTTTGTCGCCTCCATCGGCGGCGGTACCACCCGCGATTTGTTGCTGAACCGCCATCCGTTGTTCTGGCTGAAGGATTTGGATTATGCCTGGACGATTACCATTACATCGATTTTTACCCAGGTTTTTTATTATCAGTTTGAGCGGCTGGACAAACCTTTCCGCTGGTTTGACGCGCTGGCATTGGCGACGTTTACCGTGATTGGCATTGAAGTCGGGCAGATGCGCGGCGCAACCGCGCCGGTATCGGTATTGATGGGGGTGGTGACGGCGATTATGGGCGGGATTCTGCGCGATATTGTCTGCCGCCAGGTGCCGCTATTGCTGCAAAAGGAAGTGTATTTGTCGGCGGCATTGGTCGGTGGCGTGTTTTATTTCATTCTGATGCATTTTGGCGTCGGCTTGTGGACGCGCGATTTGTTGACGTTGTTATTGGTACTCGCCATTCGCGCCTGCGCCATTATTTATAATTGGAATTTGCCGGATATTGCCATTCGGCGACGGCATTAAACGGATGAAAAAAAAGCGGGGTACAAGCCCCGCTTTTTTTTTTTAGGATGTCATTAGGATGTCATCAGGCGTGTTTATCATTGAATCTCCCCTCCTGGCGAAGCGGAGGGAGAGGGGGTGGAATCCGCGTAGCGACCGCATCGAAAACGACAAAAACAGCCCTTAGCGGATATACATCGCGTCCTTGTCGAGCTGGCGGCGCGCGCTGCATTGGCCGTACACGGTCTGGTCGCCGTGGCTGAGGCGGAAGGAACGGCCACCGTCGTTACTCGTCCAGCGGTATTCGCCGTCGTCAAAGTCGTATGCGCTGCGGCGCGGCAGCACGCGCTTGCCTTCTTTGAGTTTGGGGGTGGCGCTGTATTCGCCGCCCATGTTGGCGTAGTTGATTTGGAGTTCGGCGCCGCTGTCGCAGTAGTACGCCCAGAAGATGTCATCCCCGGCGGGCAGTTCGGGGACGCCGGTGAGGAAGGCGGTTTGGCTGGTGCAGGCGGCGAGGAGCAGGGTGGCGAGGGCAGGGAGTTTGTGCATGGGGTGTCCTTGTTTATTGTGTGAATCAGGCTTCTGCCCGCGCTGGGGCTTTTTTGTCGCGGGCGGTTTTGGGCAAGGGCTTTTTCCCCGTTTTTTTGGCGGGTGCTACCGGTTCGGTGGGTTCATGCACCGCTTCGGCGGCGGCGCCGTTGGTGGTTGCTTCCGTAGCGGCTTCACTTTTGCCGGGGGCGGCGGGTGTGAGCGAGACTTGTACGCCCAGCGCAGCCAGCAGTTTGTGCAGGGTGGCAAAAGGCATCGGCGCGTCAGCCTCGAGCAGGTCATAGAGTTCGTTGCGCGGGATGCCTGCCGCTTTTGCCAGTGTGGTCATGCCGCGTGCCTTGGCGGAGGTTTCGATGGCGTGAGCAAGCAGGCTGTAGTCGTTGTCAGCGATGGATTCTTGCAGCGCAACTTGCAGGTAAACGGCGATGTCTTCGTCGTCGTGGAAGTAGCGGGTGGGGTCGTAGGGTCTGGTTTTTATCATGGGAACAGCTCCTTTTTGATTTTTTGCGCGGCGGCGATGTCGGCTTTCTGGCTGTTTTTGTCGCCACCAAGCAGCAGGAAGATGATTTGTCTATCGCGCACGGTGTAATAGAGTCGGTAGCCCGTGCCAATGTGTACGCGCATTTCGCTGATGCCGTGTCCCACGCTTTTGTGGTCGCCCAGGTTGCCTTCTTCTGCCCGGCGCATCCGCAGTTCAATAACGGCCCTGGCCTGCCGGTCTTTCAGGTTTTCCAGCCAGTCATCGTAAACGGGCGTGGTTTCGAGGCGATAGTCGGTCATGGGACGGTGAAGCCGTCTTCGTTGAGGCGGATGTCGCCCGCTTCGATGGCGCGCAGCCAGTGAATCGTGGATTCAAAGCCGCCGAGCGGGTAGAAGTGCAGTTGGCGCAGGGCGCTGTCCGGGTGGTTGCGGCGGTAGGCGGCGAGGTCGCACAGCAGTTTGTCCGGGGTGCTGAGGCTCATCAGTTTGCGGATGTTGCGCGCGTTTTTCCAGAGGAAGCTCATCGAGGAGCCGATGCCGCAGGCTTGTGCGTGGCGGATGAGCGATTGCAGGCTGGCGACGCCGGGGATGCCGATGTGTACCGGCAGGGTGATTTGCCGCGCCTGTAATTGTTCCAGCCAGGCGGCAACCGGCGGCATTGCAAAGCAGAACTGGGTGATGAAGGCATAATCGCCGGGGTAGGTCAGCGCGTAGCCCTGTTTTTGCGCCTCCGCCGCTTCTTGTTCGGCGCGGGGGATGTCGGGCGAGCCTTCGGGGTGCCCGGCAAAGCCGATGTGGGCAAAGGGGTAGTCTTGCAGCAGCCCGGTTTTGAGCAGGCTCATCACGCTGTCGTAGGGGCCAAGCGGCTGCGGTGCCGCGCCCGCCAGCAGCAGGACGCGCTCAATACCGAGCGCGCGCACGCGCTCAAGTGTCTGCCGTAACTCCGCTTCGCTGCGGTAGTTGCGCAGCACAATGTGCGGCACGGCTTGCATTTGTTGGCTTTGCAGCTGTTCGCAGGCGGCGAGGGTGTCGCCGATGTCGCTGCCGCGCAGGTGCGGCACATAGACTTGGGTACCCGCCGCCAGCCACGGGCGGAAATCGCCGATTTTTTGCGCCGCTTTTGCCGTGATTTCGATGCTGTAGCCGTGGGTGAGTGCTTGCAGGTCTTTGGTGGTGATGGGGTTGTTCATGGGGCAAGTCTTTCTATTGTCCAATCGTCGCCGCTCTTGCGGTAGAGGAAGCGGTCGTGCAGGCGGTTCGGCTGGCCTTGCCAGAATTCGATTGCCTGCGGACGGATGCGGTAGCCGCCCCAGAAGTCGGGCAGCGGGATGTGGCCGTCGGCGAATTTGGCTTTCATCCGCTCCCATTGTTGCAGCAGCAGTTGGCGCGAGCTGATGACTTTGCTCTGCGTCGAGCTCCACGCGCCAAGCTGGCTGCCTTTTGGGCGCGAGAGGAAGTATTTGAGCGTTTGTTCGCGCGAGACTTTTTCCACTTCGCCTTCGATTTTGATTTGCCGCTGCAAGGCAAACCAGGGGAAGTGCATCGAGACTTTGGGATTGCCCGCGATTTCTTGCGCCTTGCGGCTGTCGTAGTTGGTGTAGAAGACGAAGCCGTCGCGGTCGAAGTATTTGAGCAGTACCGCGCGCTGCGAGGGTTGGCCGTCGGCGGCGACGGTGGAGAGAACGAAGCCGTTCGGCTCGGCGATTTTCGCGGCGAGGGTTTCGTTAAACCAGCGCTCAAATTGCGCAATCGGGTCGTCGAGCAGGTCTTCGCGTTCGAGTGGCGGGTGGGCGTCGAAATCGTGGCGGATGTTGCCGATGTCCATCAGTGTTCCTCCGCTTTCAGCCGGGTGAAGACGTGGTCGGCGGCGCGCAGGGTGTCGTCCAGCACCGCCGCGTTGTGCTGGCTGCCGGTGAAGATGGCTTCAAACGGCGACGGCGCGAGGTACACGCCCTCATCCAGCATCAGGTGGAAGAAGCGGGCGAAGCGGGCGCTATCGCAGCGCTTGACCGCGTCGAGATTGTCGATGCGGTCTTCTTTGGTGAAAAAGAGGCCGAGCATCCCGCAGACGTGATTGACCACCAGCGGGATGCGGTGCGCCCTGGCGCGGTCAAGCAGGCCGTCGGCAAGGGCGGTAGTGATTTCCGTCAGATTCTTGTAAAACACCGGGTCATCGGTCAGACGCAGGCTGACCAGCCCCGCCGCCATGGACACCGGATTGCCGGAGAGCGTCCCCGCCTGGTAAACGCCGCCGAGCGGGGCGAGCAGCTCCATTATCTCACGCCGCCCGCCAAAGGCGCCGACCGGCATCCCGCCGCCGATAATCTTGCCCAGTGTCACCAAATCGGCCTCAATGCCAAACAGCTCCTGCGCCCCGCCACGGGCGACGCGGAAACCGGTCATCACCTCGTCAAAAATCAGCAGCGTGCCGAACTTGCTGCACAAATGGCGCAGCGTGCGCAAAAACGCCGGGTCAGGCGGGACGCAGCTCATATTGCCCGCGACCGGCTCGACAATCACCGCCGCCAGCTGTTCGCCGTGCGCGGCAAACACCTGCTCCAGCGCGGCGATGTCGTTGTACGGCGCGGTCAGCGTGTGCTGCGCATAAGCGGGCGGCACGCCGGGCGAATCCGGCACGCCGATGGTCAGCGCACCCGAGCCGGCAGCGACCAGCAGACCGTCGCTGTGGCCGTGATAACAGCCGGCGAACTTCAAAAAATCCGTGCGCCCGGTAAAAGCGCGGGCGAGGCGGATGGCGCTCATCGTCGCCTCCGTCCCCGAATTGCACATCCGCACCATCTCCACCCCCGGCACACGGGCGACAATGGCTTCCGCCAACTGCGTCTCTGCCACTGTCGGCGCGCCGAAGCTCAGGCCGTTTTCCGCCGCCTGCTGCACCGCGTGGACAATCCCCGGATGGGCATGGCCGACAATCGCCGGGCCATACGAGCCGACAAAATCAACATAACGGCGGCCATCCACATCAAAAATAAAAGCGCCCTCGGCACGGGCAATAAAGCGCGGCGTACCGCCGACCCCACGAAACGCCCGCACCGGCGAATTGACCCCGCCGGGGATTACCTTCTGTGCGGCCAGAAAAGCCTGTTGCGACAACATAAAAAACCCTCTGAAAAACAGGAAAGGCGGCATTATCCAAGCCTGGCAGACGGAAAACAATCACCCAGGTCAAGCACGCCCCAAAACTGCGAAACACATTGACAACAAAGCCAAAAAACGGCATTATCCGCGCCCTCAAAAACACCCGGATTCCAATCAGGAGAAATACATTGGCTAACACAGCACAAGCAAAAAAACGCGTCAGACAAGCCGAAAAAGCCCGCGCCCGCAACGCCAGCCAGCGTTCCAGTATGCGCACCGCCGTCAAAAAAGTTCTGCGCGCCCTCGAAGGCAGCGACAAAAGCGGTCTGCAAGCCATCTACGTCAGCGCCTCATCCGCACTTGACCGCGCCGCGCGCAAAGGCCTCATTCACAAAAACAAGGCCGCCCGCCTGAAAAGCCGCCTCAGCGCCAAAATCAAGGCAGCCACCGCCGCCTGAAGCAACGCCTGACGCACCAACCCGCCCCGGCGGGTTTTTCTTTGCCCAAAACAAGAGAAAACCATGCAAAACAACCCATCCGAACAATACAAAGGTCGCAAAAGCAGCCTGGGTCGCATCCGCAAGGCGCTCGGCTACTCCCTGGACGGCATCAGGGCGGCAATCGAAGAAGCAGGCTTCCGCGAATTGCTCTGCCTGCACGGCATCCTGCTCGCCCTGCTCATCTTCCTGCCCTTCCCGCTTGCCGAAAAAATGCTGCTGGTCCTCGTCTCCGGGATGTCGCTCATCACCGAACTGCTCAATACCGCGCTGGAAGCGGCGGTTGACCACACCTCGCTCGAAATCCACCCGCTCGCCAAACGCGCCAAGGACGCGGGTTCCGCCGCACAATACACCTGCCTCACCTTCATCGCCATCCTGTGGGGCATGGCGGTATATGGCTGGCTTGCCGCATAAAGGTTCGGAAGCCTCATCGCGGGCTTGCACCTCGCCAGACGGAAAGACCACGGAGAAAACCAGACGCCGCAGGGGCATTCAGTCGTTGGCCAAGCGAACTATTTGCCGATGCAGAAGGAGGAAAAGATGTGGCCGAGCAGGTCGTCGCTGCTGACCGCGCCGGTAATGCTGCCCAGCGCGTCGTGGGCGAGGCGCAGCTCTTCGGCGATGAGTTCGCCGTTTTGTGTGCTGCGCAGTTGGGCGAGGGCGTCGCGGTAGTGTGCTTCTGCCTGTTGCAGCGCGCGCAGGTGGCGTTCGCGCGCGATGTACGGGCTTTCTTCGCGTTCGTCGCGGCCTACCATGCGCGCGATTTCGTCGCGCAGGGCGTCGATGCCCGCGCCGGTTTTCGCCGAGAGCCAGAGACCGTCCGTGTGTTGTGCCTGCACGGCGGGCGGGGTTTGGTCGGCCTTGTTGTAGGCGAGCAGCAGCGGGACGCTTGCGGGCAGGGCTTCGTCGCCGCTGCTGGTGTCATCGAGCGCGCTGCCGTCGCGCAGCAGCAGGATGAGGTCGGCCTGGGTCAGTGCGTGGCGGGTACGGCGGATGCCTTCTTGTTCGATGAGGTCGTCCGCTTCGCGCAGGCCGGCGGTGTCGAGGATGTTCACAGGCATCCCGTGTATCAGCACGGTTTCGCGCACGATGTCGCGCGTGGTTCCCGCCTGGGCGGTGACGATGGCGCGTTCTTCGCCGACGAGCGCGTTCAGCAGGCTGGATTTGCCCGCGTTCGGTTTGCCGGCGATGACGAGGTTGATGCCGTCGTTCATCAGCCGTCCCTGCCGGCTGCGCGCCAGCAGGGCGTGCAGGCGCTCGCCCCACGCTTGCAGGCGGGCAGCGATGTCACCTTCTTGCAGGTAGTCGATTTCTTCTTCGGGGAAGTCGAGCGCCGCTTCGATGTAGGTGCGCAGCGCGAGCAGGTCGGCGGCAAGGGCGTCGGTTTCGCGCGAGAAGTCGCCTTGCAGCGAGCGGTTTGCCGCTTTCACCGCCGCCTGTGAGCGGGCGTTGATGAGGTCGGCGATGGCCTCTGCCTGGGCGAGGTCAATTTTGCCGTTGTGGTAGGCGCGGCGGGTGTATTCGCCCGGCTCGGCGAGGCGCGCGCCTGCATCGAGTACGGCGGCAAGCACCGCCTGGGTGACGGCGATGCCGCCGTGTCCCTGGATTTCGAGGGTGTCTTCGCCGGTGTAGGAGTGCGGCGCCGGGTAGTAGAGCAGTAGCGCCTGGTCGAGGGTGTCGCCGTGCGTGTCGCGGATGTGGGCGAGGGTGGCGCGGCGCGGCGGCGGAGTAATGCCGCTGATGCGCGCGGCGATGGCGAGCGCGTCGCGTCCGCTGATGCGGATTATGGAAACGCCGCCCGTTCCGGGCGGCGTTGCGATGGCGGCTATGGTGTCGCGGGCGGCCATCAGGCTTTGTTTCCTTTGGCGTGATGGTGGTGTTGTCCCGGTTGCCGTTCGCCGTAGCGTTTGTTCATGATGTATTGCTGGACGATGCCGAAGGCGTTGCTCACCGTCCAGTAGAGGACAAGGCCGGAGGGGAACCACATGAACATCACGCCGAAGACGAGCGGCAGCATCATCATCACTTTCGCCTGGGTCGGGTCCGGCGGCGGCGGGTTGAGTTTTTGCTGGAGGAACATCAGCGCGGCGTTGATGATCGGCAGGATGTAGTAGGGGTCCATCGCCGAGAGGTCTTGTATCCAGCCGAGCCACGGCGCGTGGCGCAGTTCGACGGATTCGACCAGCACCCAGTAGAAGGCGATGAAGAAGGGGATTTGCAGCAGCATCGGCAGGCAGCCGCTGGCCGGGTTCACTTTTTCGTCTTTGTAGAGTTTCATCATCGCCATGCTGGCGGCCTGGCGGTCGTCGCCGTAGCGCTCTTTGATGCGCTGCATTTCCGGGCCGAGGCGGCGCATTTTCGCCATGGATTTGTAGGCCCAGGCGGAGGGGGCGAAGAACAGCAGTTTGATGAGCAAGGTGGTGATGATGATGGCCCAGCCCCAGTTGTGGACGATGCCGTGGATGAAGTTGATGACGTAGAACATCGGCTGGCCGATCATGAAGAGGAAGCCGTAATCGACGGTTTTGTCAAGGTTCGGGGCGACGGCTTTCAGGTCGTGCTGGATTTTCGGGCCGATGTAGATTTTGCTGGTGAAGCTGGTGCTGGCGCCGGGGGCGACTTCGCTCGCGGCGCCGATGATACCGGCGTAGTGGTCGCTGCTGTTGTTGTAGTTTTTGCTGAAGAAAGTCTGCGGCTGGCCTTGCGGCGGCACGATGGCGCCGAGGAAGTAGTGCTGGATCATCGCCACCCAGCCGGTCTGGCTTTGGGTTTCAAAGGCGGTGCCGAGTTTGATTTTTTCGTAGGGGTCGTCGTCGTAGGACATCACCGCGCCGGTGAAGGTGGCGACTTGGCCGAGGCCTTTGGACGGCGCGGGCTGGCCGAAGACCCATTGTTGGTAGGCGTTGCCGCGCCAGGCTTTGTCGCTGTCGTTCTGGATTTTTTGTTCGAGGGCGAAGTCGTAGGCACCGCGCTTGAAGGTGTAGGTTTTGTTGACGGTGATGCCGTTTTCTTGCCAGCTGAGCGGTACGGCGAGGGTGTCCTCTCCGTCGGCGAGGGTGTAGCTGTTGGCGGTGCTGCTGAAGGTGTCAAGGTGGCTCGGCGCTTTGCTGTCGCTGGAGGTCAGCCCGCTTTGCAGGAGGAAGCGGCCAGGGTTTTCGGTGTGGAGCAGGGCGAGCGGTTTGCCGCCGTTTTTGGTTTCGGGGTAGGCGGGCAGGTCGGCGCGGATGATGGTGCCGCCCTTGCTGGCGATGTCGAGTTCAAGGACGTCGGTTTTGACGTGGATGATGGCGCCGTTATCAGCGGCTCGCGGGTTGTCGCCGGGGACGTCGCTGCCACCACTGCTACTGGCTGCGGGTACGTCGGCACCGTTGTTGCTGCTGGCAGGAACATCGGTCGCAGCGGGAACGCTGGCGCTGGCTGGAGGCGGTGCGGGTGGCAGGTGGGCAATTTGCCATTTCTGCCAGAGCAGGAAGGCGATGAAGGCGGCCGCGATGTACAAAAGCAGTTTAGGGTTGTTTTTCATGCTTCACCAGGAAGGTTTCGGGAACGGGATCGTAGCCGCCCTTGCACCAGGGGCCACATCGTAATATGCGCCACACGGTCAGGATGGAACCGCGCAGCGCGCCGTGTTTTTCGATGGCTTCTTCGCCGTAGTGTGAGCAGGTCGGCTCGAAGCGGCATTGTTGCCCGATAAATGGGCTCAAGGTTTTGCGGTAAAGGCGGATGGCGCCAATCAGCAGTTTTTTCATGGGAAAAGACGCTGCCAGTGGCGGGCGAGGAGGCGGGCAATGGCAGCGTTGTCGTGTGTTTCGGCGGCGTGGCGGGCGATGACAATGATGTCCAGCGCCTCATTCTCGCGGGCAGGCAGGTGGCGGAAACTTTCGCGGATGAGCCGCTTGATGCGGTTGCGCTCGTGCGCGCGGCGGATTTGCTTTTTCGCGATGACCAGCCCCAGCCGCGCCGCCCCGCCTTGCAGACGACAACGCCCCAGAACGGTAAAACAGCGGTCGCTGCTTTTGCGTTCAGGGGCTTGAAATACGTGGTCGAAGTCAGCGCGCTGCGTCAGTCTCGCCGTGCGGGGAAATGACGTGTTCACGCTGTACTGGCCGCGGTTACACGGTCAGGCGGTGGCGTCCCTTGGCGCGGCGGCGCTTCAGAACCTGGCGGCCATTTTTGGTTGCCATACGGGCGCGGAAGCCGTGGGTACGCTTGCGGGAGAGGTTGCTCGGCTGGAAAGTTCTTTTCGACATTTTTAATGCTCCTGGGGAAAATTCAAAGCGCGCAATCATACGGATAGCCCCCGGAAATGTCAATTTGCCGCTACCGCGCGGCGGCGGATTCGGTTAGAGTGTGCCGCTCATTCACCGGAGACCATGATGCGTTTCATCCTGCTGATTTTATTGATGACCGGCGTCGCGCACGCCGAACCCGTCAACCATTGGCGCCAACTCTTCCCGCCCAAAGACGGCAAAAGCGCCGACGTCGTCCTGCAAACGCCGGAAGTGACGGTTGAAAAACCGCGCGAGCCCATCGTGGACGAACTGCCCGATCACATTCTGCGCAGCAACGAGCGTTTTTTCACCCTCAATATTGAAAACGACAAGTTCGGCAGCGGCTACGACCGCGACTACACCAACGGTCTGCGCCTCACCTGGTTCAACGTCGGCGCCGACCAGCCCTTTTATGTGGACTGGATTGACCGCCTCGTTCCCACCTTCGAGCGCAACAAAACCACCAGCACCTACTACAGCTTCGGCCACAACCTCTACACACCAAGCGACATCGACCGCGACACCCTTGACCCGCGCGACCGCCCCTACGCCGCCTTCGTTTACGGTTCGGCGGGGCTGAGCACCATCACCGGGCGGCGCATGGACGACGTTGAGCTCACCCTCGGCTGGATTGGGCCGTCGGCGCAGGGCGAGTTTATTCAGGACAAATTTCACCGCCTCATCCACGCCGATTACCAGCCGCACGGCTGGAAATACCAACTGCGCGACGAACCGGCGGTGATGCTCTCGTGGGAGCGCTCCTGGCCGGGGCGCTACACCGCCGATTTCGGCAAAAGCCTGCACGCCCGCTTCGCGCCGCACGTCGGCGTCACCCTCGGCAACGTTTACACCTACGCCAACGCGGGCTTCACCATCGACCTCACCCCCGCCAACCTGCGCTGGCAGACGCAGCCGGTGCGCGTCCGCCCCGCCATTCCCGGCAGCGGCTACTTTGAATATACCGACGGCCACGGCTGGATGGCGTTTCTCGGCTACGACGCGCGGCTGATGGCGCGCAACATCTTCCTCGACGGCAACACCTGGAAAGACAGCCACCACGTCGATAAACGCCCCTTCGTCCACGACATCGCCCTCGGCGCGGCCTACAACCACAAAAACTTTCGCATCAGCTACACCGTCAACTGGCGCAGCCGCGAATTTGAAGGCCCGCTGGCAAACAGCTCCAGCTTTGGTGCCATCGGCGTCAGTTACCGCTTCTGAAAAATCCCGCTATCCGCAGGGAGATGCTTGCCCCATCCACAAACGGACAGTGCGTCAAGGCGCTCCCTATGGCGCTTTTGGTCATCACCCGTTAATACATACACCCTCCCCGCTACCCTGTATGTAAACCGCGACCCTCGCCTGCAAAAAAACCAACCGTTGCCGCGCCACTGCACCCCGCCAGAGCGCGGCAACTTTGCTAAAATGCAGCCCTTTCCCCATACCAGCACACACGGAGAACCCATGGCCCGCGTCACCATTGAAGACTGCCTCAAAGACGAAAACAACCGCTTCCGCCTCGTACTCGCCGCCTCCCGCCGCGCGCGACAAATTGCCGACGGCCACCAGGCCCTTGTTCCCGCAGAAGGCGACAAGGTCACGGTCATCGCCCTGCGCGAAATCGCCGAAGACAAAACCACCATTGACGCCCTGCTGCGCGGTCACAAGCCCGTCCCCGTCCCGCCCGTTGCCGAAGAAATTCCCGAAGGCGATGGCGATGCCGAAAATGACATTGACCTTGAAGCCGAAGATGACGACAGCGACGACATTGACGAAGCCGAAGACCATCCCGAAGACACCACCACGGAATAGCCATGAACCCTGCGCCGCTTGCCCTCGAATACCAACCGTTCGCCGTATTCAGCGGCGCCCAAACCCTGCAAGCGGCGTATGACGACCTCGCCGCCGAACTGAAAAAATACCTCGACCCCGAAGACATGGAAAAAATGCTGCGCTGTGCCGTCTATGGCGCCGCAGCCCATGAGGGGCAAAAACGCCAGAGCGGCGAACCCTACTTCATCCACCCCATCGCCGTCTGCCGCATCCTCGCCCGCCAGCGCTTTGACCTGCCGGTGTTGCAGGCGGGGCTTTTGCACGACGTCCTTGAAGACACCATCGTCAAAAAAACCGACATGGCGGCGGAATTTGGCGAAGAAGTCACCCGCCTCGTCGATGGCGTCAGCAAACTCGACCGCCTGAAAAAAACCGCGCCGCAAGCTGCCGTCGCCGACAGCTTCCGCAAAATGTTTCTCGCCACCTCGAACGACCCGCGCGTCCTCATCATCAAGCTGGCCGACCGCCTGCACAACATGCAAACCCTCGGCGTGATGCGGCGCGACAAACAGTACCGCATCGCCAAGGAAACGATGGAAGTGTACGCGCCGATAGCGAGCCGCCTCGGCCTTTACTACTTCAGCATCCAGCTGCAAGACCTCGCTTTCTCCTACCTGTACCCGTGGCGCCACGCCGTCCTGCGCAAACGCTACCTCGAACACTTCGCCCGCAACGAAACCCTCGACCGCGTCAAGGGCGCGCTGCAACCGCGCCTGCAAGCGCTCGGCGTCAAGGCCTCCATCAACAAACGCCAGCGCCATCTCTGGGGCGTGTATGAGCGCATGGGGCGCAAACAAAGCTTCCGCGAAGCCATCCGCACCGTCCCCATCCGCATCATCACCGACAACGAAGACAACTGCTACCGCATCCTCGGCAGCCTGCACGGCCTCTACCGCCCGGTACACGGCAAATTTGAAGACTACATCGCAGCGCCCAAAAGCAACGGCTACCGCTCGCTACACACCAGCGTCCTCATGCCGGACGGCATCATGCTCAACGTACAAATCCGCACGCGCGACATGCACACCCTGGCAGAGGCGGGCATCATCTCCGTCTGGCACCAATACGCCAAACAGCGCGCCGTGCAAATCGAAGCACACAGCATCGAAGCCGAAAAAAATATGCGCGAATGGCTGTCGCGCCTCAAAGAAATCCAGAACCTCACCGACGACCCGCTCCAGTTCTACGACACCATCAAAAAAGAGCTCGTCTCCAACGACATCTCCGTTTACACCCCGCAGGGCGAAGTCATCGACCTGCCGCGCCACGCCACCCCGGTGGATTTTGCCTACGCCATCCACACCAAAATCGGTAACCACTGCATCGGTGCCACCGTCAACGGCAAGCCTTACCCCATCTACAAACCGCTGGAAATGGCGCAGACCGTGGAAATCCACACCAGCCCCGACGCCCGGCCACACGCGGGCTGGCTCCAGTTCGTCGTCTCCCGCCGCGCCCGCGAAGCCATCAACAAATACCTGAAAGAGCTGGCGCGCAAAGACGCACGCACCCTCGGCCAGCGCCTGCTCGGCAACGCCCTGCGCCGCTTGGGCCACAACATCGACCACATCGACGACGCCCGCTGGCAACACTACCTCCAGCAAAGCGGCACCGACCGCAACACCCTGCTCACCCAAATCGGTCAGGGATTGCAACAGCCCGCACTCGTCGCCAGCGCGCTGATTGAAAACGGCGACCCGGCCACCCCGGCGATGGCCGACGACAGCACCAACACCCGCCAGCTCGAAGTGCACAGCGCCTTTGAAAGCGGCATCACCCTCGCCGAATGCTGCCACCCGCTGCCGCAAGAGCCCATCATCGGCCAAATCGTGCCGGGCATCGGCATCCACATCCACCGCCGCGAATGCCCGATGCGCGGCATCGTTGGCGGCGAAGAATGGATCAGCGCCACCTGGGCGGCAGAGCGCAAAGGCCTCTTCCCTGCCGCCATCGAAATCGAAGCCTACGAACACCCGCGCCTGCTCGCCGACGTCTCCAGCGCCATCGCCGACGCCGACGCCAACATCACCGACTTCCAGATGAACCCGGCCGCGCACGACACCCACCGGCGCATCCTCACCGTGTGGATTGAAGTACGCGACCGCGAACACCTGACGCAAATCACCCGGCATTTGCGCCTGCTGGAAGACACCATCGAAATCCGCCGGGTAGAAAGGAGCCAAAATCCATGACCAAACAAATCATCCACACTGACAAGGCACCGGCTGCCATCGGCCCGTACTCACAAGCCGTACGCACTGGCAACCTCGTCTTCCTCTCCGGCCAAATCCCGATAGACCCGGCCACCGGCGAACTCGAACACCACTTCGATGTCCAGGTCGAGCGCGTCTTCACCAACCTGCTCGCCGTTTGCCAGGCCGCCGGGGGCGACTTCAGCAACATCGTCAAACTCAACATCTTCCTCACCGACATGGAGCGCTTCGCCGAAGTAAACGAAGTGATGAAACGCTACTTCACCGCGCCCTTCCCGGCACGCGCGGCGATAGCCGTGCGCGCCCTGCCCCGCGACGCCCAAATCGAAATCGAAGGCGTGATGGCGCTGTAAACCGCACCACATCGCACACACTCGCGCAGGGCTTGCCCTGCGCGAATGCCATCTGCCACCCACATATCGCGATACCAGCCAGGACAACAACCATGAACCCCACACACCTCAGCATCCTCCTCGGCGTCCTCGCCCTCACTGGCGCGGGCATCCTCATCATCCGCGGCTACAACGCCAAAGGCATCCTGTTCAGCATCGGCATCACCCTGATGATCCTCGCCTACGCCCTCGGCCAGGACATCACCAAAACCCCCGGCGGCGACCCCGTAGCCGACCTCACCAACCACATCTACGGCCTCTTTGAAAACCGGGGCGGCGGCCTCGGCATGATCATCATGATCCTCATCGGCTTCTCCGCCTACATGAGCCACATCGGCGCGAACGACGTCGTCATCCGCGTCCTCTACAAACCGCTGCGCCACATCCGCTCGCCCTACATCCTCCTTGCCGGCGGCTTCCTCCTCGGTGCGCTGATGTCGCTCGCCATCAACTCCGCCACCGCCCTCGGCGTCTTCCTCATGGCGACCCTCTTTCCCATCATGGTGCGCCTCGGCATCAGCGCCCCCTCCGCCGCCGCCATCTGCTCCAGCACCACCCTGGTGAACCTCTCGCCGACCGCCGCCGACCTCATCCTTGCCGCCAAAAAAAGCCGAGGCCGACCTCGTCCACTTCAGCTTTGAAATCATCATCCCGATGTCCATCGTCGCCCTCATCTGCGTCGCCATCGCCCACTACTACTGGCAACGCTACTGCGACCGCCGCGAAGGCCTCGGCCAAAACACGCATGACGCCCTCGAAACCGCCGAAGCCACCGCGCTCAAAACCGACGCGCCGGTGTACTACTTCATCCTGCCCTTCCTCCCCATCGCCGGCCTCTTCCTCTACAACGGCAACATCCTGCCGGAAATCGAACTGGGCGGCCTGGTCGTACTCACCATCCTCGTCTCCGCGCTGATCGAATACCTGCGCAGCATGGACGCGCGCAAAGTCTATGACGGCCTCGAAATCTGCTACCGCGGCATGGCCGAAGGCTTCTCCAGCGTCGTCGTCCTCCTCGTCGCTGCCGGCATCTTCGCCCACGGCCTCGAAACCATCGGCTTCGTCAAGGCACTGCTCGGCGCCATCCAGGGCGACAGCGCCGCCACCATCATCATGCTGGCGCTGGTCGTCATCACCCTCGTCGTCGCCATCGCCGCCGGCTCCGGCAACGCCGCCTTCTTCGCCTTCGTCGAACTCGCCCCCAAACTCGCCGCACAAATGGGCATCAACCCCGCCTACCTCATCGCGCCGATGATGCAAGTCTCAAACATTGGCCGGGTTGTGTCGCCCATCTCCGGCGTCATCGTCGCCGTCTCCGGCGCGGGCAAAATCTCGCCGCTGCTGCTGGTCAAACGCAACGCCGTCCCGGCGCTGGTCGGCGTTATCGTCGTCGTCGCCTACACCATGCTGTTCGTGCCGAAAATAACCCCGTAACCGCGCAGCGAACACATCCAAAACCCACGACAAGACACCGGGGCTGTTTACCATTTGAATCCCCTGGGGTGTCCCGAAACGTATGCTGACAACCAGCAGAGCAGCAAACATCAGCTGTTGCCAATATTCCGCCGGTTCGCCCCCTCCCCTGCAGGGCGAAGCCCGCAGCGGGCGGGTACCCACGCAAAATGCGGACGCATTTTGCGTGGGGCCCGGGGGAGGGTTGGGGAGGGGGTGAGCGATCATTGATGAGCCGAAATTCCAATTTTTCAATTGCTTGCCGCCCTCACCCCAACCCCTCTCTCTTGCTTCGCAAGCAATGCTTGTCGCTGCGCGAGCTGTCCCAGTCCCAGAGGGTAGAGGGGCTTATCCGCCGAATTGCAAACAGCGCCTGGCCAGATTTCCCGCCGATGCCCAACAAACAGCCCGCGCAAGTCGGCCATTCATGGCTGACCACAAAAAAATCGGGCTGCACCACAACCTGCCAGCACAACCAACCATGACCCTCACCTTCCCCCGCCACATCCCCCGCTTCCTCGCCGCACTCGCAACCGCGCTTGCCGCCGCGTGCTACCTCCACTTTGCCTTCAGCTTCCACGGCATGAAATGGGCGTACTACCTCAGCAATCTCGCCCTTGCAGGCGGCGTCATCCTCGTCGCCCTCTGGCGCGCCCTGCGCCGCGCGCGCTACCTCCTCCGCCCCGAAACCCTGCAACTGGACAGCCGCGTCCTCACCATCCGCCATCGCGACGCCGAAGCCTGGCAAACGCTGCAACTGCCGCTTGCCCGCCTGCTTGACGTCTGGACAGACGGCGACACCCTGCACCTCGTCTGGCAAGAGCGCCGCCTGCGCCACACCGCACTCAACCTGCAACACGCCCGCTACCGCGACACCAGCGGCAAAACCCGCCCCGGCAGCGCCGACGCCATCGCCCAACGCCTGCGCGGCCACCTGCCGCCCGCCACTGCCTGGCCACCCGCGCGCGTGCCGAACGGCATTGAGCGCCGTTGGACATTCAGCCGCGCCCCCGACGCCAACCTGGAAGACTACACCGCTCTCCTCGTGCCATTTGGCACCCCGGTTGTCGCCGTCATCGCCTGGAGCGCGCTGCGACTGGATCAACTCCTGCAACAGCTCAGCGTCCCGGCGACCATCTTCGTCACCACCGTGCTGATACTCCTCGCCTTCTGCGCCGCCTTTCTCGCCATCAGCAACTACTGGCTGCGCCAACCGCAGCGCCCGCCGCTGCCCGACCTCATCCTCGCGCGCGACGGCATCCACCACGGCACGACGCACATCCCCTGGGCGGGCATCCGCGCCGTAGAAGAAGACCGCTGGCACAGCAGCAACGACAAACCGCGCCGCGCGCTGAACCTCTACTGGCAGCCCCACGCCAACGCACGCTACCTGCGCCACCGCCGCATTGACACCAGCTACCCGGCCAACAGCGACGATTGCGACGCCGTCACCCGGCAAATCGCCGCGCACATCCGCCTGCACAGCCCCAACCTCGGCACCCGCCGCGACCTGCCCGCGGTGCGTTTATAGCCGTCCACCGAAAGCCTCATACGGTGTTGCCCGCTTGACCGGGCACCCTAAAAAAATGGCGGAACCATTTTTTAGGGAAACCCGCGCCGTACAACCGCGTACTGTCTTCGGCGACGCGCCTTGTCTGAAACTTTCGGTGGATGGCTATATATGAAAAAACCCCGCCGTGGCGGGGTTTTTGGGTTGGAACAATGCGATTAGAAGGGCAGCGGTTTGCCGTTGATTTTCAGCGTGCCGTTGTCGTTGTCCAGTTTGGCGACGTAGTCTTCGCCGTCAATGGTGATGAATGCCGCGCCCTGGCTTTCGATGAGCGGGGCGAGTTCCAGTTTTTCAGCCAGTTTTTTGTTGATGCGGGCTTCGGCGTGCAGGTCGAGGTTGTTGCGCAGCAGCTCTTGCAATTCTTTCGGGTTGTCAAAGGCTTGTTGCCAGGCTTCCGGGGTGGCGGTGCTGTCGGCGCGGATGCCGACGCTGCTGGTGAAGCTGGCTTTGCCGCTGTCGGTCGTGCCTTCAAGGCCGAAGCTGAGGCGGGTTTTGTTTTTGATGAGCTCTTGCAGCACGGTCTGGAATTTTTCTTGTGCGATTTTTTCGTACCCGGCCGCGGTTTTTTCGTTGTCGGCGGCTGCTTGTGTGCTGGATGCCGTTGCAGTTGCGGCGCTGGCGGCCGCGCTGGTTACGGTTTCGGCGTTGGCGTCAATCGCAGCCGCGCTGGCTGTGGTTTCGGCATTGCCGTCGGTCGCGGTGTCAGCGGTCTGGTTTTCTGCCGGGGCGGCGTTTGCGGCGGCCGCAGGCGTATTGATGGTGTCGCCTGCAACCATGTTGGCGGCGCTGGCTTTTTGGGCGGCGTTAAGGCTGGAGGCGAGCGCCATATAGCCTTCAGCGAAGGCGTTTTTGCTGGCGGCGGAGAAGTTTTCCATGCTGGCGCTGATGCGCAGGCTTTGCGGCTCAACCGGGATTTGCGGGATGAGGCGTTTGAGGGTCGCGCCGTTGATGTTCCAGGTCATTTCGCCGCTGGCATCGTAGTTGTCGCTGCTGTTTTTGCGGGTGCTGCCTTTGCCGGTGATGTCGCCGAAGGGGCGCTGGTCGCCGTTGTAGGTGACGTGGATATTGTTGATTTTGTAGTCAATGTCGCCGAGGTAGCTCATCAGCGCCGGGTCAAACTTGACGCCGCTGCCGTTGGCATTGATGCCATCCACTTCAAGGATGATGAGACCTTCTTTGGCGGTAATTTCGCTTTTGAGCGGGCTGATGTTGAGGTTGAGGGCGCCGTCTTCTTTGATGGCGTATTCGGCCTTGACGGGCGAGAAGGCGACGGTGGCGCTGTCGCCGTCTTTTTTGTCGGTGGCGGTGAAGGTGAAGGGTTCGACGGTGAGGTTCATCGCCATCACGCCGTCGGCCACGGTTTTTTCGTTGTAGCGAACTTCCTGTTTCAGCCCTTTGAAGTCGAGGCTGTCGTCGCCTTCCTGCACTTGGAAGGGACTGACTTCAATGTAGGAAATGGCATCGTTGCCGGTGAGCAGATCGGTACGTACTTTCGTGTTTTTCAGGACGCTGATGAGTTTGTCGGTGTTGTCGTCGCTGGTGTTGAACTGGTCTTTGAGGAGTTTTTTCACATCATCCAGGGATTCCGGCTCAAGCTGGTTGTCCACGCGGGCGACGATGCCCTGTGCGTACAGTTCGTTGTTGTAGGTAATGGTGTCGTGGCTGTTGATGGTGATAGAGATGGCGTCACTGTTACCAAAAACGTTCGGCGCGAATTGCAGGGTCATGGTGCTTTTCGCCGTTGCACCGTTTTCGCCGCGCTGGTAATCGCTGACGGTTTGTTCATATTTTTGCAGGCCACTCGCCGGGTCCTGCCCGTACATTTTGTGGAAGGATTCATTTGCTGCGGTGAAATCGGCGCGGTAGCGCTCTTCTGCCTGTTGCGCGAGGTCGCCCGGTTGGGCGGTGTTGCCTGCCGGGGTGGCGGTTTGTGCGGCTTGTTCGGTTTTTGTGCCTTTTTCCGTTTTTTTCGGTTCGTCGGAGCAGGCGACGAGCAGGCCGGTGGCGGTGAGGATGGCGAATGCCAGTTGGTTCAGTTTCATGGGTTTTCCTTGCGGTTAGGGTGGGTTGTAAAAAGTTGCGCGATTATAGCGGGTTATGTCGCTCAAAAGGCGGGGGCGAGGTGAAAGCGTTGTAAGGTTCCGTGCAGGTTGGCAACGGCGAGGGTTTCGGCGTGCAGCAGCAGCCGCGGCGCGGCAGGCGGCTCTTCGTCGGCATAGAATTCGTCGCCAAGGATGGGGTGGCCAATGGCGGCAAGGTGCACGCGCAGTTGGTGGCTGCGCCCGGTGTGCGGGATGAGGGCGACGCGGGTGGTTGCGCCGTCACGGGCCAGCACTTGGTAGCTGGTGTGCGCGGTTTTGCCGTGTTCATGGCAGATTTTTTGTCGCGGGCGGCGCTCCCAGTCGGTGATGAGCGGGTAGTGGATGTCGCCGTGGTCACAGGCAATGGTGCCGTGGACGACGGCGATGTAGCGTTTTTCGACGCGGCGCGCGGCAAATTCTTGTTTGTAGTGGCGTTCGGCGGCTTTGTGTTTGGCGATGAGCAGGAGGCCGCTGGTCGCCATGTCGAGGCGGTGCGCTGCCATTGCCGCAGGGGCGTAAACCTGGCAGCGGCTTTGTACGCTGTCGTATTTGTCGTCGCCACGGCCAGGGACGGAGAGCAGCCCGGCGGGTTTGTTGATGACGTAGATGTCCGGGTCTTCGTAGTGGATGTCGAGGGGCATGGTGTGTGGTGGTTTACATACAGGGTAGCGGGAATTATGTATGTATAACGGACGAACGGCGGGGGCAAAGCGCCGTGTCCATCGTTACCCGCCAAACGGCGACGCCATGGTGTTCGCACGGTTTGCGCAGGCCGTCGCGGTAGCCCTGGCCGATGGCGCGGATTTTCCATTGCTGGTCGCGGCGGTAGATTTGCGCGAAAACGAGCGCGGTGTTGTCGCCGCCGGTCACCGCAGCAAGCGGGAGTTGCAGCGGTGCCTCGCGGCCGTCTTCGCCGGTGACGGTGGGCAGCACTTCGCCGAGGCTGCCAAATTTGCGGTACGGCGCGTTGTCGTCGATGCTGGCGGCGATGTGCAACGCTTGTACCGCGGGCGGGATGGCAGCGAGGTCGATGGCGATGTTGTCGTCGCCGCTGACTTTGCCGTCCGCGCCAACGAGGTAGATGCTGTAGTCGGGCTGGAATTGTGGCGCTTGTGGCCAGTGCAGGCGGCGGGCGGCAAGCGGACTGTTTTGGCCGGGGACGAGGATGCACGGCGTGGCGATGGACGGGCTGTTCGCATCCATGATGGTAACGGCGACGCTACTCTGCGCGGCAGTTTCTTCTGCTGCTTGTTCGGCTTCGGGTGCTTGCAGCGCGGCGTAGGCGGCGGGACGTTCGATGGTGTCCGCGGTAGCGGGGGAAAGCGGGTCGCTGCGGAAGTGTTGGTCGCGTTCGGCGGTGGTGAGCGGCGCAAGGCGCGATTGCGGCGGCATGATGTGCGCGCGTTGTACCGGGCGCGGGATGCCGTCGCCATCGAGGAAGGAGACGAGCACTTCGCCTTTGCCCATTTCGGTCAGCGCCTGCACGGTGTTGAGCGCCGGGTTGGGACGGAAGGTGCGCGCCGCCGTTTTGACGTCTTTCAAGGCTTCTGCCATTTTGCGCAGGGTGACGGTTTTGCCGGTACCAGTCGCGCCGGCGATGAGACCATGGCGGTTCGCCATCCGCGCCAGCAGGTTGGGCGGCTGCTGTTCACTGCAGGTGTGGGCAATGGTCAGCGCGTTCATGCCGCAACTCCTTCGTCGCGCAGGGTGGTGCGGACGGCAATGTGGCGCCCGCCGTTGCGGGATTTTGGTTTTTGCCGGCAGGCGGTTTGCCGGTCGGTGAGTGTGTCATGGGGCATGGGGTTCCTTTTTGCGCGTAATTTCTACAATGTAATTTGGCAGATTTTTACCAGGATTTTCCTCTGCCTGGATGCGTGATCATCATGATTGTAATAACCGGGATGGTAATAACCACATCCGCGGCAATGGCGAATGGCATCAGGATGGCACGAAAAGGTGCCAATCTTTTTTCGTCTATATATTCCCCGATGATTTTTACGGGCAAGGTCTTTCTTAGTGATTGTTGTTCTATTTTCAGATCTGGCGCTTTGTAGGCAATCACGGTAAATGCAAAGCAGCGGTACCATGTTTTATCCGCCTGCGCTGTTTTGAATCCCATGCCTTTTAGTCGGGATTCTTCCTCATCATTTGCGGCATGATAGCGCAGACAAGGTTTGCTACTAATGGTAGTGGGTTCGCCATTTTTGCCGATTCCTTCATAGTCTGCAATGATTTCCAGATATGCTTCGTTTTTAATTCCTGTGGTATCGGTAAGAGAGAATTGCGCTATCCATTTTTCGGTCAGAATTTTACGCAATATTACCAGTTCTTCCTGGTTTCTGCTTATGGATGAATCAATGACAAACCAACTCTCTTTGCCTTGCATAATCAAGCTGCCTTTTTTAAGCGGCAGATTTTCTTTTTGTACTTCTGCAAAGGCGATGAGTTCATCGCTTGCCAATTCTTTATGGTATATCGCGGTGCTATCATAAAGCGCTGGGGTAACACATCCCGTCAGCAATAGTGTTGCCACAAAGCTACTGGCGAGCATTAAAAGTTTTTTTCGCATGGTGGTTGTCCTTATTTTGGATGGATTTAAGGCGGTGGCAAGCCGTTTGCTGTCCGCCGGTTTACATACAGGATAGCGGGGAAGGTGTATGTAAACGGCGGTTATTTTTGCCGCTCTGCGGGTTGTTTGCTGCCCCCTCCCCACCCCTCCCCCACGGGGGGAGGGAGCCGTCCGGTGGTTGTTTGCAGTGGCAGTTTACATACAGGGTAGCGGGGTTGGTGTATGTAAACGGGAGTCGCTCGCTGGCCGTTTTCCGTGGTGGCGGGGCAGGCGGCATGGCAGTCATGCCGCGTCCGTGGCGGGCAGGAAGAAGGCGATGGTGCGGTCGTCGTGGTTGCCGCGCGACCAAAAGCCGAGCCATTCGTGCAGCGCTGTTTTGGGGTCGTCGGCGGCGAGCGGCGCTTGCAACTCGTCCCAGAGTGCCTGCCAGCGCTGCGGGTTTTCGAGTGCCGCGTCGGTTTCAAATTTGGGGTCGGAGACGCCGTCGGTCATCAGGATGACGGTCGGCGCGGCTGCGGTTTCGACACTGCGAATGCGGCGCTGGATGTCATCCGGCTGGAGTTGGGCGGCGGTGAGGAATTGGGTTTCGCCGGAGTAAGCACCGCTGTCGGCGACACCGAGCAGGTGCAGTTCGCCGTCTGCGGGATGCCACAGCGCGGCGGCGCCGTCGCCGACCTGGTAGCCCGCGCTGTACCAGCCGCCCGCCGCCAGCGGCAGGGTGAGGGCGATGAGCAGGGTGCAGGAGAGCGCTTTTTCGGCGATGCCCGCCTGCTGGGCGGCGGTTTTGTGCGCGCTGACGGCGGCGTGCAGGGCGTTGGCGATGAGGTTGTCGGCGATTTGTTTGCGGGTGGCGCTGTCGGCGTGCGCCAGTTTGTGGTGCGGTTTGCCGGGGTCGTCAAGCAGGGCGAGGATGATGTCGGCGGCGGCATTTACCGCCAGTTGTGAGCCGTAGCGCGCATGGCTGGCGCTGCCCGCACCGTCGGCGACGATGATGAGGTGTACGCCGCTGGCGTCGTGGCTGGCGAGGCGATAGTCGTCGTCGCAGTAGCTGCCGACGTGGGCGTGCGAGCGGCCACGGACGCGCGCGGCAAGCAGGCGGCCCTGCCGGGTGTCTTGCAGCTCTTCGGCGCTGTCCGGTTTGGCAAAGGGCGCGTCCGGGTCGGAAGGCAGGTCTTTCCACAGGCTTTTCGGGTCGGGGTTGATGTGCAGCGGCTGGATGATGTCGTGCGGTTTGCCGTCGTGGCTGATGGTGATGGTAAGCATGATGTCGCCGCTGATGGTGGGCGTGCCGTGGATGCGGCGTGCGTCGCCGTCCCAGGCGAGGCCGCAGTCCTGGGCAAAGGCGATGTTGAGGACGGGCGCGTCGGGCGGCAGTGCGCGTTCGTAGGGCTGGCCTTCGTTGGCGGGCGGCAGCGGCGAGAGGCTGATGCGCGGCGGTTGTGCCGGGGCGGATGTGGGGGTGTGCGGCGGGATGGGCATGGCGGGTTCGGGGTTGTCGGTAGGTGGTTCGGTGGTGTTTTCTGCGGCTGTTTGCGGTTGCGGGGTTTCGCTGGCGGGGGCAGGCGGGGTGGCAATGCGGGTTTCTTCGCTGTCGAAGAAGGCAATGCCGTCGCTTGGCGCGCCGTGGTTGGCGGTAGGGGCAGTTGCCGTGACGGCAGGCGATTCAAGTGGTTTTTCTGTAACAGGAGTGCTGTCGCTGGTGGCGGCAGGCGGGATGGCGGCGGTTTCTGCTTCGTTATCGGAGAAAGCGGTGTCGCTTGGCGGGGGAGTGCTGGTATCGGGAGCGGCAGGGATTTCTGTGCTTTCGGTTTCTGGCGAATCGGTCAGGGCGGGGTTGCCGCCGGGTTCTCGCTCCGTTTGGGGAAGGGAGTTTTCTGCTGCCGCTGCGGTGCTGTCTTGCAGGAAACGTTGCCAGCTGTCGCCAAGCTCGCGCAGAAGCGGCTGATGGCGGGCGATGAATTGTTGCAGACGAGCTTCGTCGGCGGTGAGGATGTCTTGCAGGGTTTGGCGGGCGTTCATGGTTTTTTCGGGGGGTGGGTGATGGTTTTGGGTTGTTTGCAATCCGGCGGACAGCCACGCTCCTTTGAGAACCGGGTCAGCGCACGCAGCGACAAGCATTGCTTGCGCAGCGGGAAAGAGGCGTTGGGGTGGAGGGAGCAATCAATTGAAAAACGGGAATTTCAGCTCGTCAACCATATTGCCCACCCCCTCCCCAACCCTCCCCCGGGTCCCATTCAAAATGCGTCCGCATTTTGAATGGGAGCCCGCCCGCTGCGGGCTGCGCCCTGCAGGGGAGGGGGCATTGTGGTGGCGGGGAATGCGGGTTATCCCGCCGGGAGGGGAAATCGCGGCGGTGGTTCACGGGGCGTCATCCCAAATTGCTTTCATGTCGTACCAGGTTGCGCCGCCGTGGCTGGACACGGCGACACCGTGGTTGGTGAAGCCGTAGCTTTCATACCACGGGATGAGGTGCTCCTTGCAGGTGAGGATGACGCCGCGTCTGCCGCGTGCGCGCATGGTAGCGAGGTAGTGTTGCAGCAGTTTGCCGGCGATGCCGCGGCCGCGGTATGCGGGCAGGACGACGAGGCCGAAGACGGCGGCGTAGGCGCCATTGGGCTGGTGCAGGGTGGCGTCGTGGTAGTAGGCGTCGGGCAGGTCGGGGACGTCGGAGACGCAGCCGTTGATGAAGCCCACCGCCTTGCCGCCCGCTTCGGCGACGAAGAATTGTTCGGGGAAGACAGCAGGCGTTCGCGGATGCTTTCGGGGCTGGCCGCCTCGGCGGGCGGGAATCCGGCGGCTTCGATGGCGGCGAGGGTCGCGGCTTCGTCAGCGCGGGCGGGGCGGATGGTGATGTCTGTCATGGGTGTTCCTTGTTGGTGTTTGTTAGCCGGAGGCGTGTAGGGTGGGGCTTGCCCCACCGTTAAGGCAGGACGTTGCGAATGCGGATGGTGGGTCAAGACCCACCCTACTATGGTTCCCCACAGGGGGAGGGGAGAATCGCGGCGGGAATCATCCCCGCGAGCGGGCGATGTCGAAGTCGGCGTCGCCGGTGGTCATTTCGATGGTACGGTTGCAGCCGGGGCAGGTCGCCATGCCTTCGCCTTCGACGCAGAAGACCTGGCCGCAGGAGCAGGTGGCGAGGCCGTATGCCGCGCCGCAATGCGGGCAGCCGCCACCGCCTTCGAGCATGGAGACGGCGATGGTGTTGGCGTTGGCGCGGGTGTCCGACCAGTCGAAGTAGTCTTTTTCCGCCGGGTACACGCCGCTGTAGCGGTACACCTGCGGCGGGTTCTTGGTGAAGAAGGGGATGTCGCCGACATCCGGCATCCGCTCGTATTTCATCAGGTACGGCAGGCGGGTTTTGGCGCAGATGCCGGTGATGATGACGTAGTTTTCGTCCACCGCTGCCGCTTCCATCGCGTCTTTGACGAGCGACAGCGCCGGGCTTTCCGCCTTGTCCAGCGTCAGCGGCACATCGACGCCGAGGCTTTTGCTTTGCGCCGAGACGGTGTTGGATATCCACTGGATGAAGCTCTTGAAGTCCTGATCGTCGCATTTTTCCAGGCGCAGCGTCTGCGCGCTGATTTGGCTTAAGAGCGACAGGTCGGCGTAAGGGCCGATGCCAATGCTGACGAGGGTCGCGCGGCGGGCAAAGTCGCGCTGCCAGCGGGCGATGGCGGCGGCGGGATTGTCGGTCGCCTTGCCGTCGGACATGAAATAAACGACGGGTTTGTAGTCGCCTTTTTGTGTCGGGCTGCTCATGACGACGTTGGCGCTGATTTCGTCCATGACGTGCTCCAGCGCCGCGCCGATGGAGGTGCCGGAGCCGACGGGCAGGCGCGGCGGGTAGAAGGCGTAGAGTTCGACCAGCGGCGCGAGGGTGCGGGCGACGCCGGCGAAGGCGATGACGGAGAGATGCACGGTTTCGAGCGCGTAGGGGTCGGCGCGCAGGACGTTGATGAGGCGGGAGATGCCTTCCTGCATATGGCGCAGGTTGTCGCCCGCCATGCTTTCGGAGATGTCGATGACGAGGTAAACGGGGAGTCGGCGCATGGGTTTTCCGGGGGTGGTCAAGATGGCGGTCATGATAGCAAAGAACCCCGGTTTTTCCGGGGTTTTGGCGGGGTTTGGGCTAGAAAACGGCACGCTTCAGTCTTCATAAACCAGCGCCAATCCCTGCAAATATTTCTGCAAGCGCCGCTGGTATTTGTTCGGCGTGGCGGGGACGGTGTTTTCTTCTTCTGTAACCGCCGCCGCTTGCAGTTTTTGTGCCTCGCGTACCAGTTGGCGCAGGTGTTGCAGGTCAAGGTCGGCATAACGGCCAAGCAGTTCGCCGTAAATGTCGGCGTCCCCCGCCAGCAGGCGCTCCATTTCCGCGCGAATGCGCTGTTGCTTGCCGGGGCTGTGCAGATAGGGGTGATTGACGTGTTCGTGCGCGGTGCGGATAGCCTCGTAATCCTGCTCGTCCAGCAGGCGGGTGAGGTAGTTCAAATGGCGCGAGAGCGCGTTGCCGGAGAGGCGTTTGCCCTCAACCAGCGCCGCTTGCAGGGTCTCGTCAATGGGCAGCAGCGGGTACTGGTGCGCCGGCAGCTTCAGCAGCTCGCGGGCAAAAGTCTTGATATGCTCGCGTTCGCGCTTCGCCTGACTGCGGTTTTCGCGGATGACGCGGCCTTCTTCGTCGTACTGTTTTTCGGTCATGTCCGGTTTCGTTTTTCAGCGGGATACCTATAATAGCCGCTTTTTTGACAGCGTTGGCTTGGGAGGGCTGAATGCGCATTGGGTACGCCTTGCTTGTTTTGTGGTTTTGTCTGTTGGCGCAGGCGCAGCAGGTGCCGGCGGCGGTCACGGAAATGCTGAACAAAAACAACGTCGCCCCGGAAGACGTCAGCATCTGGGTGCAGGGCATCGAATCAGAAGCACCGCTCGTTGATCTGAACGGCAAGCAACCACGCCACCCCGCCTCGGTGGAGAAAGTGCTGACCACCGCCTCTGGTCTCATCCGCCTCGGCGCGGATTTCCGCTGGGAGACCAAGTTTTACGTCGATACCCTGCCGGATGCCAACGGCGTGGTCGATGGCAACCTCTACGTCGTCGGCGGCGGCGACCCCTTCCTCGTCGAAGAACAACTGCTGGCGATGCTGCAAGGCCTGCAACAGGCGGGCGTGCGCCACATCACCGGCGACATCGTCCTCGACGACTCGCTCTACCGCCTCTCGCCGCAGGAGCGTGACGCCGCCGCCTTTGACGGCAAACCTTGGGCGGCTTACAACGCCGTGCCGCATCCGCTGATGGTCAATTTCCGCACCGTGAAAATGCAGGTCACGCCGCAGGCGGGCAAACCGAAACTGGCGCTCGTCCCCGAAATCGTCAACTGGAAAATCGACAACCAGCTGCAAGTACGCAAAGGCAAATGCAGCGGCGACGGCTTCACCCCGTCGGCGGTACTCGACCGCGACGACAAGGGCTACGCGGTGATGCACGTCGCCGGAACGTATGCCACCGGCTGCGGCGCGCAAGACGTGATGCTCGTCCTCGGCGAAGCGAGCGAACAGTTCTACTACCTCTTCCGCGACCTCTGGTACCGCCTCGGCGGCAGCTTCGACGGCGCGGGCAAAGTCGCCAAAACCCCGTCCACCGCCAAACACATCTACACCGGCCTCTCCGAACCGCTCGCCCAACAAATCCAGCGGATGAACCAGGAAAGCAACAACGTCATGACGCGGCAACTGCTGCTCACCCTCGGCGCCAAAACCTTCGACCCGCCCGGCTCGCTCGAAAAAGGACGCAACGCGGTGCGGATGACGCTGGAAGCCTTCGGCATCAACACCGACGGCATGATTATCGACAACGGCGCCGGCCTCTCGCGCACCGAACTCGTCAGCGCCGAACAACTCGCGCAACTCCTGCGCTACATCTACCTCTCCGACCAGGGACAAACCTTCCTCCAGTCGCTGGCGGTGGCGGGCGAAAGCGGCACCCTGCGCAAACGCTACCGCGGCGAAGCGCTCGCCGGACGCGTCATCGGCAAAACCGGCACCATTGAAAACGTGCGCAGCTTCGCCGGCTACGTGCGCGCCGAAAGCGGGCGCAACTACGTCGTCGTCATCATCGGCAACGGCAAAAGCGCCGTGCGCAGCCGCGCCATGCAGGACGACCTCTTCCGCTGGCTGTACCAACAATAACGGCTAACACTCTCACAGGACCGCCACCAGCCCATCACGCCGCAAATCGGCAGCATCCGGCAAACTCTGCGGCAGCGGTGACTTGAATGCTGGATTTATAACGGTACACGCAAAGTTCTGAACAAGGCGCGCTGCCAAAGACAGTACGCGGTTATAGGCACGGGTTTCCCATATAAAATGACCTTCCCCATTTTTATGGGTGCCAACACCGTATGAGATTTTAGGGGGATTACTATACCACCAGGGGCTGTTTGCAATTTGAGTCCCCCTTCCCCGCGGAGCGGGGGAGAGCCGGGGGTCCCTTGAAAAAGGCGAACGCCTTTTTCAAGGGAACCCGGGGTGGGGGCAGCAAAAACGCAGCGCAGCTTCCGCTTCATGGTGTCCCCTCCAACAATTCCGCCACCGTAACCAGTGCAAAGCCCCGCGCGCGCAGGCCGTCAATCATCAGCGGCAGGGCGGCGCGGTCGGTGGCGCATTCTTCCGCACAAAACGGATGCAGCAGGATGATGCTGCCGGGGCGCGCGGCGGCGACCGTTTGCGCCGCCATCGCCTCCGCCCCTTGCGCGCGGAAGCGGTCGGCATCCACATCCCACATCACCGTGGTGATGCCGCGCCGCGCGAGCGCCCACGGCAGGCCGAGCAGCTTCTTGCCGTAGGGCGGGCGGAAATATGCCCTGCCGTGATAACCGGCGGCGCGGATTTGCGCTTCGGTGTCGTCAAGCTCGCGCGCGATGAAGGCGGGCGCTTTCAGGAGAAAGCGTGGGTGCGACCAGGAATGGTTGGCGAGCTGGTGTCCCTCGGCGACGATGCGCCGTGTGAGCTGCGGCTGCGCCGCCATCTGCGCGCCAATGGCGAAAAAGGTGCCGCGCACCCGCTTTTCCGCCAGCGTCGCCAGTACCGCTTCGGTGGTTTGCGGCAGCGGCGCGTCGTCAAACGTCAGCGCGACCTGCGCCCGCCTGCCGTCGCCGCGACAGACCAGTTCGCCGACAAGCTGAAAACAGCGGGCGTTCATCAGCCAGTAAACCGCCGCCAGCACGGACAGACAGGCGAGGACGGCAAGGGTTTTGCGGTAACGGCGGGGGTTCATGGGTTTCTCCGGGTTGTGGGCGATTTACATACACCTTGAGCGCTCAGGTGTATGTGGCGAATTTACAATTCAAGTGCAACAGCTACAAAAAA
>ERZ772924.143-NODE-143-length-33441-cov-8.345145_pt1 | contig 33441 bp, 31 predicted proteins | sample MGYA00512116_ERZ772924 | MGnify/ENA primary metagenome ERZ772924 (study PRJEB29015, sample SAMEA2737920) | human oral metagenome | biome: human oral; feature: human-associated habitat; material: dental | place: China | collected 2134 ...
ATGCCGAGGCCGTGCGTCAGGTGCTGGGCAAGGGCTGGACGATCCACACGACGGCATTTCCTATTACTGACACTACCCGGGCGGACGGATGACCGTCCGCCTGAATCCGTTTGCACATCAAGGAATTATTAAAGGTTAAAAAACAATTTAACTTCCCTTCCGCCTTTACCATCCTCTTCATTATTCTGATTATTGCGGTGGTATTGACCTGGGTAGTCCCCGCCGGTTCCTATTCCAAGCTGACCTATGACAACATCAACAATGTATTCGTGGTCAAGGCCTATCAGCAAGAAGACGTAACCTATCCGGCAACCGAAGAAAGCCTGGAAAAGCTCAAAATCAAAATAGACCTGAAGAACTTTACCGAAGGCACCATCAAAAAGCCGATTGCCATTCCTGACACCTATCAGCGGGTGGAAAACAAACCGAAAGGTATTGGCGATATTGCCGTCAGCATGGTACACGGCACCATTGAAGCCGCCGATATTATGGTCTTTATCTTTGTTTTGGGGGGCATGATTGGCGTCATCAACAAAACCGGCTCCTTTAACTCCGGCTTGATGGCACTGGCGCGAAAAACCAAAGGAAGGGAATTTGCCATTGTCTTTAGTGTTTCCGTGCTGATGGTATTGGGCGGCACAACCTGCGGCATTGAAGAAGAGGCGGTTGCGTTCTATCCCATTTTGGTGCCGGTATTCCTCGCCCTCGGTTATGACGCGATTATCTGCGTTGGCGCGATATTCCTCGCCTCCTCAATGGGTACGGCATTCTCCATCATTAACCCGTTCTCGGTCGTCATCGCCTCCAACGCCGCCGGCATTCCCTTTACCGAGGACATCGGTTTCCGCGCCGTCGGTCTGGTATTGGGTGCCGCGTGCGTCATTTATTACCTCTATTGGTATGCGAAAAAGATCAAGGCCAATCCCGAAGCCTCCTACACCTATGCCGAGCGCGAAGAATTTGTGCAGCTTTACATGAAAGATGTCGATCCGAATGCGATTGTAGAATTTACCCTGCGCAGGAAAGTCATCCTGACCCTGTTCTGCATTGCCTTCCCGATTATGGTTTGGGGGGTCATGGCCGGTGGCTGGTGGTTCCCGCAAATGGCGGCCTCCTTCCTGACGATTACCATCGTCATCATGTTTATCTCCGGCCTGAAAGAAAAAGAAATCGTCAATGCCTTTACCCACGGTGCCTCCGAACTGGTTGCCGTCTCGCTCATTATCGGCATGGCGCGCGGGGTAAACCTCGTCCTTGAAGAAGGCATGATTTCCGACACCATCCTGAATTATACTTCGCAACTGGTGAGCGGAATGCCGGCCAGTATGTTTATCCTCGGACAACTGGTGGTCTTTATCTTCCTCGGACTGGTCGTGCCCTCCTCATCAGGCTTGGCCGTACTCGCCATGCCGATTATGGCACCGCTGGCCGATGCCGTCGGTATTCCGCGCTTTATCGTGGTATCCGCCTATAACTGGGGGCAATATGCCATGCTCTTCCTCGCACCGACCGGACTGGTACTGGTGACGCTGCAAATGCTGAATATCCCCTTCAACAAATGGGTGAAATTCGTCATGCCAATGATTGGCGTCCTGCTGGCTATTGGCGCAACGCTTTTGGTCATTCAGGTTTCCATGTACGGACGCTGATGGCTGACAAAAGGCTGCCGCCAGAGCAGCCTTTTGTTTTTTTATGGCATGAGCCACCCCTTTCCCCCGAAAATCGCCTTTCGACGGCAGGAGCAACACTTATGCCGAAAGACAAGCTGCTGGACAATATCAATACCCGCATCCTGCGGGCGCTGCAAAAGAATGGACACCTGCACAACAACGAACTGGCACAGGAAATCGGCCTTTCCAATTCGGCCTGCCTGCGCCGGGTCAATATTCTCGAAGAAAACGAATTTATTGACCGCTATGTCGCTATTCTCAATCCGCAAAAAGTGGATTGCAATCTCGCGGTCTATCTCTTTGGCTCGTTTTCCGAAGAAGACATCCAGAAAAGGGAGCGCTTTATCTTCGAGATGAAGCTCATCCCCAATATTGTCGAATGTCATCTGATGGCGGGCGATTATGATTTCATCATCAAAATGCGCGTCGCCAATCTGGATGAATTTCATCACATCAAAACCAAATACTTCAACAAGGACATCGGCATCAAAAACATCAAATCGGAAGTGGTGCTGAAAACGATCAAGGACACGACGGAATTGCCGCTGTAGCCCCTTTCATCAAGGCAAAACCCGGCGCTTGGGCAGGATTCCCGCTTGCAGTGAGGCTGCATGGCAAACAGCCGCGCCGTGGTCATTTCGCCCGTCATCCACCGCGACAAAGCCGCCGCCCGCACGGCAGGCGTGTATAATGTGTCCAAATATTCACAAAGCGAGGTGACTTGATGCGCAAAGAGGGTGAAAACCTGTTCAAATGGCTATGGCGCAAATATAACGAATTCTATGATGAAGCCGGATTTTCCCAGGTGGGGGGCTGTCGTCGTTGTCTGCCTTTCATCAAGGAAGATCCGCCATTGGAATGGCCGGATCGGCTGCGCAAGCTGAATGAGGACACACGACAATCCGCCGGGAAACACCGGCAGGATTCGCAAGAGGTTTAAGTTTTTAATTCAGGAGTATTTATGGTTTTATTTTTTGCCTGTGTGGCGATGCTGGTCGCCGGTTATTTCATCTATGGTGCATGGATGGAAAAAATCTTTGTCATCAAGCCGGAGCGGCAGACGCCCGCGTATGCAATGGGCGATGGCGTTGACTATGTGCCGATGTCACGCACCAAGGTTTGGCTGATTCAGGTATTGAACATTGCCGGAACCGGGCCGATTTTCGGACCGATTTTGGGCGCGCTTTATGGCCCGGTGGCAATGTTGTGGATTGTCGTCGGCTGTATTTTTGCCGGTGCGGTGCATGATTATTTCTGCGGCATGATTTCCATCCGTAACAATGGCGCATCCATTCCGGCGATGTCTGGCCGTTATATTGGCGCGCCGGTCAAACATATTATTAACGTGGTCGCGCTGATTTTGCTGGTTTTGGTCGGTGTCGTTTTCGTCCGCACCCCGGCGGATTTGTTGACCCGCCTCACCGAACAGGCGATTAACAATCAAGGTGTGGGCGCGATAGGTGCGGCGGTCGGCACGGTGAGCGAAAGCGCCAGTCCAGGGATGAGTACCGATACGCTGACGCTGATTTGGACGTGCATTATTTTCGTCTATTACATCATTGCGACTTTGCTGCCGATTGACAAAATTATTGGCCGCATTTATCCGCTATTTGGCGCGCTGCTGATGTTCATGACTGCCGGAATGTTATTTGGCCTGATTTTTGAGGGCATTCCCGCTTACCGCACCCTCGGTTTGGAAAATGGCATTTCTCTGAGCGATTTCTTTAGCAATTTCCATCCGAAAGGTGCCAACGCCCTGCCTATATGGCCGCTGATTTTCGTCACCATTACCTGCGGTGCGATTTCCGGTTTCCATGCGACGCAAACGCCGATGATGGCGCGTTGTACCGAAAATGAACGCGAAGGCCGTTTCGTCTTTTATGGTGCGATGATTACCGAAGGTGTGATTGCGCTGATTTGGTGCATGGTTGGCCTTTCATTCTATCCCGATGTGCAGGCATTGCTCGCCGCCACCGCCAAATCTCCGGCACCGGTGGTCTTTGATTCGGCAATGAAGATGCTCGGCACATTCGGCGGCGTCCTCGCGGTTTTGGGCGTGGTGGTCTTGCCGATTACTTCCGGCGATACCGCTTTCCGTGCGGCGCGTTTGCAGATTGCCGAGTTTTTCAACAGCTACGGCATCAATGCCGACCAGCGCAAGATGGGCAAGCGCCTGATGATTACCGTGCCGCTGTTTGTCATCGGCATCGCGCTGACGATGATTGATTTCAACCTGCTCTGGCGCTATTTCAGCTGGGCGAACCAGACGACGGCGACCATCATGCTGTGGACGGCGGCGGCGTATCTCTACCGCCACCAGAAATTCCACTGGGTCTGCACCATCCCGGCGATTGTGATGACGCAAATCTGCGCCTGCTATCTGTTCTTCGACCACAAAATCGGCTTCGGCTGGGTGTGGGACAGCTTCGGCCTGAGCGCCCACAACTGGGAGGCTTCGATGATTAGCGGCGCCGTGGTTGCGGTGGCGCTGACCGCGCTGTTCTTCGTTGGCCTCAAGCCGAGCGGCATGAACGCGGGCGGCATCGTCGCGGTCTCCGTGGACGACTGATTCCGGTCTTTAATCTTTGGAAACGGCGCTGCGGCGCCGTTTTTTTGTGCCTGTGCACTGCCATTCGCTGTATTTGGCTATTTGTCATGTTGATGAGAGTGTGAATTTCACACGGTAAACGCGCAATATTCACGGAAAAACGGCATCGCCGGGCACTGTCGCCGGACAAGAGGGGGTAAATTGCCGTTGTCCGAAATTTTTGGCGGCGGTGTTTGCCGGAGCAGGATGCAAAATTTGCCCGTTTTTTGGCCGCCGTGCCGATAACCGTGCGTGTTTGTCGCCCCTGTGCGGAAATGTTTGTGGATTTGTGAATTTCACATGGTAGCGATTCCTGATTCACAGCGGCGGTTACGGTGGCAACCCGTATGCCACAATCGCGCGCCATGCCTGTATTTTCAGCGGTTTGCGGAACGAAAACGCGACACTATTGTCCCGGCGTGAAAATTTTTGTGCAGAAATATCGTGAATAAATACACGTTGTTAAGCGTGAATAGCTGTGAAAAATCGTGGCTCGCTGTGTGAAAAGATTGACATCTCGTGTGGATACGCCTAAGATTTGCTCATCACAAAGATTGAAAGGTCTTTATGAGATTTGCCCGGCAACGGGCGAAGTTATCCCGCATGACACAGTCATGATGTGGTTTTTTTTAATCCGTACAGGAGCTTGGCCATGAGTAACTACTATCCGAAAAAATACCCGGCAGAACCGTTCAAAATCAAAGCCGTTGAACCGATTGCGATGACCGACCGCAAACAGCGCGAGGAATACATGAAGAAAGCGGGTTACAACACGTTCCTGCTGGATTCCAAAGATGTTTACATCGACCTCCTGACCGACAGCGGCACCAACGCAATGAGTGACTACCAGTGGGCAGGCCTGATGATTGGTGACGAAGCCTATGCCGGCAGCCGCAACTTCTACCACCTCGAAGAAACCGTGCGCGAATACTTCGGCTTCAAGCACATCGTCCCGACCCACCAAGGGCGCGGCGCAGAAAACCTGCTCTCCACCATCATGATCAAACCGGGCGACTATGTACCGGGCAATATGTACTTCACCACTACCCGCGCCCACCAGGAACGCAACGGTGCCACCTTCCGCGACATCATCATTGACGAAGCGCACGATTCCCAGGCCGACCTGCCGTTCAAGGGCAATGTGGACCTGAAAAAACTGCAAGCCCTCATTGACGAAGTCGGCGCCGACAAGATTCCGTATGTGTGCGTTGCCGTTACCGTAAACCTTGCCGGTGGCCAGCCGGTCAGCATGGCCAACCTGCGTGCCGTCCACGAACTGTGCAGCAAACACGGCATCAAAGTGATGTTTGACGCCACCCGTTGCGTGGAAAACGCTTACTTCATCAAAGAACGCGAGCCGGAATGCAAAGACATGACCATTCGCGAAATTCTGAAAAAGATGATGAGCTATGCCGACGGCTGCACCATGTCCGGCAAGAAAGACTGCCTCGTCAACATTGGCGGTTTCCTCTGCATGAACGACGAAGAATTGTTCATGAAAGCACGCGAACTGGTCGTATTGTATGAAGGTATGCCTTCTTATGGCGGCTTGGCCGGACGCGATATGGAAGCCATGGCTCGCGGTATTACCGAATCCGTTGATTTCCACTATATCCAGCACCGTGTTGCCCAATGCTACTATCTGGCACAAAAACTGGATGAAGCCGGTGTGCCGATTGTCAGACCGGTCGGTGGTCATGCCGTATTCCTTGATGCCCGCGCATTCTTCCCGCACATTCCGCAAGAAGAATTCCCGGCACAAACCCTGGCTGCCCAACTCTATATTGAATCCGGGGTACGCAGTATGGAACGCGGCATTGTTTCCGCAGGCCGCGACAAAGTCACCGGCGAAAACCACAAGCCGAAACTGGAACTGGTACGTCTGACCATTCCGCGTCGTGTTTATACCTATTCACACTTGGATATTGTGGCTGATGGTGTTATTTCCCTGTTCAAACACCGCGACAATATCAAGGGCATGAAGATGGTTTACGAACCGAAGCTGCTCCGCTTCTTCACTTCCCGCTTCGAGCCGAAAGCATAAAAACTGCACAAGGAGGGGCATTGTTTCGGCAATGCCCCTTTATAGCAACCCTCACAACGTCCCGTACGGCGTTGCATTGACTCGCCGTACTGTCAAAAGTACTGCCTTCGTCAATGCGCCTTGTACAGAATGCTGTGAGTGCCGCTATATATTTTTGATTCTCGTGAAATGATTGAAATACTCGTCATGATACTGCGCCACCCGCCAACCGCTCCCTGAATCATAACCTCCTGAACTGGCGGGACTGTCTTGCAAACGACACGCATCTTTTCCTAATGCGTGAAGCGCCCTGATACGGATTCATCCATTCCACGACAACCAGCGAATCGTATCAATCCAGGAGCTTCACCATGAACAAAACCCTTGGCACCACCCTGCTGGTTTCCGGCACCATGATTGGTGCGGGAATGCTCGCCATGCCACTCACTTCCGCCGGTATCGGCTTTAGCTTTACCGTCGTCCTACTCGTATCGCTGTGGATATTGCTGACTTACAGCGCCCTGCTATTCGTTGAAGTCTATCAGACGACCGAAAGCGATTCCGGTATCGGCACCCTTTCCGCCCTCTATTTTGGCAATGCCGGGCGGATTATTTCCACCACCGTGATGTTCGTTTTCCTTTATGCGCTGCTCGCCGCCTATATTTCCGGCGGTGGCCAGATTTTGATGAAAGCGACACAAACATCAGGACTGTTTGGACAGGAAGGGCTATTCCACGATTTTATCGAATATGTGGGCGTGCAATTACAAAGTGGCGGCGTTTTTGTCGCAGCGCTCAATGCCGCTGGTCTTACCGATGAAGTAACCCTCTTTGCCGGGGTATCGCCGGAAATGACGCTCAAGATTTTCGTCGGCATCTTTACCCTGTTTTTTGGCTCGTTCGTCATTATCAGCACCAAAGTGGTCGATGGCTTTAACCGTCTGCTCTTTTTCGTCATGCTTTTCGCGCTGGTGGTGGTGATGTTCGTCATGTTCCCGAAGGCGAGCATTCACAACCTGATGGCGATGCCGCTCAATAACGCGCTGATTGTTTCCGCCGCGCCAATCTTCTTTACCTCATACGGTTTCCACGGCTCCATTCCGTCACTGGTCAAATATATGGAAGGCGATGTGCGCGGCCTGCGTATTGCCATTGTTTCCGGCTCCGCCATTACCCTGGTCGGCTATATCCTTTGGCAACTCTCCACCCACGGCGTTTTGACGCAAAGTCAATTCACCGAAATTCTCAAAGAAAACCCGACGCTGTATGGCCTGATTGAGGCCAGCCGCGAAATTACCGGCAGCCATGTCATTGCCTCCGCGGTGCAAGTCTTCTCCGCCCTGGCGCTGATTACCTCATTCCTCGGTGTCGCCCTCGGCCTCTTTGACTGCACCGAAGATATGCTGCGCAAAGGGCTGCATATCAAGGCGGGGCGCATCCTGCTTGGCGTCATCACCTTCCTGCCGCCGGTGCTGTTCGCCTATTTCTACCCGGACTTCATCGCCGCCCTCAGCTACGCCGGGCAGATGTTCGCCTTCTTCGCCGTCGTCCTGCCGGTCGGCCTGGTGTGGAAAGCGCGCCGCCGCTATCCGAACCTGCCATACCGCGTCATCGGCGGCGATGCGGCACTCATCATCGCCCTCCTCATAGGCATCATCGTTGCCATCATCCCCTTCTTCGTCAAGGCGGGACTGCTGCCGCCGGTGGTGGGTTAATCCCTCAAAAACAAAGCCCTCCAGACGGAGGGCTTTTTGTTGCACTTGCGCTCAGGGCAACTGCTCTTGCAGTTTTATCGCCTGTTCCAGTTGCGGCAGCAGCGCCTGCATATCCTGCGCGGCTTTCATTTCCGCCAGCGAGCCTTTTTCCAGCGGCTTGCCGTCCGCGCTCCAAAAGGTGATTTCTTCCTTGTCGCCCTGCTTGCGTTGAGACATCAGCAGGCTGCCGTCGGCGCGCCAGAAGGCGATGCCGACATCCTTGCCGTCGTCGGCCGGGAAGATCGCCATCAGCGTGCCGTCCGGGTAGAACATCCGTCCGTGTGCAGGGTAAGCAGCGAGCGCGGTGAAGGGGTCGTTGGCATCGCTGCCACCTTCGGGCAACGGGGCTTGTGCCACCAGCACGCCGTTGTGGTAGAGGGCAGGATGGCCGGTCGCCTTGCCGTCCTGCAACGGGACGATGGCGCTGACGCTGCCGTCGCGGTTGTAATGGACAAGGGTGCTGTCGGACAAATCGCCGCTGAAGTCGTCTTCCGCCGCGCCCTTGCGCAGGATGCTCGGCGCGATTTGCGGCTTGTCGCTGTCCTGGTAGAAGTCCTGGACGACGGTGCGGCCATCGGCGGTTCTGCCGAGGATTTTGCGGTAGTAGCCGTCCTGGACGGGTTTCTCCGCCTTGTTGCCCTTGGCGTCGAAGTAGTACGTCTTGCCTTCGCCGGGGGTGTAGTCAAGCGGCGCCAGTTTTGCCGCCTGTTCGGCGAGGCGGATGCTGTCCGGCAGCTTGACGTCGAGGCGCTGCGGCAGTTCAGCCTTGCGGACTTCAAAGGCACTAGGCATGGAGCCATGCAGCGTGGTGGTGTTTTCCGCCTGGACGGCGACGGTGCCCAGCGCGAGGGCGAGGGCGATGAGGGTTTTCTTCATGAAATGCTCCGTGGGTTGGGAAAGGTTTATGGTTGCACGGCGTCGCGCCATTGTGCAATCGCCGCGATGTGTGCCGCGCCGACGCCGCAGCAGCCGCCGATGATGTCCGCGCCCGCATCGCGCCAGCGCTTTGCCCAGTCGCAATAGGCGGCGGGGGTGAGGTCGGCGCGGATGTCGTCGAGGCCGTCGTTGGCGGGCAGCGCTTCCTCATCTTCGCCGTGGGCGGCAAAGGCGTTGGCATAGACGCCGAGGCGCATCGGGCTGGCGGCGGCATCGAGCGCGGCGCGGGCGGTGGCGATGGCGGCGGTCATCACTTCGGGATGGCTGCAATTAAAGAGCAGCGCGTCGAGGTGCAGCTCCAGCGCAAGGGCAACCGCCAGCGCGACCGGCTCGCCGCTGCGCAGTTGCGGCACGGCAGTGGGGCGCTCGTCTTCGAGGGTGAACGATGCCCAGAAGGGGCGGTCGCGCGCGGTGAGGGCGTGCAGGGTGCGCACTTCGGCGATGCTGCTTTGCGTCTCCGCCAGCCACAGGTCGGCGTAGGGCGCCTGACCGTCAATCAGCGGGCGGGCGATTTCCGGCGCACGCGCCGCGTCGAACAAGTCCGGGCGGTACGAGCCGAACAGCGGCGGCAGCGACGCGGCGACCCGTACCGCCTTGCCGCTTTCCTGCACCGCCTGCCGCGCCAGTTTCCCGGCGAGCGCCGCCAGCTCCTGCGCGCGGGCGCGGAAGCGGTCTTCGCCGATATGAAACGGCACGAGCGCGTAACTGTTGCTGGTGATGACGTCCGCACCTGCGGCAATAAAGGCGGCGTGGACGTCCTGCACGAAGGCGGGCGCTTCCAGGAGCGCCAGCGCCGACCATTCCGGCTGGGCAAAGGGCGCGCCGAGGCGCAGCAGCTCGCGGCTCATGCCGCCGTCAAGGACGAGAAGGGGATGGGTCATGCGGTCTCCGGGGTTGGGAAAAGCGCCAATGTGGCGCAGCGCAGCGTTTTTTGCAATGGCTGGCTATAATCGCCGCATCCCCCAACCGGAGTATCCCATGAAAAACCGCCTTTCCGCCCTCGTCCTCCTCGCCGCCAGCGGCAGCATTTACGCCGCCGACCTCTGCGACGACCTCGATAGCGACGCCCCGCCGGTGGAATACGCCGCCATGAGCGCGCCCGTTCTGCAGAAAGCGGCGCCGGTCGCGCCTGCATCGGCGACCAAAGAAGTCGCCGCCCCCAATCTGGAGAACCGCCTCGGCGTCAATATGCCCGTGCAGACGGAAGCCCGCGCCCACTGGGATCTCAACCGTGCCGGCGTCAAATTCGGCATTCGCGGCACGGAAGGCGGCATGAACCCCGCCCCGCAAAACACCGAACGCTACGCCCACAGCGACGCCAACCCGGTACACCGCGTCAGTGATGCGCCCGTCTCCACCTTCAGCATCGACGTCGATACCGGCAGCTACAGCAACGTCCGCCGCATGATTACCCGCGAAGGCCGCCTGCCGCCAGCGGACGCGGTGCGCATCGAAGAAATCCTCAACTACTTCGCCTACGGCTACCCGCTGCCGCAGGACGGCAAACCCTTCGCCGTGCACACCCAAACGGTGGATTCGCCGTGGAAGGCGGACGCCAAACTCATCCGCATCGCCATCCAGGCGGCCGATCTTGCGCCGGAAAAGCGCCCGCCCGCCAACCTCGTCTTCCTCATCGACACCTCCGGCTCGATGGATGAACCCGACAAACTGCCGCTGGTGAAAAAAACCGTCTGCCACTTCGCCGAAGCGCTGCGCGCCGACGACCGCATCAGCCTCATCACCTACTCCGGCGACACCAAAGAAATCCTGCCGCCGACCGCGGGCGACCAAAAAGAAACCATCATCACCGCCCTCAAACCGCTGCGCGCGCACGGCGCAACCGCGGGCGGCGAAGCGCTGCGCATGGCCTACGACGCGGCGGCCAGGCACTACCGCAAGGACGGCATCAACCGCATCCTGCTCGCCACCGACGGCGACTTTAACGTCGGCATCAGCGACCCGGCGGCGCTGAAAAACTACGTCGCCGAGAAACGCAAAAACGGCGTCAGCCTCACCACCCTCGGCTTCGGCGCGGGCAACTACAACGACGAAATGATGGAACAACTGGCGGATGCGGGCGACGGCAACTACAGCTACATCGATAACGAAGACGAGGCGAAAAAAGTGCTGGTACGCCAACTCGGCTCGACGCTCGCCACCGTCGCGCGCGACGTCAAAATCCAGATGGAATTTAACCCGGCGGCGGTCAAAGAATACCGCCTCGTCGGCTACGAAAACCGCCGCCTGCGCGAAGAAGACTTCAACAACGACCGCGTGGACGCGGGCGACATCGGCGCGGGCAGCAACGTTACCGCCCTCTACGAAATCATCCCGCAAGGCAAAAACGGCTGGCTGGACGCGCGCCACTACCAGAACGCCCCCGCCGCGGGCGGCCGCGCGGACGAATACGGCTGGCTCAAACTGCGCTACAAAGCGCCAGAGGGCGAACACAGCCAGCTGATAGAACAAGCCATCCCGGCGCAAAGCATCCCGCTTGCCGACGCCGACGAAGCGACGCGCTTCGCCATCGCCGCCGCCAGCTACGCGCAGGCGCTGAAAGACGGCGCGGACAACGGCGCCCTCGACTGGGCGGGCATCCTCCGCTTGGCGCAGGCCGCCAAAGGCGCAGACCCCTACGGCGAACGCGCCGGACTGATTGCGCTGATTGAGCAGGCGCAAAAACTGTCGGCGGGGAAATAGCATTTACATACACCAACCCCGCTACCCTGTATGTATAAGCGGCATCGTAGGGTGGGGCTTGCCCGCCCTACGCAGTAGGCGTAGGTCGGCCATTGATGGCCGACATTCGTCCGGTTTTCTGCCCGCCAGCCGGATAAAAGGAACCGGCGCTCACACCGCCCAAAAATACTGCACGCAGTGGAAAAACACCGGCGCGGCGAAGCAAAGCGAATCCATGCGGTCAAGCATCCCGCCGTGGCCTTCAATGAGATGCCCCCAGTCCTTGACGCCACGGTCGCGCTTGATGGCCGACATGACGAGGCCGCCGAGAAAACCCATCACATTGACAATAAACGCGATGGAAATCGCCTCCGCCGGGGAAAATGGCGTAATCGCATACAGCGCACCGCCGAGCAATGCCGCGCTGCACACCCCGCCGACGGTGCCGATGACCGTTTTCGACGGCGACAGCGTCGGCATAATCCTCTTGCGGCCAAAGAGCTTGCCCCACACAAATTGCAGCACATCGCTCGCTTGCACCACCGCCACGAGAAACAGCAGCAGCAGAATATTGTGGTCGTAGCCGGGAATGCGCAGATTGAGCAGCGCCGGAATATGCGAGATGCAATAGACGCTAATCATCACCGCCCATTGCGCCGTCGCCGCGCGCGCGAGGAAAAAGCGGCTGTCGCCGGAAAGCGAGGCGGCAATCGGCATAAAAAGAAAGGCATAAACCGGAATAAACGTGGCGAACAGGCCGAGATTGCCCGCATACACCAGCACATATTGCAGCGGCAGAATGAAGTAATAACACAGCACCATCACCCGGTAATCACTGCGGCGGCTGTACACCAGCGAGAGAAACTCGCGCAGGGCAAAAAACGACACCAGCCAGAACAAAAACACCGTGCCGCCGCGACCGACGGTAAACGCCGCCGCCAGCACCGCCGACATCCACCACCACGCATGAACGCGCGCGCGCAGATTGGCAAGCGTCGGCGTCGCGCCACGACGGGCGATGAGCCAGTGCGTCGTGCCGCTCGCCGCCAACAAAATCAACAACATCGTGGCAAACAGCCACGCGATAACGTGCTCACTCATAAACCGCGCTCCTCTTGCCGCAACACCGGTTGCAGCGCCAATAACGTCGCCTGGGCGAAAGCGAGAAAATCCTCCTTCTCCGGGAAATCGCCGCCGCGGAACGGCTGGCCGAAGCGCACACTGCACAACATCGGCACCGGCAGCAGCCTGCCCTTGGGCAGGACGCGCTGAATATTGTGAATCCACACCGGCACCAGCTCGCACTCCGGCCGCGCCATGGCGAGGTGATACAGCCCGCTCTTGAACGGCTGCAGCAGCACATTGTCATTGGCATTGCGCGTCCCCTCCGGGAAAATCAACAAATCGGCGCCCGCGTCCATCGCCTCCGCCATCTGCAACACCGCCGCCTGCGGCTCGCCGCTCTGGCGCGCGACCAGCACCATATTGAACACCTTCAGCGCGATAAAACGGCGCAACGGCGACTTCAGCCAATAATCGGCGGCAGCGACCGGGCGCAATTGCCGCCGCAGCAGCCGCGGCAGCGATACCCAGATGAGCATAAAATCGCCGTGGCTGTTGTGATTGGCATAAAAAACGCGACCAGCGGCGGCGCGGGCGCGCAAATGCGGCAGGGGCTGCGAATGCGCGCCGGTGAGAAGAATCACCAGCGCAGACAGACACTTGTCTATCCAGACGGCGAGAAAATGGCGATGGTTTCGGGGATTCATGACAGCATTCCGTGAAAAGATGCCCGCGATTTTACCGCCAACCGCAGGCGGTTCACCATCGCGCTGCATCCGCCCGCCGCCGGAGATTCCCCTATGGCATTTACATACACCTTTCCCGCTATCCTGTATGTAAATTTCCTGCCGGGACAAACCGGTTTACATGCGTTTACGTTTTACGGTGGCATGACCATAAAAAAGCGGGCATGAATAAAAACTTGCAAAGAACACGCCAATTGATACCATATAGATGGCCTTATGGCCTTATGGCCTTATGGCCTTATGGCCTTATGGCCTTTTTTTATGCCTGGAATATATCTTTCGGACAAACAAAGGCTACCAAATCTTTTATCAAATCCCCATCTACGGAAGGTAGCTTCACAATGAAACTGACGAATCTTTCTCTCGCAATCATGGTCGCTGTCGGTGTCGCCGCGTGCGGTGGCAGTGACGACAACAACGGCAACCAGCCTGCGGATCCACCAAAGCCGAATAACCCGCAAAACAACAACAACAACCAGCCGACACCCCCGGCAGACAATCCGCACGTGGTGGATCCTACGGGAACGCAAGTGGTTGATGACAAGGACCTGACCAAACAGAACACCGTCGGCACCCTGCAATACATCCGCCGCGACGGCTCCCGCTATGACCGCCAGATCAACCCGAGCCAGCCCGCCTCCGCCTCGCCGCTGCTCGGCACTTCCCTCAACGAGCAGAACCCCAGCCTGACCAACATCGTGCTGGCGCGGCAGGAAGTCGTGCGCACCGACGGCACCCCGGTCAAGGCACAGTTCACCGGCAGCGACAACCCGAATCCGCTGCAAGCCGACGGCACCGCAATCAAGGATTCCGTAAAAAGTCAAAACAGCCTGCAGGAAGAAAACTTTAATCATGTTGATGTATTGGCGGGAATGTATGCCAGAAATGAAAACAACATAGATGGCAAACATACTGATGATGCAAACAACGTGGATGACAAAAACAAGATTAACCGCGTTGCCAACAATTTGGGACTTGCCATTAACCCCGTAGCAAGAACTGCGCAAACAATCGGCTATGTCATGACCTTCGGGGATGTGGACAGAAATGGCAAACGCATTCCCTCTATAGGATTTGCCCGGCAATATGTAACCGGCGACAAACTGGCAACTGCTACCGATGCCGGTTTGGTAAAAGGCGGGAGTGACAAAGTTGCCACGAAAGTAACCGCGATTATGGATCCCGTCAAATGGCAAAAGAATCTGACCTCCCCTGTCGTTACCGGAAAAGACGATGACGGCAAGGATGTTTATACCTATCGTGCGGGCAGAGGCGACAATGTGGACGGCTTCAAATTTGGCACAACGGTCGTTTCCGCCGAAGCCGCCAATGCGGCTAGCGGCACGCTTAGCGGTACACGTTACGGCAAGGGACTGGTTTGGTGGTCAGCCCCCGAAACCGCTTTTGAAAACTGGGTATCGCGTGGTAACAGCGAAGCGGGCAGAACCGCAGGTTCATACGACCTGAAACAAAGCGCCAAGACCAATAGCGCCGCAGGTGCCTTGGTTGGTGCGGACATGACGGGCAAAAACAGCGATGCGGCAACCAATGGTCTGGTGCGTATCGGCGGCGGACTTTCCACCCTCGGTCAGGAGTTGAACTACAACAAGGACGAGAAAAAATGGGAAGACCATCACAAAACAAGCAGCCGTATCTTTGGCCGCTATCACCTCGCTTACGCAGGACAAACGGATAAAACCAAAGGCGTTCACCAAGTGGCGCAAAACAGCTTTAGCGGTGCCAAGTCCTTTGTTGCGGAAGTTGAAAACACCGCATCAAACACGCCTGGCACAAAGGCCACCCAATACAGCCTCGGTGCGCAGCCAACGACCCTGAAATATGTGCAATACGGTCGCGTCACCACCAACCTGGATTTGGATGAAGGCGAAAAAGGCTATCCCGACGGCTTTGTCCGCAATCCTTACGGCAAGAAAGGCGACGACAATACCGTTGACGATTATTTCTACCGCGGTACCGACGCCACCACCATCGAGCAGATGGCTGCATTGCCGAGCGACCAGAAAGCCACCTATAACGGCCATGCGCTGATGTACGGCATTGACAACGACTACCACGGCGGCAGTAATCGCAACCTGCCGAATGCCTTTGCCGGCGCGACCACAGGTCTCGGCCTGGGCAACTTCGTTGAAGCCCGCGTCGATTTCGGCCAGAAACGCGTGCTGGGCGAGGTCTATAACGAATGGCTGCTTGACCCGGCCAAGTCCACCACCACCCGCGACAATCTCGTCCGCTTCCAGGGCAATATCATCGGCAATACCGTGGTAGGCACCGCCGACCGCAATTATATTGCCGGGGACGACGGCGCGACCTTCAAGGCGTCCTTCTTCGGCGAAAAGGCGGAAGAAATGGGCGGTTCGTTCAACTCCGTCAAGGATGCCGACAAATACGGCCCGGCTTACGGCCAGAACGACTGGGGCGGTGTCTTTGGCGCCAGCAAGGGCGGCAGCGGCAACACCTTCCAAGGTGATGACGGCAGCAACCAATACGGACAAAACAGCTATGACAAATAAGCGCTTCTAATACTTGAGTCAGTCACAACAACGCTGGTCTGCTCCGGCAGACAAACGCCCCCGTCAGGGGGCGTTTTCTTTGGAGCCGGCCTGGCGTCTGTGGTCAGCGGTGATGCCCCCTGCCCTCACACACCGCGCCAACACCTGCCATAATGCGCCCCTTTTCACCACCTGCCCCGCCCATGACCGACACCGACCGCATCACCGCCTTGCGCGCCGAAATCCGTGCGCACGACCACGCCTACTATGTCCTTGATAATCCGCTGATTGCCGACGCCGAATACGATGCGCTAATGCGCGAGCTGCGCGCGCTCGAAGCTGCCAGCGGTGAACCCGTGCCCGCCGATTCCCCCAGCCAGCGCGTTGGCGGCAAGGCCGATGGCGCGTTTGCCCCGGTGGCGCACGACGTACCGATGCTGTCGCTGGATAACGTCTTCAGCGAAGAAGAATTTGCCGCTTTCGTCAAGCGCTTGCAGGAGCGGCTCGACCATGATGAGCTGCTGCTGTCCGCCGAGCCGAAGTTCGACGGCCTTGCCATCAGCCTGCGCTATGAGCACGGCGTCCTCACCCGCGCCGCGACGCGCGGCGACGGCGCGACCGGCGAGGACGTTACCGCCAATGTGCGCACCATCCGCGCCATTCCGCTGCGCCTGCTCGACGACGCGCCGCCTGCGGTTATCGACATCCGTGGCGAGGTTTATATGCCGAAGGCTGCCTTTGCCGCGCTCAATGCCGCTGCCGAACGCGACGGCGGCAAGACCTTTGCCAACCCGCGCAACGCCGCCGCCGGCAGTCTGCGCCAGCTCGACCCCGCGATTACCGCCAGCCGCCATTTGAGTTTTTATGCCTACGGCCTCGGCGCGCACGACGGCTACGCCCTGCCCGCCACGTACAGCGCCCTGCTCGCGCAATACCGCGACTGGGGCGTGCCGGTCTGCCTGCTGCAAGAAAGCCTCAGCAGCGCGGCCGCCGCCGTCGCCTATATGGAAGCGCTCGGCAAGAAGCGGCACGACCTGCCCTATGAAATCGACGGAGTCGTGTACAAGGCCGACCGCTACGCCGACCAGCAGGCGGCGGGCTTCGTCTCGCGCGCGCCGCGCTGGGCAATCGCCTGGAAATTCCCGGCGATGGAGAAAACGACCGTGGTGGAGGCGATTGACGTGCAAGTCGGCCGCACCGGCGCCGTTACCCCGGTGGCGCGGCTGCGCCCGGTGGAAGTCGGCGGGGTTACCGTTACCAACGCCACCCTGCACAACGCCGACGAAGTGGCGCGCAAAGACGTGCGCGTCGGCGATACCGTCTTCGTGCGCCGCGCCGGCGATGTCATCCCGGAAATCGTCAAAACCGTGCTGGAGGCGCGCCCGGCGGACAGTCAGCCGTTTGCCATGCCGACGCATTGCCCGGTGTGCGAATCCGAAATCATCCGCCCGGAAGGCGAGGCGGTGGCGCGCTGCTCCGGCGGCCTGCATTGCCGCGCGCAGCGGGTGCAGGCGCTGATTCACTTCGCCTCGCGCAAGGCGCTGGACATCCAGGGCCTCGGCGACAAGCTGATAGAGCAACTGGTGCAGGACGGACGCGTGCATAGCCCCGCCGACCTCTTTGCGCTGACGCTGGCGGACTGGGCGGCGCTGCCGCGCATGGCGGAAAAATCGGCGCAAAACATCTTGGCGGCGCTGGAGGCGGCGAAGGCGACCACCCTGCCGCGCTTCATCTACGCGCTCGGCATCCGCGAAGTGGGCAACGTCAGCGCCGACCTGCTCGCCCGCCACTACCGCGAACTGCCGGCGCTGCTCGCCGCCAGCGAGGACGACTTGCAAGCCATCGACGGCATTGGCCCGGTGATGGCGCAATACATCCGCCACTTCTTCATGGACGACGCCAACCTTGCGGTGATTGCCGCGCTGCAAGCGGCGGGCATCCATTGGCCGCGGATGGAAGCGCCGGTTGTCGCCGCGGACAGCCCGCTCGCCGGGAAAACCGTGGTCATCACCGGCACCCTGCCGACGATGAGCCGCGACGAAGCCGCCGCGCATATCGCCCGTCTCGGCGGCAAGACATCCAGCGCCGTCTCGAAAAAAACCGACTACCTGCTCGCGGGCGACAAGGCAGGGAGCAAGCTGGAAAAGGCGCAGTCGCTCGGCGTCGCCATCATCGACGAAGCGCAGCTCAAGGCGTGGCTGGCGCCGTAGGGTGGAGCTTGCCCCACCGCTTCACCAAACATCCCCATTCAACATCCGCGCCCCCGTGGCGCATACTTGCAACCGCTATGGAAAATCCCGGCATTACCGACAAAAAGGACTCTCATGAACCCCGAAAAACCGCATAAACTCGCCGTCCTCATCGACGCCGACAACGCCCCCGCCGACATCATCGACCGCCTGCTCGAAGAAATCGCCAAATACGGCATCGCCAGCGTCAAACGCATCTACGGCGACTGGAGCCGCCCCGAACCGCAGGGCTGGAAAAAAGACGTGCTGCTCAAACACGCGCTCATCCCGGTACAACAATTCGCCTATACCAAAGGCAAAGACGCGACCGACATGAGCCTCATCATTGATGCGATGGATCTGCTCTACAGCGGCACCTTTGACGGCTTCTGCCTCGTCTCCAGCGACAGCGATTTCACCCCGCTCGCTGCCCGCATCCGCGCCAGCGGCCTGACCGTGTACGGCTTTGGCAAGCGCAACACCCCGGAAGCCTTCCGCCAGTCCTGCGACCGCTTCATCTACCTCGAAAACCTGCAAGACGAAGCGGCCGGCGCCGACAAACCCGCTGCCGAAGCCAGCGCAACCCCGCCCGTCGCAAGCGGCGAAAAAACCGCCCCGCCGCCGCGCAAAACACTGGATGGCGCGCTGCGCAGCCTGCTCTACAAGGCGGTGAAAGACAGCACCGACGAAAGCACCGGCTGGGCGTTCGTCGGGCAAATCGGCACCTACCTCAGCCAGACCCAGCCGGATTTTGACACCCGCAGCTACGGCTACGCCAAACTCTCCTCCATGCTGAAAGCGCTGGGCGGCCTGCAATTCCGCCACGACGACGCCAGCCGGATGTACTGCCGCAAAATTCCCTACAGCGAACTGATTAAATTGCTCAGCAACGACGCCCTGCCCAAATTCCAGAACAAAGAAGGCTGGGTAAAAATACCGGCGCTGGAAAAATACCTCGCACCGCGCTGGTCGTATAAGGAATACGGTTTTGCCAGCTTTATGGCGCTCTTGGAAACCATCCACAATCTGGAGATTCAGGGCGACAGTGTGCGCATGACGCCGTCGGCCTCACCGGACAAGGTCTGAAGCAAAAACAGGGCGCCAAAAGCGCCCTGTTTTTTTGCTATCTGGATTATAGCCATCCACCGAAAGTTTCAGACAAGGCGCGCCGCTGAAGACAGTACGCGGTTGTACGGCGAAGCGGCGCAACACAGTATGAGGCTTTCGGTGGATGGCTATACACCGCGCCACTCGGCGACTACGACACCCTTTGCACCATCGCCGCTACCGCCCGCGCCTGCCACGCAAGCGACCATTGGCCGCTACCCGACCGCGACACCCTGCCGCCGCTGCACGTCCGACCCTTCGCCCGCATTCTGCTCATCGCCAACATCGTCCTCATCAGCACTTGGCTCACGCTGAACCTCCTCGTCCAGCAAGGCCTGATCCTACCCTTCACCGACCCGGCGCTGCCCTTGCTTGAGCTGCCGCCCTTCCACCTGCACGCGATGCTGCCGTTCGGCGCATACCCGCACGCCAACGCACTCATCCTGCTGAGCCTGACCGCGCTCAATCTCGCCGCTTGGCTTGCGCCGTGGCATTGGCAGGCGGAAGCGGTGCCGGACGGAGAAAATCCCGCGTAAGGTGACGGCGTCTTTCCAGGCGGTGATTTTGTGCAAAATCCGGGCAAGTACTGAATCTGAAAACCTGTTCAAAATCGTGGAGAAGTACTTTTCGCTGTAGTGAACGAAGCGAGGCAAGCCGTCGATATATCCCCTCCCCCGGTGGGGGAGGGTTAGGGCGGGAACCCGCCCGCTGCGGGCTTCACCCTGCAGTGGTGGGGGAATTTGAACAGGTTCTGAAAACCGCTCCCGAAACGGGAACCGCTCACGCAAAAGGCGTTGAAGTGGGAACAGGGATAACGTTTCCCTGCGAATAGACTGTGTGGAAGGAGCCCGGGAGTCAGGCGAGCACCGCCTGCATCGCCGTGAAATAGCGCTGTAACGCCGCTTCGTCAAAACCGGCGCCGTAAGCGAGAAAGGGCGGGTTGAGCGTGTCGCTGCCGCCGTATTGCGCGAGATGGTTGCCGAGCAGGCGCAGACCGCCGCCCGATTCATGCAGGAGGATGTCGCCGGCGGCAATGTCCCATTGGCTGGTAGTCGGGGTGAGTTTGGGATAGAGGTCGGCATCGCCTTCCGCAATAGCGCAGAATTTGAGGGCGCTGCCGCGGCAGATGTGGCGGTAGTCGCCGAAATTGTCGCTGAGGTACGCGCGCATCCGTTGGCCCAGTCCAGGACGGGCGGTGATGATGGTCGGTGGCGTCGCTGCGGGGCGGCATTGCAGGCGGCGAGTGTTGCCGCGCGCGTCGGTTTGGTAGGCGCCCTGTCCATGCAGCGCGTACCAGTAGTCGCCGCTGACTGGGGCGTAGATGAAGCCGAGCGTTGGCCGCCCTTGCCGGATGCGGGCAATGGCGATGCAGAACTGGCCCGTGTTTTCGATAAATTCGCGCGTGCCGTCAATGGGGTCAATCAGCCAGTAATCGCCCGGCGGGTTGTGGTGCACGGCGGCGTCGGATTCTTCGCTCAGACAGGGCAGGTCAATGATGCGTGGCAGTTCGCGCACGAGGAGTTCATGCGCCGCAAGGTCGGCGGCGGTGAGCGGGGTATGATTGCTTTTTTGCTGGATGTGGTAGCGCTCTGGCTGCCCGTAAAACGACAAAATCGCTGCCCCGGTTTTTTGGCCGAGGGCAGCGATTACGCTGATGAGTTGTTGCGCGTCCGCGCTCAACAGGTGCCGGTCAGGCACTTTTTTTGGTGTCGAGTTTTTCGGTGATACGCGCTGCTTTGCCTTCGAGGCCGCGCAGGTAGTAGAGTTTGGCGCGACGCACGTCGCCACGGCGCTTGACGGTGATGGAGTCCACCAGCGGGCTGTGCGTCTGGAAAACGCGCTCTACGCCTTCGCCGTGGGAGATTTTGCGCACGGTGAAGGATGAGCCGATGCCGCGGTTGCGCTTGGCGATGCAGACGCCTTCAAAGGCCTGCAAGCGTTCGCGGTTGCCTTCGCGGACTTTGACCTGGACGACGAGGGTGTCGCCGGGGTTGAAGTTCGGCAGATTTTGTTTGAATTGTTCCTGTTCCAGGGTGTCAATGATGTTGCTCATGACGGCTCTCCAAGATGCTGTTCGGTTAGAAATTCGTTGAGTAGTTTTTGTTGCGCGTCACTGAGCTCAAGTTGGTTGAGAATGTCGGGACGATGCAAAAAAGTTCTGCCCAACGCCTGTTTCATGCGCCACCGTTCGATAAGCGCGTGATTGCCGCTGAGCAGAATTTCAGGGGCGCGAATTTTAGCAGTATTTTCCGGGCGTGTATAGTGCGGGTGGTCCAGCAGTTGGTGGTGAAACGAGTCTTCCGTGGCGGAGGCAACGTCACCCAGTATGCCGGGGATGAGCCGCAGCACAGCGTCGATGATGATGGCAGCGGCAATTTCACCGCCGGAGAGGACGAAGTCGCCAATGGAGATTTCAGCGTCAATGTGTTCGTCAATGAAGCGCTGGTCGATGCCTTCGTAGCGGCCGCACCACAGGGCGATGCGCGGTTTGCGCGCGAGTTCGGCGGCAAGTTCGTGGCTGAAGGTTGCGCCTTGCGGGCTGAGGTAGATGTGCAGCGGTTTGTCGCCGTCGGCATTGACGGCAGCAGCGGTGCGCGCCAGCGGTTCGTATTGCATCACCATGCCGGGCCCGCCGCCAAAGGGGCGGTCATCCACGCGCTGGTGTCGGTCATCGCTGTAGTCGCGCGGGTTCCAGTAATGCAAACGGGCAGGCGCGTCGGCTTTGCCGAGCGCACGCCCAACCACGCCCTGTTCAAACCAGTGGCGCACGAGGTCGGGGAAGATGCTGATGATGTCGATGCGCACGGGTTATTCGCGATCGTCTGCGCCGATTTGCGACCATTCGCTTTCCCAGTCCACACGCATCACGCCGTTTTCGAGGTCAATCGCTTCAACGTAACGCGGCTGGACAAAGGGAATGAGGATTTCGGCGCCGTTGTCGTCTTTGACAACGAGGATGTCATTCGCACCGGTTTCAAAGAGTTCGGCAACGTGCCCGAGGGTTATGCCCTGCCGGTTTTCGACGCGCAGGCCGATGAGATCCGTCCAGTAGTATTCGCCGTCCCGTGCTGCGGGCAGTTGGTCGCGGCTGATGTAGAGGGTGTAACCGCCAAGTGCCAGCGCCTGGTCGCGGTCGTTGATACCGGCAAAAGCGGCAACCATCCCTTTGCCGGAATGTTGTCCACGCAGCAGTTGCAGCGCGATGTCCGGGCGTCCGTGCTGGCGCGCGGTGAATTGGCGGTACTGAAAAAGCGATTCGCGGGGGCGACAGTCCGAATGGACTTTCACCTGCCCGCGAATGCCGTGTACGCCCACGATCCGGCCGACGATGATGTCAGCGCTGCCGTCGGCCATGTATTCAAGCCTGTTGCTGGTATTGTTTGACCAGACTTTTGACGCGATCGCTGGCCTGTCCGCCGACGCCAACCCAGTAGTTGTAACGGTCAAGCGCGATGCGCAGCGTTTCTTCCTGTCCTTTGGCGATGGGGTTAAAGAAGCCGAGGCGCTCGATGAAACGTCCGTCACGCGCGTTGCGGCTGTTGGTGGCAACGATGTGATAGAAGGGACGTTTTTTTGAACCGCCACGGGCGAGTCGAATGGCTAACATGGTTTTTCCTCTCAAAATTGGGGATGTGAAAAGACGGCGTATTGTACGGATTTGACGTTAAAAGGGAAGCGGAAATGTGCAGTTGGCAAACGGCGGGCAAGAAAAAAGCACCTTGCGGTGCTTTTTTCGGAATACGTTCGGCGATTGCTTACTTGTATTGTTTGCCACGGAAAGAGCGGTTGATTTTTTCGCTGTTTTCCTGGGCTTGCTGACGAGCCAGCATGGCATTTTCGTTAGCTTGCATCGCGATAGATTTGACTTCAGCGATGTCGGCGCGCAGGGCGGCGATTTCAGCGTTTTCGTCAACTTTCGGTTGGCTGGCGCAACCAGCAGCAATCAGCATAACAGCAGCTACGGAAGCAAATTTCAAAGATTTCATATGAACTCCTAAAGTTGTTAGCGTCAAAAATGACAGGCGCTAATATACACAAACTTTAACTTTGCGTACAAACCTTCGTAGTTAAATTTTTCTTAACGCCGGGATGCACCAACGCGCCAACATCGCCGCCAAGCCGCGCCGTTTCTCGGATAAGGCTTGAGGATACAAAGGAATAGCGATCGGCGGTGATGAGGAAAACCGTTTCTGCCTGTGGCAACAGGTGATGATTCATGCCGGAAAGCTGGTGTTCATACTCATAATCGGCAACGCTACGGATGCCGCGCACGATAATCGTCGCGCCATAGTGGCGGCAGACCTCCACCAACAGGCCGTCGAAGGCGACCGGCACAATCTCGCAGCCATTGACAATATCGGCGCAGACCATGCGCACCATCGCCAGCCGCTCGTCAATATCAAACAGCGTCTGCTTGTGATGGCCGCGCGCGACGGCGACGTAGAGGCGGTCGCACAGCGCCCCGGCGCGGCGGATGATGTCCTCATGACCGCGCGTGACCGGGTCGAACGTCCCCGGATAAATGGCAATGCGCGTCATGCGGCAGCCTCGTCGGCATAATCGCGGCGCAGCAGGCCGAAGAAAACGCGCCCCGCCCTCCCCTGCCGGTGCCAAAGCCAGCCGGGCGGCACCTGCAAATCCTCATGCGGGAACGGCATTTCCAGATACACCTTGCCCTGTTCCTTCAGCCACCGGTCATTGACAAAATGCGTAACCGCCTGCGCGTGCAACCCGGCGGCAAACGGCGGATCGAGAAAAATCAGGTCGTAACGCGCAGCGGACGGCGACAACAGAAACACATCACCCGCTTGCACCCGCGCGTGCGCCTCATGCCATTCGGCGAGCAGGGCGCGCAGGCGGGCGACGCCATCGGTGTCATTGTCGGCAAACAGCACGCTGGCCGCACCGCGCGACAACGCTTCCAGCCCCAGCGCGCCGCTGCCGGCGAAAGCATCCAGCACGTGCGCGCCCGCAATTTCCCATTGCAACCAGTTGAACAGCGTCTCGCGCACCCGGTCGGGACTGGGGCGCAGTCCGTCGCGGTCGGGAATCATGATGCGCCGCCCGCGATGCTTGCCGCCGATGATGCGGATTTTGTGCGCGGCGGTGGGAATGGCTGGCTTCATTGTGCACGCTCCATGCCGAAAACCAGCCCGACCGCGTCAGGATAACCGCCCTGCATCGCCTTTTTCATCGCGGTCAGCGCGCCCGTCTTGTCCACCGCCATACCCCAGCCATTGAGCCGGCGCAAGCCCAGCAAATAATCAACCGCCGTCTGCGCATCAGGATTATCCGCCGCCTGCGCCTGCAACGTGGCAAACAGCGCGTTGCCCTTTTCCGTCTCGCCAATAGCGTAATAAAGCCCCGCCAAACGCGACTGATTGAATGGATTGGGATGCTGCGCAACAGAACCCTCCAAAACCGCACGCCTTTCCGCCTTGTCCCGGAATCTGGCGAGCGCCGCCGCATCCGCATTCAGCGCGACTGCCTCACGGAAATGCCGCTCCGCCGCCGCGCGATGTTCGGCTTCCCGTGCAGAATCAGATTCAATTTGCTGCAAATGCCAATCCGCCAACCCCAAATGCGCCAGCAGCGGCGCCTCCGGCATCAGCGCCTCAAACACCGCGTGATTATCGCTATAGCTGTCCGCTTCATTCCGCACCGCCCAAGCCTGCCCGTAACGTGCGGCGGCATAACCGGCATTCGCCGCCTGTTTGAAATAACCGCGCATGAACTGTTGCGCCCCCATCAGCGACAACGCATCCGGCGCCTGAACATCCGGCGCGGGCGCGTCACTCTCCCTCATCTTGCCGATCGCAAAACGGACAGAACCCTCATCAAAATACCCCGCATACACATTCCCCGCCTGATACAAATAGCGCGGGTCCTTGCTTTGGTCATAAGCGCGCTGACACGCTTCGGCGTCAGCGTTTACCGCCGCAACATCCGCATAGACCGGATGAAAATAGCGGAATGCCACCGCTGGCGGACGCTGCGGGTCGAGAAACGACGCACCCGCCAAATCACAACGCCGGGCGTCATCGTCCGCCGCCTGCGCCGCTGCGGCGAGCAGAAGCAGCGGCAGGAAAAAGCCTTTTTTCATAACTGTCCTCCGGGAAAAACACGCGGCGCAGCTTATCACGACTGCGGCGGGAAGGGACGGCAGTCCGGGCGCGCAGAATGACCGCTGCACACCGTGATTTTGACGAACCGCATGGTGTGATAAAGGCGGGCAGATTTACATACACGATAGCGGGAAAGGTGTATGTAAATGGCGACCGCGTCCCGCTCACCACGTCCCGCCCGCGCCGCCACCAGCGGAGCTGCCGCCGCCTCCGCCATAGTCGCTGGATGAAGACGATGATGATGAGGAGGAACCGATGAAAGCGCCGGTGAATGTGGCGCTGCCGTCGTCATCATCATCGTTGCGGCGGCGTGATTTTTTGCGCCGCTTTTTCTTGCTGTCCAGTTCGTTGGCGAGAATGCGGTTACCGAGGATGACGATCAGGACGATCGCCACCAGTATGGGAACGCTCGCCCCCATCCCGGACTCTGTGCGGCGATGGGCGGCGAGGTTGGCGGCGCGCGTTTCCGGGTCGGCTTGCAGTTGCGCGGCAATTTCGTCCACGCCCGTGTTCAGCCCGGCGGCGGAGCGGCCTTGTTTGAAGGACGGCACCATGTCGTTGATGATTTTTTTGGCGAAGGCGTCGGGGAGGTCGCCCTCAAGGCCGCGCCCGGTGATGATGCGGATAGCGTGCTCTTTTTCGCTCAGGAGGATGAGCAAGCCGTCGTTGCGCGCGCGGTCGCCCAGTTGCCAGCGCTCAAAAACGGCCATGCCGTAGTCAAAGTCGCTCATGCCGTTCAGGTTATCGACCAACACGATGGCGCCCTGCATCTCTTGCGCCTGGTGCAGCGCGCGCAGTTTTTCGTTGAGCGCCGCCGCATCCGCCGGGGCGAGCATTCCTGCCTGGTCAATGACGGGGTCGGTGCCGATGGCAAGTTTTTCCGGCGCAATCGCCTGCGCCGCGCCCGCGAGGAAGGCGAGCAGGAGCAGCAGCCGTTTCATGGGAAGCTCACTTGCGGCGCGGTGGCAACCGCTTCGTTTTCCGCCTCAAAGTTCGCCTTGGCGTGCAGGCCGCTCAGGCGCGCGATGAGGCTGGTGGGGAAGGTGCGGATGCGGCTGTTGTAGTCGCGGACGTGTTCGATGTAGCGGTGGCGATGCGGTTTTCCGTGCCTTCGAGCTGAGTCTGCAAGGCTTCAAAGTTGGCGCTTGCCTTGAGGTCGGGGTAGCTCTCGGCGACGGCGAGCAGGCGCGCGAGGCCGTTGCCCAGCTCGCTCTGCGCGGCGCGGTAGCGCTCCAGCGCGGCGGGGTCATTGAGCTGTTCGGCGCTGAGGTGGACGCCGCTGGCGCGGCTGCGCGCCTCTACCACTTGCGCGAGCGTCGCCTGTTCGTGTGCGGCGTAGCCTTTGACGGTGGCGACGAGGTTGGGAACGAGGTCGGCGCGGCGCTGGTACTGGTTTTCGACTTCCGCCCAGGCGGCGGCGACGCTTTCGTCGGCGCGTTGCAGGCCGTTGTACATTTTGATGGTGAAGCCGCCGCCGATGAGGATGAGCGCGGCGAGGATGAGGGGCAGGCGTTTCATGGAAGCTCCGGTGGGGGACTGGCAGAACAGAAATTTTAGCACCGGTGGACGGGGGAAACGGATGCAGGCCGGGCATTTGTGCCTGATGTTTTTTATGTCGGTCATGAATGGCTGGCCGGCCTGTTTGTTTTACTGCAAGGCAATGCGTCTATAGTTCTTCAATCACGGGAATGCACGGCGAGAGATAATAGTCTGCCGTTTCTGTGAGGCGTCCTTTTTTCAGAAGAAATACCCGGAAAGCATTATTTTTACTTTCGTCTTCGTCATCGCGGCAGGAAAGGATGCCGTATGAGCCGGGCGCTTTTTCTGCCAATAGCTGGAAGAATGCCATGATGTCATGCCATTCTTGTGCGCGGTGGTTGCTGTATCCGAGAAACCGGCAGCGCAAATTGCCGTTGAAATGGCGGATGCCGCTTGCAAAATGATCAGCGGCGATTGCTTGCAGTCTGGCGATCAGGATTTTTTCAATTTGGGGGAATTGGGCTTCGCGGATTTCGTTTTCTTGCCAGTCGGGCAGTATGGTTGCCCAGCCTTGGTATTCAAACATGGGATATTCACACATTATTTCTGCGAAGATATGCAAACGCCCCCGCAGGGAGGGCGTTTTTAATGCACGGAAAGCAGTGTTTATTTGAACGGCAGTTTGCCCATCGGCAACGCACCTTTGGCGGCGCCGAGCATCCGCAGCATTTTGCCGCTGCGGAATTTTTTCATCTGCGTCTGCATTTCCTTGAACTGTTTGAGCAGGCGGTTCACTTCCGGCACGTCCACCCCGGCGCCGGCGGCGATGCGGCGTTTGCGCGAGCCTTTGATGATGTCCGGGTTGTGCCGCTCCTTCATCGTCATCGAGAGGATGATGGCTTCTTGCCGGCGGATTTTTTTCGGCGAGAGGTGCTGGTCTTTCACTGCCTGCGGGATGTTGCCCATGCCGGGGATTTTTTCCAGCATTTTGTCCATGTCGATGAGCTGCATTTGGTGCAGCTGTTCGCGGAAGTCGTCGAGGTCGAAGGTTTTGCCTTTCGCCATTTTGGTGGCGAGTTTGCGCGCTTTTTCTTCATCGACCTGATGCTCAAGGTCTTCGATGAGGCCGAGGACGTCGCCCATGCCGAGGATGCGCGAGGCGATGCGGTCGGGGTGGAAGGCTTCGAGTGCTTCGGTTTTTTCGCCGATGCCGAGGAATTTGATCGGTTTGCCGGTGATGTGGCGGATGGAAAGCGCCGCGCCGCCGCGCGCGTCGCCGTCGATTTTGGTGAGGACGACGCCGGTGAGCGGCAGCACGTCGTTGAAGGCTTTGGCGGTGTTGGCGGCGTCCTGCCCGGTCATGCTATCGACCACGAACAGGGTTTCGACGGGTTTCAACTGCGCGTGCAGGGTGCGGATTTCGTCCATCAGCGCGTCGTCGATGTGCAGGCGGCCTGCGGTATCAACGATGAGGACGTCAAAATACTGGCGCTGGGCGTAGTCGAGCGCGCGCGCGGTGATGTCCGCCGGTTTTTCGCTGGCGTCAGACGGAATGAAGGTCGCGCCGACTTGTTCGGCAAGGGTTTTGAGCTGCTCTATCGCCGCCGGGCGGTAAACGTCGGCGGAGACCAGCGCGACTTTTTTCTTTTCGTTGATGAGTTTGCGTGCGAGTTTGGCGCTGGAGGTGGTTTTGCCGGAGCCTTGTAACCCGGCCATGAGGATGACGGCAGGCGGCTGCGCGGCGAGGTTGAGCGCGCTGTTTTCTTCGCCCATGATGCGGACGAGTTCACTTTTGACGGTTTTGATAAAGGCCTGGTCGGGCGAGAGTTTCAGGCTGACTTCCTGGCCGACAGCGGCGTTTTTGATGGTTTCGATGACTTCTTTGACGACCGGCAGGGCAACGTCCGCCTCAATCAGCGCCATGCGTACGTCGCGCAGCGCCTGGGTGATGTTTTCTTCGGTGATGCGGCTCTGGCCGCGCAGTTTTTTGAAGGTGCCTTGCAGGCGCTCGCTTAGATTGTCAAACATGGGCTTTCCCTGATTAAGTTAAGGTAAATTTTTGTTGTATTATAGCCGCCCGCTTTGTTTTTCAGGATGTTTTATGCAGCTTTGGCTGCCGCTGTTTACCGTTTTTGCCTATGTCGCCGCTGCCGCCGGTTTTGTCCGCGTTTACCGCAAACCGCAGCGCCGTATCAACCCGCTGTGGGTGCTGGGCATTTTGGTTTGCGCCTGTCAGGGGCACGCGCTGTCGCTGATTGTCTCGTTGCAGGCCAACAATCATCTGAATCTCTCTGTCTTTAATATGGTGTCGGTGAACGCCTGGTTCGTCGCCTGTATTTCCGTCTTCTGGCTGTGGCGTGCCTCGATGGCGCTCGGCGGCGTGGTGATTTGTCTGGTGAACGCGGTCGCGGTCGCCCTGCCCCTCGTTTTCGTCAGCGACAAGCCGTTTGCGCCGCACCTCTCGCCGGGGATGTGGTGGCACATTTTGACCTCCATCGCTGCCTGGACCTTTATCTCGCTCGCCTTCCTCCATGCGCTGCTGTACGGCTGGCTGTTCCGCCGCCTGAAACGCAAGCAGTTGAAAGACATCAGCGTTTCCTCGCTGGTCAGCCTGGAACGGGTGATGATGCTGCAAGCGGTGACGGGCTTCATCCTGCTCGCCATCGCGCTCCTCACCGGCTGGATGTTCGTCGATAACCTCTTCGCGCAGCATCTCGTCCACAAAACGGTGCTGACCTTCCTCGCCTGGCTCGCCCTCGGCTGGATGATTTACGCCTACTACATCCGCCGCCAGCGCGGCACGCCGCTGGTGGTGGAAATGTGCGCCGTCTTCATCCTGCTGCTCATGGGCTACGTCCTGAGCAATTTCATTTTGCAATTTGTCATCAACCATTAAGGAGCCCTCGTGGACAGCATTCCTATAGGACTGTTAATCCTCGCATTACTCATCTGCCTCGCCCTCTCGGCCTTCTTCTCCGCCTCGGAAACCGCGATGATGTCGCTCAACCGCTACAAGCTCAAACACCAGGCGGAAGAAGGCAACAAACGCGCAAAATGCGCCAGCCACCTGCTCAAACACACCGACCGCCTCATCGGCACCATCCTCCTCGGCAACAACTTCGTCAATATCGCCGCCACCTCGCTCGGCACCCTCATCGGCCTGCGCCTCTACGGCGACCTCGGCGTGCTGCTCTCCACCATCATCCTCACTGTCGTAGTTCTCGTCTTCTCTGAAGTCGCGCCGAAAACACTCGCCGCGACCAACGCGCAGCGCATCGCCCTGCCGGTCGCGCCGGTGCTCGCCTGGCTGGTGCGCATCCTCTCGCCGCTGGTGCGATTGCTGAACGCCATCGTCCGCCTTGTCCTGCGCCCGCTGGGGGTCAAAACCGAAAACGCCGTCGAAGAAGCCTTAAGCAACGACGAACTGCGCAGCATCGTCCAGTCCAGCCAAAGCGGCGACGACGAAGAAAGCAGCGAACAGCAGGATATGCTGCTCAACGTGCTGGAGCTGGAAGACGTCTCCGTCAGCGAAGCGATGGTGCCGCGCAACGAACTCGAAGGCGTTGATTTGAACGACGACTGGGAAGACATCCTGCGGCAAATCACCGGCAGCCGTCATGGCCGCCTCGTCGCCTACCGCGATCACCTCGACCAGGCCGAAGGCATGCTGCACATCCGCGACATCATCCTGCCACTACGCGACAACAGCCTCGACAAAACCCGGCTGCAACAAGTGCTGCGCCCCTGCCACTTCGTCCCGGAAAGCACGCCGCTACGCAAACAACTGCTGCACTTCCGCCAGGCAAAAGCGCGCAGCGGCCTCGTCGTCGATGAATACGGCGACATCCAGGGGATGATTACCCTGGAAGACATCCTGACCCACATCGTCGGCGAAATCGGCGACGAAGGCGCAGCTGACACCCCGCCGGAAATCATCGAACAAGAAGAAAACCGCTACACCGTCGAAGGCGGCATCCCGCTGCGCCAACTCAACCGCGAGCTGGGGCTGAAACTGCCGCTGGAAGGGCCGAAAACCCTCTCCGGCCTCATCATCGAAACACTCGGCAACTTCCCCGAAGCGGGGACGGAGCTCGCCTTCCCCGGCTGCACCGTGCGCGTGCTGGACTTTGCCGACGGCATCGTCACCAGCGCGGAAATCCGCCGCGAAATTGAGGCGGCAGAGGCGGAGGAAGACTGAAAAACAACCCCGCTCCGGCGGGGTTTTCTGTCCGCCCGGCCAGCGAACAAACCGCCCGCACGGCAGCGCATTCGGCGATAATGCCGCCTTTCCCACTCCGCAAAGGAATCCCATGCTCCTCTTTAGCCGCCGCTTTTTGCCGTTTTTCATCACCCAGTTTTTTGGCGCGTTCACCGACAACCTCTACAAAAACGCGCTGCTGGTCTATCTCACCCTGCGCCTCACCGACAGCAAAACGCTCAGCCTCTACACCAATCTGAGCATGGCGCTGTTCATCTTCCCGATGTTCCTCTTTTCCGCCTGGTCGGGGCTGCTCGCCGACCGCTTCGAGAAGCGCTTTCTCATCATCCGCATCAAGTGGCTGGAGGTGTTCATCATGGTGGTCGGCATCCTCGCCTTTGTCTGCGACCTCATCCCGCTGATGGTGCTGGTATTGTGCCTGCTCGGCCTGCAATCGACCTTCTTCGGCCCGGTGAAATACGGTATCCTGCCGGAGCGGCTTGGTGAGGACGAGCTGATGCTCGGCAATGGCCTGGTGGAGGCGGGGACGTTCCTCGCCATCCTCGGCGGCACGCTGGTCGGCGCGTCGCTGGTCGCGCGTGAATCGCTCTACCCGTGGCTGTTCGCGGCGATGGCGGCATCGGTCGGCATCGGCGTTGCCGCCGCCTACGCCATTCCCGCCTGGCAGGGCGAGACCGACCGCCACGCGCTGCCGCCGTTCCAGCCGTGGCGGCAGACGACGACGCTGCTCGCCTACACCGCGCGGCAGAAGACGATTTTCCAGTGCATCCTTGCCATTTCCTGGTTCTGGCTGCTCGGCGGCGCGCTGCTGACGCAAATCCCGCAATACACGAAGGAAATTCTGAACAGCGACCCGACCGTCACCACCTACCTGCTGGTGCTGTTTTCCGTTGGCATCGGCATCGGCTCGCTCTTAAGCAACCTGCTCGCGCGCGGGCGGATTGAGGCGGGGCTGGTGCCGGTCGGCGCCTTTATCCTCGCCGCCGGGCTTGCGGGCGTCATCCTCATTCAAGGCAATCCCGCCATCGGTGAGCTGCAAACGCTGGCCGCCTTCAGCCACGACCCGCGCTTCATCCCCACCACCCTCTCCTTCTTCGCCATCGCCTTTGGCGGCGGCATCTACGCCGTGCCGCTCTACGCCATCATCCAGCACCGTGCCGAAAGCGGCCACAAATCGCAAGTCATCGCGGCGAACAACATCATCAACGCGCTCTTCCTCGTCATCGTCAGCCTGCTCGGCGTGCTGGTGCTGGGCGTGCTCGGCTGGAGTATGCAGGCGCTGTTTGCGCTGCTGCTCGGCCTGCACCTTGCCATCTCGCTCTACATCTTCACCGTCGTTCCCGAATTTATCATGCGCTGCCTGGTTATTCTCATCATCGCCTGCTGCTACCGCCTGCGTGTTGAGGGGCGCGACAATGTGCCGAAAACCGGCGCGGCCTATATCGCCTGCAACCACCTGAGCTACATGGACGCGCTGATTCTCATGGTCGCCATCCGCCGCCCGGTGCGCTTCATCATGTATTACAAGATTTTCCAAATCCCGGTACTGCGCTACATCTTCAAAAGCGCAGGCGCATTCCCCATCGCCGGACAACGCGAAGACCGCGATCTGTTCCTCGCCTCCTTTGAACACGTGCACAACGCCATTGGCAAGGGCGACCTCGTCGGCATCTTCCCCGAAGGCGAGCTGACCCGCGACGGGCAACTGGGCGAATACAAACGCGGCATCGAGCGGATGCTGGCGCGCGACCCGGCGCCCGTCATCCCGGTCGCCATTGACAACCTCTGGGGCAGCCTCTTCTCGCACAGCGGCGGGCTGATGAAAGGCGGGCCGCGCAAATGGTTCGCGCGCATCACCGTGCGCATCGGCGAACCGCTGCCGCCAGAAACCACCGCCGCCGAGCTGCGCGAAGCGACGCAGCGGCTGCTGGATGAGCGGGGACATTAACCGTCACCCGGCAACAGCGGGGAGATTGCAGGAGAAAAACAAAAACGCGCCGAAGAGGCGCGTTTATTGTTGCAGCGATTCGAGTTGTAGCGGCACGGGGGTGACCGGGATTTGTTCGACGTCCTTGTTGGCGGGGGTGGGGGCGGTGGTATCGCCGTTTTCTTCGTCTTCATTCCCGTCTTCAACGGATTCCAGCACGAGCTGTTTGGCGATTTGTTGTGTGTTGGCGGGCAGGGTGGGGGGCGTCGTGATGACTCCGGGCGCGGCGCGGCGGCGCTCTTTCTCGGCAAGGCCGGGGATGTCCGGGATGCTGGCGATTTCGCTGTCCGGCAGGACGAAGTAGGTTTCGTTTTTGCCGATCATGCCGT
>ERZ772924.144-NODE-144-length-33438-cov-10.013090_pt1 | contig 33438 bp, 3 predicted proteins | sample MGYA00512116_ERZ772924 | MGnify/ENA primary metagenome ERZ772924 (study PRJEB29015, sample SAMEA2737920) | human oral metagenome | biome: human oral; feature: human-associated habitat; material: dental | place: China | collected 2134 ...
ATAAGCCCCTGGTTGGTGTGATAGCGTGCATAAGCTGACTCTTTTGCAGCCAAGAGAGGGATCAGGAACAAAATTCCGAAATAGGCCAGGATAGCCATCACTTTGTTGCTCTGCACATCGTTCGGATCGGGCGTAACATTTACTTCTTCCATACTTTATCGATTTTTTAAGTGGATAAAAAAGAATGACTTCAATCATCCCTCGGCCATGATTTCCCTCATGGAATTTAGCACGGGGACGGCGGCAAAGATAAAACCCTTTCTTAAACATCAAAGGAGGCAAATAGATAGAAGAAAATGAGTTACGCACGATTCTTGTCTTTTTACAATCTGCCTTTTTGTAAGGTGCAGAATGCAAATTCGTCCCTTACAAATTGTCCTACCTTTGCCATCCAATGAATGGCTGTTTAGGATAGATTAAAGGGGAAGCCGCAGAAGGACATCGAAATCTTTCGAGGCTTTTCTTGATGGGCGCCATTCGGAAGGATCTCTGCTCTTCCGCAGGATGGGGTCGCGAGACATGGCACGGCCATGTTTCGGACCCAAACGAGCCACGCGGGCAGCGAAACGACCGAATAAAAGCCGAAAAATGTACCTCTGCAGCCCCTAACAAGTGAACATATCAAACTAAGTAGAAAGAAATGAATGCTTTTCTCGATGATCTTCTCCTGAGGCGCCGCCGTGTACAAAGTGCACTGGCCGACGCTGCGGCGGACGGGGCCCTTTTCGCTTCGGACGTCCATCTCTTTTACCTTACCGGGCGCGTCTTCAATGGTTGGCTCTATTTGCCGACGGAAGGCGCGCCTGTTGCGTTTGTAAGGCGTCCTGCTGACTGCGATTTGCCGGTCGAGGCGGTTCGCGTGCATCGTCCGGACGACATGCTCGGCTGGTTCAACAATGCACCGGGACAATCACGGCCCAAACACCTCCTGTTCGAAGCCGATACACTCTCGTATAGCGATTACATGCGCCTTTACAACTTGTTCCAACCCGAAAAGGCGGGAAATGTCTCCGCTGCCATGCGACGCGTGCGTATGATTAAGACACCCTGGGAGGTGGAGCAATTGCGGCTCTCTTCCCAGCGTCACGCCGAGGTCTATGCAGAAATCCCGGACTGTTTCCACCTCGAAATGACTGATCTGGAACTTCAAGCCGAGATCGAAAGGCGGATGAGGCTTCACGGGTCGATTGGCATCTTCCATACTTACGGGCCAAATATGAACATCTTCATGGGCAGCCTTCTGGCTGGCGAGAATGCAGAGGCCGCGTCACCTTTCGACTTCGCTCTTGGCGGCGCAGGACAAACGCCGATATGTCCCATCGGTGCTAATGGCACGAAATTGACGGACGGGACGGCCATCATGGTTGATATGGCGGGCAATTATACGGCCTACATCTCTGACATGACGCGCGTTTTCTCCGTAGGAAGGCTCAGCGAAAAGGCCTACCGTGCGCATGGCACGGCAAGAGACATCATGGCGGCTGCCGAGGTCGTTATGCGACCCGGATTGGCATGCAGCGAACTCTACAGCATGGCTGTTGGCATGGCAGAGAAGGCCAATCTGGCTGACTGCTTCATGGGAACGCGTCAACAGGCCAAGTTTGTAGGCCACGGCATTGGTTTGGAAATCAATGAGCCACCCGTGCTCACTCCCCGCTCAAAAGATGCGCTGCAACCGGGCATGGTGATCGCCTTCGAGCCTAAATTTGTGATCCCAGAGGTGGGCGCGGTAGGTGTGGAGAATAGTTATCTCATCACAGAGACGGGCGCGGAAAAGCTCACCCATTTCGAAGAGGAGATTATCTCGCTGACGTAAGGCGGAACACTGAAAATGAGCATCTAAAAAGGAAACGTGTCCGGGTGCACGTGTCCATCGTGATACAAAAAAGGACCCGAGACATTCACCAGTAGGGTAGGGGCGAAGCATTTTTCACCCCTGCCATTTTCCAGAAAGGGAAATCTTGAAAAAGAACCGCTCCAGAAAGTGTGCAGGAAGATAGCACGCTCAAAAAATACACTTATCCTATTTATATTCATCCTATAATCCATTTAATCAGATGAGAAAGACAACATCTACGCTCTTGTTGCTCGTTGCGATGGCCCTGTGCGGACGTGCGAGCGCGATTGATCCGGCCGATGTGAAGCCGGTCAAAAACCTGATCCTCTTGATCCCCGATGGAACGTCTATTGCGACCGTGTCCACGGCTCGCTGGTACCAATGGTACAAAGATCCCAATCGGCAGCACCTGGCCATCGACCCGTATCTCTGTGGTACGGTTCGGACCTTCTCTTCCAACGCCCCAATCGGCGATTCTGCACCTACGACCTCCTGTTATGTGACCGGACATCCGAGCCGTACAGGTTACATCGCCACTTACCCGCCGGCTGATCCGGGCAATGACATTTTCCCCGTAGATCCCTCGCGCGCTTATCAGCCTATGATCACTCTGCTGGAGGCCATGCGGCTGGTACAAAACAAGGCTACCGGTTTGGTTGTCACTTGCGAGTTCACACATGCCACTCCTGCAGACTGCTCCGCACATAGTTACAGCCGAAAACGCTATGATTGGATTGCGCCGCAGATCGTCCACAACGATGTAGACGTTGTGATCGGTGGTGGCGTCTCTCTTTTGGACAAAGAAGGCGAGGCTTACCTTCGGTCGCGGGGTTACAGCGTCTATCGCGACGATCTGGCCGGTATGCGCGCTGACAACAATGGCAAAATGTGGGCCCTCTTCGGTAAGAAAGAGATGGATTACGATCTGGATCGCGATCCTGCCCAACAGCCTGCCCTCGAAGAGATGACACGAAAGGCCCTCGAGAAACTGTCCAAAAACGAAAATGGCTTTTTCTTGATGGTTGAAGGAAGTAAAGTAGACTGCGCGGCGCATCCAGGTTTCGTCGCTTTGCAGGCGGTTTTTGACGATGGCGGAAAGGTCGAGGCGGATTTGGCCGTCTGAGGTTTCTGCCGTCCGTTTGCCGCTTGCGGCAAGCAGCGCTCCGTTGTGCCAGATTTCGCAGCCGCCTTGTTCATCCAAGACGAATGCGTAGCGGCGGATTTCTCTGCTCAGGCCGAAACGGGGTGTGGTAACGGTGAGCAGCAGGCGGGTTTCCGCAGCGGGTGTGCCGCCGAGGTCAAGCCGCAGGCTGCCTGCATCCCAATCGCCAATGTCGGCTTCCTGCCGTTCGTCCGTGGCGGTAAAGCTGTGTCTGCCGTCGCCCAGGGTGCTGCCTGCCGGCAGGCCGGAGAGGATAACCTGCCGCCGTCTGCGTGCGGGCAGCAGGGGATAGCCTTGGTATTGTGCAATCATGGCCAGCAGAAGGGCTGCGGCCAGAAGGAACCAGCCCAACCTCTGGCTGACCGACAGCCGTGCCGCAGGGTTTTCAGACGGCATTATTGCATGGGCGGCGGAGACAGCCGTCCGCTCGGCGTAGATGCGGATAAAGTCCGTATGATCGCTTCCGGCCAGCGGAAGGTCGAATCTGCCCGAGATGCCGCCGTCTATCCGGCTTTGGCGGATAAGGCGGCTGCCTTGGTAGATTTTGAGCAGCACGGGTTCGTCGATACGGGCTTGGTAGTCGAATCCCAGGGTGTAGTTTTTTCCTTCGCCGACCGATACGGGTTGCTCCCACAGCCATTTCCCGCCTGTACCTACGGCATCATCCGGGTTCAGCAGGACGAGGATGTCGCGTGCGATTCTGAGGCCGTCTGAAACGTCGAAGGTGGTAGCGGGGGTTTCCGCCCGTCCCTCATCCCGGGTTTCCGGTTGGGGCGTATCGGGCAGCGACGGTTGTCCGGTATGGCTGTTTGTATTTTCAGACGGCCTTAAGGTTGTGCCGTTGCCGCCGTGCGCGTTGTCGGACGGTTTGGGCATAACCGTGCTGCCGCCTGTGTTTTCAGACGGCTTCGGTGCGGCGGGGTCGATCTGTATCGGCTGATCGGGCATGGTTTCCGACAAGGTAATGCCGCTGATGCGGATTTTGCTGTCCGCATTGCCGAAGCCGAGCAGGTCGAAGCCGAGCCAGACTGCCGCTTCGCGTCCGGCGGCGGTTTGGGCGGCCAGGTAGGCGGAGAGGTCGAGGTGGTAGCTGCGGCTGCCGTCGGGATTATAGATGCGGCGGATGCTCGGGGCGAGGGTTTCGCCGCCGTCTGCCTGTATGTTGAGCAGGCTGTCGCTGCGGTCTAAGCCACCTGTGAACAGGGGCTTGCCGGTGGCGGCGTCCAGCAGCGCGGCTTCAAAGGCGTCGGATGCCTGTGTACCGCCGTTGTCGGAAATATGGCCGTCATGCAGGGTGAAGCCGAGCACTTTTTGCTTGGCATTCAGGCGGAAGGCCTGCGCGATGCGGGTGTGGGCGTCTGAAGCTTCGTACAGCCATACACCGCCGTTTTCAAATACCGCTTTGCCGCTTTGCCGCCATATTTCGGGGGCGAGGGCATCGGTGAGGGGGGCAAAGACGGCGCGCGGGGAGACTGCCTGCCAGTTGGGATGGCGGATGCCGTCCTGCTTCAGCGGTGTGTTTATCTGATGCGTTTCCCCTTGGAAGGCGCTGTCGTCGCGCAGGCGGAAGCCCAATGCGGCGGCATCTTGCGCGGACGGAAGTCGGCGCACGCCCTGCGGCAGCCTTTCGTTCATGATGTTGTGCGCCATGCGGTTGTCGTTCAGGCCGAGGATGTGGCCGAGTTCGTGGATCAGGACGGTCAGCGCGTCCAGCCCGCGAGCGGCATTGCCGGAATCCGCCGTGCCGTGGTGTCCGTTCATGGCGTATTCTTCGTGCAGCAGCGGGGTGGTATCGACGAACCAGCCTTGCCCTGCGGCATCGGGCGAGAGGGAGACGGTGTGTTCGCCGTCGGTCTGCGCGGCGCGCCCTTCGGGCAGTTCTTTAAAGGTCAGGCGGATGTCTGCCAGCCTTTCCGGCGGTATGCCCCACTGCCGCCAGTAGGTTTTGGCAGCTTCGAGTAAGGCGGGGAAGGCGGCTTCGGCATCCGTATACAGCAGGCTGCCGCCCGCGCCGAAGACGGCGAGGATGGGGCGGTTGAGGCGGTCGTGGCCGAGCGTTAAGGCGCGGTCGGGCCGGTCGGCACTCGGGCGGCCTTGCTGGGCTTCTGCCTTGCTGCCGTATACCCGTACCTCCAGCCGCAGGTCGGGTTCGAGGTTGGGCAGGTCGTGATTGTCGAAGACGGGACGTTCCTCGGTATTTAATTTGTTTAATTGATCCATCAACTTATGTTTTTCGTTAATCTGAATCTTATACTTCCCGCTGGTCAGCTTGCTGTAAATCTCCTGCTGGTTGGCGTTAAACAACTGGCGGTAGTTGAAATTGGGGTTCAGTGCGTCCTGATCGGGCGCGAAGGGCTTGTCTTCCAGGCCGTTTAAAGCATCCTTATGCGCCCAGGTGGATTTGGCCTCCACCATCTGCAGGCGCACGGTGCCGTTTTCTTCCAGAATGACGATGTTGTCAGCGATGCCTTCCAGGTCCTTGCCGTTGCGTTGTACGGGCTTGCCGGTTTCGTTGTCGATAACGCGGTAGGGAACCTGGCTGAATACTTTGTCTGCGCCGTAACGGGCCTGCAGTCTGGCCGTTACGTCGGTTTCGTGCGCTTTGGACATTTCGTTCAGCCCGCGCCACCATTCTTTATCGATGTCGATGCGGGTGCCGTCTTCAAGCAGGACGGCCGGCTTGTCCGGATCGCTCATGTCGAGCAGGCCGTCTCGTTCGAGCAGCTCGAGGGTACGGGCATCGGCCTGGTCACGCGACAGTTTGTCGAAAGCGGCCATTTCTTTTTCCAGCGCCGCCAGGGGGATGCTGCCCTTTTCCCTCAGGTGTTCGCTCAGCCGGCGCAGTTCGTCCAGTTCCTGATACAGGGCGTTGTCGAAGGCATAGCGGTTGTTCAGGGTATCGGCGCGTAAATGAATAACAACAGGATCACCGTTATCCCATGCATTTTTGTATGTCACCATATCATTATGACTATGATGGTCAAACACATAAGAAGCGGCGGAGCGTGCAGACAGCTGTCCAGATTGGAGCGGCAGGTTCTGGCTTTCGTCCAATACGTTGATGATCAGTTGTTTTTTGACGCCGCGCGCATCGGTAAATGCAGTCATCACGACATTATTCCCCACTTTGTCGCGCAGTTCGGGAGAAAGCTTTTCGACAATCTTGGTGTCGGTCAGGCGGGTAAAGGGATCGAAGTCCCAGCCTTCTATCAGGCCGCCCTGTTTTCTGTAGGCGGAGAATACGCCGTCTTCGAAGGCGTGGTTTACCGCCGTCGCCAAGTCGATTTTATGGGGCGTCGGTCCGCTGAAGAAGGTTTTGAATTTGGTGCTGTATGCCGTGCCTTCGATGTGGAATTTGCTGACTGCCGGCCCCATGCGGTCGGTGAGGCTGCGGTAGGCGTACCGGCCTTTTTCGACTGCCCAGCGGCCGCCCCTTTCAACAGTATGCTTCACTGCATGGGCGGTTTTTCTGGCAGCCATGGCCGCCTGTACCACGTCACTGGTGATCTGTTGCCGAGTGATGGCCAACCGTTCGCGTATGGCCGCTACTTTTCCAACTTCGCCGTGTTCGGCCATACGTGCAAGGGCTGCGCGGTCGGTGTGTATTTTGCCTCTGGCGGTTTTGAAACCGATCCCCAGCGTGAGCAGTTCCAAACTGGCTTTGGTGGCGCGCTTGGGATCACTGAGAAACGCACCGTCGCTGACAGAACTGCCGAACTCATGTCCTACTTCCCAGATCCCGGTAACCGGATTGAGCGATTTCAATGTATTGCCGGTTTCATTAAACAGCCTTTGCGGGTCTTGGTGGAACATATAGTCGCGGCCGACATTGGAAAAATACAGCGGATCATCGCGCACAGCCGTAACAAAAGGATCTTGATCCAAATCGCCATCTTCCCACAGGTCTTTAAAGACAATGGGAATGGTTTGTTTGATGCGGGCATCCATATCGAGAAGGGTCATGGCGATATCGTACATGCCCAATGCGTTTTCATCGATAAACTCAACCAGTCCTGCAATGTTGCGCGAGAGGCTTCCGTCTTTGCCGTCGCCGTCATAGTTCAACTGGCTGAATTTGAGGTGCATCAGCTTGATTTGACGGATGTCTTCCGAAATATCCAGCCCAAGTTTCCTTTTCTGCGCCGCCAGCATGGTACGCAAAGAAATTCTGCCTTGTAGTTCCAAACGTTTGTTCAGGATGGCGAAGGAATCATTTCTATCCAGTTTGAACTCTTCATATACATCCACCATGGTTTCAGGCGTTTGGATTTCGGGCAGGGTTATGCCCTCCTTGCGCCTGAGGACGCGGATGTCGTTAATTTGGGCGTCGTGGTTTTCGATGCCGTAAATCCAAATGAGGGCATCGGTTCCATTGGCGGTTTCGTAACGTCCGGGAATAAGTGCCGGAATCTGTTTCTGCGGCGTGGCAGGCACTCCGTTTTGGGCAATCAATCCGGGAATAGCCGGCCTGTCAATCGGTTTGGACTGGTTCCATGCTCCGGAGGCAAAATCTTCTTCAGCACGGGTCAGAAGGGCGGCCGCATCCCATACCATTAGGCTGTGCGCCGATCGCCATATTCCCTCTTGCGGCCTGTATTCATCGTTAAACCAAGCATTTGCCAGCAATTTCCCGTCTGCGGTCATGGAAAGGTGGCGTATCGCCGCGCCTTCGATGGCTGAAGTGGAGCCGATGTACTGCGGCTGACCATGATAACCAAACGGGTCACGGATAACTGCAATTTTGCCGCCAATCTGCCGCCCCGCACCGAATTTGGATTCTTCCGTCCAAGAAGGATCGTTGAATTTGAAGGCGTAATCGGATACAAAAGCGTAAAGCATGTTATCCAATACAGCCAGTACCATGTCGGATGCACGTTGCACATTTTGCCGCATCAGCCTCATATACCGATCTTTATCGTTATCCGGATACAGGCTGGTGCTGACTAATTTGGCCTTACCCGTAAGGTCAAAGCTGCCGGATGCAAGTTCGGCGCGAATTCCAGAAACACCTTTATTTCTATCGGAAGCATAAGAAACAAGAAATTCTCCCGGCTGCAACCCTGCAATAATCTGGTCGGGTGAACGCCCCCTGTCGTGTGTCTCAAAAAATCCTGCATCCAAATGCAGCACGCCGGAGTCCATGATACCTTCGCTATTAATTTTCTCGAGATCCAGTATATAGACATCGCCTTTGGCAACCTGACTGTGTCCAAACTGGTTGAAAACCCTCACTTCTTCCCTTGCTGCCACCATACCTAAATAACGGTTGTCACTAAGTGCCAAATCCCCAATGCCATGCTCTAACCCAGCAATATGGTTTGACCGGATGACTTGCTCTGTTTCCAAATAACCGTTTTCCAACGGATTAGCCATTAAACGGATCAGTCTGCCGTTTTTACCCGTTTCGGCAATATACAGCCAGCTGTCATGCATTATCATGGCAGAGATATTTTCCGGTCGATTGCGCAATTCAATCGTATGGACGATTGATAAGGATTGGGTATCAAGTACGTAGATTTTGCCGGAACCGCGTTTGCCCGCAATAAAAGCCAGAGTACCATCATGACTGAATACTACTGGATTGGTGTGGGCTCCTAAGAAACGCAGCGGATTGCCTGCTTCGTCTTCTTTAATGGTACGAACAGATTCCAGACGACCTACGGTTTGCCCCTCATTCGGACTGGTACGCACAATCTCTAAGCCGTAAGGCGTAACAACAATAGAATCGGTAAAACGGTAGCCTTGTGCAGGATCAACCAAGTCACTGTATACATAATCATCCGTGCTACCGTTATCACCATTAGTAAAGATTTTGGCACGCCGTTCAACGTAGATAAAGTGCTGGGACAAGGATATACCCGGTTCCAAAGTAACCTGTATCTCATTCTTGGATAGTTTATCCGGAGTAAAACGTCGAAGCAGCAAACCTTTACTCATCGGTTTGTCGGAATTAGCCAAATCATCCTGCATGTTTTTTGGCTCCAGCCAAACACCGTAATCAAACTCTTGATGTATGGATCCGGGCCGAAAATGGTTATCCACTTTCAATGTCAGCTTACGTGTATCAGGATCGTAATTGATTTGTTGGATGGTAATTCCTGAGTCATAAATATTTGATTGTTCGATTTCTGGCAACTTCAATTCAAAACCGTTAAATACATCTGTAGTTTTGGGCAAAGTTTTTTGATACGTACCTGCCACAGAATACGAAATTGTGGTAATTGGTTGCGGAATCAGTGCGAACATGGCCAATGCACCTAGAGCCATAGACGGGGAAATAGCCGTTGCCATTGCCGCACTCTGTATCCACAAAGCCGACCAATTGATATTGGTAACGTTTACTTTGGCACTACCGGTATTACTATCGTATTCGGAAAGAGTAACGAAATAAGTAGAGTTACCGCCGTTAACACCGGCGTAAGGCGGACTAGAGGTTCTAGCCATCCCATCTTCTCCAATGTAGCCGTTATCCACTAACCACCATGTATCGTGTAGCTGACCCTTATCATCCATAATCTGGCCTTTTTTCCAGAAATGGATTTCTTGCCCAGATTTAACCCCCCTTCCCATCATATCTTTGACATTCAAAGCTAATTGCAATGGAATCTTGGCCGTTCCCTCGGTTTCAATTTGGAAAGCTTTCAGTCCAGTAAGCAAACCTTTGCCAGGAGGAGGCATACCTACTTCATCCAACCCGATTTGTTTGATACTGACCTCGGTCCCGGCTTTCAAACTGCCTGCGGCTACCATGAGTTGGTTGCCATGTTCGTCTTGAACCACTACGCCTTGTTTGTCATGGATGACGGCTCGGCCGATTACAGGTTCTTGGATATCAAGTATCAGGTCGTATTGGCGGCCTTTGTTGATGACCGACACTTTGGCTTTACCTGCGCGCTTGGCGGTAATCAGGCCGTCTGCGCTGATGTCGGCTAGGCTGCGGTCGCTGATGTGGTAAGTCGTGCCTTTGACGGAGGAATCGATGCGGCTGCCGTCGGCTTCGCTTACTTTTAGCTGTCGCTGCCCCGATACGGGCAGGGCGATGGTAAGCGGATAAACGTCCAATTCGATGCCGCCGTATCCACCCTCTTCCACGCCGATGCTGATGGCGTTGATGCCTTCTATGCCGCGTGCCTGCACTTTGACATGTGCAATGCCTTCGCCTTTGGCATGGAGGTTACCTTGGGCATCGACACTGAGTATGTTTTCGTTATCAGAAACGAAATGCAGGTAATCGGAGGGTAAGGAAACACCTGCCTGGTCCTCAAAATCGCCGGTAATGTTCAAGCGTTTATTCTGTCCGAGAGCTAGGCTTTGGATGCGTTCGATGTTGATGAGTACCAGTTTGGCACTGCTAACGTTGATGTTCAGCTTTATAGGTGCGCTGCGGCTATAGCCGTCATCAGCCTGCACGGTAATACTTGCCTGACCCGTGTAGCCTTTCTGCGGTCTGAATACGAGGGTGTGGCCGTCTGAAAGCAGTTGAGCCTGTCCATGGCTGCTGCCAAGGACACGCCAAAAGACAGTATCGCCTTCAAAGTCGCGGGCGGCGGTCTTAAGGCTGCTGCTGACATTTAAATCAACATGTGTACTGGCAAAGGTTTGTCCATCCGCATTTTCGGCAACAGGAGCAAGGTTTGCGCGGTAACCGTAGTTTGCGTAGAGGATTTGACGATCGGAGGCATTGGTTTGGCCGTCACCGTCAAGATCGCCTACACGAGCTTGTTTGCGGTATGCCTCATCCCAAGCACTACTGTCTTGCGCATCCACTTTGCCGTCCCGGTTGAGGTCGGCGGCAACCGACAGGCTGACTTGGCTGCTGCCGTTACCTGTCAGTGTGAATTGTTGCAGGCCTGCCCGATTGATGTTCAGCAGGGTAGTTTGGATATTGCCGGCGATATAGCTGCCGATGATGTTCTCTGATCCGATTTGGCTGGCCACATGATGACGTACGGCAACGATAACCCTGCCGGATGCGCCGGAAACCCGAGCGGTGGAAGCCAGCTCACTTTCGCGTACCGCAAAAGTGAATGTCTGCGTGCCCTTCAGACTGCCCCGCCACTGGCCGCCGCCGTTAATCCATTGCGCGGCGGCACCGAGATAATGGCTGCCTTTGCCAAATAGTTGTCCGTTATCCGTGTATCCATAGTGGGTACCGAGATTATCGGCAGTGAGGCTGCGGACCAGTGTCAGACGCCCCTGTTCATCGTAGCGGTAAATATAGGTTTCACTACGGCCGGTGGCGGCAGAAATACCGTTGATACGCTCAATGCGTCCCCGACTGTCGCGCACGAATTCGATGCGACGGTGTTGCTCATCACCTACTAGGGCGATGCCTGAATCGCTGACAATCCATTGTGCGCCGTCAGCAAAGCGTACGGCCTCCAATCTGCCTTGTCTATCCAGGCTGTATTGTGTGCCGTCCGGACCGCTCAATGTATACCGTTCAGGCAGCCACGGCAGGCTGTTGTCCGCTTGATAGAGGCGGCTGCCTTGGTATTGCAGGGCGGTATCGCCCGCACTGAGAGTCCAGCCCCGGTCTGTCCCGAATACGGCTTTCAGACGGCCTGAAGCATCGGCTTGGGCACGCAAGGTAAAGCGCAATTGCAACATCTGTGCATCAGCCTGATCCAAAGCGGCAGGTATGGTCAGCCAAACCGTTGCACCATCCCGCCAGGCCGCAGGTAGCCCTTGGCTGTCAGTAATGTCTTGATCGTGACTGAGACGGGTATCCAAAGCGGTAAACGACCCGTTGCCGAAATCGTGTCCGCCTGCAACGTTGAGGTTGCGGCTAAGGACAAACCGACGGTTGCCCAGTTGCAGCACAGTGTCGATTTCCTGTGCGGTAGCAGCCTTATCCGTACTGTCCACCATAATGCGGGCATATATCTCGCTGCTGCGCCCTGCCAAGTCAGATACACGCAGACGCAAACGATAAATTCCGTTGGCAAATGCCTTAGGATCCAAGTCAGCCAACGCATATTCGTCATTAGCAACTTCTGCGGCAAAATCCTGTGCTGCCAACATTTTCCAGTCTTCACTATGGGCGGATGCGATGTCCAGACGGTAGTTTGTCAGCTGCTGCTCGCGTATAACGGCAGCCAGCTCGGTGGCACTCCGGATGCGGACGGGGGCTTCGCTATCGTTAGCAGGCGCAAGTGTGCCTCGCCATTGGATACTCGGCGCAGCGGCATCTTGGCTGTCACGCACCTTGATATGGTGGATTTCGCTGTGGCTGAAACCGTCAGCATCGGTGACGCGGATATTCAATTCGATGATGCCGGCAGCTTGTGCAACCAATTTCAAACGGCCTGCATTATCCAATGCAACGGACTGCCAGCTATCGGGTTCTGTAGGCTTAAGTCCCGCACCGCGTGCCTGTACCGAAATATCGGTTATATCTGCATAACTCTTAGCACGAACGGTGGCGGAGACGGTTTGTCCCGGCAGTATGGCCGATGCAGGAGTAAGTGTCAGTCCAATCTGCGGCCGTATGGCTGTACGGTCGGCGACAACGCGCAAGGTAAATACTTGGCTGCTGCTATTGCGACCATCATTCGCTTCTGCACGGATCAGGTAATCGCCTGTTTGCGTAGGACCGGGAGTCCAGACCAATTCTCCTGCCGCAGCATCATAAACCGCGCCTTCGGGAAGATTGTGGAACGCGATGTTCAATGCCTGGGTTTGTACTGCACCGTCGGCATCGTAAAAGTTGATACCCCTGTGATTCCGGTTGTCTTGACTGTCTAAACCGCCTTTTGTTACAGGCAGGCGCAACGTCTCACCTGCCACTGTCGCATGGCGGCCTACTCGAACTTCCGGACTGCTGTTTACATCCAATACACGCACCTGTACTGCACGCTGCACCGTAACTTGACCATCAGTGGCAGTAAAGTTGAAAGTATAGGCGCGGCTGTCGGCAACAGCGTTATCGACGGTATCCAAAGGCGGTGTCCACTCAAATGTGCCGCTTACACCGTTAAATGAGATACCCTCAGGCGTCGTTTCATCATAAATCAAGGAATAGCGCATGACATCACCGTCTGCATCGGACGCAGTTAGCCGGAAATTAAGCGTTTCCCCCTCTCGCACCAGTTGCAGTGGCATAGCTGCCAATTCAGGTGCTTGGTTGCGGTTGGTAACATGAATTTCAACGGAATGCTGTGCCTGTGCACTACCGTCCGAAACATTAAGTTTAAATCGATAGATGCCATTGTTTTGTTGCGCAGCGGCATAGTCGGGCAACCAATTCAGAACCAGAAGAGTTTGGCCGTTGTCCAAGGGTTGGACGGATACGGTCATGCCTCGTGGCAATGCTTGCCCTGTCCAATGCGCCGCATCCAGATCGGCATCACGTACCACGGCTTCTATGCGTAAGGGAACACCTTCTTCGGTGTGTATCAGCGTACTGCCGTCTCGAACTTCAGTTTTCAAGCCGCCTGAAGAATTAAAGGCTCGCACGGTAATAATTTCAGGGGCGAGGTTACGCTCACGCACAGTAATGCGTACGTTAGCGGCGGCAGTGTTTGCAACAGGAGGACGGCTTGAATCCCGCACATAACCTGCATTTTCAGGAGGGAGTCCACTGTCTTGCACCACAAGGGTTAAATCGTGGGAACCCAATTGTCCGGCTGTAGGTGTCCATTCGATACGGGCATGGCCGTATTGTGTTTCCTGCACTAGTTTGGCTCCTACAGGCAAGCCTTGCACGGTGTAATGCAGCGCATCTTGATCAGCATCGCTGACACGGATAGGAATTGAAAGCACTTGTCCCGCTACGGCACTAATATGAGATGGTAATGCGATAACCGGCACTTCGGTTTCGTTTCGAACAGTCACGGTAAAACGGCTGCTGTGGCTCAGACGTGCATCGGGTGCACCATCGCCATTATCAGTGGCAGTAAGGGTGACGGTATAGTCCCCTTTGTCGCCCTGCTGCGGGGTAAGGCGGATAACACCGTGCAGAATCTTGCCCTGAGCGGTTTGCTCTACTCGGGTTTGGACAAAGGTGGCAAACGACGGCAGTCCGGTGAAGACAAGCTCCATATCGTTTCCATCCGCATCCGCCACTGTAACGGGTATATCCAACACTTGACCGCGCGAAACGACAACGTTGTCCAAATTGCCGATTTGAGGGGTACGATTGGCGTTTTCCACGATAATAGGGAATTTCAAAGTGCTGCTCAGGGGCATACCCGTGCCGTTACCGTCGTCGGTAGCGGTCACGCTGATGTGGTAGATGCCGGCCTGCGTATATCCGGGCTGCCATAAAATTTCCAAAGTTTCGGCATCAAACCTTGCGCCTTCGGGTAACCCTTCTACCTGATAACGGACGCTGGCAGGCTGCTCACCGCCGTTTTCGGAAACGGCCTCGCGATCTGCAGACATGCGGATTTTAGGTGTGAAATTCGGATTATCCGGATCAAAAGCAAATACACTGATTCGCAACGGCTGACCTTCCAACGTCCGCCATGTCTGCGCCGCTTCGAACTCGGGCACACCGTTGGCATTGGCCACATCCAGCACTACATCTTGCGTAACAGTCGTAGTTACAGCACTACTACCGTCAGCAGGCGTATGAGTAGCAACCAGCCGTATGGGAATAATGGTGCGTCCTGCCTGATTGAAAGACGGTGTCCACGTCAGCCAGCCTGTCTCGCTGTCCAACACGGCACCCGCAGGCAGCACACTGCTGTGATAAGACAATGTAATACGGCTACCGTCTGTCTGTCGCAACCCGCCGGCCATACTGCCTGAAAGCTGTAAGGCAAATCGCTCGCCTTCACGCAGCTGCTGTACAGCGACAGGTGCCAGTTCGGGTTTAGCATAGCCTTGTGTCACGGTAATGTTAAAGCGTTCGCGTACGCTATGTTTACCGTCGTGAGCAACGGCTTCTATATCCGTATAAGTTCCAGCTTGGTCATAGGCAGGTTGCCAACGCAGAATGCCGCTACCGGCATCGTATTGCGCACCTGAGGGCAGGTTTTTCAATAGCACGGTAACAATATCGCCGTCTTCGTCAGATGCCGTCAGCGGCAGTTCCAACACCTCTCCTTCGGCCAGGGTGATATTTTGCGGCACCGCAAGTTTCGGCAGGCGGTTTGCGCCTACTGCATCCAGTTTATAGCGTTTGAGCACGCTTGCTCCCCTGCCGTCGGTAACACGTACCAAAATTTCATTGTCGGCACGGTCGTCCGGAACAGGTGTCCAATGCAGAGTAGCGGTTTGGCGATAGCGTCCAGCCGATGTCTCATCAACACTACTACCGACAGCCAGTGTCATTCCACGCGGAGCTTGCAACAGCGTCCAGGTAAAATATTGTCCATCGGTATCTTCGGCAGCAAGCACGCCTGTCCAAGCCTTACCTATGGTTGCAGCTTTCAGACTTCCTGAGACAGTATCCAACGGTGTACCGGAACTGTTTTCGGATAGTATGCCAACAACGGGCGGTGTATTGGCATAGGGCACAGCATATACTCGATGCGCCAAATTAGCTTTAACCAGTGGCGCATTAGCGGCACTTGTTGTCAGTGTACCCGCAGGAACCATGCTGACAGTAATACCGCGTAAGGTCTGCCCTTTACCCAGCTTGCCGCTTTGTCGTGACAACAATTCGGTAGCATTGATGAGCCATAAACCATCTTGGCTGCCCGAGAGAGCTTGGGCATTGACAATATGCGCGCCAAAATAACGTCCAGGATCAAGCAGCAGCATCAAGGGGCCGCGGATGTCTTCATTTCCAATGTTGGTAATGTCTACATCATAGCTGACGCTACCTGTTTCTCGATCGGCACGGGTTTGTCTGAAGCGAATACTAACTCGCTCACTAAAATCGGTTACCGTCGTAAATGTCGCCACGTACACCCCATCCAAACGCAGACGGTTTCGGCCTTGGATCAGTGTGGAGACTTCCAAGCGCCACTGTTCGGGCGCAAGGTCCGGTAAAGTGAGGATAACCGATTGACTTGCTTCATCATAACGCACCGATTCGGGCAATACGACCCGATTGCTGCCTTGTGTAGTACTGATTAAACGATAGTTATTCGGGTTGAGTACACTGGCAGCATCACGGCTGTCTTTACCATTGCCACCCGTCCACATGGCTTGGTCGAAACGAAGGGTAATCTGCCCCAAAGGCAGCGGTACCAATGCACCATCCTGTATCGAACCTGCAAGTATTTTAGGTGCTTTGGCAGGTGCGATTTCATCAACTGAATTCGTCTGTGCTACCAAGATGCGGCCATCTGTCGTAGTTAGAACCGCTTCTGCACGTGTCCCGCCCGTTGCCAACTGTATGCTTTCACGCGTTGACAGTCCAATCAACCATAGTGCAGCCGTATGCGGAGCGGGAGTAGAATTGCTTGAAGCAACAGACTGTCCATTGTGACTGGCCGCAACCAGCAATCCATCCAAAACACTGCCTGTCCGTCCGAAGGCAATACTGTCAATCTGCCCTGCCAAACGGTATTCCAATTCGGCACGGCCTTTGAGTTTGCCGGACATTGGGAAGCTGACAATATCGGTATGAGTTTGTGCAGCTATACCCCCCTGCCATGACACTCCCCACAATCTACCGTCAGTACCGAAAGTCAGACCGGCAACGCGGTGATTGGAGAAATGTTGCCATGCACGGCCATCGGATGCAGACGGGTCGAATATTTCGATACCACTTCCGCTGGCGACATAGATTTTTTCGGTATCTGGATCAATTGCCAATGCATGGGTTAGCGGTTCGTTATTTGGTAGCGAGTAGCGTTCCACAATGCGTCCGCTTTGGACATCGGCAAGCCATAACTGATGTCCTGTCATCAGCCATAGTCGGCCCTTTTTATCCACAGCCATATCCAGTATAGGTTCGTCGGTTTCAAATAAGGCCACACTGCTATTGCCACCTTTTTCAGCATTGTAGGCAAAGATTTGCTTACGTTGTGCACCTCCACTTACCAATAGGGTGCCATCCGGCAATACCGCCATTGCAGAAGCACCTATACCGCCTTGACTCTGCATGTAACCTGAAGCCAAACCCTTAGCAGTAAATGGTGCTAAAACGGTTTGAACATCGCTGCCATGGCCGCCTGAACCGTCTGCCAACAAGCCAGGCAACCGTTTTTTTACTTCAGCAAAAAGGACATTGTCAGCATAGCTGCGATCATGCCGCGCTAGAGGCGTACTACGCGTAGTCTGCAGGGTTTCCTGTACGCCCAGCTGTTCTAATACTTGCGCAAGCGTACCATCATCCGGCAAAACAGCATGACGGATATCAGGAGCTTCTCGATTGCCAGCCATATCGGTTGCCGCCGCCAAAAATTCATATCGGCTACCTGCCTCGCCTGTAAACAATGCTTCACCGGCAGCACCTGCTATCTGTTTTTTCCAAATACGGAAATCGCCGCCGTCTTTGGCAACATAGACGGTTACGTGCTTGATACCGCTCTCGGTATCTTGTGCCTGCCACTGCACACGGTAAAGAGGCGAACCGTCTGCATTGGTCTGCTCTGTAGCAGCCACTGCAGTCTTCGGTGCGCGAGCATCCAACCGGTAGGTTTGAATGCTGCTCTCCTGAGGAGGTGTATTGTTGACAAAAAGCCTTGCCTGAGCGGTGACTTCAGCATCGTCTACCATATTCTCACGGGCAGCCACGGTGTAGGCAACATACCCCGTATTCAGTGTAGCGGAAGAGGCATCTTTTTCAGGCAACAACCCTCGTATGCCATCTGAAACTACCTGTCCGGTCTCGGGATCCACAGCCTGTAACAGCCAAGTAATAATACCTCGTTCCGCATCAACTCCGGCACTGACCCGCACAATGAAGCCTTTGCTTTCGGTAAAGTCAAAATCCCCTTGAAATACAGCTTTATCTCCAGGCAAATGAATATTGATATCTCCAATCTTCAGGTCTTTCAAGCGTACGCTGTATGCATCAAGATTCGTGTCTATTTTAGTAACCAAACGGATTTCACCTGCAGGCTGCGCAGTTGTATTGCTGAATTTGAGTGTAAACGGCAAATCAATATTGGCAGGCAGGTAAGTCTGTCCATGACTGCCGGCTGCAGCAGTCGGACCCTGAACACGAATTGCAGTACCACCTTTTTGTTCGGCGGCTTGGGTAAGGTATTGAGTGAGCGTCAGCGCCTGAGGACTTAACGGCTTGAATTGCTCATCCAACATGCCGATATGGCGCAAATATTCCATTTCAGCCAAACTGCCAGCAAAAATATTGAAACTCAAAAAATGGGTTTTTTGTGTAGCGTTCCGATTAAATTCAGCAAATTCCGGAGATTTAGGTACAGGTGATTCTACATAATTCCCCTGATCGTCTTTGCGAAATTCGGTATGTGATATATCGCGCACTTTTGCCTTTTTATCTCCCGCATGGAGTGCAGTATCCCCATACCATTCCTGTACTTTGGCAAAGAAAGAAAGTATATCGGCCTGAGTACGGTATTCTTCTCCCGCTTTGGAGAGCAAAATGCCTGTTGCCAACGTTGTATTCAGACTGACAACTCCAGGGGAAAGACGGATGGGGGCTGCTTCATTTTCAGGACGTAATAACCCTGCCGCTTCCAATGCAGCCAACCAGCCTTCAACCCATTGGCTTTCGTCTGCCGCCAATAATTGCAATATTTCACCAGCAGAGTTATCCGCCAAAATGGCAGCACGCAGTTTTTTTGCATGTTCGATTTGATCAGAAACAAATTCGGCACGGGTAAGCGGGGTAGCGCTGCCTGAAACATGAAATTGGAAAGGTAGCGATAAAGTTTCCACTTCAGTCAACCGCTTCTCCTTATCATAAAAGCGGGTAACCAAATCAGAGCTGATTTTTGCCAAATCCTGCACACCGTTATCCAGCAGCCCTTGTTCTCTCCAATCAGGACGAACTGCGTACAATTTACTGCGTAACCCTTCAAAATCCTGCGCCAACCATTCATTCAACCCGGGATAGGTCTGCACATTAAAAGTCATCCCGACAAAACCGCCTGCGTTTACATCGAAAACGTAACCTGGAGCAAGATTAAGTCCATCAGTATTGAGCGAACTATCTAATGCTGCCCACGGAATATCCTTACGGATATTTTTAAATGGCGTACCGCCATAATTTTGTGTATTAGCAACGGCAGCAGCTTTACCGTCAGGTTTTCCGCCGATATTGGAACCGAATACGACATAAGGCAGGCTCATTTCACCAATTAGGTATTTGCTGTGCCCCATTTCTGATGCACCCACATCAAAACGTACATAAGGCGTATCCACATTAGTCAAGCTTTGCAGTGATACGCTGTAATCAGCGGCATTACCCGGTTCAATACTACGCGCCCCTCCGATACCGATGGTTACATCAGGCTCAATAGCACGCTCTACCAAGAATCGGTAAGGCTCAGTTACAGTTTGCCCATCCGCATTAGTCACGGTCAGGTCATACAGGCCATAAGGTGCGGCACGCAGGTCAAACACGGCGCGAATACGAGTAGCATCCAGCACCTGCCAGCGTTCGGGCCCTATTTCATAAACACCCGGACGTGAGAATTTAACCGTTGCGCCCGCATCAAAACGGGCACCGACAATGTCTACCGTTACCCACCGGTGTGCATCACTGCCACGTCCACCCTGATCGGGTGTAACCGAGCGAATTGACAGAGGAAGGGTTTCAGCACGCAAACTAACTGTCTCACCTTGAGCCTGACGTGATTTCACCAGCACATAATAATCTCCTGCCTGGGTGGTCGGAATCAAAGCCTCTTGTCCTGCCGATACCGCAGTACCGTATGCCGCATCGTAAATTTGACTTGTCGGTACATCACCGTAACGTATATATAATTCATTTGCTCCTTTTTCGGCTGACGAATCTAAAGCAACGCGCAAAGTTTCTCCGGCACCAACGCGAAGGCGGTAAAGCTGTGTATCACCGCTGTTGAGTACTGTTTCGTACCTGGTGCCCAAAGTAAGCTCAGGTACAGTAACTCGCACTGAGGCAGCCGAGGCCGCAAAATTGTTTTTTTCGCCCTCTGCCATCACTAATCCGTTTTCCGTGTAACGGATTTGCCCCTCATATACTTCATTATGTGCATCAGGACGAACGATGATTCTCCAATTACCGTCTTTCAATGGCGGCATCACGAGTTTACGTTCTTGGCTGCTTTTCAGTGTGGCAGTATAGCTGGATCCAGCAGCCAAACCATCCATATGCAGCACATGGCCCAAGAAAATATCGTTTTTATCCCATGTATTATCAGATGACAGATACACAGCATCACGCCAACTACCGTATGCCTGATTCTTCGAATCATTATGTACGGTATAGTGGATACTGATTTCTTCACCTACGGCAACTGCCGACGGTGCACTCACATGGGTTACCTTCAAATCAGCAGGTTCTGGTAACACAATCTGTAACGGTTGTTCAGCAGCGGTATGATTGTTACGATCATGCCCAAACTCGCGAACCGCACCGAACCCCTTGGATGTATCCGCCGGATCAGTAACGACAAATACATAGTAGGCACCATCCAAATCGATAGGTGCCTGTACCTTCAGGCTGCTTTCGTAAGATGCTCCTTCAGGTAATCCACCGTTGTGCTGCGTATAACCCAAGTAATAGTCTTTTTCCAAATCCAAGAAACGGTCTTTGGAAAGATAGATTTTGTCTGTCCAACTGCCTTGGGTAGAGGGCGTTGGGCCGCCCAAATTACTTACCTGGTAGGAAATTTCAAACTGCTGTCCGGCGATAACCCTCGTAGGAGCCGTAACCCGAGTAACCTGTAAATCAGGCGGTGCAACGTAAGCAACCGGCAAAGCAATACTGCGTATATTGTTGCCTTCATCTTTAAATTCCGGAACTTGGTTCAAGTAATGTTGCGGCAAAATCGTGGGTAAGCCGTCCCGAATAGAACTTTTTATGCTCAAATAGGTATCCAAGTTACGTGTTGTTTCAGTATCGGCTTTCACAATCAACCTGTAACGACCGCCAATATTTTCAGGCAGCGTGAAAGTAGCGGATTGTGTATAACGTTCCCCAGGACGAAGATAGCGAACCGTACCATCAGGATTTGTCTGACTGTATCCAGAAAACCGCACTCTAAATTGGCGTTCCAGTTCAAAACCTCGATCAACCAAAGGATAGTCAGACGTATCCAGTGCATCGTCATTAGACAAATACAGGCCATCAAACCAAAAACCTGTACGCGTTTCGCGTGTCCCCTGATTGACTACCGTCCATGTAACGGTCAAAGTTTCACCTGATTGTGGAGTAGGATTAGAGAGTGTAATTGCTTCGACATACAAATCGGGTTCTTTATAGGTAATGCTAACCGTACCGCGCCCAATGTTGTTTTTGTTGCGTTCATGCTCGAAGACAGATTGTGTATAGTGTTTTACTGGTGTTTGCTGAGAGTCGGAAGAGAAAAATTCCTTTTCTGGTTTACCTTTACCATCATTATCATCATGCAGATGATCGGTAATCACATAAAGGTAATATTTACCGTCGTAACCCGCAGGTACACGCATTTGGGCATTCGCAGTATAGCGGCCGCCTGAAATCAGACCATTGGTGTTTATGTGTTCCAAAGTACCCAAAAGTATGGCGCGTTCAGGGATAAATTCGGGGTCTTTACTTATATACACCGCATCCTGCCACGATTTGGTACCCGACCAAACATCACCACCGAAGTTCTCTACTGTCCACGAAATTTGCGTCAACTCTCCTGAGTCTGTAGGGTCTGCTGTCACACTTGTAACACGTAGATCGGATGGATGGTTGTTAACCATGCTATCAGCAACCTGTCGGTTGTTTTCCCATGAAACTTCTTTCAAATCGCTCGCTGTCGCATTGGTTTCAACAATCAGATGACTACCTGAAACTGACGGAGCAAGTAATACACTGTGTTTGACCGTATAGCTCTCTTGATTCCCCAAACCGCGTTTCTGTGCAAATTCACCCAACAGCCATTTATGCTTCGCCTTATCCAAATCAGCATGATCAGCCAACCACACTTTGTCTTTCCATTCTCCGTTTTCAAAGGCATCGGCACGATTTTTCACCGTATAGCTGAATGTATATTCCTTCCCTGCCTCGGCAGTTCTAGGGGCGCGAACAGCACTGACCGTCAAATCGGGCGGCGTTATGCCCAAAATACGGACAGGACGGGCTTTGTAATTATTACCGTCTGAATCGGATGGATCATCAGGATTAATATTGGCTGCCAGCGTGTCTTCCAAAATCACATCATAGCTGTCACTCCACACAGTGAAAAAATATTCTCCCGAAAGCAAACCCTCAGGAAGACGGGCACGAATATTGCCTAAATAATCCTCCCCTGTTTTGAGATGACCTTTATGAGTTATTTTACCAAGCAGAATATCGCCTTTTGCTGCGGATGGACGGCGTGCATCCCGAGCCAGCCATAATGTATCAGTCCACGAATCGATACCGGCATCTTCAGCCGAAGTTCGTGCTGAACCTTTGTTGCTGACTTTATAACTTACCTCTACCTCGCCACCATGCACGGCTTGTTCGGGTGCAATAATATTGCCAGTAACTAAATCGGCAAACGGAACAGCTTCCACATGTAACTTAGCGACAGCTATATTGTTATTTTCATTTGGATATTCGTCTACCGCATAAACATCATCGGCAACAACAATCAAATATACATCGCCACGATAGCGAATTGGAATTTCAATGTCTTCCAGTACTGAGGTGTATTGTTCGCCTGTTGCCAGAGATGAAGGATTAGTTATGCGCTTAAGCAAACGGTCGTCCGCACTCAACTTACCGTCTAACGATAAATATACACCGTCCTGCCAAGCACGGTTTGCTGCCTGACTTCCCATATTGGATACAGTGTATTTCACACCTACACGTCCACCTGCCACTACACTGCTGGGGACTTGTACATCGGAAACCCTCAGATCCGGGCGCGGATTGAGCCGCACCAACATAAGGCCGTCTGAAACAGTATTGTTGTTTTGCAGCCCACCATGTTCATACAGGCTGTTAACCTTGTTGGTCACCACTTCAGCACGCCATTGCCCTGATAGACGCTTGGGCAAACGGATAGATTCACTGCGCGTATAACGCTTACCTGCTTCTACACTCTGTGTATAACCATAACGCCCCAGCATCACAGGCTCTTGACTGCCATCGGCAGACACCAGACGTACCTCATCGTACCATCCGCCTGAAGCAGTCGCTTCGCCCTGATTCAATACAGTCCAAGATATATCAATCAAACTGCCTTCCTCGGCTTCTGTAGGCAGCTTGACGTGCTCTACCACCAAATCAGGAGATGGAGCTAATGTCACGGGTAATCCAATACTACGTCGGTTATTATCGGTCTGACCGAGTTCAAACACATCGCCGACAGCAAGATTCAGATAGTACTCCCCGGACAAACCTTCGGGCAGCACCACATTTAAATTGGCATGATAAGAACCACCCGCCTCCAAGCGGCCAATGTGAGTAGAGCTAGCCAAATGCCATCGTCGGCCGCCACCATCTGCTTTTTCACTCAACCAAACAATTTCGGAGAATGCATCTTTATCGGTAATACCGATTCCCTTATTGGATACTGACCATGATACGTTTAGTGTCCGTCCGCTGACAGCCTGTCCTTCTGCGGATAAATTATCCACTGTCAAATCCGCATAAGGTTTAGGCATAATATCTAAAGAGCGGCTGTCAGTATTGTTCCCTTCTTTACCGTTTTCCCACACTTGCGCCCCGCTGTCTGTTTGTACAAACAGGCGGCCTTTTCGGGAAAACTCGGGGGAAAAACGATAAGTGATTCTGTCGGTATAACTTTCGCCCGCAGATAATGCGCCGCTATGGTGTCTAATACCTAAAACAATATCGTCATTATCGCCCAACACATCGTTGGCAGAATAAATGACACTGTCTGTCCAAGCAGCCGTACGCCCCTTACCCAAACCGATGTTTTTTACCGTCCATTCCACGGTAAGGTGAGCCGGATCGTCAATCACACGTTCTGGTGCACGGATAGCGGTAACCGCTAAATCGGCATGAGTATCCAAGGCAATTTGGACTTCAGTTACCTCCGTATTGTTTTGTTCCTGTCTATTTTCATTTATCTTCTGTGCACTATCGCTAATTACCAGCAGATGCCATTTTCCATATAAATCGGCAGGCAGGGTATATTCCAATCGGGAAACAACGGACTTACCCGCTTTCAAGCTACGGTGATCTATGTGCCCGATTAGCAGATCGGTTTTATCTATGCTGCCATCTCGTGACAAATATACGCTGTCGGTAAAACTACCCGCATCGGTATTGCCACTATTCGCAGTTTCCCATTCGACACCAATGTTTTCTCCTCCCTGCAATTTCCCTACCGTAGTAATACGGGTAATATGCAAATCAGGGGCTGCAATTTGGATATTCAAACGACCGATATTGTTCCGCTCTTCCGATTCCTTGATAAAACCACGCCAATCGGCAGTAATTTCCAGATGCCAATCTCCCAGATCCAAACCATTCGGGACGATAAAGTCCAATGTCTGCGTGTAACTTTCGCCCGCTGCAAGTTGGCGTAGCTGCTGCTGCTCGGGCAATTGAATCACTTGTTTTTCATTTTGATTGTTAATCAGGCGTACACGGTCAGACACCATACCGTTAATCGCCTTATTGCCTTGGTTATGAACGGTATACGACAGTGTGACAGCATTGCCTGTTGTCCAAACTCCGGGCGCACGAATGCCTTTGACTGTCAAATCTGGCCATGTTTCGGCCGCTACGGTAACAGCTGCGGCCGAGATATTGTTATCTTTCTGCCCGGCTTCATTGGCAATGGTAGAAAAAGCATCGGTCTGAACAATCAGGAAATAGTTGCCTACAGTGGTTTCAGACGGCATACGGATATCCATCTGCGCCTGATAGTTACCTCCTGATGGCAAGCCGCCGATATGCGAACGTGAGCCGAGTAACACTGCATCGCTGCCCAACACAGGTGTGCGTGACAGATAGACCCGATCCAGCCACTGATGAGCATCGGCGGCTATCTGGCCTTGGTTTCTAACCTGCCAACTAACAGATACATTGTCACCTGCATGAATATTTTTAGGCAGCTTAACATCGTGCACTACCAAATCAGCATAGCGTGGGATGATATCCACAGGTGCAGATAGACGAATGTTGTTACCTCGACTGTCAGGTTCCCTTACACGGCCATCCACATCGCTAATAACAGCCAACCGATAATGACCGTGCAAACTCAATGGAATATCTACCTCGGCTTCGGCAGAGTAAAGATCACCGACGGGCAAACCGCCATCATGCGGTATCCGTGCCAAAATAATATCGTCACTATTTCCTGTTACCGCATCCTGTGTCAGTACCAACATGTCGGACCAACTACCTGCCGCCGCAATTTTGCCGCGGTTATGCACTGTCCATGTTGCACGCACGCGCTGCCCGGAAGAAATATTTTCAGGCAATGTCAGGGCGGTTACCTGTAAATCAGCGTATTCGGCTGCTTTGGCATGCAAATCGATCTGTGCGGTGTTATTACGTTCCGCATCTCCCGTACTGTTCACCTCAAATATCAGACTCTGTCCCGCCGCATTATCATCGACCGATACTGATACGATAAAATCTCCCGTACCTTCCGCACCATCCGGCAGGGTAAATGCGAACAAGCGCTCTCGGCTTTCACCTGCTGCCAAAGGACGTGCTTCTTCACCCGCAAATACCACAGAAGTATTGACTATCTGCCGCCCCAAGCTGCCATCCGGATTTTTAGCATACACCTGCACACGATCTTGGAAACTGGCAGGCACTGCTACCTTGCCTTGATTGACGTCCTGCCAACGCAGTACGACTTGTCCGCCAGCATAAACATCTGAAGTAGACACGTTCAAATTCCGTACCGTCAAATCAGGACCGTTTTCCATCTGCACGGCGGCAGTATTATCAGTTTCACCGCCTGTGCCGTATTCGCTGATTTGCGCCTTCACATCCACGCTGACTCTGATTTCAAAACGTCCTATGCCCTGTATGCCGGAGGGCCATACAAATTCTGCTTTACGCACGGTGCTAGTAGCGTCTGAAGGCAAAGTTTCGTCTGCTTGGTGATCAATTACGGCAACCGTTTGCCCCGTACTGCGGTTGATTACCTCCACACGTTCCAGCCAGCGACCGCGCGCCACTGCCATACCCGTATTGGCCGTCTGCCAGGAGATGCGTACTTTATCTCCTGCCTGCCATGCTGTATCGGGGGAAATACTCAGATTTTTTACCTGCAGATCAGCATACAGTGCCAATTCCGACGCAAACGGCACGGTGGCCTGGTTGTTTTGTTCATCAGTACCCGTTTCTATCTGGCTGTTGGCTGCATCTGTCTCCACGGTTAAAGTAAATGTTCCCGCACCCGCCGTACCGTTAGGCAAACGCAAAATCAGGCTGCGTTCAACTGATTGCTGCGGCAATAACGTACCGGCTTCAGATTCCCGATAAGGCAGTACTGCTTGCGCCACTACTGCACCTGTTTGGCTGTTTTTGATCAATACGCGTTCGATAAAGTCCCCCATCGTGGCTTTTTCGCCGTGATTGACTGTGCGCCAAGAGGCTCTCAGATTGCCCCCAGAATGAATAATATCCGAACCGGTAGCGGCAATACGTACATCCCGTACCTGCAAATCCATGCTGCGCGGTACAGGTTTCAAATCGATCGGACGCGGTTCTCCCACCTTATGAACAAATACTGCCATACGGTAAGGCAATTCAATGCTTCGGGCATCGGTAATATCTAACAATACAGTGTATTTGCCTGAGACGGTGGCAACAATTTCTGCACCTGTACTTTGAATGGATTGCGTTGACAACTGTCTTCCATAAGGATCGATAATACGGATATTGGCACTGTAGTTGTAATGGCTGCCTTGCGGATCGTAGACCCATTCATGATTCAACAGGTCTTGAAAATCGACAAAAATTCTTTCTCCTGCTTGAGCCTCAACCTGATAAAACTGCATCTCTCCGGAATTTTTCAGACGGCCTTCAATAATTTGCGTGCTATCCACAGATGTGGCAGAAGACAAATCCAGCAGGCGTAGTCCATAATTCTTAACAGCCTCTTCATCGGTATATACAACTAACCGATATGACCCTGCCGACAATATCTGACTGGCAGAAGCATCACTGACTGAATTGTTGCCTATAATTTTTCTGCCGCTGTGCCAATCCTCCAAATACCAATACACATTACTGCCAGTACGAACAAGATCGTCCAGCAATACGACCGTTTCCTTATCGACCTCCAAACGGTATTCGGCCTGTTGTGCCGCGGGTGTGAGCGTACCTGATATCTTATCGTTTAGACCTACCGTTGCGATTTTGGAGGATGTAATACGGTCTATTTGAAAGTCAGCAGAATTGTTGCCATCATAATGTTCGTCAAATATGATGAAATAATCATCATCGGCAAGTACATTAATGTTTTCCGAATCTTCATGGGCATTCCCCGAAGCTATTTTCTGCCCTGCTGAATTGTAAATGCGCCAAGACGGAATCGCTCCGTTTCCAATACCTAATGCATTAAAACGAATCTTCTCTCCTGCTTGGACAGAGAAACGGTAGGTTCTGGCCGTAGCAAGGTGAGCGCTGTCTTGTTTTACCGCTTCATCCAATGAAATCCTTTGTGCTTGGGATAAATTGCTCCAACGGTATTCTACTGTTCCATCGGCATAACCCTGCTGTTTTAAGCGTAACAGATATTTACCTTTAGTCAGATAAACAGGACTATCGTGGGCTATCCGCATTTCCCTGCCTTGGCTATTGAACAGTTGTACCAACTGATGGTGATAGCCGTAATAGTCAGATTTGATTAAATCCAAATAATACAGACCGTCCGTTTCGGCCTCGAAATACAATTCTTGCATCCGTCCCGATTTAACGATGCCGCTCCATGTCGGAGACGATACGGCATCCTCAGGGATGGTTATACTTTCATCATACTGAATTTGTTTGGATAAGAAATTATTACGGTTATCATGCACTGCAGTTGCAACTTCTAAGGCAGCCTGGAAACTATAATCCGCAGGAGTATCCCAATTATTGCTAATAGTGAGTACATAATCACCCTTGGGCAGTACCGTATATCCTTGTTTGTCCTGATACCAATTCCAATAGCTATGATTGGCAATCTGTTTGCCTCCCACATCAGACAGTTGCAGCTGGATACCGTTGTGGGATGCCTGAAGCTGTTTGAGCGACAATAAGGTATCTCGTTCCAATCGGAAGGTGTAGCGGTTGCTGTCTTCACGACTACCCAAGCTACCTGAAACAATGTTTCCAAACGGTAAAGACACTGCCTTTCCGATTATCGGCTGACGCAAAGTAGCACTAAAAGTAACAGGGTGTGTTACTGCCGTATTGTAACGATGTACCAAAAGATAAATTTTGCCGGTATGTTCGGCAGTAAAGAAAGCTGCGGATTGGCTGCTGGCATAAGTTTGATTAACCAGTAATGTACCATGCTCATCGACTACAGAGTAACGCAAAGAATGATTATTTGGGATGGTATTCAGGACATAACGCTGGCCTGCCCGTACTTCTAAGCTGTATACTTGATAATTCCGCCCAACGGCAATACTACCTTCCAAATCAGCGGCCGAATTCAAATCTTTCACATCAGCGACAAGTGTATGGAATGCGAAATCATAAGCCGGGATAGACGAGTGACTCCCCTTAATTTCAATGTGATAATTACCTGCTGGCAACCGTCTAACAGTATAATCATGCGGATTTAAACCAATTGCTTGTAGATGTTCGCCTCGCGGGTTGTACAGGTTTACCTCGGCAGTACCACCGTATCCGCTAAATACAACGGTTTGAGCCTCATCCAATTTAAAGTGATAACGATGAACATCACCGCCGCCAGTAATTTGGCCGGTAATACGGCTGTTTTCTTGAATATCGTTTTTTAGCGTTTGTGGACGGCGGATATACACTGACACAATGTCTGAGGTATTTTTATTTATATCTGCATGAGTTTGAAGAATATACCTACCATCCAGAGGCAAGGTTATTTTCTGTGCATCATCATTTTTATGATAATTATAATTGGAGGCGATAATATTGCCGGCATTATCCAGTACTGACCAATACTGAGTTTCAGTACTACGAATATCTACTAAAACGGTTTCGCCGGCCTTACCTGAAAATTGCCAAGCAAGGGCATACCTGCCCTGTTCAGCCGTCTGAGTACTTTTTTCATTATCTGCTAACAATGGCAACCTGTTAGTGTCTAATAAACGAAAACTATATGCTCCAGGCACAAGCTGGGTAGGTAGCAAGCGTAAGATGTAATCACCAGCCTCCAATTCAAACAGGCTGCCAACATTATATTGGTTGTTACCTTCTAAGTTTTTGCTGAATACGACCTGATTATCCGAACGGCGCATCACCTGTGCTGTATAACCAACACCTGCCATATCCAGCCACAACTGCTGCTTCTCTGGCAGGCTGAATGTATAATCTGCCAAATCTTTCAAATGACTCAGATTTCCATCCACACGCCCACCTACCGTATATTCGGCATGAGTATGCTGTCCAACTTTGAGTATCGTATTCAAAACGCCAGTAGCAGTATTTGTATTATATCTAGGAGTGAAAACGACCGTATAGCGGCCAGTTTGTGTGGGGGTAAACACAAAACCATGTAGACTTTGTCGGTTGCTATACCATGTAGAACCGGAAAAAACCTGCTCTCTTACCAACTTCCCATCGGCATCGAATATATGGGCATGAATATTCTGGCCATACTCTAAATCAGTATTTGAACCAATCCAATAACGCTTATCACCAGTCAAATTCATATGAAAAATAGAATTGCTGTTTTCATCTGAAAAATCTACCGCTTTCTCAGCATGTTCAGACAGCATGCTAGACTGTCCTCCAAGCGTCAATTTGGTGGTAAAAGAAAAATCCTGCAAAGAGACCACATCCTGCCAATGATTGTATTGCACACGCAAATAGTACTCGCCCCTGCCTAAGACATAGTGGTAGTGGCTGTTTCGACCATCCAAGCTGCCATAGCTGTTTCCTGACTTGTCATAAAGCGTGAATGATAAATCCTTTGCCTCAGCAACTTCTACCTGTAGGACTGCAGCATTATCCAAAGTAAAGGCATAATCATAATAATGCCTGTATCCAGCCAAACTACCGTTTTGCCGAGTATTGGGAACCAAGCTCAGACTGTTGGATTTCGGCGTCGTTAACCATTCGAAACGCAAAGGGGCAACTGAGTTTTGTACTGCTGCATTTTGCCTCCATACCGCCATAACATAGCTGCCGGCCTTATCCACCATTTTTTGCAAGGCCGTGTTATCTGCGTCACGTTCATAAACAATCGTATTGCCCGAATGGTCATACACAGTATAGCGTAGCCCTGAGGACATACCGTTAAGCACGTGAAACCACATATCCTGCCCGTCAATGCTATCAAAACGGTATAACCGCACAGCTTCATCAGCCCCTAATTCCCCATTCACCACTTCGTTAGCTATAATGTGGTTAACGTTATCTAAAACGCCTACTGCAAACGCCTGCTTACCCTGCACGTTATGCAGCGTAAGCGTGTAATTGCCTTGCGGCAAAGCATATGCAAGTGTTTGTCTCCCATAACCCGAGTATTCCTTCCCTCGCGGACCACTTAATGTCCAGTATCCCACATTGCCTTCGTAAAAACGGATAAATGCTAACCCATCTTTTGGCAGGGAAAAACGAAAGTGTTTATCTCCAGATGCATCGCCAAAATCACGGGATACGAGGCGATTAGCAATAATATCTTCCGCAGGAAGGGGAGCAATATTGGCAACGGTATGCGACCAATGCAATGTCCCGTTAATATCCGTCCCTTCAGCAGTCAACAATACATATATATCACCTGCTGATTTTTTATCCCAAGTCAGCAATCTAAAACCTTTGTCGTCCTGTTGCATGTCATAAGATATAGCTCTTCCGAACGCATCTGTCAGCGCAACCTGCCAACCTTGGCTAAGCTTCAGTTGTATTTGACTATATTCCTCTGCATTCAAGCGGTATAACACCGTTGTACCTGCAATTCCGGATGGTAAAACGACATCTTCATTTTCAGGTAGAGACGGCAGTTGCTGGGTAGACTGGGCCCGAATTGCCACATCACCGATCTGCTGCGTGGTTGAACGAACGGTAATACGGTAACGCCCCTGTTGAAGATAAGGCAGTTGTTGTGCTTCAGTGGTCTCACTGAATAATATGCGCCCACTTGTATCACGCAACGTCCATACTGCATTTTGAGGTAAATTCTCCGCAGTCAACTGCACTACGCCTGAATGGGAAATATCAAAATCAAATGAAAGGGTCTCACCAGCATAATCAAGGCTTCCACCTAACAAAAGTGCATCATCAGATGGTAATACAGCAACAGTAGGCTGTTTATCCTGCCATAGAGAAAGCTGAACTCTATTTTCGCTTTGTGCCGAATCGCGTGAATTGAACCATAAATAGTACGTACCGCTTTGATTTAAACTAACAGTATTAACTTTATCTTGTACCTCACCCACTCCAACTTGGCGACCGTATTCATTCGTAAGCAACCATTGCAACTCACTAGAATTGGATGCATCTGGTAAAACCATGGATAATTGCGCTGGTTGGGCAACCTCTAAGCGATAAACCTGAAGTTTCCCATCATCTGATTGAGTACTAAATTGATTATTCTGCCACTGTACCGTTTTTGCTTCCTTTGTACTTAACACACGGAATATTGCATTACCGGTATACCGTTGCATACTCTCCACTTGCAGTGTGTAATAACCGCGCGGCAGATAAGCTGTAGATAATTCTTCTTTGTTTGCATAACCACTTAATACAGAGACATTTTCCCGGTTTAATACGCGCCAGTGCACCGAACTATTAGCAGATTGCAGCCAATCTATACCAATATGTGCCGCCTGCTCCAGTTCAAAAGTATACGTTGCCAATGATCCAGGCATCAATGAAACAGAAATATCTTGTCCGAACGATAAAGCAGCTCGACTTTCAGGTTGCCTAAAAAGCGTAAACGCATAATCCAATGTGTTCTGCTTCTGCCATCCGGCTCCCTCTACCGACAACCAATACTCCCCAGCTTCCCCTGCAGTAATGGCTGCATTGTCATAATATAAAGCATTACTGTTTGCCAATACCTTACCTTTACTATCAAACAGCGTCCATACACCATAACTTTTATCATTATCGCTTTGAAAATAAATTCGATCACCCTTGTCCAAACTGAAACGGTACAGCATGGTTTGGGTAGATGGAGATAAAGATCCAGAAGTTTTTTCATTTAAAACCAACGGCTTGGCAGCCTCTTCTCCAAAAAGACGGAAACGGTAAGCTCCTGTTGCATGCTCTTCTCCATCCACCGTCAACCTGTATTTCCCCGCATTTAGACTCAACAATCGATCACCCGCTGCCGTTAAAGCACGCGAATTAAATTTGTCCTGAGCAGTCGGTCCATCCAAATGCCAATTAATTTGAGTACCCTGGATACCGTCAAACAGAAAACGACTCTGTTTATCCAGCACAAACTCATATACGTCCTGCTCGCCAGGCTGTTCAATCACTCCTTCCAACTCATGTACACCTGGTATCATATCAGCAGAAAGTAGTAGACGTGGCTCCAAAACTTCCAATTGCCAAGTTGATGTTTCTTCTTGATTTTTTTGTTTATTAATAGATACTATTTCTGAAGCTGGGTGTTTTTTCATAATACAAACTCTTAACTTGGAATAAATATAAATAAAAAAGCTTAAATTTTTAAAAGAAAGGATGTTAACGTACTAAATAACTAGTAAATATTATCTACTTATTTTTAAGAATAGAATTAACAAAATAGTTACTCATAAGTACATCTCAGCGTATATTTTAGGAACATCCTTAAACTAGCATAAGCTGTGTCTTATCTGATTCAAGTAACGCCATCAATTCTGTTAATATAATTTCTGTTTATAAATACATAGCATATGTAATAGTATTATAATTTACTAATATGGAGCTCACCATAATTTTTATAGCAATGCTTACATAGCTAACCTGTATAGCTATAACAAGCTAGACGTAAGTAGTCTTATCCATTACCGCATCAACCATTCCAAAGCGTTTACCAACCGTCAAAACCACATCAACGGCATTGAAAATTTTGGAATCAGGCAAAGCGCGTCTTACACAAATATAACGGCCTTGGCCGCAAATCCCTCCCGCCGTTCTTGAAAGAATGCGAATTTCGGTTTAACTTCGGCATACCGTCCCGGCAGCTTCCAACCCTACAGAATCGGGGTGGAATTTAGGGCTAATCTAGTACAGCCCCTATTTTTTTACTGATATACTGATCCAATATCGTGGTAACATGCTGTAGAAACCAGTAGCGTTGTTTACAGTATTTCCAGGAGAATACTGAAACATGAA